>JACXTT010001211.1_pt1 | contig 43661 bp, 39 predicted proteins | sample 9270951 | NCBI WGS metagenome assembly JACXTT01 (sample SAMN15532306, study PRJNA645909) | rock metagenome | isolation source: weathered quartz diorite | place: Puerto Rico | collected 2017-06-21
TCGCTTGAGCCCCGGACGCTGCACCAACCGGGAAAACTTCAGAACGTGTCAAAGAACGAGTATGGTTTTACTCTTTCTATTGTCTCCGTCAATCAAATTTGTGCGAATGTAAGTGCTTCTGGATCAATCGAGTGCAGGCCGTCCACAGGCGGGTGACGCAGGAATTGTGCAGCGCGTTCACCGCTCCTCGCAAATCCTCAATGTTCATGCGCTAGTTCGCGCTTTCACACCGCTCGATTCTCTTCCTCCTCTGACACGCATGCAAAATCCGGCTGTGAATATCTCCGGTCTGTCCTCATAAATCCTGCTCAAGGCGGACCTCAGGAACTGAAGCCCTCGATCAAAGAGTGGCTTAACGCAGCGCTGAACAACTTCCGGAAAAAGTCGCCGTGCACACTCAGCCTCCTGAAGGGGCAATTAAAACCCGCAACTTTCGGCATCGCTGAAGCGATGCCCTGATACGAATCCAAGTTTTTCAGCAAGCTGTGAAGCATTGCCTCACCCAAAACCATAGTTTTCTGCGAACTCTTACGCTATCCCTCGCGTTCTCACTCAGGTACTTACGTCTCTGTTGTGCGTTCCCTACAATTCTCCTGGGAGGGGATTTGCAATGACGATTTTCGATCCTCCACGGGGCAAAGTGATCGACGTGCAGGGCGGCGGCATCCTGCGATTATTGGGGTTGGCTTTCATTGGCTTCCTGGTGGTGATTCTTCTATTCTCTGCCGTTACGCGCGTGGACTCCGGCGCCGTCGGGGTTTTGACTCTCTTCGGAAGGGTTACAGGTGAGGTATTGCCGGAAGGAATCCATCTCATCAACCCGCTCAAGACCAATCACGAGCTCTCGGTACGCACTCAGGAACTCAAGGAAACGGCGAGTGTACCTTCCAGCGAAGGCCTGGTCATGAACCTCGATACCTCGCTCATCTACCACCTCGATCCCACCAAAGCCGCCGACGTGTACCAGAAGATTGGACCGCGCTACGTAGAAGTGCTGATCGAGCCCAACCTGCGGTCAGCGATCCGGGAAGCCACTGCCTCGCACACTGCCAACGCGCTCTACTCTGGAGAACGCGAAATGGTGGCCAAGCAGATCGTTGCCCAGTTGACTGGTTTGCTGAGCCAGCGTGGAGTCGTCGTCGAAAGCATTTTGCTCCGGGATATTCAGCTTCCGAGCACGCTGAGGGCGTCCATCGAATTGAAGCAGCAGGCCGAACAGGAAGCGCTGGCGATGAGCTTCCGCCTCCAGAAGGAAAGACAGGAAGCTGAGCGTAAGCGCATCGAAGCCCAGGGCATTAGCGACTTTCAGAGGATCGTAGCCCAAGGCATCAGTTCTCAACTGCTCGAATGGAAAGGTATCGAGGCCACCGAGAATCTTGCCAAGAGTCCCAACGCAAAAGTAGTGGTAATCGGCAGCGGCAAGAACGGACTGCCACTGATCCTGGGGCAGTAAGAATCGCAGCGACGGCGATCGAACGAACCGCTGATACCATACTCGTCGTGCCCTCACTGCTCGACGTCCGGAGCCTGAGCATTCGTTTCCCGAGTGGGGGGCGGGCGCTCTCGCCCGCCGAACTGCTAACCTCTCAATCACAGTTTGCAGCCGTCCGCGACCTCAGCTTCGCCATCGCCCCCGGCGAAGTCCTCGGTCTGGTCGGCGAATCCGGCTCGGGAAAGTCCATTACCTCACTCGCAATCATGGGTCTGCTTCCACCCACCGCGGCCGTAACGGGCGAAATCAACTTCCAGAACGGACACACGTCCAGCCTTCTTGACCTTCCGCCCGATTCCTTACGAGAACTCCGCGGCTCCCGCATAGCCATGATCTTCCAGGAGCCGATGACCGCCCTAAACCCAGTGATGCGCGTCGGCGACCAGATCGCTGAAGCAGTGCTGGCGCACAACCAGATGTCCAAGGCCGCAGCGTGGCAGCGGGCCGTCCAAGGCATGCGCGACGTCGCCATCGCCGATCCCGAGCAGCGCGCCCGCAGCTATCCCCACCAGCTTTCCGGAGGCATGCGCCAGCGCGTGATGATCGCCATGGCCATCGTCAACCGGCCCCAGTTGCTGATAGCAGACGAGCCCACCACCGCGCTCGACGTCACCATCCAGGCACAGATCCTTGAACTACTCAATGACCTCCGCCGCAAGTTTGGACTGGCCATGCTTTTCATCTCGCATGACCTAGCTGTGGTTTCCCACGTTGCCGACCGTGTGGCCGTTATGTACACGGGAAGTCTGGTCGAACTCGGCACGAAGGCCGACGTCTTCAACGCGCCCGCCCATCCCTACACTCGCGGACTCCTCCGCGCCATTCCAACTCTGGCGACCGACCGCAGCCAACCGCTCGCGACCATTGAAGGAACGGTGCCGCCGATGGCCGCGCTTTCCCCGGGATGTCCTTTCGAGCCGCGCTGTGAGCACCGCGTGGCACCCTGCGCTGTGCAACTGCCGCCTCTGGTCGAGGTCTCTCCGGGCCACTGGGCCCGCTGCCCGGTCTTGAACCCCACTTCATTGAATCGCGCAAGTTCGTCCGCGGAGAAGCTATAATCCTCGCTTTGCCGTGCGCATCCTTCTCCTCAGCGACATTCACAGCAATCTGGAGGCGCTCGAGGCCTGTCTCGCTGCGGCGCCGGCTTACGACCTCGTCGTCAATCTCGGCGATACGGTCGGCTACGGGGCCAATCCGAATGAAGTGATTGCCCGCTGCCGCGCTCTGGGTAAGATTTTCGTGCGCGGCAACCATGACAAGGCGGTCGGCGGATTGATGGATCTGAGCGAATTCAACGCCGCCGCCGGACTGGCCACACTCTGGACGCGTGACCAACTCACTCCTGAAAATCTTGAGTGGGTCCGCAAGCTTCCCCAGGGTCCGCTGCAGATCGACGAACTGCCGGGAGTGCAGTTCGTCCACGGCTCGGCCCTCGACGAAGACGAGTACTTGGTCAGCGTCCGCGATGCGATTGAACCTTTGATGACTGATTCCGTCCCGATTACTTTCTTTGGCCACACTCACCTCCAAGGCGGATTCATGGCGCAGGGAGAGATCAGCGAAGCCTATCGTCCGGGCTATCGCACCGTCGGCCAGCCGGAGTCGTCGGATTGGCCGCTGCGGCGCGACCTCCGCTTCCTCGTCAACCCCGGCTCCGTCGGCCAGCCCCGCGACGGCGACTGGCGCGCCGGTTTTGCCATGTTCGATTCTGACGCCTGGATCGTCACCTTCTACCGCATTCCGTACAACCTTCGGGTTGCGCAGGAAAAGATTCTGGCCGCCAATCTGCCGCAGCGTCTGGCCACGCGGCTGGCTACCGGTAGATAGAAGACGATGACCGCTCGTTTCACGCGCCGATCATTTTGTTTCGCATTTCTCGGAATTGTGTTGCTCGCGAGTGTAGTGTCGAGAGTCCTGGCGCAGCAGGACGCGCAAGAGAATCATCCTTCCCGCCGCGATCGCAAGAAGGGCGCCAACCCTGACGACCAGAAGCATGAAATCAACGTGGACGGCACGAAGCGCGCCTATCTGCTTTATGTGCCGCACTCGGCCCCAAAGAACCGCGCGCTTCCGCTTCTGTTCGTGTTTCACGGCGGAGGAGGCCATGACTCCAACATGCCCCGCTTCACCGGTTTCGACGAAATCGCTGAATCTCGTAGCTTTCTCGTCGTCTATCCGAAGAGCGTGAACGGTCACTGGAACGACGGACGCAATCTCTCTCCCGCCGATGATGTCGGCTTTGTCCGGGTGCTGATTGCGGAACTGAAGCGCTCTTACCAGGTCGACGCTGCGCGAATCTATGCCACAGGGATTTCGAATGGCGGCTTCTTCTCGCAACGCCTGGCGTGCGATCTCGCAGATCAGATTGTCGCCGTAGCGTCGGTCGCTGCCACCATTCCCGAGCCTCTGGTTCCCATTTGTCCGCGAAGCCGGTCAGCGTCATGTTTATTCAAGGCACAAACGATCCTTTGGTGCACATCGAAGGCGGAGCTGTAGCCAAGACTCATGGGCGTAACATTTCTCTGGTTGACGCCATCCACTTCTGGCTCGATCACGACCAAACTGAGAAAAAACCAGACTCCGCAGACCTGCCCCGTCACGACTCCAACGGCACCAGCGTTCACCGCGACATTTATAACGAAGGCAAGCAAGACACGGAAGTGGTCGTCTACACCATCCGTGGCGGAGGCCACACCTGGCCCGGCGGCCAGCAATACTTGCCCGTCTTTCTTGTTGGAAAAGTGAATCACGATATCAACGCCAGCGAAGTCATCTGGGAATTCTTTTCCCACCACAGCCGTCCGTGAAGGTGTGGGTCGGATACTCCTGTCCGATCAACGTGCGCACTGGAAAGCCTGCCGCGGTTCTTGGCGCTGTCGGCGGGCGGACAAGAGTGTCCGCCCCACAGGATGTAAACTCGATCCATGCCCCCTCGGAGAGCAACTACCCGACCCACCGACTCTCACGGACTCTTTGCCGCGCCCTCGAGCAACGACGGAGCGGCTCACACCGCCCACATCGACGGCGGAGCCCGCGGCAATCCAGGTCCTGCCGGCTATGGGGTGGTAATCCACGACCCTTCCGGCCGCAAGGTCGCCGAACTCAGCGAATACCTGGGCCATCACACCAACAACTATGCCGAATATCAGGGACTTCTCGGAGTCCTGCGCTATGCGATCGACCACGGCGTCAAGGCGCTCAAGGTGGTGAGCGATTCCGAACTCATGGTCCGCCAGATGAAGGGGATCTATAAGGTGAAGCATTACGAACTGCGGAAGTTGTACGAAGAAGCGCAGCAACTGGTCCGCAGGCTCGATCACTTTGAGATCCGCCACGCCCTGCGTGAACACAACGTCGACGCCGATCGGCTGGCCAACGAAGCCATGGATCGCGGCCGTTCGCGATAGTCGTCACTCACCGGCGCCGCCTGATCCCAGGTCGTCAACCTGTTTTTCCTTCCTTCGTCTCTCTTGCGGGATTACCATGCGACCATCAGGAGGGAGCATCGTGATCATCGGGCCGAACACTTTCACCGGGATCAACCCCTGGGCTGTGCTCATGGCGACGATTTCCACCATGGGCATCGGCTTCCTGTGGTACTCGCCGCTACTCTTCGCGCGCCCTTGGATGCGCCTTATGGGCTGTGATCCCAACGACAAGGCCAAATTGGCAGAAATGCAAAAGGGAGCGGGCAAGTTGTACGGAATCACATTGGTCGCAACCCTGGTCTCGGCCGTTGTGCTGGCGAAAATTATTGACCTGACCAGCGTCAACACCGTGCTCTATGGAATGAAGATGGGGTTTTTCATCTGGCTCGGTTTCGTCGCCACGGTCCAATTGACAGGCGCGCTCTTCAGCAAGCAGCCGACGAAACTCTTCCTGATTAACACCGGGTATCAGTTGGCCTGCTACCTGGTGATGGGCGCGATTCTGGCTAAATGGCCGCACCCGTGAGGGAAATTGCAGAAGGCAGAAGTCAGATTGCAGAAGTGAGGCTTCTGATTACGCACCCCGGATGCGCCGGGAGGCTTTTACTTCTTCAATCTGACTTCTAACTTCTGCAATCGCCTCATTCTCCCGCCGAGTGGTCGTGCACGATCTTCCATCCGTCCGAAAACTTTCGAAAAATCAGAGTGAACAGTCCATGCGGAGTCTTTCCATCGGACATCGTCAGATGGAATTCGCCTCGTACAAACGCCGCGTCCGGACCCAGCGTCTCGATCCGCAGATTTGCGAATTCCAGCTTGCCCATCTCATGGCCCGCGCTTTGATAGCTCTTCTTATAACGGTCGAGTGCCGCCTGCCAGCCTTTCGATTCGCGCGCTCCAGAGAAAAACGTCAGTTCCGGTGAATTCCAATATCCCACCATGAACGCTTCCAGGTCGCCGCGGTTCCAGGCTTGCTGCTGTTGTTCGATCACTTGACGGATCGCGGAGGCGTCCGCGTTCCCAGCGCTTTGCGCCGCCGCTGTCATTGCGAAAACTAAGGATGTGAACAGGAGAACAAGCACGCGCATGGATCCTCCAGAGCGCACCAGTTTCGCACAAAAGAGAGTACGTCTAGAAGTTTGGGATGAATGGTACGACGCCGAGGGAGGCTCCGCGCTCTGTTTCGCGTAATGATCCTGTGAGTCGACCCGCAAGTCCGCGAACGACCCAAGACTACCGACCAACGACCTTCTTCTATGCCCTGCTCTTCTTCACCGCAGCCACGGCCTTCGCTTTCACTGCCTGCCACGGACGCTTCGGGCGCTCGACTTCGGGTTTGTCCCGGTCTTTGATGCGGTCGTATTGATAGGACTCGCTTACGGTCCCCAGCGACTCGTTATAAAGGCTGGGTATACCCAGCGCTTCTTTCAGTTCTTCCGAGAACTGGTGCAGCGCTTTCAGATGGTCGGCCGTCGCCGGGACTTCGGTCTTCGTCGTTTTCAGGAACTGTTGGTAGCCCTTGTTGACCAGCTTCGAGATCTCACCGCCAATCAGGTATCCCGGGTAGGCAAAGATCTTCGCGCCGCCATCGTCGGTCTTCTGGATGGCTGCGGAGACGTTGTACTTCCTCAGAAACACGCGATTCTGCGTGCCCGGAGCTTCAATCAGGTCAAAACCATGCTCGCGCAGCCAGCTGACTGCGTCTTCGTACGTGCGCTCTTCCACTTTTGTTGACATTTTGTTCTTTCTAATCTGTCTTGTGAGCTTAGATGCGACCTTTTCGCTGAGGATGCTCCGCTGGATTCCCTGGAACCAACCGTTCCTCTCGCGAATCTAAGGTCGTTAGTATAGATATACCTTTTCAACCGTACTGGCACATTACTCTGGTCATTAAGGCTTCTTTACGTTGACGGCCGCCGATTCCAATCCCGCCCCTCGGCAGCGCGATGGCCGCGCTAATGCCGCCGTTGTGCGCCTGGCGGGAGAGACTCTGCTCGAGCGCATCGGCGATACTCCCCTGCTGCGCCTCGACACACTCACCCGCGATCTCCACACAGTCCAGCTTCTGGGAAAGGCCGAATGGTACAACCCCGGCGGCTCGGTCAAGGACCGCACGGCTGCCAGCATCGTGGCTGAGGCACGCCGCTCCGGAAAGTTGGCGCCGGGGAAAATTCTCCTCGACTCCACCAGCGGCAACACGGGCATCGCCTACGCTATGCTGGGCGCCGCTCTCGGATTCCCTGTCACACTGTGCGTTCCCGAAAATGTTTCCGTCGAGCGAAAACGCATTCTACAGGCATACGGCGCAAATATCATCTTCACCGATCCCGGAGAAGGCTCCGACGGCGCCACCAGGATCGCGCACGAACTCGCGGAGAAGCATTCCGATCTTTATTTTTACGCCGACCAGTACTCCAACGACGCCAACTGGCGCGCTCATTACCAGACCACCGCCAACGAAATCTGGCAACAGACCGAAGGACGCCTCACGCATTTTGTCTCCATCATGGGCACGACTGGCACATTCGTCGGCACCACGCGCCGCCTGAAAGAACTGAATCCACACATCCGCTGCGTGTCGTTGCAGCCGGATTCGCCTTTCCACGGCATCGAAGGCACTAAGCATCTTGCTTCAACCATCGTGCCGCGTATTTACGATGCGTCGCTCGCGGATGAAAATCTCGGAGTGCGCACTGAAGATGCCCACGCTATGGCCCGGCGCTTGGCGCGCGAAGAAGGCCTGCTGGTTGGCGTTTCGGCCGCAGCCGCGATCGTCGGCAGCCTGAAAGTCGCTGAGGGTTTGAAGAAACAGCAGCCGGCAGTCATTGTCACCATCCTCCCCGACTCTGGAGATAAGTATTTGAGTGAGAGATTCTGGAACGAAGGGTAAGGTCAGAAGTTAGAGGTCAGATTGCAGAGGTAAAAAGTGCCATATCCTTGAGTTTTTCAACTCTGCAATCTGACCTCTAACCTCTTAAATTCCCCGATGCTCACCATTCCCCGCGACGTCCACGCTTCTTTCCGCCAGCACGGAGAAGAAACCTATCCCCACGAATGCTGCGGTGTGCTACTCGGCCATTTTGCCGACGACGGCTCCAAAACCGTGACCCGCATCGCGCGCGCTGGCAACACTCGTGACGACTCGCCGCACAACCGCTACCACATCGATCCCAAGGAGCTCATCCGCATCCAGCGCGAAGGCCGCGAACGCGGTGAGGATATCGTCGGCTTTTACCACTCCCATCCCGACCATCCCGCCCGTTGGTCAACGACTGACCTCGCTGAGGCCCACTGGTTCGGGTGCTCTTACGTGATTACGAGTGTGGAGAAGGGCAAGGCGGCAATCACGAATTCGTTCGAACTCGCGGGCACCGACGAGGACGACAAGGAATTCGTTGATGAGACGACGGCGGTTATCTAGAAATTTTTCGAAAACAAAAACGGCATTGTCATCTCGATCGAAGCGAGGGATCTGCGGTTCCGCTGGAGCCACCGGCCCGACCGCGCGCGAAGTAGATGCGCACCCCACGCGTCGTCATGTAGGCCAGCAGCAGGCCGGCGATCACCACTCCGACTGCGCCCTTCCCCCGCTCCCCGAAGGCAACCTGGCTGATATCTCCCCCCATGTTGATAGCGATGATTGTGATGCCAAGAATCCAGCCCCAACGACGGCGCCGGAACCATCCTAGCGATGCTAAACCTAGCATCGGGGAGAGGATGACGAATGGAAGTGCTCCCAACCGGCCCAGAGCAGCAAGTCCCTCATGGCCTGGTTTGTTGAGCGCCCACAACGCATCGAGGAACGTCCCAGGGATCAGCAAGGTAATGGCAGCATAGGTTGCCATGGTCGAGCCGAATGCGAAGAAAACTCCAATCGGCACAAACCCTCGCGGGCGCGGCTCTCCGGCGGTTGAAGGTGTTGTTTCCGTGACTCTGCCTCCGAATGCGGATTGGATGGCCGATTGCGCCTTGAATCCCGGGCACGTACGATAGCATCTTTAATACCAACATGCCGCAGATCCAAATTCCGACTCCGCTTCGCCAATATGCGGGCAAACAAGCGACTGTAGAGGTTCCCGCAAAGAACGTTGGCGAAGCCCTTGCCAGTCTCATCTTGCAACATCCCGAGCTTAAGCGTCACCTCTATACCGACGATGGCACGCTGCGCGCCTTTGTGAATGTCTACGTCAATGACGAAGACATGCGCTATCTCGAGAAAGAGGCCACGGCGCTGAAAGACGGTGATACCATTTCCATAGTGCCGTCTATCGCCGGCGGCTGCTGACCCTATGACCTGCGCCTTGACACATCGCCGAATGACCTGCCCCGCGCGCTGTTGTCGCTGCTGCTGTCGGTAGTCCGCCGTCGAACCAGACAAAATTTTACCGAGGACTTTATGGCCACCCTGACCGAAGCCAAACCCGAAGCCGTTCTAAGTAACGATGAAATTCTGCGCTACTCGCGTCACCTGATCATGCCTGAAGTCGGCATGGAAGGTCAGCAGAAGCTGAAGGCTGCGAAGGTGCTTTGCATCGGGGCGGGAGGTCTGGGGTCGCCGCTGGCGCTCTATCTCACCGCCGCCGGTGTGGGCACGCTCGGTATCGTGGACTTCGACGTCGTGGACTACACCAACCTGCAGCGCCAGATCATCCACACGACCGCCGATGTCGGCCGCAAGAAACTCGACTCCGCTGCTGAAAAGCTGAAGGCCATCAACCCGTACATAAACCTACGGACCTTCGACACGAAACTTACCAGCGCGAATGCGCTCGAATTGTTTCGCGAATTTGACATCATCGCCGACGGCACCGATAACTTCCCGACGCGCTATCTCGTTAACGACGCCTGTGTGCTCACCGGCAAACCCAATGTTTACGGCTCGATTTTCCGCTTCGAAGGTCAAGCCAGCGTCTTCGCGACCGAGGAAGGCCCGTGCTATCGCTGCCTGTATCCCGAACCGCCACCGCCCGGACTGGTTCCGTCCTGCGCGGAAGGTGGAGTGTTAGGCATTCTCCCCGGGTTGGTCGGCGTGATCCAGGCAACGGAAACCATCAAGCTGATCCTGGGCCAGGGCGATCCGCTCATCGGACGTCTTCTGCTCGTCGATGCGCTCGGCATGAAGTTCCGCGAACTCAAACTGCGCAAGAGCCCCGACTGCCCCGCCTGCGGCAAGAACCCAACCGTCACCCAACTGATCGACTACAACGAATTCTGCGGGATCCGCGGAGAAGAAGCGCCAGTTTCGACCGACGTGCCCGCGATTACGGTTGAAGAGTTGAAGCAGAAACTCGACTCAAAGAAAGACCTTTTCATCCTCGACGTCCGCGAGCCGCACGAGTACCAGATCTGCAACCTGAACGGCTATCTCATCCCGCTCGGCGACCTGCCCAAGCGCGTACACGAACTCGACTCCAGCCGCGACATCGTGGCTCACTGCCGCTCGGGCGTGCGCAGCGCGAAAGCAGTCAACTTTTTACGTCAGGCTGGATTTAAGAAAGTGCACAACCTGACTGGCGGGATTCTGGCTTGGGCGGATAAGATTGACCCGAAGATGCCGAAGTATTGAAGGCGGTGGTTAGTGGTCAGTCGGTAGCGTTGTTTTTCACTAAGCGGTTTTGGGAAGGGCACGGCTTCAGCCGTGCCACTCGGCCTTCCCAAGAAACGCGGGGCTTGAGCCCTGGATGATTGCTCCTCTAGAGTTTCAGCTGCTTGTTCGAACTGTCGCAAAGTAACCTGTCGTTAATTATGTTGAGCGGCTGTGCCCGACGGTGGGGGAACAGGTGTCGGGAGCGCGTTTGCCCGTTCCAGTTTTTCGACATCCCGAAGGAGTTCCTTCACGCACTTGTCGGCCGCATCTGCACTTGCTCCCTTGTATTTGCCACCCTTGCTTTCCTGAACCGTAGTCCAAATCACGTCGCCATCGGGGTTGACGAGACGTATGGACACTTTCGCTTCATTTAGGGTTTCGGTATGGGTGGATGAGTCGCTTATAGCAGCTTGGCCGGCTGCGGTGCCTTCGCTGTAAGAATGAAGCTCGTGGGAGCTTTTCTCCAAGGCTACGCCCTTGAAGATTGCGTCGGCCCGCTCCTTGTTTTCAGTAACCTTAAATCGCTTGGTTGCCACCAAGGCAGAGACGATCATGGATTGCAGCTCTTGCGATATTGCGTCGTCCCCAAAACTCTCCACGTAAATGCGCTTCACCTTCAGCAATGCGGCAGGGTCGAGATCCTTGTCCTTGCTTGGATTCGCCAGTGAAGGGGTAGCTGCTGGCTTTGCCTCCTGAGCAACCGGACCGGCTTGAAGAAACATCCCCGTCGCTAACAATAAGGCCAGCATCTATGGTCCTCCCAATCCGCTCTTGCGCGCCTCATCGTCCTGGTATTCGACCTTCTTCCCAGTCCTTGCCTCCAAGGTTGCAATCGACGTCCTGATAATCGACTTCCCAAGCTCAAATACCGCTGCGTGCTGTTTGTCTTGGTCGTCCTTCCAGCCGATAGTCAGGAAATGTTTCCTCTTGTGTGACAAAAGAAGCCAGGGGCTAATCGTGAGCGCAAGGCCGAGTCTGCGTCCGGCTTTCTGCCCATACTCCAGATCGTTTACTTGCCCGTAGGGGATGGCAAGACCTCCACCTTTGAACTCAAAGACGAAATTCTTTTCATCCTTCGCCGAAGACGTACCTTCTGTGCCATCTTTGATCTGGTTTTCCGTGCCGCCAACATATGCAGTCTTATCACTTCCGAGGCCAGCGAACGCAGCGAAATGGAAAGCAAGCACGCACACCAAAAGGAAGGTAACTGATCGCCTCATCATGATTCTCCTTGGAGGAACGCGCCGGGGGAACTTACGGAGTGAACTATATTCCAGTCCAGACATCAACGCAATGCATCCCATCGGGCTTCTTTGTGACATATGCCTTTGCAGGAACCTAGAAATCGTTCATACTGTCTCGCTTACTCTAGAGGAGTCACTGTGTCGACGCTCACTCACCGACTCTCGCTTTGGCTGACTGTCATTCTCGCCCTGTCTCTCCCTCTCTTCGCCGCCGACACGCCCATCCAGGGCCCCAATTCCGACGGTGCCTACCAGCAACTCCGCAATCTAACGTTCGGCACTGAAACCGTCGGAGTCAGCAACCTGACGCTGCATCGCGATGCCGCGACTTTCCATCTGCGATCCGGGGCGATTTGTTTCGTGGCGCCTGTGGCCGGCAAAGTTACTGGAGCGGTCTTCGTCGGTGAAGGCGAGCTCGTGCTGGACCCGCGTTCGCCCTCCGAAACTGCCAGCCTCAAGTTATTGACCAAGGGCAGCGAGTTTGTCGAGAACTTCAGCCAGGCAGTGTTCCGCTTCACCGACACAAGCTACGACGAACTCAAGAAGGCAGGCGGCACTTCAGCCGGCGGATGTGATGCGGGTCTACTGAAGGACAGCCAAAACACAACCCGCCACAGGCTCAAGAGCAACCTGGAAGCCCGAATCCTAGAGGACGTGCTAAGTCCGGAACCGGGAAGGCTGTTTGTGGCCTTCGTCCATGGCAAGCGATATAACGGCAAGGAGCTCTTCACGGTTGACCCACACAGTTCGTCGGACCAGGTCGAGTTCATGACGTATGACGAGAACAAGTTTGGCGTCTGGGCGGGCCTTAATCTCTCTGAAAGCGAAGGCCGAATCACCCGGAACCGGATTCACATTGAGCATCAGCAACTGGACACTACCATTGAGAAGAATGCGCATTTGACCGGGAAGGCGACGACCACGTTTGTGGCGCTGGTCAACGGCTTGCGCGTGGTGCCCTTCGATTTGTTTCGAAGCTTGCGAGTCGAGAGCGTGATCGCAGACGGTCAAGCGCTGCCATTTATCCAAGAGGACAAGAACGACGACGCGGACTTTGCGGTGATCCTTCCCAAACCTCTGGCGGCGGGCGACAAATACACCATCACGACCACCTACGGTGGCAAGGAAGCGATTGCCAATGAGGGCAACGGTAACTACTTTCCGATCGCCCGCGAAAACTGGTATCCCAACAACTCGAACGCTGCGCTCGGGGAATACACCTCTTATGACATGACCTTCCGGATCCCCAAAGGCATGAAGATTGCCGCCACCGGCAGCCTGGTCAGCGACAACAATGATGGCGGTCAAGACGTTACCGTGTGGAAAAGCGAAGTGCCGCAGACCGTCGCCGGGTTCAACCTGGGCAGGTTCAAGGTAGAAGAAGTAAAGCTGACCCAGCCGGAGTATCTCGTACAGTCTTATGCCAACGAAGAGCTGCCAGATGCCGCCCGCGGACTTTACAACACGACAGTGATGATGAAGAAAGTGTTGGCGGAAGGCCAAGTATCGATTCAGCTCTATTCCGACTACTTCGGTCCGATCGCTTACAAACGGCTGGCAATGACCCAGCAGACCGCGTGCACGTTCGGACAATCGTGGCCGGCTCTGGTCTGGCTTCCCATTTGTTCGTTCTTCGACACTACCGTGCGCCACCAGCTCGGCCTTGATTTCGGCGACCGCGGGTACTGGAGGGTGGTAGCGCCCCACGAAGTGGCACACCAGTGGTGGGGACACACCGTCGGATTCAGCTCTTATCGTGACCAGTGGATGAGCGAAGGCTTCGCCGACTTCTCCGCGTCCCTCTTCCTGCAGTCGGTGTATTCCAAGGAGCCCAAGCAGTTTCTGGAATTTTGGAAGGATGAGCGGGAACTATTGACGGAGCACAACAAAGAAGGGTTTCGCGCTATTGATGTCGGCCCCGTCACCATGGGCTATCGATTGAACAACAGCAAGGCGGGCGTGAACATTGCGCGCGACCTCATCTATCCCAAAGGCGCTTATATCCTGCACATGGTCCGCATGATGATGTGGGATCGCAAGACCGGCGATCAGAATTTCAAGGCCACCATGCAGGACTTCGTCAAGACCTACTCCGGCAAGGCGGCCACCACCGAGGATTTCAAGGCGATGGTCGAGAAACACATGACTCGGGAAATGGACCTCGAAAGCAACCACCGCATGGACTGGTTCTTCAACGAGTACGTCTACGGAACCGCGCTGCCCAGCTACAAAATTGACGCCACTTTCGACAAGGACGCAAACGGCGACGTGGTGTTGGCCTTCAAAGTAACGCAATCCGGCGTGGATGACAACTTCCGCATGATGGTCCCCATTTATCTCGAACTGGCGGACGGCCGGACCGTCAGCCTGGGCCGCGTGAACCTGACTGGGAACTCCTCGTTTGAGCAGAAAGTGCCGATGCGTGGACTCAAGACTCCGCCCAAACGGGCGCTGGTGAACTACAACTACGACGTGCTGGCCTCGAACTAAAAAAGGACAGGGGAAGAAGCCTACACCTCCCCTGTCTGCCTCGTTCAGGAAATGATCCCTATTTGGTGCTGTCGCCCATCGCTGCTTTTTCTGCTCCGCCGATTGCGAGCGCGTACTTCTTGCCGGCAAAACGGACTTCCGTCACCGCCGGCGTACCAGCGCTCTTATCTACGACTGCGGCGTCATTGTGAAACACATCCTTCAGCTCGACAATTTTCGCCGGCGCCTTGGTTACCACTTTCTTCCCTTGCAGGAAGCTGACTTCCACGTTCGACCCCGTACCTTCCCAGCGCACTTGGTAATCACCCGCTGGAACTGCCTGTCCGTTGATCTGGGCCGCTTCGCTCAGGTGCAGAGAACCCTTGTTATTGCTTGCAAATGCGCTTGTTGCCACCAGTACGGCCAGCGCCAGCACTACACTCTTTGCCACATGGTTCCACTTCATATTGACCCCTTCTGGCCGGCTTCCGGCCGGTACCAAGGGCGGCTGGTTTATGGTCTTTACGTAGGACTTGCGTTTTCACAATAAAGTCCTACAATGCGCGTGTCAGGGTGACGCAAAAAGACGCGGGCCGCGAACTCGTGCTCTTTGCCTGGACTCGGCTCACCTGGGCCGCCAAACCAAGTGTGAGCCAGTCCCGTCACCCTGCTCAATTTTGTTTGAGTAAGTCGAGGGGCTCCCTCCACTCACCCCTTATAAGCTCGCTTCAGGATACGAATCCCCGGTTAGGGAAGTTCCGTTTTTCCTAGAGAACTTGGCTTTTGGACGAGCCGCGACAGGCCGCGTTAGCAACGCCGCCGACTTCGGCTGCCTGTAACAGGTAGGATTTGTTTTGTGAGACGACTTGCGGTGAGAGGAAAAGCGCACGCGTAGAGACGTGGCAAGCCGCATCTCTACAGCTGGGCGTTTAGCGGATCGTCAATACGATCTTTCCGTAGTTCTTGCCTTCCTGCATCAGCGTGTACGCCGCGCGCGCTTCTTCGAGCGGGAACGCTTTCCCGATAACGGAATGCAACTTGCCCTCTGCTATCCACTGCGACAATTGCTTCCAGGCCACATCCATCAAGGGTGGGTTCTGACTCAGGTAACTCAGCCACAAACCGTGGATGCTCGCACCCTTGGCGTACAACATCCGCGTGTCGAGTTGTGGAGTCTCTCCGGTGGCCGCGCCGTATACGATCACGCGTCCAAATTCGCGCACGCACTTCACGCTCTTCGCGACGTGCTCGCCGCCCAGCATTTCGAACACCGCGTCGACTCCTTCGCCGCGCGTCAGTTCTTTGATCGCTTCCTGATAATCCTTTTGCTTGTAATTGATGCCGTGCTGCATGCCGAGTTCACGCACGCGCGCCAGCTTGTCCTCTGAAGAAGAAGTTCCGTACATTTCAACACCCAGGATTTTCCCGATCTGCACGGCGGCGGTGCCGACACCGCCTGCGACCGCATGAATCAGAACGCGCGTCCCCGCCGGCTTTTCGATCAGCCCGGCTTTCCAATAGGCAAAGTAGGCGGTGAAAAAATTCACGGGGAACGCCGCCGCCTGCTCTGCGCTCCATCCCTCGGGGACCGGCCACAGCAAGGCACGATGTCCAGCCGTTTTCTCCGCGAACGCCGCCCATTGGATGTATCCCATCACACGCCGCCCGTTCGCGACATCGACGCCGGCAAACTCACGCCCCGCGATTAACGGCGGTTTCGGAGTTCCCGTGTAACCGCCGCGCGCCGTCAGCAAGTCGGCAAAATTCAATCCTCCTGCCTGTACCTGCACGAGAGTTTGTTCCGGCCCGGGATGCGGATCGGGGAGTTGTTGCAACTCCAAAACTTCAGGCCCGCCAAAACGAGTGATGACCAGCGCTTTCATGCGGCCAGTGTAGCAGTCCAGGAACTACGAAAGTTTGTCGCCCCCGCCACGTTCCCAGCATCTATAATCAAGTTGAGTTTCCGACCCCCGCAGCCTCTGGCACACGCTGGCTGCGCGGGGCGAGGGCACGCCGGCAAATGCCGACTTTGTCCGAGGGTGTGGGTGGAAACGCCTGCGCCTCCCGTATTTGGAAAGGAAACGCTCTCTAGGGTCCGTCCCTGCCCGCGCTTCTTTCCCGAAATTTCAGCACTTAGCATTTTAACGCTTGGCATTTAGCCAACCATTTCAAGCGAATTGCCAAGTGCTAACTACTAAGTGCGAAATGCCGCTTTCCGACAAATTCGGCCGCTCCATTCACGACCTCCGTATCTCGATCACGGATCGCTGCAACTATCGCTGCGTCTATTGCCGGACCGGAACCACGGGCGCGGTCTACGCCGAACTGCCGTTTGAAGACTACCTGAGGATGGCACGCGTGCTGGTTGAGCTCGGCATTACCAAGATCCGCCTGACCGGCGGAGAACCGCTACTGCGCAAAGGTGTCGTGGAATTCGTGCGCGAACTGTCCAAATTGCGCACACTCACCGGCGAAAAGCCCGACATCGCAATGACCACCAACGGCCACCTGCTCGCCGAAATCGCCCAGCCACTGAAAGAAGCGGGCCTCGACCGCGTTACCGTCAGCATGGACGCCGTCGATCCCGACCGCTTCGCCCGCATTACTCGCGTGCCGAACGGATTTGACAGTGTGCTGGCCGGTGTCCGCGCCTCGCGCCGCGCCGGACTCGATCCGGTAAAAGTCAATTGCGTTCTCCTACGAGGATTCAACGAAGATCAGATCATCCCCTTCGGCAGGTTCGCGCGCGAGGAAGGCGTGGTCGTGCGCTTCATCGAGTTCATGCCACTGGAAGAAGATCGCGTCTGGACGCCGGAAATCGTCGTCACGCTTGACGAAATTGTAGCCCGCATGTCGGAGTACAAGCCATTGGTAGAAATCTCGCATCAACGAAGTGAGACCGCGCGCCGCTACGTATTCGAAGACGGCGTCGGCGAAATCGGCATCATCGCCCCGGTCTCGCACCCCTTCTGCGGCCATTGCAGCCGTATTCGCATCACCTCCGACGGCAAGATACGGACCTGCTTGTTCTCAATCTGGGATCACGACCTGCACGCACTGATGCGCCGCGGGGCGTCGGACGAGAAGCTTGCCGACTTCATCGTGGGCGTTGTGGCGAAAAAGGAGGAGCGGCACCACATTGGCGAACCGGGGTTTGTGCCAGCATCAAGAACAATGGTGCATATCGGAGGATAGTTCTCAGTAGAACGCGTCGTACTTCGTGACCACCCACTGCCCGTCTTTATTCTCTTCTGTCACCGAGAACAGATCCTTGTATGTAGCATCCTGGCTGGGGTTGGAGTAACGCTGGCCTTTGTAATGCAGGATAACCAGCGGCGGCGCGTCTTCCCATTCCACCAGATTCCACGAGATCAACGGGTGCTGGGACTCAGAGTCGCAGATGAAATCCGCGCGCTTCTTGCGGTAGTCTTTCTTCTTCTCCCATTTTGCCAACACCGTTCTACAGTTCCCGTCTCGCATCTCCTTGACAAAGTTGTTGGCCGTACGCTCGATGGTGCGGTCGCGAAACGGATTCATCGTGATGCTGAGTGGCATCTGGGTCAGGGGATCGCGTTCCTCGGAGCGGGCCAGTACTGGCGGCTGGTTGCTAAGCCACCAAAGATAGCCCAGGAACACCAGCACCAGCAGACTGGCGGCGCCAATGGCAATCCCGAGATGAGTACGCGAAAACTGCATCTCAAAAGTTTCGGCTAAAGGCAATGCCTTCGCAAGGTTACGAGAGACACCACCGTAACCCGTTTGGTGTGGGGCGGACACTCCGGTCCGCCTGTCGACACCCGCCAGGCTGCCGCAGTCGATTCATAAAACTGCCGCCAAAAACGGTTTAAATCAGAGAAAACCTGCGATACAATCGGCCAACCCCCGCCCTGGCCAGACCAGGCCTCCCGAGGTGTGATGTGGGAAATTCCGTATTCAACAAGCTGGCCCTATCCCTGCTCGTATTCACCATGGGCTCCCAGCTCGATGCCCAACGCATCACCGTGGACATCACTCCCTCGCACGCGGTGAACGCGATTAGTCCTCGCCGAGCGCTCGGGGCCGGCATTGACCGCGACCCACTACATTCCGTCACGACGATTTTCGATCCTGACCACGTCGAAAAAATGCTCTCCGCCGGATGGGGAGGGGTCAGCTACCGTCTCAACACGGAACTCAGCATCCAGGCCTGGCATTGGAATCCAACCGGAACGTGGAGCGATACCGCCAACCAGCAGGGATACTTCGTCGGCGCATCGAACAGCTCCGGAACAATTCAGCGCTCCTTCGGCTACAACCTTCCTCATCGCGGAGTAACCAGCAACGACGGTTCTTCCGGCGGGTATTCCCGGCTTGACGATGGCAACCTGAACACCTATTGGAAGAGCAATCCGTATCTCAGCGACCATTTCACCGGAGAAGACGACTCGCGCCACGCGCAGTGGGTACTTGTCGATCTCGGCGGACAGAAAGGCGTGAATGCGATCACCATCGCCTGGGCCGACCCCTATGCGGTGAATTACAGGGTGCAATATTGGACGGGCGGCGATGCTATTTTCGATCCGGCGCACGGACGCTGGAAAGACTTCCCTGGTGGCATCGTGTCTTCAGGAACCGGCGGCACGTCCACGCTCAAGCTGGCGAAACACCCGATACAGGCCCGGTTTGTGCGCGTCTGGATGACCGCGTCCTCAGGCACCTGCGATACCCACGGATCATCCGATATCCGCAACTGCCTCGGCTACGCGGTCAGGGAAATCTATCTTGGACACTTTAACGCCCAGAATCAGTTCGTCGATCTCATCCTGCACGACAACAGCGGCAGCCAAACACCGACCTACTGTTCATCTGTCGATCCATGGCACGCGCCCTTCGGCATTGCCAGGGACGACGGCGAACAACCCGGCTTTGACCTGGTCTACGCGAGCGGCATCACGCGCGGCCTACCCATGACGGTGCCGGTCGCAATGCTCTATGACAATCCCGACAATGCCGCCGCCGAGATTGCATATCTCGACAGCCACAGTTACGCCATCAACTATGTGGAACTGGGCGAGGAGCCCGACGGACAGTTTATCGTGCCGGAAGACGAAGCCGCGCTTTACGTTCAGTGGGCGGATGCCATCCACGCGGTTGCCCCGAACGTCCGGCTGGCCGGTCCCGTGTTCGAAGGCGTCACTGACGACATTCCCGCCTGGCCCGACGCCCAGGGCAACACCTCCTGGTTCACGCGCTTCCTCAATTACCTGAAGAACCACAGCCACGCCCCCGACCTGAACGTGATGACCTACGAGCACTATCCGTTTGATCCCTGCAATATCAAATGGAGCAGCCTGTATCAGGAACCACAACTCGTATCCCACATCGTGAAGGTGTGGCAGAAAGATGGCCTGCCGCCGGAGACCGCGCAGGAGATCACCGAGTACAACATCGCTTTCGATCAAAGCACTCGCTACATGCAGACGTATGCCGCGCTTTGGCATACTGATTTCATCGGCAGCTTTCTGGCCGCCGGAGGCCACGCCGCCTACTACTACCAGTACGAACCTCTGCCGATGTACGAAGGCTGCGGCGGCTGGGGCACCTTCGGCATGTTCAACGTGGACGACAACTACAACATCAAGCAGGACGTCGCCCAATTCTTCTCCGCCCAGATGCTGACACAAGAATGGGCACAACCGGTGGATGCCATGCACACTGTCCATCCGGCGGCTTCCGACATTCAGGACGACCAGGGAAACGTGCTGGTGACGGCCTACGCTCTCGAGCGCCCGGACGGACAGTGGGCCCTGCTCCTCGTGAACAAGGACCCGCACTATCCCCATTCTGTGTTCGTCAGATTTCACGACGCCGGAAGCGGCGCTCACTATTTCCAAAACTCAGTCACGCAGATCAGCTTCGGCAACGAAGAATACTTTTGGCATCCGGACGGAGCCAACGGATTCGCAGATCCGGACGGTCCGGCCGCAGTCTCAACCCAGGCTGGCGGACAGGGCGCACAGTACTTGCTGCCGAAGGCATCCGTGACAGTGCTACGTGGGACCATTCAGTAAGGTCCTGTCCATCGCTTTTCAGAGGCCCGTCCTGGTTTGTCTTTTCGCACTTGCAGGCGTATAGTGGGCATTGAAAACTGTTGTGTCGTAGTTCCTAGGAATTGTCGAAGCACACCAGTGGGCGCAAGCCCACTTTTTAGTTGGGCGAGGATTGGCGCTGCGACACTGGCGCAAGTTATTGAAAAGATGGCTTTTGATGAGCAGCAGGTGCGAAGCATTGCAGACCGCGTGGCGGCTTCGAGTGGACTGGAAGTGGCGGACATCGAATTCCACGGCGCCGGCAAGCACCGCATGTTGCGGGTCTTTATTGACCGCCCGGGAGCGGTTCCTGCTCACGGTCGTCCTGACGGAGTAACGCACGAAGATTGCGCGAATTTCAGCCGGGAGTTTGGGACCATCCTCGATGTTGAGGATGTGATGCCCGGCGGCTCGTACCTGCTGGAGGTATCTTCTCCAGGCCTTGATCGCAAGCTAACCAAGGCGGCAGATTTCGAACGTTTCCGCGGACATCGCATGAAGCTGATGACGCGTCGGCCGGTCAATAACAATCGGCACTTTGAAGGCAACCTGGAGAGCTTCGAAAACGGCAAGCTGGTGCTCGATATGAGCGCCGCCCGCCGCAAGCTGCGTCCGAAAGAAGGACAGGCCCCCAGAGTAGAAATTGAATTGGCCAATGTGGAGAAGGCCAATTTAGTACCAGAAATTTGAAAAGCAAGATCACGGGTCACAGGTGACGGGTCAGAGGCTCAATGGTAGAGCCTCATGACCTGCGACCTGTCACCTGTGACCCGTGACCCGAAATTTTATGGCAAGCGAGCTCTACAACATCATCGAAGGGGTCAGCCGCGAGAAGGGGATCGACCCGCAGATCGTGGTTAGCGCGGTCGAGGACGCCATCGTCGTCGCGACTCGCAAGTACTACAAGTCGCAGGAAAATCTCCGCGCGGTGCTCGACAAGGAGAGCGGCAAGATCAACGCCTACGCGGTTAAGGCGATCGTCGAGAATCCCGAGCAGATCGAAGATCCCAACTTGCAAGTGACGGTGGAACAGGCTCGCAAACTCGATCCCAACGCGGAAGCCGGCGGAGAGCTGCTCATCCCCAAAGTCACCGAGGGAATTCTCGGGCGAATTGCGGCGCAACTCGCCAAGCAGGTTATTTTCCAGAAAGTGCGGGAAGCCGAGCGCGACACGGTTTACAACGAGTACATCGGCCATGTAAACGAAGTCGTCAACGCGACTGTAAAGCGCATTGAAGGGCCGGACGTGATTCTCGATATCGGCAAGGCCGAAGCGCGCATGGGACGTAAGGAACAGTCACGGCTTGAGTCGTTCGCTGTCGGCGAGCGCGTGCGAGCGGTGATCGTGCGCGTCGAAAAAGCTTCCAAAGGCCCGGGGGTGGTGGTTTCGCGCGCCGCGCCAGAACTGGTACAGCATCTGTTCCAGACTGAAGTTCCCGAGATTTATGACGGCACGGTCGTCATTCGCGCCATTGCGCGCGAGGCCGGAGAGCGCACCAAGATCGCCGTCATGTCAAAAGACAAAGATGTGGACGCGGTCGGCGCTTGCGTCGGCATGAAGGGCATGCGCGTGCAGTCCATCATCCGCGAACTGCGCGGCGAGAAGATCGACATCATCGAGTATCACGAAGATGCGGTCACCTTCGCCGAAAAAGCGCTCCAGCCGGCCAAAGTCAGCCGTGTCACGGTCGTCGATTCGGCGGAGAAGCACCTCGAAGTTGTGGTGGACGACACTCAGCTCTCGCTGGCTATCGGCAAGAAAGGCCAGAACGTCCGGCTGGCTGCGAAACTGCTCGGCTGGAAGATCGACATCAAGAGCGAAGAAGAAAAACGACAGGAAGTCGAGCAGCAGATGTCGGCGATGCTTCCTCAGAGTATGACGCCGCTGGAAAACGTGGTGGGACTGGGCGAGGGCTTGGTCGAGAAGCTTAAGGCTGCCGGTGTCACCTCGGTCGAAGCGCTGGCTGATATGACACCCGAGCAACTGGAAGCGATCGAAGGCATTGGGCCGAAGACTGTGGAAAAAATCAGTATCGCAGTCAATAATTATTTCTCGAGCCTGGAGGGTGGCGAACCGGTAGCAGCCGCAGAATCCGAAGGCACCGAGGAAGCTGCTGGCGAGGAAGCAATCGCAGCCGAAAACCCTGCAGAGCCAACCGTGGTGGCTGCCGAGCAGTCGGCCGAGAATGCCGCGGACGAAGTGACTGCAGAGGTCGAGGCCGTCGCCGAGCCTGTATCCGAGACCACGGAAGAAGAGAAGGGCTGAGGGCGGCGTGTTGTCAGAAGCCGGCCGGACAGTTTCGTATCAAGGCATCGTTTTAGCGATGCCGAAGATTTTGAATGTTCTTGCCCCGTTAGGGCGGCATTGCGGCTTGATTCACTCCCTGAGGTCGATATGAGAGCTTAGAGGAAATCAGAAGCGAGAGGGCGGATGAGCAAGATTCGAATCAACGATCTGGCGCGGGAGCTGGAAGTCAAGAGCAAGGCAATTCTTGACGCGCTCACTGAAGTCGGAGTTACCGAGAAGAAGACGCACTCCAGCTCGATCGAAGAGCACGAGGCGGTACTGGTCCGCAAATATTTCCGCGCTCACACGGAAGAAACTTCTGCATCCTCGAAGACTTCTCGCGCCCGCCAAGCCGAAGACGAGATCAAGACCAAGATCGATTTGTCGAATATCTCCCGTCCGGGAGACGTCCTGCGCGCGATCCAGCAAAAAACAGAAGCTGCGACCCAGGCCCCGGCTCGTCCGCTAGCAAAGCCAGCGGCTTCCGTGTCCGCACCGGCCAAGCCTGAGCCACCGGCTGCACCATCTTTTGCTAAACCGCCCGCTAAACCGGAGGCAGAGACTCCAGCGCCAAGGTTTGTCACACCCGCTTCGGTCGCGGCATCGCGGCCACCCGCGGCTGTCGTCACTCCGAAGCCGCCTGCAGCTCCGCCGCCGAGTGCGGTCTCAGCTCCGCCAGCGGTTGCACTTCCGCCGCGTCCAGTAGCGCCCGTTGCACCGACTGTGAGCGCTTCCACCGCCGCGCCGCCACCAGTTCAGTCCGCGCAGTTGCAGGCCGCTGCCTCCAAGCCGCCCGCTGCTGCCAACGCGCCGCCTCGAGTCATCATGCCCCAGACCGGACCGCGTCCGGTGTACAAAGCTCCAATATCGTCAGCGGGAGCCGCATCGCGTCCGGCTCCCGGACGCCCCGAGCCCGGCAAACCGATCTTCCAGCGTCCCAGGCCGCCACAGTCCGCGCCCGGAGCGCGTCCGCCGCTGCGCCCTGGAGAACGCCGCCCGATGCACCCCACGCGGCAGTCGCCTACTGGCACTCGTCCGCTGGGCGTGGGACCCGGAGCAGGCGCGATGGCGCCTCCCGGACCAACGCGTCCCGGAGCTCGTCCCGGTGGACTGTCGCGACGTCCCGGCCAACGCTACATTCCGCGCGGTGTAAAAGAAGGCCCGATGAAGGGCTACACCCCGCCGCCGCGGGTGACGATTTCCAATGAGCCACTGCCGATTACGCGGAACATCACGATCACCGAAGGAATTTCGGTGAAGGATCTGGCCGAGAAGCTCGGCATTCGCGCAAAGGACCTGATCGCGCGTTTGTTGGTGCGCGGCGTCTTTGCGACTATCAACCAGACGCTCGACGCCGAACTTGCCACCGAGATGGCTCGCTTCTTCGGCGCAGACACCGAGGTCATCACTTTCGAAGAGCAGGCCTCGAAGGATATGGCCGAGACCGTTGAAGGTGGCGAGGAAAGCGCGGAATCAGTGCCGCGTCCGCCCGTGGTTACCATCATGGGCCACGTCGATCACGGCAAGACCACGCTGCTCGATTCGATCCGCTCCACCAATGTGGCCGAGGGAGAAGCCGGCGGCATCACGCAGCACATTGGCGCTTACAAAGTCCGCATCCTGGACACCGCGTCTCCCGCTTACGGCCGCGAAATCGTCTTCCTTGACACGCCCGGCCACGAAGCGTTCACGCGCATGCGCGCCCGCGGCGCGAAAGCCACTGACATCGTCGTGCTGGTCGTCGCCGCCGATGACGGTGTTATGCCGCAGACACTCGAAGCGATCGACCACGCGCACGCTGCCGAAGTTCCTATCATCGTCGCCGTCAACAAGATTGATAAGCCGGAAGCGATGCCCGACCGCGTAAAGAAGCAGTTAGGCGATCGCGGCCTGCTGCCGGAAGAGTGGGGCGGAAAAACAGTATTCGTTGATGTGTCGGCGAAGAAGAAAACGAACCTCAACCTGCTGATGGAAATGATCTGCCTGACCGCCGACCTGCAAGAATTGAAAGCGGTCCCCGGACGCGCCGCCAGCGGCGTGGTCCTCGAAGCGAAGCTCGATCGCGGACGCGGTCCGGTCGGCACTATTCTGGTGCAGAACGGTACTCTCCGGACCGGCGATAACTTCGTCGTCGGCAACGTGTACGGAAAAGTCCGTGCCATGTTCGACGATCGCGGACACCAACTTCAGGAGGCGCCGCCCTCCACCCCCGTCGAAATCCTCGGACTCGAAGGTCTGCCGCAGGCCGGCGATCAGTTCGTGGTCGTCACAGATCGCGAGAAAGCGCGCGACATCTCCGACTACCGCGAACAAAAAGCGCGCGAAGCCACGCTGGCCAAGAGTTCCCGCGTTTCGCTCGAAGGTCTGTCCGAACAGTTGAAGACTTTGGGCATGAAGGAATTGAACATCATCCTCAAGGGTGATGTGGGGGGCTCGATCGAAGTGCTCACCGATCTCCTTGGGAAACTTTCGAACGACAAAGTGCGTTTGAAAGTCCTGCGCGCCGGTGTGGGCGCCATCACCGAAGGCGACGTGCTGCTGGCCTCGGCGTCGAATGCAATCATCATCGGCTTCAATGTGCGGCCCGAGCGCAAGGCGCAGGAACTGGCGGAGCAGGACAAAGTCGACATCCGCCTGCACTCGATCATTTACGAACTGCAGGACGAGATCAAGCGCGCCATGACCGGCCTGCTCGAACCGACCATCAAAGAAACCTACCAGGGACGCGCCGAGGTGCTCGAAACCTTCCGCATCCCGAAGGTCGGCATGATTGCCGGCTGCCGTGTGAGCGACGGCCTCATCAAGCGCGACTCCCAAGTGCGTTTGCTGCGCGACAACACGGTCGTTTTCACCGGCAAGGTCGCATCTCTACGTCGCTTCAAGGATGACGCTTCTCAAGTCACCAACGGCATGGAGTGCGGCATCTCAATCGCGAACTACGGCGATATCAAGGTCGGCGACGTGATCGAAGCGTTTGTAACGGAGAAGATCGCCGCGGAAGCGATGGCTTGAGGCAGTGATCAGTGACAGTGGTTAGCAAGGCAATCAATCGTTAGACGGGAGTTGTGGTCGAGTAGCGCTTCAGCGCTGTATTCAGCTCACAAATTTTCTTCAGTCCGAGAACATAGTCTGAGCGGAGCATGTCCTCCGCCTCATCATGCGGCTCGTGTCATTGAAATGCTGCGCTGGAAGTTCGCTATCCGACGTTTGAGAAAGCTATCAGCTTCCCGGCAAAACTCACCGACACAAGAATGGTCAATCTCGACAAGGGGCTTTGAGAAGCCCGAATTCGCAGCTCCACGTTTCTCATATTCGGAGGGAGAGTAGCAGGTTCAGATGGCGAAGGTAAGGCGAAGAGAGCTCTACGAGCATCGGGAGGCTGAGAACAATTATTCCCCGTACTTATCTTTGAGCCATCGTGCTAGTTCATCGCGCAGTTGGCTGTAGTCGGCATGGATGGTCGACCGCAGGGCTGCCTCGGTCGAACTGCCCTGTGCCAGCCGTTCCAGGATGCGCGGGAGATCGCTCATGCCATAGCTGTCGCGGATGTACTCCACCGCTGCTAGAGACTCGGCGTAGGCAACGGTCGCTGCCGGCGTATCAAACCGCATGAAACTGCCTTCTAATACGTTGTAGGGAATCTCGTTACCGGCCTTGAAGAGCTGGGCCAGAGGGCGTCCATAGGTGGCGATTGATTTGCCCTCTTCGATTTGCGCGATGCCTTCGTGGAGCCAGGTTGGGCAGCGTCCGCCGGACATTTGGGTGATGAAGGAGTGTGCTAATTCATGTTTCAGAACCCGGGACAGGTCGGACGTCATGCTGGTCATCCCGCTGATCGGGATGCGCAACTTACCGTCGTTGACTGCACCGCTCCAGGAGGGCGCCCGCGTTACATCAAAGAATGCCTGCTCGGTATAGAGCGTGACTACGATGGTGTTGTGGGGCGAGTATCCGAGGTCGCGCACCAGGTCGTCATAGTCGGATTCGAGCGTTGCCAGCAGGTCGCGGCGAAGGCTCTCCGGTGTCTGCTTGCCTTCGAAGTGCAGGTTGAAGTGGCTGCTCTCGTGTTGTGAGAAATCGGATTCGGCGCTGGATTCCCGTTCCGCTCGGGCGAGGTATTGGCTGACCGCGGTATCGGGACGCAACTTCAGCGATTTCTTCCAGGCGCGAATCGCATCCGCCGTATGATCGCTGGCGAACTGGACAAATCCGAGCATCGCCAGCGCGTCCGGCGATTCGGGATCGGTCCGTACCGCGCGCTCGGCGTAGGGCACAGCCTCCGCAGCGTGGCCGGTACGTAACAAGCAGGCAGCGTAGTAAGTCAATAAAGTGGAATTGTCGGGCTGGAAACGCAGTGCAGCTTCGAAGTAACGCTTCGCCTGCGGAAGGTTTCCTTGATCAGACTCGTGCTTGCCGGCAAGAAAATACCCGGTTGCGGCCAGTTCGGGTTTGCCTTCACGCTCCAGGGCGGACAATGCGTCAGTGTCGACTTTGCCGTCGCGGATGACCTTTTCGATGACGTCGGCTTCATGGCTGAAAGTGGGCGTTGCGGGAGCGAAATCGGGGACGTCGTGCGATGTTCCTGAGCCCGCGCGCGGGGGCGCCATACCGCCGGCGTCAATCCGCTCCACGGACGATTTCGGGATGGCGTAGGTGTCTTCTCCCACGTCATACTCAACGCGGTCTCTTTTTTCGCGGACCTGGTCTGCCCAGATGGTGCGTCCGTTCTTGAGACGGATGACATCCGCAGACGCGGGCAATGCCGAGAAAAGCACTAGAATTGTGATGGACCAGGCTCGCACTCGGCTGATTCTAGAACGGTAAAGGGGCATTTCGTAGGTGACCAAGGTACTGGATTGGCGCACGCGATTGTTCATGCTGACCTTCTGTCTGCTGGCCAGCGTGGTTTGTGCGCAGTCCATTCCGGCCACGTCGAATTGCCCGCCAACTACCGCTGCTCTCTACGCCCGTCTCCGTTCCATTGGGTTGGATCAACAGCGCGTGTATAGCGTACGCGGCGCGTCGATTGACCGGCCCAATCTCCATCTTGTGTTGGACGACGGCACGCTCGCCTTTACTGAGGATATCTGTGGCCGGATCACGGGAGCTTTCTTCGAGGGCGAGGGCGAAGTTCTGCTGCGCCCGCCGAACAAGGTGGAGCGCAGATCGCTGGCTCTATTCACGGGGATGGCGATTCTGGAGGAACAGTTCAGCTCGGCGTATTTCCGATTCAACGATGACACGGCAGCCAGTTGGCAGCCCAATCTTTCACCCCTCCCCGAGGGTTCTGAATTCGCGAAAAACTGGAACGACATGAGCCGCAGCATGGCCGAGTCCGACTCTCTGCGCCTGCTGCTGGACTTCAGTCATCTTTTTCCGATACCTGGCGGAATGGAACCCGAACGCGAGTTCCCACGACTGTTTCATGCCCATCTCCAGGGCAAGAAGCTCGGTGGCTTCGAACTCTTCTGGGATGCTGCTGCCGCCGAGCCCTTGTGGGCAGGCCAAATCCGTCTGCGAGAGGGCATCCCATTCTGGGATGTGTGGACTTCGTTCAAGCCGGGCGCTGCTGGCGCCGCGGGGGCGGCAAGCTCGTCCACGAGCGACGTCAGCATCGGCAGCTTCCGGATTCGAGCCTCTGTGCAACCTCCTACGATGTTGCGGGCAACGGCAGAAGTGGATGTTCTGGTCCGAAAAGGGGGTAGAAGAACGCTGCTGTTCGAACTGTCCCGCTATCTCAAGATTGACGCTGTACGCATGGATGGCCGGCCGCTGGACTTCATCCAGAACGAAGCACTGGAGGGAACGCAACTCCGTCGAAAAGGAAATGACCTGGTGGCAGTGGTATTCTCCGCGCCCCTCGAAACGGGGCAAAAGCTCAAGCTGCTTTTCAGTTACGCCGGCGAGGTGCTATCGGAAGCGGGGAGTGGCTTGCTGTATGTGGGAGAGCGCGGCACGTGGTATCCGAATTTCGGGTTGAATCCGGCGTTGTTCGATCTGGAATTTCAGTATCCCGCGAACTGGACGCTGGTCGCGACCGGGAAGCAGTCTCCGACGACGGCAGAGACTGCCGGCATGCAGGCTTCGCACTGGGTTTCCGAGGGGCCCATAGCCGTGGCCGGGTTTAATCTCGGCAAGTACATTCGCGCGGAGGCGAAGGCGGGCAACGTGTTCGTCGAAGCGTACGGAACTGCGGGAGTCGAGCGCTCGTTTCGCAAGGCTCCGGCGGAAATGGTCCAGCAGCAACCGGTCTTTCCCGGTCCGAGAACGCCGACGGGAATGGTGCTTGCGTCCCCGCCCCCTCCGTCACCCGCCCGCAATGTGCAGGCAGTTGCCGACAAGGCCGCGCACGCGATTGGCAGTTTCTCTCAATGGTTCGGTCCGTACCCGTTTGGTTCGCTTGCCCTCACCCAAATGCCGGGCGATCTGAGTCAGGGCTGGCCTGGGTTGGTCTTTCTTTCCAGCTACGCTTTTCTCAGCCAGCAGGAGCAGAACGATTTGCGCCTTGATTCCAACGGCGCACTGCTCAGCAGTCTGGTACTGGTCCATGAAACCGCCCACCAGTGGTGGGGAGATCTCGTGCTCTGGAACAGCTACCGGGACCAATGGTTTGTGGAGGCTCTGGCCAATTACTCGGCGCTCCTGGTGCTCGAGCAGCAAAACCCGGCCCAGTTCCGGCAAGTGCTGGACAAGTATCGCAGCGACCTCCTCAGTAAGAACAAAGAAGGAGAATGGTTACACGATGCCGGTCCGGTTACGCTCGGTCCGCGCCTGATCTCTTCACATTTCCCCGGCGGATATGAGGCCATCAGTTACGAGCGGGGGACATGGTTGTTCCACATGCTGCGCTGCATGCTGCGTGATTCCGAAGCGAAAGCTCGAACTCGGAATGGTCCTGCCCATCCGCAAGAACCCTTTTTCCGTGTTCTGCAAAAAGTGCGGGAGCGCTATGCCGGGAAAAGTGTCAGTACTCGAGAGTTGATACAGGCTTTCGAGGAGGAATTGCCACGCTCGTTGTGGTACGAGAACCGGCGCTCGCTGGATTGGTTTCTTGACGGATGGATCAACGGGACAGCCCTACCTCGCCTGGAATCGCGTGATGTGCACATCGCACCCAAGGAACACGGAGTTACAGTCGCGGGTGTGATCGCGCAGAAGGACGCGCCTGACGATCTAGTCACCGCCGTTCCGGTGTATGGCGTGACCGCCTCCAACTCCACTGTGTTTCTGGGCCAAGTATTGGCAGATGGTCCGGAAACCTCTTTTCATCTCAATGCGCCAGCGGGCACGTACAAGATCGTGCTCGATCCCAGGCAGACGGTGCTCAGCACTCTGAAATAGGTTCCAGCTACCACCCTTCGTGCCTTGCCAGATAGGGAACCGAGGGAGGCTGATAATCAAGGTCACCTCAATGAATCCGTTGTGACTGTCTTGAATTTCCATGACTCTCCCACGTCAGCCATGTACCAGCGAACGGAGCCTGCGCCGGGTCGTGCTGCTGGTCGAAGACGAGCCTTTTGTACGGGGGGCAACCTGCCGCATTTTGCAGAGCGCTGGATTTGACGTCTTGCCAGCTGCCGACGCTCAGGAAGCGATGAAAGTTTATGAGTACAACGAGCGTAAAATCGACCTGCTCATGACCGATATGGCGCTGCCGGGACGGAACGGCCGTCAACTGGCGCACGATCTGCGCAAGACTTCTGCGGAGATCCCGATCCTGCTGACCTCTGGCTACGTTGAAACTGAGTGCGACAGCGAGCCGCGCGAGCCCAGAACCTACTTTCTACCGAAGCCCTATTCGGGGGCGGACCTGGTAGAGGCGATGAAAAAAATTCTCAGCGAGGCGCTGTGCCGGCGCGCTGCTTCGCAAGCGAGCTGATGACTGAGAGCACAACCGGATTTGTCACGAAAAGCTCGGGCAGCGCCACCCCCCTTGACGGGCGAATTGGTGGACAAGTTCATTGTCGGCGGTACACGAGGTTGACTAGCCGCTGCACTTCCATCATGTACCCTTCCATTTCGAAAGTGAACCTCTCCCAGTCCATCTTTCCCAGCTCACGACACTCCTCGACTAACACCTTGAATGCGGGCTCCTGCAAGAAGTCCACCTGGCGGTTTTCGGAGTATCCGTAGCCGACTCCGCGCATACGGCACAGCAGATCGGCCAGGGCCACGAGCGCCACCAGCGCGCGGTATTCCGTGGCGTTTACGACATCATGATGCCAGGTGATCACCTGGATCAGGTCAGCTGGCATGTGCCATTTCTCCGCCAAGATTCGACCCACGTCGGTGTGCGTAACTCCCAGGATTTGTTGTTCGGCCTCGACCAGCGGAATATTGTCCGCCGACGCTTTGGCGAACGCGAGCGTATATTCCTTCGGAGCTACCCAGAAACTCATCACCACGCCGAAGTCATGCAGCAGGCCAGCCAGATAAGCTTTGTCGGGATCGGGAAACCGGATCTCACGCGCAAAGTAACGGCAGGTCAGCGCCACTCCGAGCGCATGTTCCCAGAACACCGTCGGATTCAGGGGGCACTCTTTGGGTGTGAGCTTGACCAGACAACATGCGGTCGTGATGTCGCGCATGCGTTGCATGCCCAGGCTCACCACGGCCCCGCGCACTGTTTCCACTTGCTGCTGACGGCCAAACAGGGGTGAATTAGCGAGGTGCAAACATTGCGCGGTCAAAGATTCATCCTGTGAGATCAAGCGAGCGACTTCGCTCACCTGCAGAGTATCGACGGGCTTCTGCAAATAGTTGAGCAGGGGAGCAACGACGACGGGCAAGCTGGGCAGGTGGTCGGCTGTCATAAGCTTTTTCAACAGGTGCTCGCGCGACATGGTGGCCATGGTTTATCTCCCTGCAACCTGGAATTGCGATTTCACATAACCGGTCGCCGACGGAAAATGGGCCAGCTTGAATTGGTCGTTGACACCGTAGAGAGACTCGGAGCTGCCGAGAAAAAAATATCCGTGTGGCTGGAGGTTGCTGTAAAAGTTCTGGATGACCTTGCGTTTGGAATTGAGATCAAAATAAATCAGGACATTGGCGCAGAAGATCAAGTCCACGCCACTCATGAGTGCCATGCGCTTTTCATCCAGCAGATTGAGGCGGGAGAAACTAACCAGCTTCTTGGCCGCTGGGCCGACCTGTAACTTGTCACCGGCTGATACAAAGTATTTCTGGCGAAGCTGAGGGCTGACATTGCGGACGCTGTAGTCGCTATAGATACCGGCGGTGGCGTGCTCGAGGGAGTGCTCGTTCAAATCCGTCGCATGAATTTCAAACGTCCACCCCTTGAGCAGGCCCGCCTGCTCTTCGAGCGCGAAGATCGCCAGCGAGTAGGGTTCTTCCCCGGTGGAACAGCCCGCGCTCCAGATACGCAGCTTCTTGACCGGGAGGTTGGAACGCGCCGCCAGGATACGCGGCAGAACAATGGACTTGAGGGCATTCAGTTGGGATTGGTAGCGAAAGAAACAGGTCTCGCCGATGGTGATTTCGTTCAAGAGCTTTACCATCTCATCGCGGCCGGATGTTGGGTGATTCAGATGGTCCAGATATTCGCGTAGAGTCTTTACGTTCAGCTCTTGCAAACGGCGGCTGCAACGGTCCTCAAGCAATCGCAGCTTGTTGTCCGGCTGAAAAATTCCGGCAGCTTGGTAGATCAAGTCGCGAATTTTGTAGAGCTGGGGGTCCGGCTGAGTGGGGGCGCTGACGGCGACTGGGGCGGTCATGCGCTCGCGCCTTCGGCCAACCCTGCTTCCGGAGCGGCGGCCAGGAAGGCGGCCGGGTCAAGCACCAGGCGGACCCGCCCGTCGCCGCCGATGGTTGCTCCCGCCAATTGAGCGCTGCTTTGCAGGTACGCGCCCAAGGGCTTGATGACGGTGGACTCCTGTCCGATTAACTTGTCCACGAGCAAAGCTACTCGCTGTCGGCCAATCCCCAAAATGACAACTTTCTGGGCGCTGGTGTGGCCAGCGTCGGGCAGCGAGAACATGGTTCCCAACCGCAGAAGAGGGACAGTTTCGCCCCGGAGATGTAGGACTTCACTGCCCTCAACCCGATGGACCTGTCCGTCAGCCATGCGTACGGTTTCCAGCACCGAGCGCAGGGGTAGCGCAAAGGTTTCTCCACAGACTTCCACCAGAAGCACGGGAAGAATTGCCAGTGTGAGGGGAAGGTGCAAGCGGATAGTCGTGCCCTGACCCAATTCGCTGTCCAATTCGATCAGGCCGTTCAATTTGCGCAGGTTGGAGCGAACGACATCCATACCCACACCGCGACCCGACAAGTCATTGACTTCGGGCGCGGTGCTGAACCCGGGCAGAAAAATAAAATCCAGGATTTCCCGTTTGTCCAAAGAAGAGGCGCGCTCCGGCGACACGAGTCCCTTTTCAAGGGCTTTGGATAAAACCCGCTGCGGGTCGATGCCGGCGCCATCATCGGTGATGGTGATCACGATCTGATCCCCTTTCTGCGAGGCTTCCAGCCGGATGGTTCCATCCCCCGGCTTCCCCCTCTTCTCGCGGACCGCCGGCAGTTCGATTCCATGGTCAAGCGAGTTACGCACCAGGTGAACCAGAGGATCAGCGATCAACTCCACCATCGTCTTGTCAATTTCGGTGTCCTGTCCTTCGAGCACGAGCTGGATTTGTTTTCCCACTACGCGCGCCAGGTCCCGGACCATCCGGGGAAACCTTCGAAAGACGGATTCGATGGGCACCATGCGGGTTTTCAGGCCGGCAACCTGAAGTTCGTCAGTGACAAAACTGAGCCGGGCGGTCGAGAGTCCCAGAGCGGCGTCGAAGGCGCTGCGATCCAGGTTGCCGGCAGCGAGGTCGCGGCTCAGGCGCACCAACCGGTTGCGTTCCAGGACAAGTTCGCCGACCAGGTTGATAAGTTCATCCAGTTTGCACACGTCCACGCGCATGGTCTTCAGATCGGTGAATGTTTCAGAAGCGCGCTTCTGCCGGGCTAGTGCGTCTCCGATTTGAGCCGGCGACGCCGCGCCCTTCTCGATCAGAATCTCTCCCAGCCGCTTGGGTTTGGACTGGCTGGCCTGTTCCTGCAGGGCGGCCTCCAACGTCTCTTGGGGAATGATCCTGCTGGCAACCAGCAGTTCTCCCAGAGGGAGCACACCTGCGGCCGGTTTCTGCACTAGTTCCAACTCCAGCAGGAGGTCGTCGAGCAGGTAATTGCGAGACTCATGATTACGGAGATCGCGCAACATGTTGCCCAATTGGTCGCGGGCGGCAAGCAACGCGTCCATCAGACGCCGCGTCAGGCGGCACTCGCCGCGGCGCAGGGTATTGAGCACATCCTCAGCGCGATGGCTCACCTGAACGATGGAGTCCAGTGCCAGAAAGCCCGCCGTGCCCTTGATGTTATGCATGGTTCGAAAGATACGATTCAGCAGTTCGGCATCTTCCGGCGCAGACTCCAGCGCCACCATGTCCTGATCCATCGCCTGCAGCGATTCCTCGGCTTCGACTACGAAGTCGTGGAGAAGCGAGGCATCGTTGCTCAAGTTTTCGGTCACAAGATTGTCCTAATGCGTGCCGTGTCAGTTCACAGGCGCCTGCAACTGCGCCTCGCCGGAGTGCGACATCAGTTGCGCCACGTCCAGGAGAATGAGTAGCCGTTCATGGACGTTGACTACGCCGGAGACGTACTCGCGCTCGACTTGGCCCAGCCGGGGAGGCGGTTGGAATGTGTCGACCGGAATGCGAAGCACTTCTGAAACCGAATCCACAATGAATCCCAGAATGTTGCCTGTCAGTTCCACCACTACGATCCGGGTTTGCTTGTCATGAGGCTGTTCCTCGAGACCGAAGCGTTTGCGCAACGAGAGCACCGGAATCACGCGGCCCCGCAGATTGATGACTCCTGCTATGAAATCGGGTGAGTTGGGGACGCGCGTGAACTCCTGGGCGCGAATGATTTCCCGTACCCGCAGGATATCGATCCCAAATTCCTCACCGCCGACCAGGAAGCTCACCAGCTGCATCAGATCCTGATGAACCGGTGCTTTGCCGGACTGATTAGTATTTTCCCTGCCGTTGCTTGCCATGTCCTGTCACCTCACCGAAGCCACGTGGAGCGATGAAAGGCGCATCTCAGTGGGCGGAAGCCGCCAGCGCTCGGGCTGACTTATCTATATCCCCGCCTTGGTGCGGCGAGGACGGGCGGTGGTCCTTGTCCTGGACCAACTGGAAGTTGCTTACCATCTTTTGCAGATTAAATGCCAGTCCGGACAGTTCATGACAGGCCTTCGCAGCCTGCTGTGAGCCTGCCGCCGACTCCCCTACCAGGCGGGTGATCTGATCCATGTTCTGGTTGACCTGCTCGGACGCGCTCGACTGTTCGGTGGCCGCGGTCGCGATGTAAGTGACCATCTCCCCCACCTGTTCCGCCATTCGGATGATTTCCTTCAGCGAGCCGCCCGCTTGCGCGGTATGCTTCACGCCTTCTTCGACCTGCTGAGTGCCGGCTTCCATCGCGTTCACTGCCAGACGAGTTTCGCCCTGGATGCTCTTGATCATCTGCGCGATCTCCCGGGTGGCGCCGGTAGTGCGCTCCGCCAGCTTGCGGACCTCGTCGGCGACTACTGCGAACCCACGTCCCTGTTCGCCGGCGCGCGCCGCTTCAATCGCGGCGTTCAGAGCCAACAGGTTGGTCTGATCGGCGATGTCGTCAATCACGCCCACAATCAAGCCGATGCGGTCGGAAGCCTTTCCCAGTTCGTCCATTTTGGCGGCAGTTGCGCGGACCCCGTCGGCGATGGCCCGCATTTTAGTGAGTGCTTCGTCCACGATCGTGCCCCCCTGGCGCGCGGTTTGGGCGGCCTGGTGCGCGGCCTCGGACGCACGACTGGAGTTCTCTGAAACCTGGGCCACGGTCGCCGACATCTCCTGCATCGCGGTCGAGACCTGCGCGGCCTGGTCTTTTTGTACGTCGGCGCCAGTTGCCTGCTCGGAGGCAGAGGCCGAAAGTTGTTCACTTGCGCTGGCCAAATGCTCTGCGGTTTGCGCGATAGACTTCATCATTCCCCGCAGATTGTTTTTCATGTCGTTGAGGGCATGCCCGGCGCGCCCTATTTCGTCCTCTGAGGTGATTTCCATGTCCATGCCCCCCAGGTTGTGGTTGGCGATCTCGTGAATCATGCTCAGCATGGCGTCCACGCGGCGGGACAGGGAACGAGGCAGCAACACAGCCACCGTCGTGCCCAGAGCCAGACCGGCGAGGGCGAGCGCCAGTGGCAGGAATTTCGCATTCCTTTCCAGTGATTCTTGCTGTCTCAACACGGCGTCCCTGTTGGTTTTCTGGAACTTCACAAAGTCGTTTACGGCCGCGAGCAAGTCTCTGCGCATAGCGAAGGTCTGGGGAGACAAGGCCAGCGTGGTGGCCTCCTTGGCCTGCTTGGAACGCCGAAGCTGAATCTCCCGGTCCACCACCACGCGATAGGTGTCGTAACTGTGGCTGATTTCGCCCAGCAGTTTCCTGCCCTCCTCGGAACGTTCCGTGTTCTGCAATTGCTCCACGGTGGCCTGGTACGCCTTCTTTCCCTCTTCATCGGATGCCAGCAGATCTTCTCTCTCCGCCAACAGATAGCCACGGACGCCGGCGCTCTGTTTTTCGATCGCCGCTTCGATGCTGTAGGACTGTTCCGTCTTCATGCTCCGTTCGCCGGCTTGCGCGGAAATACCGGCCATCTTCGCAACCGTGGTGTAAGAAAAGATGCCCATGGCCGCCTCGATCAGCAGGATGACTCCAAATCCAGCGGTGAGTTTTGCTTTCAAACTCATTGTTCTCATCCTCTCCTCCAGGCGCAGTGTCCGCCCCAATCTCATCCGCACGAGCTGCGGTATAGACAAGCCACTTCCTATGCGACCATCGGCACGCCCGAGGCGGACTTTAGCTTCGGAATTGGCCATCAGGTCCCGCCCTTTTCGGTCATAAACCCTGAGGATGTGTAGGCCGGATGGCGCCGAGGAATGAACGTTCCCTGGGATCTCCGCCAGCGCATTTATAATTCGCCTTTCCAGAAGGAGCTTTCATGAAACTCGAAGGGCGAGTCGCGCTGGTCACGGGAGCGTCGCAAGGCATCGGACAGGCTTGCGCGCTGGCCCTGTCCGGTCAGGGCGCGAGCGTGGTGGTAGCGGCGCGCAACCAGCAGAAACTAGACGAGCTAGTCGCGCAGATCACCACCACGGGCGGCAAGGCGGCGACCATCGTCATGGATGTCGCCGACGAAGAGCAGATCAAATCGGGCGTCAAGACCGCGCTCGGTCAATTTGGCAAGATCGACATCCTGGTGAACAACGCCGGCATCACGCGCGACCAACTGGTTATGCGCATGAAACGGGCTGACTGGGACACCGTGCTCAATACCAACCTGACTTCGGCGTATCTGTGTATTCAGCAAGTGATCGGTTCCATGCTCAAACAGCGCTGGGGACGGATCATCAATATCACCAGCATATTCGGCCAGATGGGGCAGGCAGGTCAGGCTAACTACGCGGCGTCGAAAGCTGGGCTGATTGGGCTGACGATGGCGATGGCGCGAGAAGTCGCTTCGCGCAACATCACTTGCAATGCCGTGGCTCCGGGCTTCATCGAAACCAACATGACGGCGGCACTAAGCGAGGAGTTCAAGCAGAACGCAGTCAAAATGATCCCGCTGGGCCGGGTCGGCACGCCAGAAGACGTGGCCAGTGCGGTCCGCTTTCTTGCGTCCGAGGAAGCGGCTTACATCACTGGACACGTGCTGAATGTGAATGGCGGGATGCTGATGGGGTAGGGACTGGAGCTATCAAAGCTGTCTCACAAATGGGCCTCGGGGTAGTTGGTGATAACGCCTGTTTACGACAGTTATTGATTGTGGCAAGGTACACGGTCTGCCGCGGCGCGGGGGGACGTTGATTACAGTCGGACTTGGGGGGCGGCTGCTCGGTAGCGGCAGGCGTCGAAGCGGGCGCTCCTGGCGGAGCCGCTGTTGAAGTGCTTGCCGTTGGCTGAATATAGGTGTTCTGGAAAGCTTCGTTCCACCAATGCCCGTCCGTTTTGCGGAAGACCGTCGTCGAGATTGATTTCACGGTTTCTTTGTCATCGGTGTATTCATTCCGAACAATCACGATTGCGACATCTGAAGTTATGAATCGAATCTTCGCAATCGATCTGGCTATGGTACTCCGCACCGTCAACAGCGCAGCGGCCATCTCATTCTCTGTCCCGGCCTTTCCCTGACGCCACTCGCCGATGACACTAATGCGATCGTGCTCTTCGGAAAGGTGGGATGCGTTGGCTTCCGGGTCGCGGCGATTCCAGGCGTCTACGCTGTTGTCAATGATTTTCCGGATGGCAGCTACGTCTTCGGAGAAGCCTGTCTTTGAGTTGGCTGGTGCTATCACCTCTGGCTCTGTTTGAGCCATAGGGCTGCTTGCCCTTGCTGCTTTTGCCACGGCCTCTTGGCGCGGCTGAACAAGTGTGTTCTGGAAGGCTTCATTCCACCATGTTCCGTCTATCTTGTGAAGTACGGATGTTGCAATCGATTTCCAGCTTCTTTTGTCGTCACTGTATTCATACCGGATCACAACGATTGCAATATTCGCGGTCAGAAATCGAATCTTCGCAACAGAGCTAGTCATATCAATCCGAGTGGCTGCGAGCGCATCGGTTAGTGCTTTCTCGGACTCAGTCCTTCCAGGACGCCACGCGCCATTGACGTTGATGTGATCGTGATCCTTGGAGAAGTGGGCTGTGAGTGCTTTTGCATCGCGGCTATTCCAGGCATCCGTGCTATCCGCAACTATTTTCCGGATTGCGCTTTCATCTTCCGCTGTCCCTTGCGATACCTGATTCTGCGGCGCGCCCGCCAGCCACAATGAAGGTATTACGAATGCAGTGATAACAGAAATGAATCTCATGGGCACCTCCATCCTGGGCTCCTGAGGGGGATGGGCATGAGACTACCCCAGAGCTGGTGGACCGTCAATTTTGGTTCCTATATTTAGTTTTGGGTGCCTGGTCAGCAAACCGGAAATCATGCCGATTGTTGATGTAATATCGCCATTACACCAGCAACGCTCTAATTGACTTGTCTATGGTATGAGTTAGATGTCGTCTAGTGCGCGTCGCGAACGATCAAAATCATTCCCGGCCGAAGAACCGCCGTATTCCGGTTGTAGCGCTGCAGCGCGGCGACTGTGGTGTTGTAGGAGTTTGCAATCGAGTAGAGCGTTTCACCCTGCTTGACCCTGTGCTGAACAACGCCGTCTTTTTGTGACGCCGCCTCAGTTTTTGCCGGACGCTTCGCAGTTTTTTTCGAAGCCTTCGAAGCCACCTGGGTTCCGGGCGCTCCCGGAGTCACGGGCAGGTGCAAATACAGAATCTTTCTTCCAGTCAGGCTGCTGCCCTTCACGTGATTCCAGCTCCGCACCATCTTGGCCGGAACGGCAAAATTCTCGGCAACGGATTCGACGGTGTCGCCTATATGGATCCGGTAGCGAGTGATGCGGCGCGCATAAGTGCCACCGTCGTTGTACTTGCCAGGAGCAATCGGGATGACCAATTTGCTTTCCGCTTCGAGCGGGTTGCCATCCAGCTGGTTTGCCTCCGAGATGGCTTTGGCAGTGGTGTGGTAGTTCTTTGCAAGGGAAGCCAGCGTTTCGCCAGCCTTCACGTCGTGATATCGCCACCACAAGCGCTTGTCCACCGGAATTACCGCCACCGCCGACAAGAACTTTTCTTTCGTTCCAGCCGGTAGCCGCAACGTAAACTCACGGTCTTTTGGAGTGCTCAGACGCAGCAGGCTGGGGTTCAAGTCCTGCAGGTCGGCTGCGGTTGCGTCCACGCACTGGGCCGCGAGGCGCAAGTCAATCGGATAGTCGATCTTGACTGTGTCGTAGGGAATCGGCTGGTCGCGATTCACGTCGTCGAGTCCGTACTGCTCCGGATTTTTGGCCATGATGGTGACGGCCAGAATGATCGGAACATAGTTCCGCGTTTCCTTGGGCAGCACGTTGCGGCGATAGAGTTCCCAGAAGTCGGCGTAGCCGGTGCGCTTGACCGCGCTTTGCACTGTGCCCGGACCGGAGTTGTACGCCGCCATGGCCAGGTACCAGTCGCCGAACTGCGTGTAGAGGTCTTTCAGATGGTGCGCAGCGGCGCGCGTGGCTTTCTCAGGATCCTGCCGTTCGTCCACCCAGAAGTTACGTTGGAGACCGTAGCCCTTCGCCCGGCTGCCCATGAACTGCCACATGCCACGGGCGCCGGCACGTGAAACCGCCAGGGGATGAAAACCAGACTCCGCCTGCGCCAGGTAAATCAAGTCCTGGGGCACGCCTTCCTGTTTCAGGATGCCCCGGATCATTTCGTCATAGCGTCCGGAGCGGGCGAGCGCGCGTTCCAGGACCCCGCGTCCGCGGGTGGAATAGAAATTGATATATCCGGCGACCGGGTCGGTCATCATCAACGGCAGGTCGGAGTGGGTGGATTTAATCTCTGCCTCAGCCTTGGCCTTCACTTTGGCGTCAACGGCGGGCGTGGCTTCGTTGGCTTCGTCGATGGGAGCGGGCTCTTGCTTTTGTTGCGAACCCTCGCCATCCTGCGATGCCAGCAGGTCCAGTCCGTTGATGCCCTCCATGACGCGATCCAGTTCGCGATCGAGGCGCTCGTCGGAGCGGAGGTCAGCTCTGGCGTCCAGCAGCAGGTTTACGGCGGTGTCAAAGTTTTGTTTGGCTGTTTCCAGATGTCCAGTGTGGTAGTTGTCCTGTCCAGCCTGGTACTCCTTCTCCACTCGCGCGATCAGGTCAGCCACGGCGTCGGTTGGCTGGGCAGGCTGAACTTGCGGCTTCGGCTGCGCTTGGGCGAGCGCTGTCTGCGGCGGGCCAGGAGGCGGCTCCGGGGATTTGTGGGCCGCAGTGATGGCCGGCGCTTGTGCCTGCGCGGGCGGCAGAAAAGTCTGTTTCTGAGCAGATTGACAGGCGATGGTCGCCGCCAAAGCGGCAGCGACAAACAGGAGCGCCAGAGACCGGTGGATTAGAAGCCTCATATTTCTCAGAAACTTACGTAAGCACCTTAGGGCACATCCAGGCCCCTGACTGTTGAGATGGTACTATCGCCAATTTCGTTGGGTCAATGCCACAACAGGACCCGCAAAGCGGTTACTTTCGGCACCAGCGCGGGGATATTACCCCACGCTCGCGGCAGATGGCAAGAAAAGCATGGTTGGCGGTTAAGCCACAATTGACAGTGGAAACCGCTTTCGCAACCACTGCCAACGAAGAGCGGCCCGCTTGCCCCGATTCGTTTATATTTCTGAGTTCATCGAAAACCGATATGAAGGCCATACAAGTAAAGCAAACGGGCGGCCCGGCGGTCATGGAACTCGCGGAGCTGCCGATTCCTCAACCCAAATCGAACGAAGCGGTCGTCAAGATCCAGGCGGCGGGCGTCAACTTCATTGATGTCTATAACCGCGAAGGCCGCTACAAGGTACCGCTGCCGTTTGTCCTGGGGCAGGAGGGCGCGGGTGCGGTTTCAGCCGTCGGTTCCGATGTGCGAGAGGTTGCTGTGGCAGATCGCGTCGCCTACACCAGCGTGTTGGGAAGTTACGCGGAATATGCGGCCGTCCCGGCGGATCGCCTGGTGAAGATTCCCGACGGCGTCAGCGAGCGAGAAGCAGCTTCGGCCATGCTGCAAGGAATAACAGCGCACTATCTCTCCCACGACACGTATCCGTTGAAGAAAGGCGAGACGGCTCTGATCCATGCCGCCGCAGGCGGAGTGGGATTGCTGTTGGTCCAGATGGCGCACAATATCGGGGCTCGCATCATTGCGACGGTCTCGACGGAGGAGAAAGCCAGGCTAGCCCGCGAGGCTGGAGCCGACGAAATCATTCTCTATATGCAATCTGATTTTGAGGCTGAAACGAAACGTCTGACCAGCGGCAAGGGTGTAGATGTAGTGTATGACTCGGTCGGCAAGACCACTTTCGACAAGGACTTGAACGTGTTGCGCCCTCGGGGCATGTTGGCACTCTTCGGCGGCTCCAGCGGGGCAGTCCCACCGTTCGATCCAATCACATTGACGCAGAAAGGATCGCTGTACTTGACGCGTCCGTCGTTGGGGCACTACATCATTACTCGTCAGGAGCTGCAGCAGCGCGCGGGCGCCGTCTTCGGAATGATTCGCGACGGGAAACTCAAGCTGCGGATCGAACACATTTATCCCCTGGCACAGGCAGGACAGGCCCACCGCGATCTGGAAGGCCGCAAGACCACGGGCAAGCTGCTGCTCATTCCGAATTGAGTTGTTTAGTAATCAAAAAAGTGGATCACTACTACGCGAATTCTCCACCGCACCATTGGGTAATCAGATAGGCCAGCACTTTGGCGGCGGAGAATACTTCCTTCAAATCCACCCACTCGTCCACGGTGTGCGCCTGGGCAATGTTCCCGGGACCATAGAGGACGGCAGCCACGCCGGCGTGATTGGTGAAGAGACGAAGATCGGATCCATAGGTCACGCCTCGAAGCTGGGTAGTTCTGCCGAGCACTTCTGCGTGGCACTGCAGGACCGAAGACACGATCGGATCGGCCAACGGTGTTTGTCCGGACTCGAACTGGCCTTCGAACCATTCAATTTTGGGAGGATGTTCCTTCAACCAGGCATCCAGTTGTACCGCTCGAGCCAGAGCGGCACTCATTGCTCGCCGGGCATCGTCGATGGTTTCTCCCGGGAGCACGCCGAGGCGACCCTCGACGACGACTTCATCCGGAACGGTAGAGGGCCAGTCTCCGCCCTGGATGGTCCCGAAGCTGATGGGCGCAATGTTTTCCGAATCTTCGTACAGGGGATTCTTGTACTGGAGGTGACGGCGGCGCTCCAGGTCTTGTACTTGCTGCAGGACGAGATAGAATTTTTCGATGGCGCTCACGCCGTGCGGCTTCATGCAGGCGTGGATGGCGCGTCCAGGCACTTTAATCCGAAACGTGAGTGCCCCCGACTGGATGGGACACGCGCGCAGACACGTCGGCTCAGTGATGACCGCGGCATCAGCCTTGAAACCTTTGACGATGGTGGTCAGAGTGCCGACTCCGCCGCTCTCTTCACCGATCACGCTTTCGAGCAGCACATCGGCGGCCGGACGGAAGCCCATTGCCTGCAGGGCCTGCACTGCGAAGACGTTGGCGGTGAGGCCCGCTTTCATGTCACAGGAGCCGCGTCCGTAGAGCTTGCCGTCTTTCACTTCCCCGCTCCAGGGCGATGCAGACCATAGCGATTCGTGGCCGATGGGCACGACATCCATGTGGCCGTTGAGGATGAGCGTGCGCGGAGCGTCTTTCTTGCCGCTTTTGTTGGCGGTCGCTTGCCAGCGTCCGACCACGTTAATGCGCTCGTCGAAGGGAACGCCATCGTCGCAGAAGGCCGGGTGGGATTGAAGCTCCTCTTTGCGCGAAACCAGGATGCCGGGATTGAGTCCGAGGCTATGAAGCTTTTCCGTGTAGAAATGCTGTGCCGCTTGCTCCTTTCCCGGAAGGCTGGAGTATTGCACCAGGCGGGCGAGGAAGGCGGCCATTTCGCTACGCAGGGAATCAACCTGTCGCGAAATCGTCTGGATGAGTTCGTTCATGGGCCTTTTCGGGCAGCTTCACCGGCGCGTACGACTATAGTCTCGCAGATATGCGGGCAGTTCCATTTGGCAGCGTTCATCACGAATGGGAGCGCCCGACTGCATCTCAAGCGGGATCACGCCTGCCCAGGTGGGAAAAGCATAGTCCGGTTCGTCGTCGATCGGCGGGCCGACGCGGACTTTGGCCGAGTACTCTTCGATCGGAATGCGCAGCACCGAGGTTGCCTTCAACTCTCGTTCGTTGGGCTGGCGCGAATCGTCCCAGCGCTGGGGGAGGATGTGCTCGCTCAAGGCGCGCAAGGCTTGGAGCTTCTCTTCCGGATCTTGGGCTATTGTTGCTGTGCCGAGAATCACCACTGAGCGATAGTTCATCGAGTGATTAAAGACGGAGCGGGCGAGCACCAGCCCATCGAGCAGCGTAACCGTCACGCAGACGGGGATGCCCTTA
>JACXTT010001212.1_pt1 | contig 43649 bp, 39 predicted proteins | sample 9270951 | NCBI WGS metagenome assembly JACXTT01 (sample SAMN15532306, study PRJNA645909) | rock metagenome | isolation source: weathered quartz diorite | place: Puerto Rico | collected 2017-06-21
AGTATGGTAGTATGCAAAAAATTAAACTCACCCGACCCCATAATCACAAAGCGGGCGGGAAAGCGCTCCCGCTCATACGGCACCAGCCGGATGGTATCCACCGGCAGGACCGCCCCAAGATCAATATCCGCCCATCCGCCACTCGCGCTCAGCTCAAGCCCTTTGGGCCGGTATGCCGGCGCCGTAAACCATTTTGAGGCGGTGATCCACTGCCCTTTCCAGTCGGAAGCCTGCAATAAGCCCATTGTCCAGTAACCGGGCTCGCTCCATGCCGAAACAATCCCGGCAGCATTCCATATCCTTATCTTCCAGCAATACGTTTGCCGCGATACAAGCGGCTTGCCGCCGTACAGCATGTAATTACTTTGACTGGACCATACTTTACCGCTGTTCCATACATCGCCTGTACCCCGATCGAGCTTCGCCCGGGAAGACGCTACCAACACCTGGTAAGCCGTTTGTTTTTCCCCGCGCCGCCCCTGCGTTATCATCCAGCTAAACCGCGGCTGAGGGTCATCCAGGCAGGAAGGGTTTCGCTCATCATTGCACGATACCTGGCCAACCTGCTGCGAAAACATATATTTGGGAGCAAGGAGCAGGGAGAAAAGAAGTAAACGTTTAATATATAACATAGCAATAAGCCTTATTGGTAACCGCGCGGCGTTTTACCCGTGACCAGCAATGAATTATATATTTTTAACAGTTCCCGCGGCATTGCTGATTTTTAATACATACGCGTTTTTACCGGCCGGGCTGCCTGGCAGGTAAACGGTTAGTCCTTCTGCACCCTGCTCGTAGCGGAGCGCTGCATCACTGCCCAACAGCCGTATGACGCCGGGTGTGCTATCGTTAAACGCCTGGCCGGCCAAAGACTTTATCGTTATTTTTTTGCTTTCCGGCCATCCGAAGAAAGTGGCGTATAAAAAGCCCTTCTTTTGCGTGAACCGGAAATCTTCGGTGGAGAGCAATCTTATCTTTCCTTCGTTAAAGCCCTGGGCCCGCAAGGGGTCAGCATTGGCAATGGCAGGCCCTTCGCCGAAGACCTTCCAGGGAACGGTATCATATACTGCTTCCGAATGTACCTTCATCCATTCACCTATCTCCTCTACAACGGCCTGCTCCAGCTCGTCGATCGTTCCATTGGCACGAACGGGTATGTTCAGCAGCAGGTTGCCGTTTTTACTGATCACATCCATTAAAATCCTGATTACCTGTCCAGCTGTTTTATAGCCTTTCCGGTCGTATACCCGGCGGTTATAATGCCAGTCGCCGATGCAGGTATCCGTTTGCCATACAAAGGGCTGCGGGGTATTGACGGTGCCCCGCTCAATATCCCAGACCAGGCATTTACGCTGCTGCTCATCGAGTATCTTACCGCAGATAACCGCGTCGAGCCTGCCTTTTCGCAGAATGCTTTCATTGTACATGTGCGCCGCAATGCGCAGCCCTACGTCGCTTGCCGGCCAGAGGGGCAGCGCGGTATCGTCAAAATAAACCAGGTCGGGATGGTATTTATTGATCAGATCTACGGTACGGTTATAAAATTTTTCACAATAGGCCGCAGAAGGTTGCGCCACACCACCGCCCCAATTCCATTGCTTATGTATTGTACCGTTGTCGGCGCTTTGTTCGCTCAATGGATGGTTTTGCGCATACAGCTCCTGCGGGTCGAGGTTATTCCACCATTTGTCTTTTCCGCTGGCTATTGTTGTTTTGCCATCATAAGGCACACCCGCCAGCGGCCCGTTTTTATCGCTGCGCTGCGCCACCTCGTACCAGCTCCAGGCATGGGAGGCGTGAACGCTTACGCCAAATGGCAGGCCATGCTTTGCGGCCGCTTTTGCCCACCCGCCAACCAGGTCTTTTTTGGGACCTGTGTTCACTGCATTCCACGGCTGGTATTTGCTGTTGAAATTATCGAAGTTGTCGTGATGGTTGGCCATGGCCACAAAATATTGTGCGCCGGCGTTTTTGTATAACCCTACCAGTTGATCGGGGTCCCAGCTTTCCGCCTTCCATTCATGGATAACATCTTTGAAACCGAATGTGGAAGGATGGCCGAACCTGCTCAAATGATACTCGTACTGGTCGCTGCCTTCCTGGTACATGCCGCGGGCATACCAGTCGCCATATTCCGCCTGGCACTGCGCGCCCCAATGCGCCCACATGCCAAACCTGGCTTTGGCAAACCAGCCCGGCGTTTTATACTGTTCAAGCGAAGCCCAGCTGGGCTTAAAAGGACCGGCGGCCATTTTTTCCCCCTCACCGCTTATGAGAGATTCCAAACGAAGCATACCTGCATAACCCCTGTTCCATCCTATGGCGGGCAGGGCCGTGGCGATTAATTTTATTAATTCCCTTCTTTGCATATTTTCTATTTTGGCAGTTGGTGCGGAGCTGCACGCCGGCAATCGTTTTTTCCATTTGCCGGTATAACACCGGGTAAAAACAAATCTCCTGTTTTCAAACAACAGATGCGTTGCACAAAACAGGCTTTTTTTTGTACATTTCCGTCCTGGCGGCGACAGCACGTGTAGGATTGTTTGCCCCTTACAATAAACTTCAGAAGGAAAAATGACGGCAAGCTCCCCTTTTTCATTGCTAAACACCGATTATGTCAGTTTGAACAAAAGCTGGGATTACAAAAATGTGATCAGCCCTTTTTACCGCCTTTACCTGATAGACGGCGGAAGGGGAACGCTGTCTAACCCGGAACAGTCCCTCCGGCTGGAAAAAGGCTTTCTTTATCTTATTCCCAGCTTTACGCTGGTCAATCAAACCTGTCCTTTCCGCCTCAGCCAGTATTATATCCATTTCATCGAGGATACGCCCGACGGCAGCTCTATGTTTTCCTATAGCAGGAAGCTGATGAGGGTAAAAGCCACCGCCGCGGACCTGGCCTGCTTCAGGCGGCTGCTCTGGCTCAATCCCGGCAGGGATCTCAGGAGATCCGACAACCCGCAGGTATATGAGAAGACGACGGTGCTGAAAAGTTTCCGGGAAACAAATGCGCAGCTGCCCCTTTCCATCGTAATTGAAACACAGGGGTTGATACAGGTATTGCTGTCGCGGTTTCTATCTCATGAGCTGTTCGACACCGGGAAGAACATGCCTATCCCCTCTGCCATCCTGGAATGCATGAATTATATCCTGACACATCTCTCCTCTTCTATTACGGTGGAAGAGCTGGCCGGCCGCGCCAATCTCAGCACCGACTATTTTTCCAAATCCTTTTATCGCCATACCGGTTTGCGGCCATTGCAATACATTCACCAGAAACGCATCGAGCGCGCCCGGTTTTTAATTCTCACCACCGCGCTACCTTTCGAGGCCATTGCGGCGGAAACCGGCTTTGAAAGCCTGTCGTATTTTGCGCGGGTATTTAAAGCCACCACGGGCCAGGCGCCGGGGGCCTACAGGAAAACGCACCTGCATGTTATGTAGCGCATCGCGGAAGAGCTATTGGAAGCAGCAATGAAAGGGCACAGGTAAAAGCCATCTCAAAGGTATACCGCCCGGGATCAAGAGCATGTTGTTCCTATTAATTGTCAATGATTTACAAAATCAGAGCGTGGGCAAAAAGCGTTAAAGAAAGATAAGTTAATATAAAAAAGGAATTACATGGTGTAATTCCTTTTTGAGGTCCCGAGCGGACGAATAATTTTCTTTATAAGGAATTAAAAATCAGGAATTTTTACATTTACTCGATTAAATCACTCGATTAAACGCGGGTAATTCGGCCCATTTTACACTACTTTACAAGAACTGAAATAACCTTACTAAGATACAAAAAAGCGCCGGGAAACAGCAATAAAAAAACAGCGGGTAAGCGCCGAATCTTGCATGCGACAAATTTAATAAAAAAGGTCGCAAAAAAACCACCTACAAGCGATCGTTGGTTTCAAAGTAAAACGCTTTAAAAATTGATTAAAAGCGGGTAATCAGGCCATGTCCCTGTTTGTAATAACCGTTGATTACCGTCATGTCACCTTTTTACTAATAATTGTGACATTAACTCCTGAACATGTCCGCAGGAAGTGTAGCCGGAAGTTGTTGCATTTTTTGCAACAACTGATTACCTATTACAGCCTATGCAAATTTGCATGGATTTTTTCCAACAACGTATCAAAAGCCGGTTGTCCTTTGTAATACAGGCCAGCTGTTTTGGCGTACCGCTGTAGAAAACGTTCCCGCAGTTTAGGGTCGGATAGTAAAAAAGCTTCGTTTTCCGCAATGGGAATTTCCCAATCCTTTTTGGGAAAGCGTTCTTTTTTATGCGCCTGGTAGGTTTCAGTTCCTATAAAATCCTGTACCCGGTGATCGTCCAATAAACAGGATACGTCGTAATACTGTCGCATATAGTTCGGACGTTCGTTCCCATCTTCCTGTTCCTGCCTGAATTTGGTTGCGATAGTTTGCAATTTTTCGACAAACGTATACCCAGGATGATAGCATTTAATATCCACTGCCCGGTTATCATATATCTTTAACGACGTATTCGCCATCGCCTTGTCCAGTGCCCAGGAACTAATGTTCAGATTGGTATTGGGTGTCACGGTATCAAACCCTGCTTCCAGCAAAATGCCCTCTTTAACACCTGTGATGGCTTCGGTTCTGCTTTCATACTGCAAGCGTATTCCACCGCTGCGGTAATGTTTGGAATCGTCAAAAGCAGTGTCCCGTGTGACCGAAATAATTCCATCAATTTTTATCTCTGCTGCAAGCCAATCATAATACTGTCGCCGCGATGCAATTTGAGCTGGTTTTGTTTTACCTGGGTTTTCTTCGACCTTCAGCTCCGCTGGCGGATGAATGTGGATGTCAATATCCTCAGAAAAACGACTGATAATTTGATAACCCTTGGATAAAGAGGTTCCGCCTTTCAGCTCAAAATCAAACCCTTGCTTTTTAAGTCCATACAACACGTGCATGATCCAATAATCTTTTTCTATCAGACCAGCCAAAATACCTGTCTCTTCCTCCATGATCCGCAATAAATACAGAAAGTCCTTTCGTTGGTGAAGATATTCAGCAGCCATAGCTATCGTTTATACCAGTGTGGCAAATATTTTTTTTGTTTTTACACTGCCGTATTCAGCTACGTTTTGCGCTAGTTTTTTTTTGTCCATTACCTGAACACGCGAAGCCACCTTTTGTAGCACTTCGGTAGGATCTTCTGCTAAAGTATTCAGGTTATTTACTAAATCGACCAGGAGAAACTCTTCGGTCATTTTTTTGGGGAAATGCGGTTTCATGCGAAAATTGAACTTCCGGTTGCCTAAGGTAAATTCGCCATGACGTTTATGGTTATAGACCGTCCTTTCGTTGTAAAGTTGAGTCGTACCTACCCCTAAGCCATTGTAGGCATTTGGAGAGGTCAATAAAAAACGGTCATCATTCAGAAAGCTACGCACCAATTCTCTTTCATCCGGCGGCGCTTTTCCAAATGCTGTCTCTTTAGGCACATAATACAACCCCTGAGATAGTTTCTGCAATACACCTCCCTGCACCAGTTCTTCCAGGTGCCTATCAACAGATTTCGTCCACCGGGTCAATTCATTTCGACGGTAAACTCGTCCTTTTTTTAGATGTTGCTTCAGTCTATCTACTTGTAGCATGTTAATTAATTTGACAACTCAAAGGTAAAACTAATTGACAAATTATTAGTAAAATTTTCATTAAAATTTCATGCAAAATTAAAATATATAAACTTGATTATCATCATATTGTACAAAATATCATTAACAAGCTGTGCCTTTAACTAATTTGAGTCACCTCTCACCTCCCCATTAATCCCTGCCTAATATCTCCGCCAGCAATTTTGGGGTTTTTAAGCTTTTGTTCACTATATCCGCCTGTTCACGTTCCGTGAACGACGGTATAAAATGAACAAAAAGGAACCCACTATGATAGTCCAATAATATCACTGCTTTTACAAACTACTTATGCCCTTAGCTGGTTTGGTCCATCTCTCCCCTCCCCCATCAGCTCCTGAATATCATTCCACAGGAAATATACCCGGGAGCGAATTTTGAAGGGTTTTAGCTTGCCATGTCTGATCCAATCGTATATAGTGGGCCGGGTAATATTAAATAGGGCACATACCTCGGCCATTTTGTACAATGGTTTGTAGGTAAGTCCGGGAGTGCTAAAACTTGTCGTTTCAAGAGGGCGGGGCTTTTCTATCCTGGCGATTTCCTCGCGGATGATAAGCCGTATTTGCTGCCAAAAGAGCGCGGGCTCAATTGGCAGCAATATAGGGGCGGATACACTGTTTTCCATAAAGTCAATTTGTAGCTTTGCCGGTTTCAGACGAAGTCCTGGTGGAATCAGCTATCATCTTCCCGACATAACGATGCGTTTGATAATGGAGATAGGATTCTGCTAAACCATTGATCTCCATTTTAGAAATGTAAGATTCAAGCAATAACAAAAACTGAAGTTTGGCTTCTGCCTCTTCAGATGTGTAGGCCGTAATGGCTACATTCAAATTAAACGTTTTCATAATGTTCGTATTTAAATTAAAAAATCAGACTGTTTTTTGAGAATCACTACCCACGCAAAGCGATTGGTAAATTTTTTCTACCTGCTCCGGCTGGCGGGTCAAATAATCAATGATCTCTATTGTCTTTTCCAGTTGAGGCTCCGTAAAGGCTTCCTCCATTTGGATAAAGAAAAGGAGTTTGCTTTCTATTATCTGATCAGACTGGCCTTGCTTCTTGCTAAAAGAAGCTGATACAGTGGATCCTGAACCACCATCAGATGATGTGTTTACCATCGTATCAGGAGCATTCTCCTCCCCACCCAGAATACCTGAAAGGCCAGAAAGCAATGGCATTTTCTTTACTAAGGAAGATTGATTTTTCACCAGGTAATCGGCAGCAAACCCCAGCATTTTACCGGCATTCATTTCCGCCATTCCTACCCTTTTTTGTTTAAGGGCGTCAAATTCTTCCCTGGTAGCCTTCAATGCTTTTTCCAGGTCTTCTGCATATTCCTCTGCCTCGGCCAACTGCTTTTCCAGATCCTCTTTTTCTTTCTTTATTTGTTCATATTCCCATTGCCTGCGTTCGGCAGTTATCTTTTCCTGGATGGTGTCTTCAATACCAGATAAGGTGGCTTCTTTTAAATTAGGTCTGGTATCTCCCAAATAAAGCTGGTATTTTGCGCAACGGCGGGAGCCGCCATCAAAAATGCTGATGGTAATACATTGCGTGTCGGGCTGTACAAATTCTTCGTGCTGGTGAAACCGCTCCGGGTCATCGGTCCGCTGGACGACCTTTAAATCATCTACTTTGATTTCGTAATCGCGGGGCTGGCCTTGTTCGGCATCGTTTACCAGCATTTGATGGAGCAGGTTTACCCGGTTGGCAGTATATTTTTCTATGACAATACTCATAAAGACGGATTTATTTATTAATTAGGTTTCAATAGGGGTTGGCTTGGTGCCATTATGCAGAAAGTGGTTTAACACATCAGCGGAGAACAATAAGCGACTGTATTTTTTTCGCTGGATGGGCTGTAGTTTGCCTGTATAGACCAGTTCATATACCCGGGGGACTGATAGTCGAAGATAGGCTGCGGCTTCGGTGACCGTGTATTTTACCGTGGCAGGCGGTCGGCGTGTCCCGGACAATGAGGCTTTTAATTCCTTCATTTCCGCCAGTAGGGCGTCCATCTTTAGATTCAATTGGGCAAGTTCCTCTTTCATTGGGCCGATTTGTACAACAGGCAGGTATTTTCCTTTCTGCAATACAAATATTACCCCCGTTTTTCCGGTTAGGGGTACTCTATGGGGGGCCCTAAAATTATTCCTGGGGGAGGTACTTCGTCCGTTCGATAGCAGGTAAGTCAGAAACAGCACGCTGCATTTCCTCGTCAATCCACTTAATGGCTTGATGGATATGCAACTGTTCAAAACTGGGGCGAATGAACTTGAGATCGGAGATAAGCCGCTCACCGGAATTGTAATTGGGCATCCGGCAGTACTTCTTATAAATCTCCGAATTGCCCAGCGTTTTGAATTTGGTGCCGGTGAGCAGATGGACAAACCGGACGGGGATACTGATAGCATGGGTACTGCGGGGTTCTACTCCCCAGCCAGCTTTTAACAGGTAATAGATGGCCAGTAATTGCCGGGCCCTGGTAGCTTCTTTATCGGTTTCGTCTGGGCTTATGATGACTGGTTTTGTTGCGGGAGAGGCTGTTTCAGGCTCCATTTGCAGGTAGATCATCATCCGGGCATGGTACATGATATCAGTGCACTTGCAGGCAAATTGGGTGGCTTCCTCTAACGACAGGCATTGTTCGTCATTTGACAGGCATTCGAATTGCTCCGGAGGATAGATATTCTTCTCTTTCAAGACGCTATTCAAATCAAAATAAAGGTAGAACCGCTGCCGCAAATAAGGTCGGAATGTCTTCTTATACTTCTTCAATAGCCCATCCTCAAGGAGCAAATATTGCTCGTATATTTCCTCATCGTGAGATGATGCATGCTCTAATACTAAATTCAGCATTGCAACAAAGTGTTCCGTGAATTCCAGTTGTTGGGGTAAGTCAAAATCTTTTATAGTATCCTTATACTCCTGGATAAATTGCCGAACCAGCAGCGGGGCTGCCCGGCTTCGGGGAATAGAGGTGTTTTTATCTTCTTCCGGCATGTTATGAATTTACCAAGAATTCAGGAAGGTATTACAGGCTTATGAAGGCTTTAACGTATAAGGAAAAGAGAGAATGTGATAAAGGGATAAAAAACAGTCAGAGCGATACAGGTGCAATTTCAGATACAATTAAAAGCTATTAATGAACATAAACCGACATTATAGAACATTATGATTTGGATATGGTCCCTACTTTTTAGGCAGCGTAGATTCAAATAAATCCCTGATGTCTACTTTTAAAATATTGGCTATTTCCAAAAATATCTCGACAGCGGGTTGTTGAGTATTGTTTACCCACCTGGAAACCGTTATTTCGCTAACGCCAATCTGTTCGGCCAGCCATTTATTAGTCCTATTCTGTTCTGCCAAGACTACTCTTATTCTATTTATATTTTTCTTATCCATTCCGAACTTGATTTTTCACATACTCCTTTGGAAATGAAATATATACCTATATTGGCGATCTGAAAATTGTTATCTCCATACGATTTTTTATTGTCGTCTAGCGATTATTTATTATCTTCACATGAAATAACAACAAATGACACCCGAAATAAACGATGGTTAGCTATTAGAAGTTATTTTTGCGAACACATAAGATATTTAAGCGTGTTTGCTTTATTCTCGTCTCCGAAATCTGCAACTTTTCACGACTACGGGAAATAAGGTAAATCGCTCACGTTTTGGCGTGGGCGTTCTTATTCGTAGTCTGGGTGTTGCAGCCCGCGGAGACAGTAAGGACCAACCCACGCCTTTTTATTGCCTCCGTTAGTCCTTACATAATATTCAAAATTTTTCCTATCACTTAAACGAATGTTATGTATAATATTTTTCAGCCGTTTCTCCACTGCATCATGTTCCAGGGTTTAGCAGTATAATATCGCTAATTCCTGCCCTTTACCCCGTTTTTACAATCCAATTTCTATATATCAAAGTGGTTAAGGTTCTGATATATAGGTTGGTTTTAAACATGATTGCAGCATGAGAGAAACACAATCCCGGTAATTTCTATTACCGGGCAACTTTTTCACTAATCCATACCCCAGCCATAATTATGATTGTCCGTACCCTATTGGAAACTTATTTCTAACGATTAAAATTTATCCTTATGAACGCCAGACACCTTATCGCTAAAATTTGGCCTTCTGTCTCGAAACCGTCCAGTTACGCCTCCTACCGACTTACAGAGCTGGAGCAGTCCTTAAAGGATACCAGCGAACTGCTGGAAGACCGAATAAAAGAAAACTCCGCATTAAAAAAGGAAAGAAACTACATCCTTGATATTTATCTGCACAGAAGCGGATGCAGATTTGATATGCAGTTTGATGACAGTAGGCGAATGCTACTCTTCACAACCAACTGTGAGCCCCGCAGAAAGAACCTCATTATCTACATTCCCGGCGAACAACTGAAAATTGCAGAGATAAACACCCATGCCTGCCATGATCGGCTTGTTATAGACAACATGGAGCTGGAATACGTGCACTGTGACACCAAAGTTGGAAAGCTTATCCTACAGAAATTGGCGGCGCAGGCAAGGAGCTTATGCTTATCTCAAGTCGTTGGCCAATTTGAAGACTCCCCCAATATTAGCTTTTCAGAAAAAGCGCAGTTTTATCGGGAAGCGGGCTTTGACGTGGCAGCCAATATCGCCGAAGGCGTTGGCACCCTCCTATATGAACTGCAAGCCGACGACAATTAACCATATCATTTACACTTCAAAACAAGTATATGCGTCGAAACTCTAGCGAGCCATATACAATTAAACTTAGCCGGGGAAGGTCTATATTAACTGAAGGGGATATAAACGAGCATATCGACGACGAAACCCTTTCCTACAAATTCTGGCCTGACCCAGAGCTACGGATATTAACGAAGCAGAGCGATGAACTGGTGATGCTAAATTCATGCAACAGCGTCAGGCATATACTTACTATTGTAGTCAAAAGCAACCAGCTCCATGTGACCTGCAGTTGCAAAAGAAAGGTTGACAAGCTATGCCATCATGCTTATTATGCCCTGAAACATATTATTTCCAGAGGAGGCATCCTTTTTTTTCAATCAATATTATAAATACACGACCTTACCTATGCCACGGAAAACCAATCAAGCCAAACGCAATATCAAAAACCAAACGGAAGAAATAAGTTCACTTCCCCCGCTCTATGACACGCACCTCATAGAAATATACTTACGGCAGGTTATTGATACGTTACACAAAGACCCCTACCTGCATAGAGCACGGAATAAAGGAGAAAGTCGGCGGCTAAAAATCATCTCTCAATACCAAAATGTCTATGAAAACCCAATTGTTCCGAGAATTAATCTTATGGGTAGATGGCTGGCTAATACCGGGTTTAAGCCGGAACAGCATGTTCGCGTTTTCCCGCTTAGCAAAGTGATCGTGATATGCCTGGATGAGGAATACATGAAGAGAGACATACTTCCTGAGTTTCAGGAAAAATATCAAATGCCTTATGAAGCATCGCCGGATGATTTCAATGAAGATGAGTAATCCCAGACCTCGCAGACTTTTTTATCCCCATTTCAATTATAGAGTCAGTAAGCGACTCAAAATTCCAGTCTGATGTGCATACTCATAATGTGACATGAAATACTTTAGCTAGAGGGCACCAAAATGAATATTTGACAACAAAAAGTAATCACTCATTACACATTAGCTAGTTAAGGCTAGTATGCAAACTACTGACACCATCCTAATATTGCCCATAGATACTCATTCCGCCGCCATAATACCGATGTTTTAAATGCTCATATACAAGGTTTGTTTTTAAATCGATATCATCTGTTTGAAAGGTAGGATATGGCAAAACCTCAAATAAAGTTTTATTGACATGGTTGAAAACCGCAGCTGCGGTTACAGATTTATCTGCCCATTGCGCTACTTGCAGTTTATCTTTTTTAAGTTCAGTCAATAACTCTATGGCTATTTTTTTGATTTCATTCTTTTCTTTCTCTTGCAGCTTTTTACCATCTCTCAAAATGTCGAAAATGGCTTTTTGCTCGTCAGTCAGACCTTCCCGTTTTGTATCGGCTTCTTCCTCTGAATATGAGTTCACAAGTTCAATGAGTCTTCTGAATGTTTCTTTGATCACATTTTCATCTTTACCTCTGTTGTATTCATCTATGATCTGCTGATAGCGTGTGTAATAATCAACTGTCAGTGGATTACGCTCGACCATTTGTTTCAACCGCTTTTCAATTTTATCCTTTAGTGATTGAACAGCAGCATTTTTGTTTTTTGTTTTCAAAAAGTATTTTTCTAATAAGTCAAAGTTTAATCCACTTAGATCAACCATTTTACCCTCATTATCGTCAGGTTCCGCTACCATATTTTCTATGGATTCATCCACTACATGTTGGATTTTTAGCATTATATCAACAACATCAGCGCTTTCAATATTATTTTCAATAGCAGTGTAGACCACATCAATCGCATTCTTCCTTGAAGCATATTTAGTTAGCACATTTTCAGGTTGAAGGGCTTTAAACTTCTTGAATACCTCTCTTGCTAAAATCTGGAATTTACGTTTCGTTTCGTCATTCGTATAAACAGCATTTATAGCTTTTTCCATCGCTGCTAATTTCTGCAACCCTTCCGAATCAATTAATTCCTCCAACTCAAAATCTAGTTCATCATGCAGAAATGTTTCCGTCGCTTCTAAAGCTTCTTCAAGCTGCTTAATGAGCTCTTCTTTTGGCTTTACAGGTGGTTCAGGTTTATCATCACCGCCTTCTCCTTTACTACCCGAACCGTAAATAGCCAATGCATCTAATAAAGCTGTATAGGTTTCAATGTAGTCCACTATCAAGCCATTGTTTTTGCCCTCACTGATTCGGTTGGCCCTCGCAATGGCTTGCATCAAGGTATGAGATTTCAAAGGCTTATCTAGATATAGGTTTGAAAGAGTGGGCACGTCAAAACCCGTAATCCACATTGCACAAACAATTACAAACCTAAAGGGGTCATCTTCTTCTTTAAACCGTGCTTCGAGATCTTGTGTATTCATTTTCTCCCTATGCGGCTCTATATCTAAATCCCATTTACCAAACTTTTGGATTTCGTTCTGTTCAGAACTAACGACCACGCAAATCTCGGTTTCCTTTATCCATTTCAGTTCCCGGGTTTTCTCAAGCAGCTCCTGGTCACCATATTTCCGCTTGGCTACGTCTTTTTCTAATTGTTCGATATATTTTTTCCAATGTACAGAAATCAGGTCATACATTTTTACGGCTGTAAGTTTATCCAGGGCGATAAACATTCCTTTGCCCTTGTAACCTCGGTTGCAAAAATGCCAAACCGTGTCTTTTGCAATAGCATCTAATCTTTTCCTGGCTGTAAGTATTGGATATTCTCTGGCAAATAGTTGTTCAACTCTGCTGCGTTGGTCGCTATCCAAATCTTCAGTTTCAGCATCAATAACAGCTCGTATTTGATTGTTAATAACTGGATTTTTCAACCCAAGATACTCACCTCTGTTTTCATAGTATAGTGGAACAGTTGCCCCATCATCGACACTTCGTTTGAAGTCGTACCGGGAAACATAATCACCAAAAATTCGCTTCGTTATTTCATCATCTTTAAAAAGTGGTGTGCCTGTAAATCCGATAAAAGAAGCATTCGGTAAAGCATTTCTCAGGTTCATTGCTAACTGACCGCCTTGTGTCCGGTGTGCTTCGTCTGAGATTACTATGATATTATCCCGACTAGTAATTTTTTGCTCAAAATTGAATTTGTGAATCAACGTGAACAAATATCGGTGTTCTGAATTTAATAACTCTTTCAAATGCTTTCCACTATTTGCCCTGAGAGAATCTTTCGTACCAGCCTTTATTTGCGGTACTGCGCCCACTCCGCCAAATGTTCCATATATCTGCTTATCCAGTTCATTTCGGTCTGTGACAATTAAAAAAGTATAGCTACCCGTGAACTTGTGGTGAATCTTCTGGCAAAAGAAAACCATGGAATATGACTTTCCACTTCCCTGGGTGTGCCAAAACACACCAAGCTTTTGTTTTTCTTCCAAACTCATCTTGCCAAGCCTGTATAGCTCATCCTTAAAGCGAATGTTTTCAATGACTTTATTTACTCCAATAAACTGGTGGTTTCGAGCAATGAGCTTTACAACTTTGCCTAAAGAGTTATCAAAAAGAATAAAATTTTCGAATAGATCCAAAAAACGTACTTTTTCGCATACACCTACTATAATCCTGTCCAAGGCAACGATGCCATCGTCTTCTTCTGTAATGCGTTTCCATTCATGAAAGTGTTGGTATTTGCCTGTTACACTTCCGATCCGGCTTTCAATTCCGTTGCTCAAGATTACGAAGGCATTGTAGTAAAATAATTTTGGTATTACGTCTTTATAGTCGGTCAAGTTATCATTGTAGGCATTTTCTAATTTTCGATGGGCTGCCTTTAGTTCAACAAACAACAATGGTATACCATTTACAAAACCAATAATGTCAGGCCTGCGTTGCCGGTTGCTTTTGCCCTCAATCCATAATTGGCGAACCGCTAAAAAATCATTGTTACCTTGTGTTTCAAAATCAAAAACTTTTAGGGTCCTGTTTTTGAAGTGCTCGCCTTCATCATTGATAAAATCAACAGGAATTCCGTTACGTAGCAAATCATGTTTTTCGTAGTTAATTTCAGCCAACGACTTAGTAATGCTCTCCTCAATGAGTTTTTCGTACGCATGGTTATAGGCTTGATTGGGAAGACCAGGGTTGAGATCTTTCAGTTTATCTAAAAATATCTTTTTCAGCACTACCTCTTTTTTGTTCAACCTTCCAAGAGAGCTGCCCTCACCATAACTCTCTTTATTGTAGGCAAATAAGGTATCCCACCCGAGCTTATGGAAGAAGAGATCAATTGCAGTTTTTTCAATTAACTTATCTTCTGAGTATTCACCGGCCATTTTTAGTTAGCGTTTATTATTGAGGTGATCCTTCCCACAAATTCCTCTTCACTTTTAATAAGTTCGTTCATAGATTGATTCTCGTGTACGAGAATACCGTCAATCATAAAGTTGATTTCATTGTCGTTTATTCCATAGATAGTTTTCGAATACGCTACCTGAGTGTCAATTTCACGGGACAGCGGATAAAGCAAACCAATTGCGGATAGCTGACTCCTATAATACCCTGCGTAAGAGTGAATTTGATGTAAATCACTCCTGTCAACATCTCTATTCAGTAGATCCATTTTCTTAAACTTAGCCTCCAATACGACCACCTTGCCGGTGATTTTGTGTTCTAAAACGATATCGGGGAATATGGACCTTGCAAAGAATTGTCGTTGATAAATGGGAAGATCGACCTGGCTACTCACTTGCCAATCAGGAAGGTTTCTGCTCAATAATTTTTCCAAGTATAATTCAAATAATTCAGCAATATTAAACAAGTACCCTGTAGTATGCAACTGTTTGTTATCATCATCGGGTAGCAAATCATTGTCCATTAAAATAATCTCTGCATACTCCAAAACCTTCTTAAACCCTGCATATAACGGATTATTTATGGACTGATGTTTTTTTGCTCTTTGTATAGTTTCGTAACTCGAAAAAATTCCGGAATAATGTTGTTTTAAAAGTTGACTCAAGCCAAGCAATCTGGCATGAATTTCTTTACCAAAAAGTCTTTCAAGCTTTCTTAGTGCTAGAAATAATATATCAACAACTTCCTGTACGTATTTTCTTTCCCGGAAAGTTGTTGAAAGCTTACCTTGAAAGGGCATGTCACGATTCAAATAAGCAGTGAAATCTATGCTACCCCTTACTTTGTAGCCCTTTTCCTGATGCTTTTTATATAGTTGTGGCAGACCTAAAACAGCAGCTTTTTCCAGCGATTGAATAAAGAGGTAGGCTATAATAAACAGGAATTGATTTTCGATTTTGTCTTTCTTAGCCTTGATCTGTTCGTTTTCTACATAAATGTCATTTACGAAATTGAGCATGCGCTTCAAGAAGGAATCACCGTATTTTGTTGTTATGTTAATCTTGCAACCTTTGTAAAATAACACTCCCGCATACAGACCTGTTTGTACAAAAAATTTCTTTTCTTGATCTGGCTTTTCTTTGCAATATAGTTTTAGTATCAGGCGTTCCTCATCAATTTCAAAAGGCCGAGTGCGCTTAAAGCTTAGCACCTTAATTTGGTTTAGTCTTTCGGAACCAATTTTCAATTCATAAACTGATGAAAAAATCTCCTTCAGTTTTGCAACACCTGTTTTCCCTGCTGAAAAAGATTCTGCTAAAGCCGACTCCATAATGGGGGCTTCTTCGTAAAAGTTATGATTTACAGGCACACTTATCTTCATATTATTTCAAGGCTTCTTTAAAGCGTTTCAACGTTTCACTAAGTTTACCGTCCAATTCACTCTCAGCAAACACAGCTCTTAAATATTCCTTTAATGTAGGACGCAGATAGAGATCGAATAACGTTTCGATATTTTTTGATGTAATTTCTTTTCGCTTGGCTATGTCGCTAATCTTCATAAAGAAGGAATGACCAAACTCATACGACTTCCCTAAGCCAAGGCTATTCGAAATATAATTATTGAGACTTTGACAGGCTTTAACATAATTATCAATATTGGTGAAGTCTTCTTTGTTTCTGTAGCGAGTTTCTTCTTCAATCACGTCATAGTCGCAATCTTTTCTAATCCACTTGAACCTTCTTCGAAGTGCCAAATCAAAAGCATCAATACTCTTATCCACATCATTCATCATTCCGATAAAAAAGACGTTTGCAGGCACGCCAAACTTCACCTCCCCGTTTTCAATAGTATAGGCTAAACTTTTATATTTCTCATCTTCTTTGATTAAATCTTCAATCAATGTTGAATATTGAGTTCTAATAAGAACCTTATTTGTTTTACTATTATGCCTATAATGTTTCTCAAGCAGCGATAACGATTCACCAAAAACAGAGGATAAGTTCGCCCGGTTAATTTCATCTACAACAAAATAGTGAGATTTGTCAGGGTTGGATTTTGCCTTAATGCAAAAGTTCTTAAACACACCATTTACTAATTCAAAACGGATATTTCCGTCTTTGGTAACTCCTTTTGGCTTTATCCCTTCAATAAAGTCTTCATAAGTAAATGAAGGGTGAAATTGTACTACTTCGTATCGTGAACGATCCCCCTGGCATATAAAATCAAGGCTTTTATTTACAACAGAAAAAGTTTTGCCTGTTCCTGGGGGGCCGTACATAATTACATTTGGGTTGTCCTCATCAGCGATAGCTTTTGCATTTTCATACTCCCACAAAAACCTGGACATAAGAATCAACTCTGTTTTATCAGTGTCGTCAACAACCAAAAGATCTTTAGCTATTGAACATATCCGGTAATTTTTTGATAACAAACCTTCTTCTGGGCCGGCAACGAACTCATTGTACAGCTCTTCCAGCCACAATGTGGAATATATGTAAATGAAATCAGAAAGATTATCTAAAACGGCCAACTTCATCAGCACTTGTTTGGCGCTGTATTCTGAATCCTGAACGTTTCGGATCTTTTCCTGCAAATCTGCCTCTGACACGATATTTTTCAGCAATCCCTTTATTTTATCATTGAAAAATACTTCAGCTTCTTGACGAGTTGCAGCATGTTTTTTCTGACTTTTTATATAATATGTGCTTCTGTCGTCGTTTAGCTTTACTTCAAAATTAAATGCCGTGCCGGGTTTTGAAGAACCTAAAACCTTCCTGGTTTCCCTTTCGAGAAAGTTACATAAGTAGCCGCCAGGCATAGTAGCTGTTGGAGCTCCGAGGATATTAGTATATTCGTCCAGGGTAAAAGTATCATTTAAGATTTTTCCCTTATACTGCTCCCATTCGCTAATGATCTTTTCAATCTGATTGTTATAAGAGATCTTATTTTCTTCTTTAATAGACGATTTGAATTTATCCCAGAGGGCTTTGATCTGTTTCTGCCTATCCTCTGACAGGGGGCTGTTATTTTCCATTGCGGCTTTTATTAGATTATAATCCTTTTGGGTGATAATTACGATTCTTGTTCTCGTATCTCCATTTGAAAGCTCGTTATATACCAAATCTGTGTTTACTTGGTATAGCCACTTTTTTACGTCAGTTAAGAGAAATTTTATTACTGTCTCATCTCCTTTTTTGACTTCTTCATTACAACTATCAAGAATTGCTTCACCCCAATAAATTTTTGAACCAAATTCTTTAAATATTATAATATCTCCTTTACGGGGCTTATCTGTAAGATTGACATTGGGACTAAAATAGTACTCTTCCGTTTCAAGAATAGTGCTTGTATCCCAAAAAGAATCTCCATATTCTCCGATGGGCTTATTCCCAAAAATGAAGTAGCTAATTTCATTATTAGATTGCTTGTCCATTTTTATTTATTAAACTTCAATATCTCCATTCATAAGACGAGGCAACAAAATATCTCTTGCTTCTCGTAGTTTGGAGTTTTGCTTTAATAAGTTTTCAATACAGTTAAATATCGCTTCGAACTCTTTTTCAAATTCAAACAATACCATCTTTTCTTTAGGTATTTTAATTTTCATCTGTCTGAATTTGCTTTTGGAGATTTCTAAGAACGTTGAACCATTTGCGTTTCCAATTATTTCTTCTTTCCTGCTTTTAAGATCAAAAAGTATGTATGCTCTATGATTCTTATTGAAAGGAATAATATTTATGAAGCCCTGATTTGTGGAAACAGGTTTATTGATCAATCCAAAATAACCGATACTGGCACGGCTTGTCATTAAAATCGTCTTAGGCGGAACCAATTTTGCTGAGCTTTTTTGCAATCCTAATTCAGTTATCTTCTTCTCACTATCTAGCAATACAATAGAGTTATTCTTAGTTAAGTCTGTCGGAGAAAACCAAGGTATATCACCGTCTATCCAATAATTTAAATTGTTAGTAGCTGGTGTTCCTCCTCCTAATGTTTCGCAAACTTCCTCAATTTTGAATTCATTCTTCTTCTCCTCACTTACAATCTGTTTATAACTTAAAAAGGCACTTTCCTCCAATAATTTAATCCGCTTTAAATTATTTTCTATCAAATCATCATAAGCCGATAAGATGGAGCCGATGCGGCGTTGTGTGGAGAGATCTTTTACAACTTTGATTCCAATACTGGAAAAAGAAGATTTGGAGACATTCTCTCTTCCTGATGATGTTCCTGAATCTAAGCCTTTAACTTTATCGAGATTATTTTTCAAAAGATAGAAAACAAAGTTTGCGTCATAATTTTCATTAGGAATTACTGCATTTACTGCCTGATTAATAAAACAATCTGTAATGGCTTGTGTGATTTTTTTTCCAATACTACCTATTGTTACCACGCATGTTGCGCCTTTCGGAATCAATGATTTTCTATACTTTTCAAAGCCAAGTTCTGAATAGCACTCCTCTGGATTTGGTGTAAATCTTCTATCAATTTCAATGTCGGTCGGTTTAATAAACGGAATAAAATCTCCATATAATTCAGGATTTTTTCTCGGCGGCGTATTTCCCGTAATTACTTGCCCAAGCTGACCTATTTCAATTTTCTTCCATGTCATACAGCAAGCTCTTTATAATTTTCAGAAATGATTTTTGCAAGTTCAATAGCTTCTTCATTCAATCCGTCTAGTTCCATATGTATTTCTTTTAGACGTTCTTCGTAATCAAAGTCTCCATCCGTAGCGATATCTACGCCTACATACCTTCCGGGGCTTAAGCTCCAGTCTTTTTCTTCTATTTCTTTTTGTGTTACCATTTTGCAAAGCCCTTCCACATCTTGATAAACACCTTCAGGAAAACGGCTCACAACCCAATGGGCTTGCTTATAAAAGTATTCGGTGTCGTGCAGCAGGCCAGGTTCTTCTTCTTCGGGATTGCCGCTGAGCTTTTGTTGCAGAGCTTTTATTTCGTCAAGCTGTTCTCTCAGGTTTAGTTCTTTCCAATCTTTATTTTTATTCAGCTGATATTCTTTGATGGCGGTAGTAATGCCATCCAGCAATTGCTTAATGACTTTGTCTTGCGGTTTGCGTAATGCTTTGCATAAGTGAGTAATGTTTTCCAATACTTCAATATCGGCTTTTACTTTCCTGGTTTCTACAATCAGCTTGTTTTGTTGTTCGTAAATGCTTTGGGTTTCTATAATGTTAAAAGTATCTACAAATGCCTTCGCGTCTTTGTTTTCTTTGGAATACTTGATCGCAAATTCGCTTACGGTTTTAAGGACTTTCTGTAATTGCTTTTGCAGTTCGGCAGTGGCTTTGCCTGTTTCTTTCGATAGGTCTGCAGAGGTTTGTAAATAGCTTTTTACCGTGCTTTCAAACTTTTTGGCATTTCCTCTATACAGGTTTACAATGCAAATTAGGTTTTGCAATTGCTCGGGGCTAAAGTCGTTCACCTTGCTGGTTACCTTGCGGTAAATTTTTCGGGCATCTAGCATTAGCACTTTATTACGTTTCTTTTTATCCTTCTCCTTTGTTCTGTCAAAAAACCAAAGAGTGCAGGGCAATGAACGGGTATAGAAAAAGTTATTGCCAATGGCCATCATCACATCAACCGCCCCTGTTTTTACTAGCTTTTCCCGAATGTCCTTTTCGCTGTGTCCTGCATCGCTGGCGGAAGAAGCCATTACAAAACCTGCTCGTCCTGTTGGCTTCAGGTAATTATAGAAATACTGTATCCACAGATAATTGGCATTATCATTCTTGGGCAGGTTTACCTTATCATCCAGGATAAGGCGAGAGTCTTTCTTAACTGAATCTTTACCCTTATCTACACCATCTACGTTAAATGGCGGATTAGCCATAACGAAATCGGCTTTGCCAACGAGATTATGCCGGTCTTCATAAAAGGTGTTTCCTTCCAGTATGTTTCCCTCGAGCCCATGAACGGCAAGATTCATCTTTGCCAATTTGGTGTTGAGTTCAGCTTTCTCCTGGCCGTAAAACGTTACTTTGTCCGCAGGTCGTAAACCTTCGCTTTCGATGAAATAACCCGTCTGTACAAACATGCCAGCACTCCCGCAAGCCGGATCGAATACGATACCATGATCTGGTTCAATAACGTTTACAATGGTTTGCACAAGGCTCATAGGAGTGAAGAATTCTCCGCCTTCCTGTGCGCCTGTCATGGCGAATTTGTTGAGGAAGTATTCATAGATCTTTCCAAACAGATCACCTTCGGCTTTCTGCAAAACTTCTTTGTTGAAGATGCGTAGCAATTCTCTAAGCAGGTCTTTGCTGAATATGGAAAAGTTCTTGGGTAATACCCCTTTCAGGTTTTCATACTCATCCTCGATCAATTTCATTGCATTGTCAATGGCTTCACCGATATCAGCGCTCTCTGGCAAAGAAACCAGGTAGGCAAACTGTGCTTTTTCTGGAAGGAACATTGAGTTTTGTTCTTCAAAATCTTTTTTTGTCAAGGCCCTCCGTCCTCGCTGTGGATGAACTGGCAGCGTTTTCTCCACTTGTTCCTTGACTTTCAAAAAGCGATTATAAGCGTGCCGCAAGAATATTAGCCCCAATACAGGCATAGAATATTCTGTCGCGGTTAGTTTACTATTGGCTCTCAATTGGTCCGCAGCCCGCCATAATTCAGCTTCCAATTTTCTCAGTTGTTTTCCTTGCATGATTTAGTCGGTTCTTTCAATATAAAATTAAGAAATGGAGTTTTTATTGGATAATGTTACACCTCATGCCATAATTAAATTCTTTCGAGGCCAATACAGTTTTGCCATATAAATTCATTGTCTTTTCGTTTGAGTTTTGCCCAATTTTTAATACTCTAATCTTATCCCCAACCGCATAGCGATTATCATTAAAATGCTTATAGGTAATTATGACGTTTTCGCAATAATAATCCCGGTTTTTGTCTTGTTGAATAACTCCTTTTAGCAGAAAGGCTAATTGGCATATTGGCGGAGCTACGTTATATACATCGTATTTAGAAAATATACTTCGATACTCTGTTCTGGGTAAAAGGAACAGATAATCTTCTTATCAACTGGCCAAGAAGTTTCTGTTTTGAAACTTTTTTTACCCAGTTCATAGATGTGCGGTGATTCAAAAAAGCATTTAATTATCATTCCAATTACTTCATTGGGATGGGTGAGGTCATTTTCGCCGTTATTTGTGGACAAGCTAAATCCTTGATATTTGAAATGTTTAAGAAGGTGCATTAAACCGCCAATAAATTCGAACTTCCCTGGGTTATTCTTTTCTTCTTTAATCAGTCGGAAAAGATCCAAACGGAGCACATTATGATTCACTACCCCATCCTTTTCAATCTTAAATACAAACGCGAATTGTTCGGTGGACAGGTGTGCTTCATATGCTATCATGTCAGAATAACCAAGTTCTGGTCGTGTTTTAAATATGGCTTCAATCACTGAATGGGCATTACGGGTGCCAAAATTCTCTGGATACTTTTGACAAGCCTCGGGAAGAACATCTGTAATAATACTTGCAATGATGTTACCTGCACCAATAATATAAGTTTCTCCATCTATAATAGTCTTTAGAAACTTCGACTGATCATAACCCGCCCAGAACCAGTTCTTAGCAGGGGTTATGACCAGTTCCCCATCTTCTCCTACAAATTGAGTCTGATTAGTCAAGGCCTCTGCATTGACTTCAAAATGAGGCCGAACTAAATTAAATTCAGTGATTGTTACTGTTGATATTTCAATATTCATAGATGTATCAAATGTCGTCGCAAGGAACCGTTTATAAAAGGAGACAACTTATAATATTATTGTTTTGTGATGACAGAAAATAAAAAGCCGGATGCTATCCTCCTTACTCAACTTCTTTGTCATTTCATAGCCTGACATCTAAGCTAGGAAATATCTTCTGATCTTGATAAATAAAAGCTATACCTTCAAGCCCAATCACTTAAATATCAACAATCTAAGGGGTATAGCCGCCTCAAATCTTCCCACAATTGGTTTGAAACCAGTCCAGCTTGGTTTGGTTTTCCATAATACCTTACTTCTTTACTATGCAGCTGGGTTATTAACCACCCCCTTCGTCACTATCTCCTCCCTTTTCATCCAAATTTCCTTAATCTTCATCGCCGCCTCTTCCGGCGTCACCCTAATATACTTAAAGAAATCCTTCTCCGTCTTATGCCCGCTGATTTTCATAATAAGCGCCACCGGCGTCCCCGCCAAAAACTCATTGGTACAAAAAGAACGCCGGCAGGTATGCGACGTAATCCAGGCATGCTTAGGCTTTATTTCAACAACCTTCTTGGTACCTTTTTTATAAGAGTGCTTTATTAACTGCGTAAGACCTGCCAGCATGGCAATCGTCTTGATATGCCGGTTAAATTCCTGGTTAGTATTGGGCGAGATGCCTTTTTGGAACCTGTTTTCCAATATTTCCCTGGCGATGGAGCGCAGCGGTATAACCACCCAATGCTCGGACTTTTCCTGCTTTTTATAGAGCAGATCACCACGCACATCATACTCACTTAAATTTGAGAAATCTGAAAACCGAAGACCAGTCAGGCACCCCAATACAAAATCATCTCTATAGTCAACCAGGTGCGGATATTGCGAAAGATCCATGTTATATATCCCCGCTACCTCTTTCTCACTTACATAAACAGCATCGACCTCTTCTTCAAGAATCGTCCAACCCGACATATCAATCGGCGGAATAATCCGCTTACGGATACGATTACGCAGGAAGGTTCTTAATTGCTTAATAGTCTTACCCACCGTATTTACTTTCAGCCCTACAATCGTCTCTTTCTTGTGTTTCTGATTCACCCACTCATACGTCAGGTAGTCTACGAACTCCTCATAAAAGGTCAGGTCAAGACTCTCAAAAGTGATAAGCTTTCCTCTATACCCCGGTAAAGTTTTCCTGTAATTTTCAAACCCCTGCAAATGGGCCTTCATATTTCTGTAAATTCGTAATACGCCTTCGGACACTCTCTTCTGCTTGGATTTGATATAATCGTCCAGTTGGAAGAAAAAATCAAGATTCACGCTTGAATCCTGCTGGTCCAACGGTTTTTCCCGCTCTGACAGAGTAGCAACATCAAAACCCGGTCTAAAGATATTTTTTGCGTAAGTACCAGGATTGGGGATTTTCTTCTTATTAATAAAAAGAACAATATCCTCCGCAATCCGGAACATCTTCCGCAATCGTTCATTGAATTCTTCCGCATTTCCGTGTTCAGGTGGCATAGTGCGCCTGATATAACCTTCCTTGTAATCCCACCAGGCCGGCGGGATTGCGATATCAGTACTAAGCAGCGTTCTGTTGGTGGAACTATAGCAATACTGAATGTAAACAATGCAGGTTCCATCCTTGCGAATAAACCTTTCATCGATGATCCGTTTCAAAGGGAGCGACATAACGGGCTTTTTTGACCGCTTTTACTCGATTTTTACTCGATTAAAAGCTCGATTTAAAGAATGTCAGCTCTTGTAAAGGTAGTAAGGAATAAAACAGCACCCTTGTTATAAAAACCTGAAAAACAGGCCCCTATGTGTTAAACTGTGTAAAATGAATAAAGGATTACATTCCTGTAATCCTTTATAAAAGAGGTCCCGAGCGGATTCGAACCGCTGTACGAGCTTTTGCAGAGCTCTGCCTAGCCACTCGGCCACAGGACCGTTCTGTTTTATTCCCGGCGGTTTAGGCCCGCCGGCGCTTTTTGGGCAGGTGCGAAAATAGAAATTTTTGATGAAGAATCTCCAAAAAACTTAGAACTTAGGCGCTCATTTTAAAATCATTAGCATGCAACGGATTGCCGAATCGGAACTGATCATCAACGGGAGGGGTGCTGTGTATCACCTGGATACGCGGCCCGAGGAGCTGGCCCATACCATTATTACCGTAGGCGATCCCGACCGGGTGCAGGAGGTGAGCAAGCATTTTGACCGCCTGGAACATAAAAACCAGCACCGGGAGTTTATTACCCATACCGGCTATATTGGCAGCAAGCGGCTGTCTGTTGTCAGTACCGGTATTGGCACCGACAATATCGATATTGTGCTGAACGAGCTGGATGCGCTGGTAAACATAGACTTTAACAGCCGTACCATTAAGCCGGCGTTTACGCACCTGGATATTATCCGGGTGGGCACTTCGGGCTCTTTGCAAAAAGACATTCCTGTAGACAGCTTTGTGGCGTCCACGCACGGGCTGGGCATTGATAACCTGCTAAATTTTTACCTTTTCCGGCAAAACGATGAAGAGCAGCAGCTGCTGCAGTCTTTTACCACGCAAACGCAATTGCATAACAGCTTGTCCCAACCGTATATCAGCGGGGCCGGCGCTTCGCTGATGAAACATTTTGTTACGAATTTCCACCAGGGCATTACCGTTACCTGTCCCGGTTTTTATGGGCCGCAGGGGCGGGTGCTTCGCCTGGGGCTGCGCCATCCCGACCTGATAGACCGCCTGACCCAGTTTAGCTATGGCCAGCACCGCATCAGCAATTTTGAAATGGAAACGGCCGGTATTTATGGGCTGGGTAAGCTGCTGGGGCACCAATGCCTGAGCCTCAATGCCATTGTAGCCAACCGCGTGGCCCGGGAGTTCTCCAAAGACGGGAATGCAGCGATTGGGAAATTAATTAAAACTACGCTTGAAATAGTTGCCGGTTTGTGATTATTTTTGTGGGTTAATTATGACAGTTCATTTTTATAAATACCAGGGCACCGGCAACGATTTTGTTATCCTGGACAACCGTACCGGCCAGTTTTCGGGCATTACTACCGAACAGATCAATTTTATCTGCAACCGTCGTTTTGGCATAGGGGCCGACGGGCTTATGTTGCTGAACAATGCGCAGGATTATGATTTTGAGATGAAGTATTACAATGCCGATGGCCGCGAAAGCAGCATGTGCGGCAACGGGGGCCGCTGCCTGGTGAAGTTTGCGTACCAGATGGGCATTCACCGCGACAATTACCTGTTTATAGCCAATGATGGAAGACATGAGGCGGAGATTGATCCTGACGGAACGGTGAGCCTGAAAATGAAAGACGTAAACAGCATTAAGGACTATCACGGTGATTTTGTATTAAATACCGGTTCCCCGCATTATGTAAAAATAGTCAGTGACGTGGAAGATTACGACGTGTTTCGCAAGGGACGGGAAATACGCAACAGCAATAACTTCGCAAAGGAAGGCATCAACGTAAACTTTGTGGAGCAGAAAAACGAGCACGAAATTATTGTGCGTACCTATGAACGGGGCGTGGAAGATGAAACCTGGAGCTGCGGCACCGGCGTAACCGCTTCGGCGCTGGTATGCTATCATAATGAAGTTGGCTATAACGATGTAACCGTGCATACCAGGGGCGGCAGGCTGGTAGTAGAATATGACCGCATCGGCGAGAACTCTTTTGCCAATATCTTTCTCTGCGGCCCCGCGCAGAAAGTGTATGAAGGAAAGATAGAACTATAAGCCGGTTATCCCCTACCTTTGCGGCGCCGTGATACAATATTTCAAAAATATCGACCATACTACCGTTTCGATCGACAAACCGACCGACGGGGCATGGGTAAATGTATTGCCACCGCTTAAACAGGAAGAATTCTCCGAACTGTCTGCCGGTCTTGACATACCCCTCGATTTCCTTGCCGACTCACTGGATATTGACGAACGCAGCCGCTTTGAGGAAGAAGACAATGTAAAGCTCATTGTTATTAAAACGCCCACGGAAAACAATTCCTTTAATGAAAGCGATGCCTATTATATTACCATCCCCATATGTATTATTCTTACCCATAACCAGATTGTAACGGTTAACTCGTTTGAGAACGGCGCTATTAAAAAATTCCTGAATACGTTCCAGAACCGCCACCCGGACAACCGGAAGATGATGGTGCTGAAGATTTTTGAGAAGATTACCCAGACTTATATGGAGTCGCTCAAGGAAATCAACCAGCGGCGTAATGTGATGGAGCAGAAGCTGTATGCCAGCAACCGCAACGAAGAGTTGCTGGAGCTGATGAAAATACAGAAAAGCCTGGTGTATTTTGTCACCGCGCTACGCAGCAATGAAATGCTGCTAATGAAGATAGCCCGCACCAATTTCCTGGGGCTGAATGAAGAAGAAAAGGAATTCCTGGAAGATTTGATTGTAGATATTTCGCAGGGCCTGGAAATGGCCAACATCTACACCAATATCCTGAGCAGCACGCTGGACGCTTTTGCCAGCATCATCAACAATAATATGAACAATGTGCTGAAGCGGCTCACGTCGATTACCATTATTCTTTCGCTGCCGGCGCTGGTAACGGGCATCTACGGCATGAACGTACCCATCCCCTATTCTACCTCGCCGCATGCGTTTTATATTCCGCTGATATTATCGGTGGCCATCTCCATTGTGATCAGCTGGTATTTTATGAAGAAAAAATGGTTTTAAACCCGAGGGTATGAATAAATTCAATTTAAGGGTATACGGCATCCTAATCAACGACCGGCGACAGGTGCTGGTAAGCGACGAGTACATACGCGGGAATTATTATACGAAATTTCCCGGCGGCGGGCTTGAGTTTGGCGAGGGCACGCGCGATTGCCTGGAACGGGAGTTTATGGAAGAAATGAACCTGAAGGTGGCAGTAGGCAGCCATATCTATACCACTGATTTTTTCCGGATGAGCGCGTTTAATCCTGATCACCAGATTATTTCCATCTACTATTTTGCTGAGGCCCTGGAACCTATTACAGTGCCGCTGCGCAATAATCCTTTCGATTTTGACGAGGAGCAACTGGCCATCTACCAACAAAGGCGGGAAATAGAGACATTTCGCTTTGTGGACTGGGCGCTGTTTTCAGGGGAAAGCGTAACGCTGCCAATTGATAAGGTGGTGGCGGACATGGTGAAAGCAAATTTATAGAAGAACTTATAGGCTTCATGCGGCTGGGCACCTTCGGCGCAATATTTTTTTAACACGGAGGGGCACAGAGGTCTATTCACAGAGGTACACAAAGCGTACGCTTCGTTTTTTCGTTTGCTTCGATTTCCTTTTAAGGGGCACAGAGGGGCGCCTTCGGCGCCCCGTTAATGCTTAATTACAAGCTTTTTTATCATCTCATTGCTTAGCGGGTCTGCATCCGGGCCATAGCCGTTTACCAAAACACCTTTCTGGCCGTGTTTGCTTTCTATGGCGTATACTACGGCCTCGTCGGCGGGATCGGTATTGCCTTCAAAACGGTATACTTCGGTTATTTCAAATTCGTCTGGCGTAAGCGAGCAAGGCGGTTGATGGCATACAATTTTATCTTCTTCGAGGTTAAAGTCGATCGTATAGCCGCGTGCTTTGAGGCCGTTAGTAGCCTGTGAAACAGTATCGTATGTGTGCATAAGGTTCATTGTTATTTGAAAGCAAAATTAAACCATTGGCGGGGGATTTCAGACCACCAGGTGCGTTTGCTTGATTACCCCCATGACAAAGGTGCTTTGCATGTGCCCGATATTATCCAGCTGGCCCAGCTTATTTACGTGAAAATCATAGTAGGCGTCCATGTTTTCCGCTACCACTTTCAGCATGAAATCAAATTCCCCTGAAATATTATAACACTCTATTACCTCCCCCAGTTCATGGATGGTTTTAATAAACTTTGCCCCCGATTTTTTGCTGTGCTCTTTCAGCGACACATAGCAGATGACCATCAGTCCTCTTTTTACTTTTGAGTGATTGACCAGGGTGGCATACTGTAGTATTACGCCCGACTCTTCCATGCGCTTGATGCGCTCGTGCACCGGGGTGGTGCTGAGGTGCACTTTGGCGGCAATTTCGCGCACGGTCATTTTGGCGTTTTCCTGCAGCATCCGCAGAATGAGCAGGTCTTTTTCATCCAGCCCTTCGGGCCGGGCAGCGTATTTTCCTGTTTCTACTGCTTTTTCCATGTCAAACTACTATTTTGTTCTACCTGGGTAGGTTTAAACCGTATTTTGTTCTAAAGTTAGTAAATTTATATAATATTTTGTTCTCCCCAGCTACCTTTGCCCTACTGAATTTTTACATCCATTTTTTATTTTACATTCGCTTATTAAAAATAGAAATCATGTCAACTAAATTGCAGACAATCGACTTAACATTGCCTTACAAGGTAAAAGATATGAGCCTCGCAGCCTGGGGCCGTAAAGAAATCCGCCTCGCGGAAGCAGAAATGCCCGGCCTGATGGCATTACGCAGCGAATACGGCGCCAGCCAGCCGTTGAAAGGCGCCCGCATTGCCGGCTGTCTTCACATGACTATCCAGACCGCTGTGCTGATTGAGACACTCATAGCCCTGGGCGCGGAAGTGCGCTGGAGCTCCTGCAATATATTCTCTACACAAGACCAGGCCGCCGCAGCCATTGCCGCCGCCGGTATCGGTGTATTTGCCTGGAAAGCACAAACACAGGAAGAAGCTGATTGGTGTATTGAACAAACCCTGTTCTTCGGCAGTACCGACCGCCCCCTGAACATGATTCTCGATGACGGTGGCGATTTGACCAACATGGTTTTTGACAAATACCCCGAGTTCATCCAGCACATCAAAGGATTGAGCGAAGAAACCACTACCGGTGTTCACCGCCTTTACGAAAGAATGGAAAAAGGCACCCTGCCCATTCCCGCTATCAACGTGAACGATTCTGTTACCAAGTCTAAATTCGACAACAAATACGGTTGTAAAGAAAGCCTGGTGGATTCTATCCGCCGCGCTACCGATGTGATGATGGCCGGCAAAGTAGCCGTTGTGGGAAGCTATGGCGACGTAGGCAAGGGCTCTGCTGCTTCATTGCAAGGTGCAGGCTGCCGCGTTATTGTAACAGAAATCGACCCCATCTGCGCCCTGCAGGCTGCTATGGACGGTTTTGAAGTGAAGAAAATGGTTGACGCTGTAAAAGAAGCCGATATCGTTGTAACCGCCAGCGGTTGCCGCGACCTGATCACGGAAAAACATTTCCGCCTGATGAAGGACAAGACTATCGTATGTAATATCGGGCACTTCGATATCGAAATCGATATGGCATGGTTGAACAAGAGCTACGGTCATACGAAAGACACCATCAAACCGCAGGTAGATGTGTACAATGTTGATGGCAAAGACATCATCATCCTGGCTGAAGGCCGCCTGGTTAACCTGGGTTGCGCTACCGGTCACCCCTCTTTTGTAATGAGCAACTCCTTTACCAACCAGACATTGGCGCAGATTGAACTGTGGACCAACCACAAGAACTACGAAAACAAAGTGTATGTGTTGCCCAAGCACCTCGACGAGAAAGTAGCCCGCCTGCATCTCGCCAAAATTGGTGTGGAACTGGACGAACTCACTACCGAACAGGCCGCTTACCTGGGTATTCCCAAAAACGGGCCGTTCAAAGCAGAACATTACAGGTACTAAGAGAAGCTGCGAGCTATGAGCTGTGAGCTACGAGCCTTTTGATAAAACCAATTGCTTAGTTTACAACCCCCTCTTTACGGAGGGGGTTTTTGTTTATTAAAGTAATGCTAAAGGAGGGCGCGCTTTTTGACAGGATTATCAAAAAGTAGTAGATTAACCTATAAAAGGAGGGCATTATATGAAAACGAAAACAATTCCAGCCATAGCAAAAGCAGGCCTTTTTATTGCCGTGGCCATCGCCTCTACTGCCGGCACCCATGCACAAAATGCCAAAGACAAGACGGAGGCGATAAAGCAACTGGTAGATGGGCAGCATTATGTATTTATAGCGCAAACAGCGTTGCCCATGGGCGGCCGTATCCGCCAGCTGACCGGGGTTGAGTATGACCTGAGCGTAACCAAAACCTCCATTACCGCTTACCTGCCTTATTTCGGGCGGGCTTATTCAGCCCCCATGGACCCGTCGCAGAGCGGCATCCAGTTTAATTCCACTGCATTCAATTATACCCTTACCCTGCGGAAAAAGGGAGGCTGGGATGTGCAGATAAAACCGACCGATGCGGGAGATGTGCAGCAACTATCGCTGACCATTTCAACAACGGGGTATGCCACGCTGCAGGTAACTTCCAACAACCGGCAGGCTATTTCGTTTAATGGGTATATTGATGAGATAAAGGAGAAGAAGAAATAGCTGCAAGCCACAAGCTGCAAGTTTGGCGCAGCCTGAGGCTTACAGCCCATAGCTTATTTTTCCAGCAGCCCCTCGGCTTTCCACTGTTTAAACATATTGATGGTACTGTCGCTCAGCTTTGGCTTGCGCGAAGGCATATATCCGTGTTCACCGGGGTTCAGCGAAATACGATGAATCATATCATCGATATCGTCTTTAACCGCGGAATAGCTAGCGTAAGGCTTTTTTGAACCTCCTTCGGCAGGGATATGACAGGGAGAACATTTACCCGCAATCAGCGGTTTTAAATCGTTCTCGTAGGTCAGCAGCTTTGCCGGAGGCGGGGGGGCGCCGGCCGTAGCCTTTTTTGAATGTGTACAGTAGGAGAATATCATCACCACGAGGATGATGGTAGTAAAGACAGCCAGTTTTTTCATCCGTATATATTTGTTGCTAAAATATAGAATTATTATTTAAACTTTATCGCAATTCCCATCATAATATGCTGTGCCACCCACTGGTAGCGGTTGTCAATATCATTAATATTTGAAATACCCAGGTTGTAACGGGCGTAAAGGGCTACGTTCTGAATATTAAATTCACCGCCCAGGTTGCCGCTTATGGCATAGGTTTTAAAGGCACGCTGGTTGTACTGGAGCAGATCTTCATCGTCGTTCAGCAGGAAGCCTACCTGCGGGCCGGCCACCAGTGAAAATTGCGAATTCAGGTTGTAACGGAACAATATGGGTATGTTCAGGTAGGTTAACTTAATAGTTTCATTCGAAAAAGCGTTGCCGTTCTGGTTGTAATACGTGTTGAAATCGAAGCCACGTTTGCTTATTTCCTGCGCTGCCAGCACTTCTGCCTGGAGTCCCCAGCTTTTATTCATGCTAACAGCTACAAAACCACCCAGCTCCCCGCCGGCCACAAATGTGGACTTCATACCTGTACCAACGATGTTGGTGAGGTCCAAATCCGCTTTTATTCCATAATGCCATTTCGAAAGTGGGGCCACAGGGGCTACCGGAACCTGGGCCTGTGAGAATGCACATAATAAAACCATCAAACCTGTAAGTGAATATTTCATCTGTTTATCATTTTATTTTTTAATTGTCAGCCCGCACCCCATATAACCCGGTAATCAATGCAGCACCGGCAGGTATTATTTAACGTAATTTTTTCAAAACTATTTGTTTCACGAAAACCTGTAATCATAAAATCTACCAACCGGCAAATGTAATCGGCAAACGACTGGTATCTATACCTTTTAATGCCGTTTTCAGGCGTAGCCTGCCCGGAAAATATGGCAAAGAAACACTATCCGTTCCAGAAAACACCCTCCTTATTACCCCGGCAGACCTGTTTTTCCTAATTTGCAATCCACCAACTCTTTATGCATGCGCTATCGTTCGTTAGGCAGCTCTGATCTCCGCATCAGCGAAATTGGCTTCGGCTGTATGTCGCTCAGTGATAACGAGCGCGAAAATGCCGCATTAATTGACCGTGCGCTGGAAAAAGGGATTAACTTTTTTGATACGGCCGACCTGTACCAGCAGGGACGCAATGAAATCACGGTAGGGAAAGCCCTCCGCGAAAAGCGTGGCCAGGTAATTATTGCCACCAAAGCAGGCAATCAATGGCGGGCCGATGGCAGCGGGTGGGATTGGAACCCCCGCAAAGCGTATATTCTTAGTGCGGCCGACAAAAGCCTTGCCCGCTTGCAGACCGATTATATCGATCTCTACCAATTGCACGGGGGCACGAGGGAGGACAATATTGACGAAACCATCGAGGCGTTTGAGCAATTGCAGCAAGAGGGCAAGATCCGTTATTATGGTATTTCGTCTATCCGTCCCAACGTAATCCGGGAATATGTGCAACGCTCGCGTATCGTAAGCGTAATGATGCAATACAGCCTGCTGGACCGCCGGCCGGAGGAAAGCTGCCTGCCGTTATTGCAGCAAAAAGGCATTGGCATGCTGGCCAGGGGCAGCCTGGCCAAAGGATTGCTGGTGAATAAACCCGCCCATGCTTATTTAAACTACAGCGATACCCAGGTGAGCCTTGCGGCAGAAGCCATTCAGCGCGTTTCCGGCCCTCAACGTACGGCGGCGCAAACCGCCACGCAGTTTGTGCTGCAGCACCCGGCTACTACCTGCGCGGTAACAGGCATGCGGACCCTGCAACAACTGGAGGAAGTAACCGGTAAGCCGGCTCCCCTGCTTTCGGACGATGACATGCGTGTATTGCAGCATACTTTGCCTGTCAATTACTATGATGCGCACCGTTAAAAACTACTGCCGTTTCCTTTACGCACGAAATAATTGCGCCACGGGCGGGCACAACAGAGGTGAACATGCTGCCGGGGGGAGCCGTTAAAAAATGCGTCCTGCTTCTTCGTTGTCGATAAGCGTGCGGGCAATGGAATTGTCCGACTCATCGAGGTTGGAGAGCACCTGGCGCAGGAGGTCGTGAATGGTAATGACCCCGGCAAATTCCTGCCCATTGTATGCCAGCAGGTAGCGGGTTTTATGACTGTTCATCAGGCTCATGCTATAGGCCACGGTATCGGAAGGCTCTACTACGGGCAAATCGGTGGTCATTACTTCCTGTACCATGGTAGAACTGCTGCTGCGCCCTTTGAGCACTACATTGCGACTGTAATCCCTTTCGCAGAAAATGCCTTTGTATTTATCGCCGTCCATCACTACGAGGTAGCTGAGATTTACAGAATTGAGCAGGTTAAGTGCATCAATGACAAGCGCAGTGGGCTGGATGGTATTAAACGCCTGGGGTTTGCCGGCAAGAATGTCGCTAATCGTTTTCATCCGTTAATAATTTTTTCAATGGTCGGGTGGAACCTCGGGGTTTCATGAGCAACCATTTTATTAAAGTTCGTGTTTTTTGTCAACGTATGGGCTGATTAATTGTTCTGAACACGGCAAAATAACAAATTATCCTTTCACCACAACTGCTAAACTATCGTTTTTTTAAGCAGGGCATTGCCTACTGAACAGTCCAGGCATCTTTTCCGATCGCAATACTGTGTTTTCAGCTCAATCAGCGCCTGGCTATCCCATGCCCGGATGCCGTCTACCCCCAGCTGGCGCCATCCACGGGTAATGGCATTGGCTTCAGCCGGTATGCCGGCCAGCCATTGCAGGGCTTTGTCTTTGTACAACTGGTCGCTGTGGTAAAGTCCCCAGGCAAACAATACCGGTGCAATGGTATTGATAAGAATATTATGCACCATGTTGCTGCCCAACCGCTTTTCGCGCTGCCGGCCGGGATTGTCCAGCAGGTAATGATCTGCCCAGTAGCCGCCTGCTGTTACCTGCAGCAGGGAGGCGGCTTCTTTAACGGTAGCCATTTCTTTCATGGCGGAAAATAAATGGAGCGAGCGGTGCACCAGCACTGCCAGCTGGGCCAGCCGCAGCGCCGGAAAGGCCGCGGGGCGCATGCGCAGAAAATGCACGGGCGCGTCTATCCTTTTCAGCTGGTATTTGTGTTGCAGGAAATGGTATTCCCGCTGCAGCAATTGCGGGTGCTCCTCCCCGTATTCGGCCTGCAGCAGGCCTGCCTGCCCCAGCAGCAGGGCTTCGAGCTGCAGGAGGTTGTTTCTATGTTTTGCCAGCAGGGTAAGCGGGAGTGAACGTGCAATGGCCTCAAAAGCATCGGCATTGATCCTGATGCCGAAATTTCTTGCCAGTAATTGCCATACCGTTTCTTCCCAATGGTTGTTGTTCAACGCCAGCAACTGCAACACGTAATTGCTTTTGCGCTGCAGGCGTTCTGCCAGCAGGCGCTCTTTCCAGGCTGTCCATACCAGTTCTTTTATGTTGGCAACCGCCCCATCGCAGGGCACAAAAGAGGGTTTAATCATCCAGTCGTGGTACTGCTGCAGGAGGAGTTTGGATACGCGCTGCTGCAATACCAGCACGGGGGCCTGCTGGTTGCCGGGGGCATCGTCTTCCCATACTACGTGCAGTATGATATTGCCGTAGCGGGCGTCCTGCGCGTGGCCATGCTTTTTCCACGCGGAGGATTGTACGTGCAGTTCTATATTACCCGCCAGCAGGGTGCCCTCAATGCGTATTCTTGCTTCGGAAAAATCGGGCCCCTGGTTGGTATTAATCATGCCGGGACGGATGATTTGCAGTGTTTCGCCCGACTGGGTGTGGAGGCTGCCCCGGTTAAAATACTGGAACTGCCAGATGAATTGGAGTAATCGTTCTGTCATTGTGTACCGGATAAGGTTTAAGGGATACCTTAAAGCTACTTTACCCGGGGCAATATATCAAACAGTTGTTCGGGCAAAATTTTCGAGGCCCTGTACTACCCGGCTCACGGGGAGGCCCATGACATTATAAAAATCGCCGCGGATGCTTTTGATGCCCACCACTCCTACCCATTCCTGTATGGCATAAGCCCCTGCTTTATCGTAAGGCTTATATTTATCAACATAAAATGTAATTTGTTCGCGGCTCAATTCATGAAACCATACTTCGGTGGTATCGGCAAAGGCCAGTTCGCGGTCGCCTTTGAGGAGCACCACTCCTGTTATAACTTCATGACGGCGGCCGGCGAGGGCCGACAAAATAACTATGGCATCGTCGCGGTCGCGGGGCTTGCCAATTACCCTGCCTTCCAGTACCACAACCGTATCGGCGGTAAGTATAAGCCGGTGGTCATCCAGTTTCTTTTTTACGGCCAGCGCTTTATTGCGGGCTATGTATACGGGCACTTCGGCGGCGGGCATGGTACCGGGGTACCATTCATCGGTTGCCTCCACGATGATATCAAACGGTATTTCGGCCCATTCGAGCAATTGTTTCCTGCGGGGAGACTGTGAAGCCAGCACAATTCGTTCCATAGCTTTTGAAGCGGGTTGTTGTTTTAGAAGTGAACCTTAAAGAACAGCATCGATAAAATACCGGTGAGCATCACCAGTTTTATCCAGGTACTTATTTTATGAAACTGCGTCGGTACGGTGGCCGTATATAAGCTGCGCAATATCATGAGCAGCGGCAGGGCCACGATAAGCACCCCGTAGAGCGCCGCCACAAACCGGCCCAGCAAAACAGCATAGACCTGCAGTACCAGCACCGCTACCAGCAGTACCACCAGCCATACCGCGGTAAATACCTTGGAAGCGGGAATGCCCCATACAATGGGCATGGTCCTGCACCCGTATTTTTCATCGCCCTGTATGTCTTCCATATCTTTTACCACCTCGCGCACGAGGGAAATAACAAAGGCAAAGCCGCCATAGAGCATGACCAGTTTAAACACCCGGTTAATGGCCTGCTGGTATACGCTATTATGGGCCAGGGTGAGCAGGTTCAGTTCACTCATATACAACACCAGCACTACCCAGGCGGTGAGCAATGCGATGACCAGGTTGCCGATAAGGAATTTCCGTTTAAAAGTGGTGGAGTAAAACCAGAGCAGGAATATACAAAGCAGGTTGAGCAGGGCAATGAGCCAGTTGCCGGTCAGCCGGCTTACATAGATCGTTATCAGCATACCGGTAATGGAAAGACCCAGGTGCCAAAAAATGGCCCAGCGCCTTTTTATGATCTTTTGTATCACGATGGACTCCGGTTTGTTTACCTGGTCGATATTCAAATCAAAATAATCGTTGATGATATACCCTGCCGCTGCTATTAAAATGGATGCGGCCGAGAGGAGCCAGAATGCCCGGACCGATAAGTACCACGCATGGTCTATGCCATGACCCGCATAGGAAGGGAGCAAAATGCAATAATAAAAGAGGAATTGTGTAAGAACAATAAACACAAGGTTAGGCCAGCGGATGAGTCGAAAAAATGCGTTTATTAATTTCATCAGGAAATTGATTCGCGACCGAAGTTAGCCATAGATTGTGATAACTGCTAATGAAGGGGGTTATTTACTGGCCACCGAGGTGTCGATGCTCCAGTGGCGGTTGAGCTTCAGTACTTTCTCAATCACATCGCGTGCACAGCCCTCCCCCCCTTTTACATTGGAAATATACTTTGAAATATGCTTTATTTCGGGGGCGGCATCTGTAGGGCAGCAGGGCAATGCCACTTTTTGCATGGCGTCGTAATCGGGTATATCATCGCCCATAAACAATACCTGCTGCCAGGATATATTATTTGCTTCCAGCCAGGCGCCCAGCTGCTCCAGCTTGTTTTCTACTTTCATAAACACGTCTTTCACGCCCAGTTTATGGAGCCGCTCCTGTACCGCCGGGGCATCGCCGCCGGAGATAACCGCCACGTGGTATCCTTTTTTTACCGCCAGCTGCAGGGCATAACCGTCTTTAATGTTCATGCGGCGCACCATCCGGCCATCGTCAAACACCAGCAGCGAGCCATCTGTAAGAACGCCGTCCACATCAAAAACAAAGCAGGTAACCGATTTAAAAAGCTTGAGCAAGATGATTGGTTTTGGAGCAGCAAGATACAGGTTTCGGGCTTATTGACGGAAGGTTGCCGGTTCATGCAGGTAGGTGCAGCTATGGGCACTATTGTGGATTGCAATCGGTAACAGTGTTGTATTTTCTTGTCTTCGATCTATTTTTTAAAAAAAGTTGGTCATTGGTGGTTAGTTTATAAGCAGATTCCCTAAATTGGCAAAATTTTCACCCCGTATCCAACGTTTTTTAACAGAAAATTTATAATAGCACTAACGCTTTTCGATTGCCTGCCATTCTCTTCGCCGGTCAACTTTGTTGGCCGGTTTTTTTGTGCATTAATAACCGCGGATGCTTTGAGTGAGCATTTCGTACACTTCTTTCAACGGATGCTCATTTTCCAGTAGCTCCAGGTGCTGCCGGATGGTATTGGTATCGTTTCGTATGGCGGGGCCTGTTTGTACCTGCTGTGGCGAAAACTGCTGCAGGCGGTTGGCCGTTTCCCGGATCAGGGGCAGGAGATAATGAAAGGGCAGGCCGTTTTTGCGGCAATAGCTTTCCACCAGTGTATAGAGGTGATTGGTAAAATTGTTGACCACCACGGCGGCAAGATGTAGTTGCAGGCGTTGCAAATCGCCGGCTTCACTGACCTGCGATGAAATAGTGCCGGCTATTGCGACAAGCACTTCTTTAGTGGTTTCATCATTGCCATCGATAAGAAAGGGGATTTCCGGTACCACGGTTATTTCACGACGGAGACTTTGCAGCGGGTAGAAAACACCGTAATGACCAGACACTTCTTTTAATATATCTTTTGAAACAGAACCGGCGGTATGCGCCACCAGCCGGCCGGGCAGGCGGAGGTTTTGCTGTATAGAGGGCAGTGCATTGTCTGATACGGCTATTAAATAAAAATCTGCCTCCCGGTTAATCGCATTCCAGTCCGTGCAGGATTCGGCATCCAGTTGCTGCGCCAGGGCTGCAGCTGCTTCAGCGCTCCTGCCCCATACCTGCCGGATGATATGGCCTGCGCGCCATAGTTGCGTACCCAATACCGTGGCGGCGTTGCCTGCGCCAATGATTACAATATCCATATCCTATCTTTATGCTTTACTGTGATGAAACCGGGCTTACTGATTTTCCTGCTATCAAAAAATGTTCACGCGGGGGTTCATTTGACCATTAAAAATAAATTATCAACGGATGACACTGCAAGGTTCCATTTGACCATTGAAAATACATTAAGAACAAATGAAATTAGGACAAAAAATCGCCATAGGTTTCATCCGCCTACGTCTTACCTTACTGGCCGCCGTATCTAAAAAAGCTGCCGCACAAAAAGCATTTGACCTGTTTTGCACGCCCATGCGCAAAACCCCACCATCATTGCTCCCGCTTTTTACCGGGGCCGAACCACTCCGGCTGGAGGTGGAAGGCATTATGGCAAACGGGTTCCGGTGGAACAAAGGCGGAAGCCCGCGCGTGCAGGTGGTGCATGGGTTTGAATCGGCTTCGGCAAATTTTGAAGTTTATATCAAAGCTTTTATCGACAAAGGGTATGAAGTGCTGGCGTTTGATGCTCCGGCGCATGGTGTAACGGGCGGTAAGTACATTACGCTGCCACTGTACATTGATACCCTCACTGCCGCGTACCGGCAATACGGGCCCGTGCAATTATTTCTTGCTCATTCTTTTGGCGGTCTTGCCCTGGTGCATTTCCTGGAAACCCTGCCGCCGGGTATCAATTACCGTCTTGCACTGGTGGCGCCCGCTACCGAAGCGGTTACCGCTATCGACAGTTTTTTCCGCCTGCTGCGCATTGATGCGCAGGTAAGGGCTCCATTTGACCGGCTTATTGAACAAGCAGGCAAGGTTGCGCCTACGCATTTCTCCATTCCAAGGGCTATTGCCAATATAAAGATGCCCGTGCTTTGGGTGCACGACCGGGAGGATTCTATCACTCCGCTGGCGGATGTGCAACCAGTCATCGATAAACAATATCCCAATGTACGTTTTCTTCTTACGGAAGGATTGGGGCATCGGCGGGTGTACCGTGACAGCGGGGTGGTAAAAGCGGTTACGGAGTTTTTATGAGGTCAGAAGTATGATCGTTTGCATCGCACCTGGCTTCAGACTTCTGACTTCAGACTTCCTATATTTGCCGGCAAAGCGCCCCATATGTCATTTGAAGCCACACTGGAGTTTGCCCGCAAGCAGGACAAAAAAGACCCGTTGAAAAAGTTTCGCAAAGCATTTCATTTTCCCAAACGCAAAGGAGAGAAACTGATTTATTTCTGCGGCAATTCGCTGGGATTGCAGCCCAAAACCGTGGAAAAGGCCATCCACCAGGAACTCAAGGACTGGAAGAACCTGGCGGTAGATGGTTACCTGCATGCCAAAAACCCCTGGTTGTACTACCAGCATGGCTTTCGCAAGCCCTTGTCCAAGCTGATGGGTTGCAAAAAAGAAGAGGTGACGGTAATGAATGCGCTTACTGTAAACCTGCATTTGCTGTTGCTGTCCTTTTATCGCCCGTCCGGGCAGCGGTATAAGATAATGATGGAAGCCGGCGCTTTTCCCAGCGATCAGTATATGGCGGAAACGCAGGTAAAATTCTACGGGTATGCGCCCGGCGATGCCATTATTGAAATAGCCCCGCGCGAAGGCGAAAAAAACCTGCACACGGAAGATATACTTAACGCCATTGATGCCAATAAAGAAAGCCTTGCGCTGGTATTGTTTGGCGGTATCAATTACTATACCGGCCAGCTCTACGATATAAGGGCTATTACCGAAGCGGCCCACCACGCCGGCGCGCTGGCGGGGTTTGACCTGGCGCATGCGGCCGGCAATGTGCCCATGCGGCTGCACCACTGGGGCGTTGATTTTGCTGCCTGGTGTTCGTATAAATATTTAAACGGGGGGCCCGGCGCGGTAAGCGGGATCTATATTCACGAACAGTTTGCCGGCGACAGCAGCTACCGCCGTATGGCCGGCTGGTGGGGCAATGATGAAAAGACCCGGTTTAACATGGAAAAAGGATTTGTACCACAGGCCGGTGCGGGCGGATGGCAACTGAGCACGGCGCAGGTATTTAATATGGTTTCACTCAAAGCATCGCTGGAGCTCTTTGACGAAGCCGGCATTCATGCGCTCCGCCATAAAAGCCTGCGGCTGACTTCTTACCTGGAGTTCCTGCTACGCAGCCTGCAGCATGTACCTTTTGATATACTTACGCCTTCCGACCCCCTGCAGCGCGGGGCGCAGCTGAGCTTATTTTTCAAAGAAAATGCAAAAGAGATTCACGGGCGGCTGGTGGAAAAGGGGCTGGTGGTGGATTACCGCGAACCGGGCGTTATCCGCTTTGCCCCTGCACCATTGTATAATTCATTTGAGGATGTGTATAGGGTGTACGAGATATTGAGAGGAGTATGATAGTTCATAGCTGGTAGTTGATAGGCGAAGCAGGCGGCTATCAACTATCATCTATCAACTATTCTTCCCTTCCAGCATGGGCACAAAGGAAAAATTATCAAACTCTTCGCGCGTGGTGCTGCCATCGGCCTGTTTGGTAAGGCGCAGCATGCGTTGTACGGCGCCCTCGCCTACCGGTATAACCAGTTTACCGCCGGGTTTGAGCTGTTCGATAAGCTTTTGCGGGATGGCGGGAGCGGCAGCGGTAACGATTACTTTATCAAAAGGGGCATAGGTAGGCAATCCTTCATAGCCATCGCCGTAAAACAATTTGAGGCCGGGGTATTTTTTGAGGTAGCTGAATTGCTTATTATTGTCGAACAAAGGTTTTTGCCGTTCAATGCTATATACCTGCGCACCCAGCTCTACCAGCACACTGGCCTGGTAAGCGCTTCCCGTGCCTATTTCCAGCACCTTATCAAACGGCTTCAGCTCCAGCAGCTGGCTCTGGTAGGCCACGGTATACGGCTGTGAAATGGTTTGTTTCTGCGCTATGGGGAAGGCGCGATCTTCGTAGGCTACTTCATCAAACGCGGAGTCAAGAAAAAAATGACGCGGAACGGCCTCGATGGCCTGCAAGACTTTTTCGTCCGTAATTCCTTTTTCCTTTAGTAAAGCTACCAGTTTTTTGCGAAGCCCTTTGTGACGGTATGTATCCTCGTATTTTCTCATAAACAACCCGCAAGATAGAAAACAGAAACTTTGCAGGGAGAAAAAAAAGTGCTCATGAATACGATAAATCTTATATAGATAACCAGCGGGGTGGCAACAAGGTTTTTGCCTGGCTTTTGGGGTTTACCCCGCGGGGTTTGTATAACAACCAATTAACCCATAAATTGTGAATATTTACCGATTTTTACTATACCGAAACAAACCCTTTTGCGTTTTTTAGGGTATCCTATATTAAATGAAATGAAATGGCGAGAGCACTACTTTTGTCCCGAAGAATAACCGGCCTTTTACTAACCCTCGCTTTTTTCCAGGCCTACTCCCAGGAAGTGGCGCCGGACCGCTGCGGCACCATGAAATTGCTGGAAAAACGCTTCCAGGAACATCCTGCGCTTAAAACCCGTTTTGAAACAAGGGAAAAACAATTTCAGCAAACCGTTAACGAACGCCTGCAACGGATTACAATGGGCAACCAGCGGGCACAAACTTTTCTCACCGTACCCGTGGTTTTTCATATTGTATTAAGCAATCCCGCGGTGGTGACCGATGCACAAATACAGGCACAACTGGATACGCTCAATAAGGATTATGCCGGTATCAACGGGGATACCGTGAATATACCCACCTGGTTCAAGCCCCTGTTTGGCATAGCCAATATACAGTTTGGCCTGGCCCGGCAAACACCCGATGGCGAGCCCACTACCGGTATTGAACGCATTACCAGCTCGCACGGCGCTTTTGATGTATTTACCACCGATGTAAAGCATACGAGTACCGGCGGCGTGGATGCATGGAGTACCGATAAATACCTTAACGTATGGATATGCCAGCTGTCGAGCGGATATCTTGGCCTTGCTACATTTCCCGACGATGGCGATTCGGCCAACCAGGGCGCTATGATCGAATACCGCTCCATACCGGGCGGCTCTTATACCAATTATAACGGGGGAAAAACATTATCGCACGAAATAGGGCATTATTTCAATCTTTACCATGTATGGGGCGACGATAACGGCGCCTGCACCGGCACCGATTATGTAGCCGATACACCTAACCAGGCCGATTATACGTCGGGCTGTCCCAGTGGTGTTAAAACAGATGCCTGTACTACTGTCTCACCCGGTGTGCTCTACCAGGATTATATGGATTATTCGTACGACAATTGCCTGGTCATGTTTACGCTAGGGCAGGTGGCGCGGATGCAGTCGGCCGCCTCTACCTATCGCCAGGGATTGTTTACTTCGCAGGGGCTTACCGCTGCCGTTTTAAAGAATTACGATGCCCGGGTTAAAGTTATTACCCAACCCGGCGCCCGCATTTGCGCGGCCGGTTTTTCGCCCGTAGTTACCATCCGCAACGTGGGCAGCGTTACACTGACTTCGCTGACCATTACCACGGTAGTGGATGGCGTTACCAGGGGTAGCTACCAGTGGACCGGCAGCCTGGCCACCTTGTCTGATGCCAGCGTAACCCTGGGTTCTGTTAGCACTACTGCCGGCAGCCATTCGCTGGTGGTATACAGCAGTAATCCCAACGGGCAGGCCGACCAGCGGACCTCTAACGATACCCTGGCAGCCACCTTCCTGTATTCCGCCGCGGCCACACCTCCGGTGACGGAAGGCTTTGAAGGCAGCACATTCCCGCCATCCGGCTGGGATATTATTAACAGCGATGCCTCTTATACCTGGATGCAAACCAGTGGCGCCGCCAAAACCGGCACCCATTCCGCCGTTATACAAAACTATTATTACAGCAGCTACGGGTCGCAGGATTATCTCCGCCTGCCGCTGCTGAACCTCAGCAATGCCGATTCCGCCTTTCTTACCTTCCAGGTGGCGGCGGCTACTTATACAACGCTGGGCACCGCCGGCAATTCGTGGGATACACTGGAAGTAGTTATCAGCACCGACTGCGGCAATACCTATACCAGCCTGTATAAGAAATGGGCCGACTCACTGGTAACAGCCTCCTCCACTACCGCTTACTTTACACCCACTTCGAGCCAGTGGCGCAAGGATTCGGTGAACCTCAGCGCGTATATCGGTTCGGGCAATGTTATGCTTGCTTTCCGGAATACCACCGAAAACGAGAACAATATATACCTGGATGATATTAACGTGTATGCGAAAACGGTAAATACCAACCTGAAAGCCAAAGGATTTATGGTTACTCCCAACCCGGCCTCGCAGTCGGTGGCCGTGCAATTTTACCCGCAGCCTGCCAATTTGCGCGGCATTGAAATCTATTCTTTAGCAGGACAAAAGCTGGCGGAAGTAGTGGTAAGCAGCGGACAGGCGGCTAATTACTATACTTTTGATGTAAGCCATTATGCTTCGGGGTTGTACGTGGTGCGGGCGGTGTTTACGAATAAGGTGCTTACGCAGAAGCT
>JACXTT010001213.1_pt1 | contig 43646 bp, 31 predicted proteins | sample 9270951 | NCBI WGS metagenome assembly JACXTT01 (sample SAMN15532306, study PRJNA645909) | rock metagenome | isolation source: weathered quartz diorite | place: Puerto Rico | collected 2017-06-21
CCCAGCCGGGCACCGACGCGCTGCTCGGTCTCTCGATCACGTTTCCGACGCGGGGGCGCGCCGCCGTCGACGCGGCGACCGCTGAACGCGACCGCGCCAGCGCCGAGGTGGAGCTGGCGCGCCGCCGCGTGGAGAGCGATCTCGACGCCGCACGGGCCTCGGCCGACGCGGCGCGCCTGAAGTTCGAGGCGGTCGACGGCCTCGCGCTGCCGGCCGCCAAGGAAGCGGCGGAGCTGACGCGCATCGCCTACGCCGAGGGGACGCTCGATGTCTTCCGCCTCCTGGATGCGGAGCGAGCGCTGGCCGAGATCGAGCGGGACCGTGCTGACGCCTACGAGGATTGGGGGGTCGCCTTCGCGCAGCTCGAATGGCTGGCGCCGGAGAATCGCCCGTGAAGGTGACGCTGGCTGCCGCGTACGTCCTTCTCGTCGCCTGCGGGCATCCTCCGGCTGATGCTCCGGCCGAGCCGCCGTCCGTCCGCACCGCGCCGGTGGCAACCGGCGACCTGGCCGAATGGCTGCGGCTTCCCGGCCGCGTCGTCGCCCCACCGGATCGCGACGCGACGCTCTCGCCACGAGTCGAAGGGGTGCTCTCGGAGGTGTCGGTGCGAGTCGGCGACCGTGTCGCGCGCGGACAGGTCGTCGCGCGGGTCGACAGCGCCGCCCTCGTCGACGGGGTCGCCGCGGCCGAGGCGGTGGAGAAGAGCGCCGCCGCGGACGCCCAAGCCAAGCACAAGGTGGGGGCTCGAACGCGGTCGCTGTTCGAGCGCGGGGTGGTCTCGGGCGAGCAAGCGGAGATCGACGAGGCCGCGGCGGTGGCTGCGGACGCCGCGCTCACCCAAGCGCGCTCGGCGCTCGCCTCGGCCTCGCGCCGGCGCGACTGGGCCTCGGTGGCCGCTCCCTTCGACGGGGTCGTCGTGCGCGTTCTCCGGCAGGCGGGGGAATCCGTCGACGGCACGGCGGCGACGCCGGTTGTCGAGGTGGCGGCCGAGCACCCCGTCGAAGTGGCGCTCGACGCGCCGGCGGCCGCGCTCGCGCAGCTCAAGGCGGGCCAGCGGGCGGAGATCGCGGTCCATGCGGCGGCGACGACGAAGATCCCGGCACGGGTAAAAGGGGTCGCGGGCGCCGTCGACGCGACGACCGGCACCGGACCGGTGCGCCTCGACCCCACGAACGATGATCCGGCGCTCGTCCTCGGCCGCATCGTCGAGGCGCGTATTGCGGTCGCCGTCCGCCCGGGAGTCCCGTTCGTCCCAGCATCGGCTCTGCGCGGCGGCGCCAAAGGCACGGTCGAGGCGGTGGTCGTCGAGGGTCACAAGGCCCGGGTCAAGACGGTCGCGACCGGGATTCGCGACGGCGACCGAGTCGAGATCGTATCGGGGCTCGCCGCGGGCGATCGGGTCGTCGTGGACGATCCGGTCGGGCTCGCGGATGGGGTCGAGGTTCTGGAGCAGCCGTGAGCGGCGGTCCCGGCCTGTTTGGGTTCCTCACCCGGCATCGCACGTTCGTGGCGACCGTCGGCATCGCCCTCCTGCTCGCTGGGGGAGCTTCGCTGACGCGCTTGGGCTCCGGCATCTATCCCGAGGTCGAGTTCCCGAGGATCGTCGTCGTCGCGCGCGCGGGCGATTTGACGCCGGCGCTGATGCAAGCCTCCGTCGTCAGGCCCCTCGAATCCGCGCTGGCGAGCGTGCCCGGCGTCGGGAGGCTGCGCACGCGGATCATTCGAGGGGCCGCCGAGATCGCTCTCCAGTTCCAGGACGGCGTCGACATGCAGCGGGCCCTTCAGCTCGCGGGCACCGCGGTTGCGAACGTCCACGACGCGCTCCCTCAAGGCGTCGAGATCGAGATCCAGAAGATCTCGCCGGCCGACTTTCCGATTCTCTCGTTCGACGTCGTCGGCGGCGACGCGACGGCCCGCCGCGAGGCCGCCGAGTTCGTCGTCCGGCCCGCTTTCTCGCGCGCGTTGGGCGTGGGCCGCGTCGAGGTCGTGGGCGGCGATCCCCGCGAAGTCGAGGTGATCGTCGATCCCGTCAAGCTGGCCGCGACGGGCCTGACCCCCGCTCGGCTCGCCCAGCGCGTCGGCGACGCGATCGTCCGAACCGTCGCCGGACGCCTCGAGCGCAATCGGCAGTCGGTCGCGGTCACCGTGACGAGCGACGGGTCGAATCAGGACTCGCTCGCCCAGGCTGCGATCGGCGCCGGCGCCAACGGAACGATGCGGCTTGGAGACGTCGCTTCCGTCGCCACCGGCGCCCCCGACCGAACGCTGCTCGTCCACGACGATCTTGGGGAAGCGGTTCAGGTCGCGGTGGCGCGGACGCCGCAAGCCTCCGCTCCGGACGTCGTTCGGGAGATCGAGCGGATCGCAGCCTCGCTGAGCCTCCCGAGGGGGTTGCGCCTCATCGAGGTCTACAATCAGGGCCGCCTCATCCGCGAGTCGATTCTCGGCATTCGCGATGCGATCGCCGTTGGCATCCTTCTCACGATCGGCGTGCTGGCAGTGTTCCTTCGAGACGCTCGTGCGGGGGTTCTGGCCGCCCTCTCGGTTCCGACGACGCTCGTGGCCACGTTTCTCACGATCGACGTGGGCGGCGAGTCGCTCAATCTGATGTCACTCGGCGGCATGGCGATCGCGATCGGTCTCGTCATCGACGACGCGATCGTCGTCGTCGAGGCGATCGCCACGCGCCTCGAGGCGGGGGAGGCCCCGCAAGCCGCAGTGAGCTCGGCTCTCTCCGAGATCACCGGTCCCGTGGTCGGGACCACGCTGACGACCGTGGTGGTTCTGACGCCGCTCGCGTTCCTCTCGGGGCTGCTGGGGCGATTCTTCTCGGCGCTGGCCATCACCCTCGGCTCCGCGGTCCTTTTCTCGCTGGCCTTCGCAATCCTCGTCCTTCCTCTGCTGGCCGCCCGCTTCTTGCGCGCCCGCCGCGCTCCCGCATCGGGACGGCACGCGCATCGGACGACCGCGCTGTACGTTCGCGCGCTCACTGCGATGGTGGGCCGGCCGTGGATCGCCGCCGCGCTCGTCGTGCTCGCCGTCGCGCTGGTTCCCATCCTGGTCTACCGGGTTCCCTCCGGATTCTTGCCCGAGATGGACGAGGGGGCCTTCGTGCTCGACTACTTCATGCCCGCCGGCACGTCGCTCGCCGCGACGGACTCGGCGGCGCTGCGGATCGAGAGGGTTCTCGCCGCCGTCCCCGGCATAGTGCGCTGGACCCGGCGGACCGGAGCGGAGCTGGGGCCGATCACGGCCACCGAGACGCACACCGGCGACATCGCGGTCGTCCTCGCTCCGCGTGGGTCGCGCCCCGACGCGGAGACGATCATCGACGACGTGAGAAGGCGCCTCGACGCCGCGGTTCCGGAGGCGCGCATCGAGTTCGTGCAGATCCTCGAGGACGTTCTCAACGACCTGTCCGGCGCACCTCGTCCGCTCGAGATCCGGGTGTCCGGCGAGGATCGGGCGGTCTTGCACCGCCTCGCCGTCGCGGTGGCGGATCGTCTCCGAGCGACTCCCACGCTGGTGGACTACTACGACGGGATCGAGGCGGAAGTGCCGCTGCGCGAATATCACGTGGACGGCGCGGCCGCGGCCCGCGCCGGCGTCGATCCCTCCGAGATCGCGGACGATCTCGGGGTCGCGCTTCGCGGCTCGATCGTGGGCAGCGTCCCACGGTTCGACCGGCTCGTGCCCGTTCGCGTTCGCTTCCCGGACGAGATCCGGTTCGACCCGGAGCGGCTCGATTCCGCCCCGCTCTCGATCGGAGCGACGCCCGTACCGCTCGGGCGATTCGCCGCCGCGAGCGACCAGACCGCCGTGGGCCTGCTCCGTCGGGAGAATCTCGTCCCCACCGTCATCGCCTCGGCGGACGTCGAAGGAAGCGACTTGGGAGGGCTCACCCGCGAGGTTCGCCGCCGGCTCGCGGGAGTCCGCGCCCCGGCAGGTTACCGCATCGAGATCGGCGGCCGGGCCGAGAGTCAGGCCAAGGCCTTCCGTCAACTGACGACCGTCGCGCTCCTCGGCGTCCTGGCCGTGTTCGCCGTGCTGGTCGCTCAGTTCCGGTCCGCGCGAGCGGCGCTCCTCGTGCTGCTCACGATCCCCCCGGCGGTGGCCGGCGGACTCGTCGCTCTCGCCGTCACCCGCACGACGCTCGACGTCTCATCCCTCATGGGGCTCGTTCTGCTCGTCGGCCTGGTCGTGAAGAACGGCATCCTGCTCCTCGGGCTCGCCCTCGCTCGCATCGAGCAGGGTGCTGCGGCGGGGGACGCGCTGGTCGCCGCCGCGGAGCGGCGCTTCCGTCCGATCGTCATGACGACCGCGTGCACCGTGTTCGGCCTGCTCCCGCTCGCGTTCGCGCTCGGGCCCGGGTCGGAGCTACAGCGCCCCCTCGCCGTCGTCGTGATTGGCGGCCTGGTCGTCTCCACGGCCGCGACTCTCCTCGCACTTCCGGCGCTCGCTCGGCTCGCGATCGGCGGTGTACACTCCCGGCCGTGAACGACGACAAGCCGAAATCGGCCGAGCGACCGGGCGATCCGTGCGCCATCGTCATCTTCGGCGCCGGAGGCGATCTCACGCGGCGCAAGCTTCTCCCGGCGCTCTACAACCTGCGACGCTACGGCCTATTGCCGAAAGACATCGCGATCGTCGGCGTGGGGCGGAGCGAGATGAAGCGCGAGGATTTCGTCGCGAAACTGGGAGCGGACCTCAAGGAGTTCGCCACCGCGCGGGTCGACGAGGCCAGCTGGCAGGACCTGGCCGGGCGGCTCTACTACGTGGGCTTCGACTTCGCCCACGCCCAGGGCTACGGCTGGCTCGCCGACATGCTCAAGGACGTCGAGGCTCGCCACAAGACTCAAGGCAACGTCCTGTTCTACCTTGCGACGCCTCCCAACAGCTTCGCGACGATCGTCAAGAGCTGCGCCGCAGCCGGACTCGCGGGCGAGTCGGGTCCCTGGCGCCGGTTCATCGTCGAGAAGCCGTTCGGGCACGACCTCGATTCGGCGAAGGCGTTGAACCGAGAGCTCCAGTCGGTCCTGGCCGAGAGCCAGATCTACCGGATCGACCACTACCTCGGCAAGGAAACCGTCCAGAACATCCTCGCCTTCCGGTTCGCGAACGGCATCTTCGAGCCGGTCTGGAACCGCCGCTACATCGACCACGTACAGCTCACGGTGGCGGAAACGCTGGGCGTTGAGGGGCGCGGCGGGTACTACGAATCGGCCGGGGTGCTCCGGGACATGATCCAGAACCACATGTTCCAGCTCTTGGCCCTCGTCGCGATGGAGCCGCCCTGGTCGTTCGACGCGGTCCCGGTTCGCGACGAGAAGGTCAAGGTCCTGAACGCCATCCGGCCGATGCAGCCGGAGGAGATCCTGCAGCGGACGGTGCGCGGCCAGTACACCGAAGGGTTCGTGGACGGTCAGAAGCTCTCGGCGTACCGCGCGGAGCCATCGGTGTCGCCGAAGTCCTCGACCGAGACCTTCGGCGCGTTGAAGCTCGACGTGGACAATTGGCGCTGGGCGGGCGTGCCGTTCTACCTGCGGTCGGGGAAGCGTCTGGCCAAGCACGTCACCGAGATCGTCATCCAATTCCGTAAGCCGCCTCTCTTGGCCTTCGGGAAGATTCAGATCCAGGACCTCGAGCCGAACCGCCTCATCCTCTCGATCCAGCCCGAGGAGGGGATCACGATCGAGATCAAGGCCAAGCGCCCGGGCGCGACGATGAACCTCACGCAGGTGAACCTCGACTTCAACTATTCCGATTTCGGGCCCTCGGACAAGGCGACGGGCTACGAGCGACTGTTGTACGACGCGATGACGGGCGATACGACTCTGTTCCATCGCGCCGACACCGTCGAGGCGGCATGGCGCATCGCGACGCCGATCCTCGACCTCTGGAGCTCGATCCCGCCGCGCGACTTCCCGAACTACGCCGCGGGCTCGTGGGGGCCCTCCGCCGCCGACGACCTCCTGAAGAGAGACGGGCGCGCATGGCGCAACGTCTGACGGAGGCGCTCGACCTCGCCGAGGTCCTTCGTCTTCGCGAGGACGCCAGGCGCGAGCGGAATTGGAAGCGGTGGGGTCCTTACCTCGCCGAGCGGCAGTGGGGCACGGTTCGCGAGGACTACTCGCCCGACGGCGATTGCTGGAACTACCTCCCGCACGATCATGCGCGCAGCCGCGCCTATCGCTGGGGCGAGGACGGCCTGCTCGGCATCACCGACCGCGAGTGCCGCCTCTGCTTCGCCCTCGCGCTCTGGAACGGCAGGGACCCGATTCTCAAGGAGCGTCTGTTCGGGCTCACGGGGCCCGAAGGCAACCACGGCGAGGACGTCAAGGAGTGCTACTACTACCTCGATTCCACGCCGACGCATTCCTATATGAAGGCGCTGTACAAGTACCCGCAGGCCGAATTCCCGTATGCGCGTCTCGTCGCGGAGAACCAGCGGCGCGGCAAGCGCCAACCGGAGTACGAGCTGAGCGACACCGGCGTCTTCGACGGCGACCGGTACTTCGACGTGTTCGTCGAGTACGCGAAGGGCGCGCCGGACGACGTGCTCATCCGGATCACGGCCGCCAATCGCGGACCGGAGGCGGCCGTGCTCCATCTTCTGCCGACGCTCTGGGCGCGCAACACCTGGGACTGGGGACCCAAGGCCAATCGGTCGCGAACCAAGCCGCGACTGAGCCTTCGGAGCGACGGCGCGATCCTCGCCGAGCACCCTTCGCTGGGACGGTTTCAGTTGGCGTTCGCCGGCGGCCGCGACCCGTCCGCACCCCTGGTGCTCTTCACCGAAAACGAAACCAACACGAAGCGACACTTCGGCATCGATCCGCCCGCACCGTGGGTCAAGGACGCCTTCCACGAGTACGTCGTTCGAGGGCAGGTCGCCGCCGTGAACCCGTCGAGTGTGGGCACGAAAGCGGCGCCTCTCTACATACTGACCGTTCCGGCACGCGGCGAGATCGTGCTGAAGTTGCGCGTGTCGGAGGCGCGCGCGAGCGGTGCACCCGCCGAATGGGGGGCCGCGTTCGACGCGACCTTCGCCGATCGGATTCGCGAAGCCGACGCGTTCTACGAGGCCATGATGCCCGCCGCGTCGACCGACGACGAGAGGCGCGTGATGCGGCAGGCGAGCGCCGGCTTGCTCTGGTCGAAGCAGTATTACCACTACGTGGTCAAGGACTGGCTCGGTGGAGATCCCGGTCAGCCGCCACCGCCGGCGACCCGTCTGCAAGGGCGCAACGCCGACTGGAGGCACCTCTACAACCGCGACGTCATCTCGATGCCGGATGGGTGGGAGTATCCCTGGTACGCCGCCTGGGACCTCGCCTTCCATATGATTCCCTTCGCCGCGATCGATCCGCTTTTCGCAAAGGAACAGCTCGTTCTATTGCTCCGCGAGTGGTACATGCACCCGAGCGGCCAGATTCCGGCGTACGAGTTCGCGTTCTCCGACGTCAACCCGCCCGTGCACGCCTGGGCGGCTTGGCGCGTCTACAAAATGACCGGCGCGCGGGGCGGGCGCGACCGCGTGTTCCTCTCGCGCGTGTTCCAGAAGTTGATCATCAATTTCACCTGGTGGGTGAACCGGAAGGACTCCGAGGGGAACCACCTGTTCTCGGGCGGATTCCTGGGGCTCGACAACATCGGCGTCTTCGATCGCTCGAAGCCGCTCCCCACCGGGGGGAGCCTCGAGCAGGCGGACGGCACGGCGTGGATGGCGTTCTACGCCGCGACGATGATGTCGATGGCCCTCGAGCTGTCGCGCGACAACCCGGCCACCGAGGACGTCGCGTCGAAGTTCTTCGAGCACTTCGTCGCGATCGCCGACGCGATGAATCAGCTCGGAGGCAGCGGGCTCTGGGACGAACAGGACGGCTTCTACTACGACCAGCTCCACGTCGACGGCCGCATGATGCCTCTCCGGGTGCGCTCCCTGGTGGGAGCGATACCGCTGATCGCCGTCGAGGTCCTCGACCGGGACCAGGTCGAGAATCTCGCCGGATTCAAGAAGCGCTTGAAATGGTTCCTCGAGAATCGCGAAGACCTCGCCCGCCAGGTGAGCTTCATGGTGAGGGGCCGGGACGTGAAGATCCTCTTGGCGCTCCCGACGAAGGAGCGCCTGGTCCGGGTCCTCCGCTACCTCCTCGATCCCGAAGAGTTCCTGTCACCTTACGGCCTCCGCTCGATCTCGCGGATCCACAAGGACAAGCCGTACATCCTCCACGTCAACGGCCAGGAATTCCGGGTCGACTACGATCCGGGGGAGTCGACGTCGAGCCTGTTCGGCGGCAACTCGAACTGGCGCGGGCCGATCTGGTTCCCTCTCAACTTCCTCATCATCGAGGCGCTCGAGCGCTATCACCATTTCTACGGCGACGGGCTGAAGGTCGAATTCCCGACGGGATCGGGAACCCGGTTGACGCTGTCGGAGGTCGCCCGCGAGCTGTCCTCGCGTCTCGCGTCGATCTTCCTCGCGGACGAGCGCGGACGCCGGCCGGTGCACGCCGATGACCCGCGCTACGCGAGCGATCCCTACTTTCGGGATCTCGTCCTGTTCTACGAGTACTTCCACGGCGAAACCGGGCGGGGCGTCGGCGCATCCCACCAGACCGGGTGGACCGCGATCGTCGCGAAGTACGTCGCGGACAAGGCGAAGGGCCGCGAAACCGGATATTCCTTCGCGTCCTCCGCGCCTGGCGACGGGAGGGAAGGGGCATGAAGCCGATCTCGTTCGACACGACCGTCACGCACGACTTGGAGCGCGCCTCGGGCCTCGAGTGGCTCGAGGCCAACGGGCTCGGCGGCTGGGCGGCCGGCACCGTCGCCGGATGCCACACGCGTCGGTATCACGGCCTGCTCGTCGCGGCCACGCGACCACCGGTCGGCCGCATGGTGCTGCTCTCGAAGCTCGCGGAGACGTTGGTCGTCGGCGGTGAGACGTTCGAGCTGGATACCAATCGGTACCTCGACGCCGTTCACCCGCACGGGTACGAACACCTCACGGCGTTCACCCTCGATCCGATGCCGACGTTCGTCTACGAGGCTGGCGGCGTTCGGCTCGAGAAAACCGTGGCCGCGATCCACGGGGAGAACACGACCGTCGTTCTGTATCGCGTTCTGGAGGCGAGCGGGGATCTCGCTCTCGAGCTGCGCCCTTTGATCGCGTACCGCGACTATCACGGGCTCCAGCGCGCGAACGACTCGATCCAGTTCGCCAACGCGTCCTATCGCGACGGCGTCTTCCGGGCGCGGCCTTTCGAAGGGACGCCCGAGCTCTTCCTCCAGACCTCGGGGGCATCGTTCACGGCGGCGCCCGACTGGTACTACCGGTTCGACTATGCGATCGAGCGCGAGCGCGGCCTCGACGCGAACGAGGATCTGTTCTGCCACGGCGTATTCCGCCGCGCGCTCGCGCGCGGAGACCGATTCGGCGTCATCGTCTCGACCGGAGAGGTCGCCGGGCGCGACCCGGTCGCCCTCGTCGAGCGGGAGCGCGCGCGACGCGAGTCGGTCGTCGAAGTCGCCGGCGCGCAAGACGAACTCGGGCGCATGCTGGCGCGCGCCGCCGATGCGTTCGTCGTGCGACGGGGCGAGGACCTGAGAACGATCATCGCGGGCTACCCCTGGTTCTCCGACTGGGGGCGCGACTCGATGATCGCGCTTCCGGGAGTGTGCCTGTCGACCCGGCGCACCGCCGACGCCAAGAAGATCCTCGGAGCCTTCGCGCGATCGGTCGACCGGGGGATGCTCCCCAACCGGTTTCCGGACGGCGGGGAGGCGCCGGAATACAACACGGTCGATGCGACGCTCTGGTTCTTCGTCGCCATCCGCCGCTATCTCGAGGCGAGCGGCGACGAGGAGTTCGTCCTGAGGCAGCTGCTACCGGTGCTCGAGGACATCGTCCTCTGGCACGTCCGCGGCACGCGCTACGGTATCCGCGTCGACGAAGACGGTTTGCTGCTCGCCGGCGCGCCGGGCGTCCAGCTGACCTGGATGGACGCCAAGGTCGGCGAGTGGGTCGTCACACCGCGGCATGGGAAGCCGGTGGAGATCGAGGCGCTCTGGATCAACGCGCTGTCCATCCTGTCCGACCTGCTGAAGCGGGCCGGAAAAGTCGCCGAAGCGTCGAACATCGCCGCGCGGGCGACGCAAGCGAAGGAGCGGTTCGTCGAGCTGTTCTGGAATGCCGAGCTGTCCTGTCTCTACGACGTCGTCGAGGACGATCGAAAGGACGCTTCGATCCGCCCCAACCAGATCTTCGCGCTGTCGCTTCCCTACCCGCTGCTCCCGAAGGACAAGGCGCGGGGGGTGCTCGCGATCGTCGAAGAGAAGCTTCTCACGCCCTACGGCTTGCGCAGCCTCGCCCCCGACGACCCGTCCTATCGCGGCCGCTACGAAGGCGACCCGTCGTCGCGCGATTTCTCTTATCACCAGGGAACCGTGTGGTCGTGGTTGCTCGGCCCGTATTGCGACGCTCTCGTGAAGACGAACGGCGCCGTCGGCAAGACGAAGGCGCGCAAGATCATAGAGGGCTTGACGCCGCATCTGGGCGAGGCCGGCCTCGGGACGATCTCGGAGATCTTCGACGGGGACGTCCCTCACGCTCCTCGGGGATGTCCGGCGCAGGCTTGGAGCGTCGGCGAAGCGCTGCGCGTCTGGACCACCCTCGTCCCCGCGGCCACGAAAAAGCGTTACAGGGTCGTAACGCCGAGGACGAATCCGTCGCCGGCTCGTGCTCGCAGCAAAGCCATCGAGGACTAGGGGCCGCTGCTTTTCCGATTCGGGACATTCTGCTTTTTCCTACAAAACTTCGCGCTCTGAAGTTTTGTAGGAAAAAGCAGAATGTCCCGAATCGGAAAAGCAGCGGCCCCTCTCCCTTGCTCCCAATCTTGCAATGACACGAGGCGCATAGGGAGGTCATCATGCGCACCACACGTGTCATCGGGGCTATCGCGATCGCGCTCCTGACGGCGTTCTCGGCTCGGGCGGGCGAGGACCTCGTCATCCCGCTGAAGTTCATTCCGACGGTGAACCCGGCGAAGATCGCGCCGCCCCTCCGCGAAGGGATCTCGAGCAGGCCGGTCGCCGTCGCGATCGAGGACGCGCGGCAGGTCCCCTCGAAGGACATCATCGGCGAGGGCACCGGCATGGGAGACGACACGTTCCGCATCCGGTTCGCGGGGTTTCTGCCCACCTACCTCAAGAACACGATTCAAGATCGCCTGGGCACGTGGGGTGTTCAGACGGACGAGAAGTCGAATCTGGTGCTCACGGTCAAAGTGACGCGGTTTCACGTCTCCGAGAGGCACGCGTTCTACGGCTCCGTGTTCTCGGCGGAAGTTCAGCTTCCCTGGACGTTGACCGACCGCGCAGGTCAGGTGTTTGGTTCGGGCACGGCGCTGGGGACGGGGAAGACCAAGGGACGTTGGCGCAATCCGGTCAACTGCGAGGAGGTGCTCGCGGACGCTCTGCAGCAGGCGACTGCCGCGGCGGTCGGCGACGCGAAGCTGCAGGAGGCCTGGCTCACCGCGGTGCCCGAGCGCGCGCCGGCGGTCGCAGCGGCGGCACCTGCTCGTCCGAAGGCCCCGGTCGCCATGTCGGTTCCGCCGTCTCGCGTCCACTCCGAGGTCGCTCCGGCCACGCTCCCCAAGACGCCCGGCCAGCTGCTCGTCGACGTGACAAGATTGAGAAGGCAACAAATGGGCACCGAGGTGATCGTCGACTACGTTTCCCGACAGACGCTGGCGTCGGCGTTCTCGGCGAACGATCTCGTGGCTTGGAAGAAGGCGGGCGTTCCCGAGCCGGTCATGCAGGCCGCGCTGCAACGCGCGCCGTAGTCGATACCGCCGCCGGTCACTCGGCCTTGGCGTCGGCCTCCGGCAACCGGCCCGCGAGCTCACGGTCGATCTCGAGGATCGAGGCGGCATCGTCGCCGACCATCTTGAGCTTGGAGACGATCTCCCGACAGGTCTTCTCCTCCTCGACCTGCTCCGTGAGGAACCACCCGAGCTGGACGACCGCGGGATAGGCCTTCTCCTTGAAAGCCAGCTCGTAGAGCGCCTCGATCTGGCCGCTGACTGCCTGCTCCTGTTTGTAGGAGGTCTCGAACACGTCGAGAAGGGAGGCATAGTCGATCTTGGGGCGCGCCAGATCGGCCAGCACGACCTTCGCGTGCCGCGCCAGCATGAAATCCAGCAGACGCATCGCGTGGCCGTACTCCTCGCGGCTCTGGACGCGCAGCCACTCCGCGGCGCCGGTGAAGCTGTTTCGGTCGCAGTACACCGACATCGCCAGGTAGCTGTACGAGGCCGAGAGCTCGGCGTGGATCTGCTCGTTGATCGCTTTCGAGATCGTGTCCGACGTCATGATCGATGACCCTCCGCCCGCCTTCCGATTCTACGGCACGAACCGCCGCAGGTGCTCGCACCAGTGCGGCCAGTCGTGGCCGAAGACGCCGCCCCAGATCTCCGCGTAGACGTTGAGACCCTTCCCCTGAAGCATCGCCGCGAACTCGCGGTTGGCCTGAACGAGGTGATCGTGCTCGCCCGTCGCGATCACGAACCCGATGTGCTCCATCCGGTCGACCTCGTGGGGCGGAAGATTCGGGAAGAACGCCGAGGGGCAGCTGAAGTAGCAGTTGTCGTCCCAGTAACCGTGGAGGAAGCGATGGGTGTCGTACAGGCCCGAGAAAGAGATCACGCGCGAGACGGCCTCGGGATGACGGCCCGCGAAGGTCACCGCGTGAAGCGCGCCGGAGGAGGCGCCAAAGGTCATGAGGTCGTCGCGCACCGCCTTCGCACGGATCAAGGGTACGACTTCGTCGATGAGGTAGCGGTCGAACTGCGTGTAGCGGAACGCCTTCCATCCGGGGTGGGCGTCGTCGTTGTACCAGCACTCGGAATCGATCGCGTCGACGCAGCAGACCTGGATCTCGCCACCATCGATCTTGTCGGCGAGCGAACGGATCAGCCCCATGTCCTCGTTCTGCGAGCAGCTCCCGAGCGAGGTGGGAAAGGCGAGCAGCGGCCGACCGTAGTTCCCGTACCAGAGGAGTTCCATGTCGCGCGAGAGCGATGGGGAATGCCAGCGGTGATACTCGCGATGCATTCGGACCTCCCGGAAACCGGCCCGCCTTGATGCCTGCGGCGCGATTCGGATAAAGTGACCCGCCATTCTACGGGAGAGGTCAAGTTGCCGAAGAAGATCGGACTGCTCTACGGACAAGAGCGCTCCTTCCCGCCGGCGCTCGCCGACGAGATCAACCGGAAGTCGGGCGGGACGATCGTGGCCGAGCCGTGCAGGGTCGGGCCGCTCTGCCAGGACATCCCCGCGGACTACGACGTCATCCTGGACCGGATCAGCCACGACGTGCCGTTCTACCGCACGTATTTGAAGCAGGCGGCCGCTGCCGGCGTCCAGATCGTCAACAACCCGTTCTGGTGGAGCTGCGATGACAAGTACTTCAACAACGTCGTCGCCCAGGCCTGCGGAGTCGCCGTGCCCAGGACCGTGCTGCTGCCGCACAAAGAGCACCCGCCGAACACGAAGGCCGAGTCGTTCTCGAATCTCGTCTATCCGGTCGACTGGGAGGCCGTCTTCGGCTACCTGGGCTTCCCGATCTTCATGAAGCCGGCCGATGGCGGTGGCTGGCGAGACGTCTACAAAGTCGACGACCGCGCGTCGTTCTTCCGCGCGTACGACCGCACGGGGTCCCTGTCGATGATGGCCCAGGAGGCGATCGAGTTCACGGAGTACTTCCGGTGCTATTGCGTCGCCCGCCGCCACGTCCGCCTCATGCGTTACGACCCGCGCGCCTCGTTCGAGAACCGCTACGTCAAGGACGCCCCGCCCGTCTCGCCGGCTCTCGCCCGCCGGATCGAGGGCGACTGCCTGACGCTCTGCCGCGCGCTGGGGTACGACCTCAACACCCTCGAGTTCGCGCTTCGCGACGGCGTCCCGTACGCGATCGATTTCATGAACCCGGCTCCCGACTGCGATCTGTTCTCCATCGGACGAGAGAATTTCGACTGGATCCTCCGCACCGTGGCGGACATGCTGATCGACCGTGCCCTGAATCCGAAGCCCGTCGAGCTGACGGGGAACTGGCCCGAGAAGATGAAGGGTGCCGCCGTCAAGGTGTGAGCGATGCAGCGCCCCAGCCTGACCGTCGGGATCGAAGAGGAGTTCCAGGTCATCGACCCGGAAACGCGCGAGTTGCGCTCGCACGTGGCCCGCATCTTCTCGAAGGGAGAAGGGCCGCTCCACGGAAAGCTCAAGCCGGAGCTACACCAGCCGGTCGTCGAGGTCGGGACCGGCGTCTGCCGGACGATTGCGGAGGCCCGATCGGAGATCTTGGCGCAGCGAGCCTCGCTCGCAGCGCTCGCGCGTGAGAACGGCCTCCGCATCGCGGCGGCCGGCACGCACCCGTTCACCCACTGGGGAAATGTGGGCATCAGCGCCGGCAACCAGCGCTATGAGCGGTTGATCGCGGACCTCCAGATGGTCGCTCGCGCCAATCTGATTTTCGGACTTCACGTCCATATCGGCGTCGAGGATCGCGAGCAGCAGATCACGATCATGAACCAGGCGCGGTACTTTCTGCCGCACATCCTGGCCCTGTCGGTCAACTCGCCGTTCTGGCTCGGGCGGGACACCGGCTGGATGTCTTACCGCTGCAAGGTGTTCGACAAGTTCCCGCGCACCAACATCCCCGATTTCTTCACGGGCTGGGCGGAGTACCAGGAATTCGTCGATCTCCTCGTCAAGACCAACTGCGTGATCGACGGCGGCCAGATCTGGTGGGACGTGCGGCCGCACCACGTCTACAACACGCTCGAGTACCGGATCTGCGACATCCCGCTTCGCGCCGAGGAAACGATCACGATCGCCGCTCTGTTCCAGGCGATCACCGCGAAGCTCTGGTGGCTTCGCTCCCGCAACCTCACCTTCCGCCCGTACCGGCGCTCCCTGATCATGGAGAACAAATGGCGCGCGGCGCGCTGGGGGATTCGGGGGCTCCTCATCGACTTCGGGAAGCAGAGGGAGGTTCCGTTCACCGATCTGCTCGAGGAACTCTTGGAGTTCGTCGACGATGTTGTCGACGAGCTCGGCACGCGCCGGCAGATCCAATCCGTGCGCACGATCGTCGAGGAGGGCACCGGCGCAGAACGGCAGCTCGCCGTGTATCGCGCGACCAGCGACCTCCGCGCCGTGATGGATTACGTCGCCGCTGAGACCGAGCACGGGCTCGTCTAGCCGGAGCCTGACGTCTCGTGGATCCTTCGCTTCGAGCCCTCTTCAACGCGGGCTACTCCGATGCCGTTTACCAGCGGGTGTGCGCTCTCATGCAGGAGCGGCTCGAAGAGCCGTCGTACGGCTTCCGCATCGCCGAGACGCCGCTGTTCGTGCCGGCGGACCTCCGATCGAAGATGGAGGCGACGGCGAAGGACATCCTCGAGCTCCTGCGGCAGCCCGCGATGATCGCGGCAGGACGGAAGGCGATCCCCGAGCGTTTTCGAGTACCCGGCGGCGAGGCGCTCCCTCAGTGCCTCGCCGTCGATCTCGCCATCGTTCGCGGCGCTGGCGGCGCTCTCGAACCTCGCCTGATCGAGCTCCAGGGGTTCCCGTCGCTCTATGCGATGCAGCTCCTCCAAGCTGAGATCTGGGGGGAGACCGTCGCGTCGCTTCCGGGCATGCCGCAGCGGTTCACGCCGCTGTTCATGCCCGAGGGGCGCGACGCGTACGTCGAGCTGCTGCGGCGGACGGTCGTCGGCGACGCCGACGTTGACGAGGTCATCCTGCTCGATCTGGCCCCGGAGGAGCAGAAGACTCGGCCCGACTTCCACGGGACCCGGCGCCTGATCGGTATTCGCAGCGTCGATGCGACGACGCTGCGCCGCGAGGGGCGCCGACTGCTCGCGCCGAAGGACGGCAGGATGATCCCGGTCTCGCGACTCTACAACCGGATCGTCTTCGACGAGCTGGAGAAAAGGCGTGTCGATCTCCCCTTCGACTGGCGCGACGACCTGGACGTCACGTGGGTCTGCCACCCGAGCTGGTACTGGATCTGGTCGAAGGACTCGCTCACGCGGATCCGCCACAAGCACGCTCCGGTCACCCGATACGTCTCGGAGTTGGACGGCATTCCCGCAGACTGCTCGGGCTACATTCTCAAGCCCTTGTTCTCGTTTGCGGGGACCGGCGTCAACCCGGATCTCACGCCCGGCGCGCTCGCCGCGATTCCCCCGAGCGAGCGCTCCCAGTGGATCTTGCAGGAGCGCGTCGAGTACGCGCCGGCGCTGATCGCTCCGGACGGCACGGGCGTCAAGGCCGAGATGCGGCTGATGTTCCTGAAGCCCGACGACGCCGCGGAGTACACGCTGGCGATCAATATGGTGCGCCTCTCGCGCGGGAAGATTCATGGCGTCGACCACAACAAGGGTCTCGCGTGGGTCGGCAGCTGCGTGGGGATCTGGCCGGAGTAGGGGAGAGGGACATTCCCCTTTTTCGCCGCAAGGCGGTATCCGGGGAGCCTTGCAAGAAAAAGGGGAATGTCCCTCTCCCCTACTCCGGCCAGATCGGATGGAGAGCCGCGGCCAAGGCCGGGTCGCCGGTGACGGTGGGCGCCAGGCGCACGACCTGCACCGGGCCGTCGACGGGGGCGGAAACGTCCGCGTCGAGGACGGCGCGGGAAGGCGAGCCTCCAGTGGCGCCGGCCGACTCGAGAGTGACGGTGACGCGGGCTCGCGCGTAAGGCTTCCCGGGATCGCGCCGCTCGAGCGGATCGAGCGGGCGATAGGCGACGGAGGTCGCATGATAGCCGCGCAAGGCGAGCGCGCCGGCGACCCCGGGCTCGTCGGCGATCGCGTCGACCAACCCGAGGGCGAGCGCTCGCGTCGGGAGTCGGGGATCGAGGCTCGCGTCGTCCTCCGTCGGCGGACGGTCGAGCGACCGGAATCGCTCTGGACGCGGGAGCACGACGCGCACGAATCCGACGACGTCCTGAACCGGATCGCGGACGAGCACGAGCGGGGCGGCGATGCGCACCCGCGATGGCGTCGAGAATCGGTCGCGCAGGAGCGCCCAGCGAGCTTCGAGCGAGGGGTCTTTTCCGCGACGCAGCCGGGTGTCGATGAATCGTCGCTCGATCTGCGGCAAGAGCGCACCGACGGGCACGTCCTGGATCCAGGCGGCCAGGACGCGAACGAGGTCGGCGTCCGTGGGCCTCTCCGCCGCGTCGATCGCGCGGCGGCCCGCGCGCGACGCCCGCGCGGCGACCGTGATCCTTTCCGGCGGCAGGTCCGGGAATGAGCGCCTGAAATCGCGCTCGATTCCCTTCAAGTCCTCCTCCGCCAGCTTCGCGAGGCGCGCCAGGGCGAAGCCATGGTAGTCGGCACGAGTTGCAAAGAGGGCGGCGGCGATCCGCACGCGCTGCGCAAGGAGCGCATTCCCTTCCAGGAAGAGGGCGGGCGCGGCCTCGCGCTCCGCGCCGGGTGGCGCGAGGGCCTGTTCGATGGCCTCCGTCGGATCCGTCGGGAGCTTCGACAGCTCAGGCGCGCGGACATAGACGTCACGCGCGGCGAATCGCGCGGACCTCGACGTGTAGGACCTCGTCCCCTGCCACTCCCGCACGCAGGGACCGGACACCTGCACGGCGTCGAGCAAGCAACCGACGAGACCGTCGGGGGCGATCCGAAGGGGCCAGTTCTCCGCCAGGGGGGTGGACTCCGACGCGCACGCCGCGTCGTCGAGGTCCTTCGAAAAGACGTGACCGCGCATCCAGGCGGCGGGCGCCGGCGGCGCCGCTCCCGCGATGGAGTCCGGCTGCTCGAACGGATCACCGAGGACCGTCAGGTGGCAACGCTTCTCGCGGAGAGAGATCGAAAGCCCGCGTCGCGCCGCTGGCTCGTCGGGCGCGGGCTCTGCAGGGACGAACGCCACGGTGAATCGGCGCTCGATCCAACCCCGCACGCGGTCCAGCCAGCGGGGATCGGACGACACCGACACCTCACCTCCCGAGCGTCTCGCAACCTCCGTGAACGTCGCGCCCGTCAACGGCGGCGGCGGGAACTTGGCTCCCTTCGGCAGGAGCGCGATGGGGAAGACGGTCGCGTTCGGCGCGCGGGAGAGAGACTCCAAGAGCTCTTCGGCTCGGATCAGGCTGCTTTGATCCTGGCCGTCGGTCCAGAAGAGGATCAAGTGCTCGTGTCGGTCGCCTTGCACTTGACGCAAGACCGTGTCGAGCCCGTCACGCAGCGCGCTCCAACCGCCCGGCGAGATGCCCTCGATCTTCCGAGCGAGCTCGGCCGGATCGCCGGTCGGTCCGGCGACGAGGACCGAGTCCTCGTCGACGGCCAGCACGGTCGCCACGTCGAGCCCGGGGCTCATGACCTCGCGCACGTATTGCTCCGCGGAGCGCTTCTCCTCCGCTCGCCGGTCCTCGGCGCTCTCGCTGACGTCCAAGAGCAGCCAGTGGCGCAGCGGCCGCGGGATCCGCTCGACCGAGCTCACCCTCGCCGGGCGTCCACCCACGACGATCTCGAGATCCGAGGGAGAGAGGTCGCCGCATTCGCCGGGCAACGCCCCCGATTTCGGATCGAGCCGCAAGTTGACGAGCCCTCGCTCGACGATCTCGTGCTCGTCGATGGCCGAGGAGGTGTGAAGCGGCGCCGTACGCGGGGTCGCACGCGGGGCCAGCGACGCGAGGATCGCGCCGAGAACGACGATCTCCGCGATGCGCCGCGTGCGGGGGGTCACATCGATAACATACGCTCGGCGACGATCGGCGTCGGCGCCGCGGAGAGTCGCCGCGGTGGATCTACGGCCGCGGCGCGACGGACGGCTTGCCGGAAGACGAGGATTCCGCGCTCTCGTCGATGTTGGCCTCGCGCAGCTTCTGGATCACCTCGTCGTAATACGGGCGGTCCTTGAGGCTGGCGTACTCGCCGGGGAAGCAGACGCTCGTGAGGTCGGCTGCGTCGTTGGAGAAGTTGGTGAGCGTCACGGCGCAGCGAAGCCCGTTCGCCAAGCGGGTGTTGTCGATCACCGGGAAGTCGAAGAACCCGACGTTGAACGTCGCGCGCGTATCCGGGAGATCCGGTTGGTCCTCGGGGGCTTTGACCTCGAGGCGCACCAGAATCTGCCTCTGTTTCTTGTCGACCTCGAGGACCCGCAGGGCCACGTGGCAGGTGATCTTTCGCACGGTTACGGTTTCGGGGTCGAGAGGGATCCCGGCCCGCCCGGCGGCCGCCAGCTCGTCGAAGTCCACCGAGCGGGTGAAGGTCTTCCCCTGTCCCTGGAGCGAGAAGAGCTGCTTCGCGGCGGTCTCCCTGGCGACCCGCTCGATCCGAGCGAGGTAGTCCGCCGCATCGGGATCGTGCGAGCGTTTCAACCGGCGCTGGAGATCGAGAAAGAGCGGCTTCAAGTTGAGCGAGTCATGGAAGTTGTACGCGAGCAGCTCGAGGTTGAGCACCTTGCCGTCGAGATCCGCGGAGGACGGCTGAAGGAAGGAACCGATGATCGAGACGAACATGTCCTTGCGGAGGCTCGATTCCGCCTCCTCTCGCCGGCTCATCAGCTCCGAGTAGAGGCGAGCGTTGGTCTCGACCGATTGGCGCTTGTCGAGAACCTGCGAGCCTTTCATGCCGACGTAGGCCACCGCGATCGCGGTCAGGAGACCACCCATCGGCGAGACGACGACGGAAATCTTGTCCCAGGAGTCCTTGGACTTTCCGTCGTCGGCCATGGCGCTTCTACTTGCGGCGCGCCGTGAGCTTGCCGTCCTTGGTTTCGAGCACGAGGTCGGCCTGCGCTCCTTCGTCGTAGGAGACGATCTCGACGGTCGCTGACTGCCCCTGCTTCGCGACCGTCAACGTGCACTTTCCGCTCTCGCCGATGACGAGGTGGTAGCTTCCGGTCTTGTCGGTCTTGACGGCTGGGTACGCCTTGGCGCCGCACTTCGCGGAGACCTCGGTCCCTTCGCCCACGGCCTTTCCGCCGGACGTGATCTTCCCGTAGACCTCGCCCGCGGCCGCCACGGTCGGGAGCACGAGCAGCAGCATGAGCGTCGTCACGATCTTTTTCATGTCGTTCCCCTCGCCCTCACGATGACCGCGCCGAGATTAACCCAACTTCGCGACTCGGGCCACGAGTTGAGATAGGGGACACTTCCCCTTTTTCTTGCAAGGCTCCTCGGATACCGCCTTGCTGCGAAAAAGGGGAAGTGTCCCCTATCTCATCACGAGGACGGCATTGTGCCCTCCGAAGGCGAAGGCGTTGATCATGACGCAGCGGATGGGTCGGGAGATCGCGACGGGAGTGAACCCCGAGATCGAGCATTCGGGGTCGAGATGGTCGAGATTGATCGTCGGCGGCACGGTGCCGGTCGCGACGGCGACGGCGGCGGCGGCCGCTCCGATGGCGCCGGAGGCGCCCATGGCGTGTCCCGTCATCGACTTGAGCGCCGCGACCGCGGGTCCGGGCCGGTCGGCGGCGAATATCTCATGGAGTGCGCGTCCTTCGACGACGTCGTTGCGCCGCGTCGCCGTGCCGTGCGCCACGACGAGGTCGACGCCCTCGCTCGACGCGCCGGCATCGTCGAGCGCGCCGCGCATGGCGACGACCTCGTTCGCCTGGTCGGGAGCGGTGAGGTGGCCGGCGCCGCAATTGCTCGCGTACCCGGCGATCTCGGCAAGCGCCCGCCCGCCGCGACGGTCGAGCTGAAGCTCCGATTCCAGCACGAGAATAACGACGGCGTCGGCGAGCACCAGGCCATCGCGGTCGACATCGAACGGACGCGACGCGCGCTCCGGCTGGTCGTTGCAGCGCGACAGGACGCGGAGCCGGCCCCACGACAGGAGCATCAGCTCGGTGAGCGCGTGCTCGCCCCCGCCGGCCAGCATCACGTCCTGGCGCCCCGAGGCGATCGCGCGAAACGCTTGACCGATCGCATCGCTCCCCGAGCTGCATGCGGTCGCCACCGTGTGGCAGGGCCCCGTGAATCCCAGGTTCATCGCGATCTGCGCCGCGGGAGCGTTGAGCATCAGCGCGGGAATCGTCGTCGGGCGCGCCGCCGCATCGCCGATTTCGGTCCAGCGGAGATAGTGAGGACCGGATTCGGCCAAAGAGCCGAACCCCGTGCCGAACACCACACCGCACCGGCCTTCCGGAAGCGAACCGTCGAGCCCCGCGTCCGCAAGCGCGCCTCGCGCGGCGATCACGGCGTGCGCCGCCAGCGTGCTCAGCCACGGCAGCTCACGCTCGTCGAAGTGGTCCTCGAGCGGGAGGGGAGGAATCTCGCCTCCGATCCGTGAGGAAAAGCGGGAGGCATCGAACCCGCGAATCGGACCGATCGCCGAGCGACCCGCGAACAGTCCGTCGGCCAGGGCCGCGCGCCCGATCCCATACGGCGTGACCGCGCCGACACCCGTGATGAAGACCCGGCGGCCGCTCATCCACCCCTTATAACCCGAGCGGGCTCCCGCGTAGAATTCGGGCGTGAGCGAGCGCGGAAGGATCCTGCTTCGCGCCTCGGGGCCGATCCTCGGCGCCGCGATCTTGTGGCTCCAGTACTTCGACCTCAAGGACTCGCTGCGCAAGGAGCCGCGCCGGATGCTCGTCTTGGGCTTCCTGCTCGGCGGCGTCGCGGCTGCGCTGGCCGCGGGCGTGTACGACGTTCTCGGTCAGCTCGGCTACCCGGGTCCCGGCGATTCTCTGTGCGGGCACCTCGCCTACTTCTTCGGCATCGTCGGGCCGGTCGAGGAAGGAGCGAAATTCGCGGTCGCATGGGCCGTGCTCTTCCGGTCGCGCTGGTTCGACGAGCCGATCGACGGTCTCGTCTACGCCGCGACCGTCGCAATCGGGTTCGCGTCGCTCGAAAACGCGCTCTACGCACCGCAGGTGAGCTGGCCAACCCAGCTGGCGCGAGCGGCGACCACGCCCCTGACTCATTCGGTCTTTTCGGCGATCTGGGGGTTTGGGTCGGGTCACGCCCTCCTCGTGGAGACTCGACCGCTCCGCCGCGCGCTTTGGCTCGGCCTGCCGTTTCTCTTTGCGGCGCTCGCCCACGGCGCTTACGACGCCGCCGTGATCACGCTCGACCGCGCGTGGCTCGCGAGCGTGCTCGTGCTCGGGATGTGGGCGTTCATGATCATTCACGCTCGAGCCCTCGTGAAGGAGCGGGTCGCCTGACGCATATTTAATTATTTAAATTTAGAAATGCACGAAATCCGTCCCCTCCTCCCCTTGACGAGAATTGAATCGTCGTTCACCGTGTGAGCGAACATTCATTCGGCAAGGGTCTCATGAGCAACCTGAACAAGACGACGATCGCGCTGGATCACTCCGAAGAGCGGCGGCGCCAAATCCTTCGCGCGGGGATTACGTGCTTCGCGCGCCGCGGATTCCACCTCACGACGATGAACGACATCAGCGCCGAAGCCGGGATCAGCGTCGGTCTCATCTACCGCTACTTCGAGAACAAGGACGCGGTGATCACGGTCATGGCGAACGAGCACCACGAGGACTTGAGCCGCATCCTCGAGCAGGCGCGGAGCGCCCGGTCGCTCTTCGAGGCTCTCGAGCTCATCTCTGTCTGCCACTGCGACGAGCACCCCGAGAACCTTCACGTGGCGTTCGTCGCAGACCTCTTCGCGGAAGCGGCGCGCAACGAGAAAGTCCGCGTGCTCGTGCGCGACGTCACGCAACACTTCATCGAGTGCGTCGCCGACCTGATCGCCGCCTCGGAGGACGCGCGCACGTCTCCGCCCGGTCTCAGCCCTCGGGCGGCCGCCGAGATCATCGTCGATTCGCTTCGCGGCCTCATGATCCGCGCGATCGCCGATTCCTCGACGCTCACGTCCTTCCAGATCCGAGAACGCCAGCTCGCGATGCTCCGCACGCTCTGGCCGCTCCTCTTTTCCCGCGCTGCCCCCGCGGCGCAGAACGAACCGAGCCACGTATGAAAAGAAAAATCGCCATCGCCGTCACCGGGCTGCTCATCGTCATAGGCGTGCTCGCCGGAGCGAAGGCGCTGCAGATCCGCGCCCTCATCAAAGCCGGCGCCAATTTCTCCGTCCCGCCGGAGACGATCAGCGCGACCGAGGTCAAGTCGGAGAACTGGGAGTCGCTGATCCCAGCGGTCGGCTCGGTCTCCGCGGTGCAAGGGGTCTTGCTGCGCGCCGAGCTCGCCGGAACCGTGCGCGAGATCGCGTTCGACTCGGGGGCGACGGCCGCGAAGGACCAGGTTCTCGTGCGGCTCGACACCAAGTGGGAGGAGGCGCAGCTCCGCGCGGCGGATGCCGCGGCCGAGCTCGCGCGCCTCAACCTCGAGCGCGCCCGCGGGCTCCGGAAGGAGGGCGTGGTCTCCCAATCGGAGCTCGACGCAAACGAGGCGACGTATGAGCAATCGATCGGCCAGTCGGACTCGATCCGGGCCACGATCGCCAAGAAGGCGATTCGCGCTCCGTTCGCCGGGCGGCTGGGGATCCGCGCCGTCAATCTCGGCCAGTACGTGCACGAGGGTGACCCGATCGTCTCCCTGCACTCGCTCGATCCGGTCTACGTGGACTTCACCCTTCCCGAGCAAGAGCTCGTCCGGATCAAGAAGACCATGGAGGTGAGGCTCACGACCGATGCGACGGGCGACCGGGTCTTCTCCGGCAAGGTCACCGCACTCAACCCCGAGGTCGACGCCTCCACCCGAAGCCTCAAGGCCCAGGCGACGGTCGCGAACCCGGGCGGCGAGCTCCGGCCCGGCATGTTCGCCCGCGTGCGCCTCGTGCTGCCGGAAGCGCCGGAGGTGCTCGTCATCCCGTCGACGGCCGTGCTCCACGCGCCGTACGGCGATTCCGTCTTCGTCGTCAGCGACGTCAAGGACGAAAAGTCCGGCAAGACCGTCAAGCAGGTGCAGATCACGACGGTCAGGCTCGGCGAGAGCCGAGGAGATTTCGTCCAAGTGACGACCGGCCTCAAAGCGGGTCAGCTGATCGCGACCTCGGGCGTCTTCAAGCTGAGAAACGGCTCGCCGGTCGCCCTCGACAACTCCCTGGCGCCCGAGGCGCAGGCCGCCCCTCGTCCTCCGAATTCCTGACGGGAGCGAACGTGCGATCCATCACCGATCTGTTCATCCGGCGTCCGGTTCTGGCGCTGGTCGTCAACCTCTTGATCCTCATCGCGGGCGTGCAGGCGATCCGCACGCTGAACGTCCGCCAGTACCCGCGCAGCGAGAACGCGTCGGTGACCGTGACGACCGTCTACGTCGGCGCCAGCGCGGATCTCATTCGCGGCTTCATCACGGCCCCGCTCGAACGCGCCATCGCCGGCGCCGACGGCATCGACTTTCTCGAATCGCAGAGCTCGCTGTCCGTCTCGACGATCACCGCCCACCTGAAGCTCAACCAGGACAGCCGGAAGGCGCTGGCCGAGATCGCCTCCAAGGTCGATCAAGTCCGCGGCGATCTCCCGCCGGCGGCGCAGGTCCCGGTCATCAACATCGAATCCGCCGACTCGCAATTCGCCTCGTGCTATCTGAGCTTCAGCTCCGACATCCTCCAGCAGAACGAGATCACGGATTACCTCGTGCGCGTGGTCCAGCCGCGCCTGTCGGCGCTGGGCGGCGTCCAGCGCGCGGACATTCTCGGCGGCCGCACGTTCGCGATGCGAATCTGGCTCAAGCCGGAGCGGATGGCGGCGCGCAACGTCAGCCCGGTGCAAGTGCGCCAGGCGCTCGCGGCCAACAACTTCCTGTCGGCGGTCGGTCAGACCAAGGGATCGCTCATCCAGGTCAACCTGACGGCCAACACCGATCTTCGCTCGGTCCCGGAGTTCAAGCAGCTGGTGATCCGCGAGGAGAACGGCACGCTCGTCCGCCTGGGAGACGTTGCCGACGTCGTGCTGGGCGCCGAGGACTACAACACCGAGGTGCGGTTCTCCGGACAAACCGCGGTCTTCATGGGCGTGTGGGTCCTTCCGAACGCGAACTCGCTGGACGTCATCAAAGCCGTCCGCATCGAGATGGACAAGATCCAGGCCGATCTGCCCACGGGCATGAAGGCCGCCGTCGCCTACGACGCGACGGGCTACATCCGGAACGCGCTGAGCGAAGTCGTCAAGACGCTGATGGAGACGCTCCTCATCGTCATGATCGTGATCTTCCTGTTCCTCGGCTCGTTCCGGTCCGTACTTGTTCCGGTCGTCGCGATCCCGGTGTCCCTCGTCGGCGCGGTGTTCCTGATGCAGGTCTTCGGGTTCACCGTCAACCTCCTGACGCTTCTGGCGATCGTGCTCTCGGTAGGGCTCGTCGTCGACGATGCGATCGTCGTCGTCGAAAACGTCGAGCGCCGCCTACGCGAGGGGAACACGCCGCTCCAGGCCTCGATCCTGGGAGCGCGCGAACTTCTCGGCCCGATCATCGCGATGACGATCACGCTCGCGACCGTTTACGCACCGATCGGCTTGCAGGGAGGGCTGACGGGGTCGCTGTTCCGGGAGTTCGCGTTCACGCTGGCCGGCGCCGTGGCGATCTCGGGAGTCGTCGCGCTGACGCTCTCGCCGGTGATGTCTTCGCGACTCCTGAACGAGGAGGCGGAGCATCGCGGCTTCGCCGGGCAGATCAATCGAAACTTCGATCGCTTCCGGGACTTCTACGGGCGGCTTCTGGACGGAACGCTCAACGCGCGCCCGGCGGTTTACACGGTCTGGATCGCGCTGACGCTTCTCTGCTACCCGCTCTTCATGTTCAGCCAGAAGGAGCTGGCGCCGACGGAGGACCAGGGCGTCATCTTCGGCATCATCGAAGCCCCCGCGAACGCGACGATCGATCAGACCGTCAAATACGCCGACCAGGTCGAGAAGGTGTTCCTCTCGATCCCCGAGACGTCCTTCACGTTCCAGTTGACGTTCCCGACGTCGGGCTTCGGCGGCGGCGTCTTGAAGCCGTGGGACGAGCGGAAGCGGACGGCGTTCGCGATCCTCCCCGAGGCCCAGCAGAAGCTCGCGGCGATCTCCGGCATCAGCATCTTCCCGATCATGCCCCCGGCGCTCCCGGGCGGCGGCTCGTTCCCGGTCGAGGTCCTGCTCGCCTCGACGGCGGAGCCGGCACGCATCTTGGAGTTCGCCAAGATCCTCCAGGGCAAGGCGGCGGCGAGCGGCAAGTTCTGGTTCCCACCGATCATCGACACGAAGATCGACCAGCCCCAGACCGAGATCGTCATCGATCGCGACAAGGTCGCGGCCCTCGGCCTCAACCTCGAGCAGGTCGGCGCCGACGTCTCCGCAGCGGTCGGCGGGAATTTCGTCAACCGCTTCAACATCGAGGGGCGAAGCTACAAGGTCATTCCCCAGGTCGAGCGCACTGCGCGCCTCACCCCGGAGCAGCTCCAGCAGATCTACGTCACGGGACCGAACGGCGGCCTCCTGCCGCTCTCGACGATCGCCTCGCTCCGGCAGTCGACCGAGCCGCGCTCATTGAACCGCTTCCAGCAGCTGAACGCCGTCAAGATCTCCGGCGCGACGTCGCTCCCGCTCGACCAGGCGCTCAGATTCTTCGAGGACGAGGCGGCGAAGATCCTGCCCGAGGGGTACAAGATCGATTACACGGGGGAATCGCGACAGCTCCGCACGGAAGGGAACAAGTTCATCCCGGCGTTCGCGCTGGCCCTCGTGCTGATCTTTCTGGTTCTCGCCGCGCAGTTCAACAGCTTCCGGGATCCGTTCGTCATCCTCGCGGGCTCGGTGCCGCTGGCCCTGTTCGGCGCCCTCCTCATGACGTTCTTGAGGACGCCGGGCAACAACCTGCCCGGCTGGACGACGACTCTCAACATCTACTCGGAGGTCGGGCTCGTCACGCTCATCGGCCTGATCTCGAAGAACGGGATCCTCGTCGTCGAGTTCGCCAACCAACTCCAGCGCCAAGGGAACGCGAAGCTCGAGGCGATCCGGCAGGCGGCGCGCATCCGATTGCGCCCGGTCCTGATGACGACCGTCGCGACCGTTGCCGGGCACTTCCCGCTGGTCCTCGTCACGGGCGCCGGCGCGATCGCGCGTAATTCGATCGGTCTCGTGCTGGTGGCCGGCATGTCGATCGGCACGCTCTTCACGCTGTTCGTGATCCCGTCGCTCTACATGCTGATCGCCAAGGACCACACGGCTGAGCGGCGCGTCGAGAGCGAGGCGTTCGCGGGCGTCGAGGACATACGGCCGATGGCCGTGGGAGAGTGAATCGGTACATTCTGCTTTTTCGAATTTGTAGGAAAAAGCAGAATGTCCCGAATTATCCCGCGCTCTTGTGGACGCCCTTGACGGCGCGGCCGCTGGGATCGGCGTTCGCGGCGAAGGACGAGTCCCAGAGCAGGGCGGCGGGAGTCGAGCAGGCGACGCTGGGTCCCGACGGGACGCACTCCGCGGCCGAGGGAAGCGGGAACAGCTCGTCGAAGATCGAGCGGTAGAGGTAACTCTCCTTCGTCGCGGGCGTGCCGACCGGGAAGCGCTCCGCCGCCTCCGATATCTCGCGATCCGTGACCCGCGCGGCGGCCGCGGCCTTGAGCGAGTCGATCCAGGAGTAGCCGACGCCGTCGGAGAACTGCTCCTTTTGACGCCAGAGGATCTCGTCGGGCAGGGCGCCGCGAAACGCCTCGCGCAGGATCTTCTTCTCGATACCGCCGGCGGTGATCATCTTGTGTCTCGCGGGAATGCGCATCGCAACGTCGAGGAAGCGCGTGTCCAGAAATGGCACCCGCGCCTCGATCCCCCAAGCGGCCATCGACTTGTTCGCGCGCAGGCAGTCGTACAGGTGAAGGAGCTGGAGCTTGCGCACCAGCTCCTCGTGGAACGCACGCGCGTCAGGCGCTTTGTGGAAGTAGAGGTAACCGCCGAAGATCTCGTCGGAGCCCTCGCCCGAGAGGACCATCTTGACGCCGGTCGCGCGAATGCGCCGGGCCATCAGGTACATCGGCGTCGACGCGCGCACCGTGGTGGTGTCGAACGACTCGATGTGCCAGATCACGTCTCGCAGCGCGTCGAGCCCTTCTTGAACGGTGAACTCGAAGCCGTGATGGACAGTCCCGATGCCCACCGCGGCTCGCTCGGCGGCCGCAAGATCCGGCGAGCCCTCGAGCCCGATGGCGAACGAGTGCAGGCGAGGCCACCACGCCGCCTCGCGATCGCCGGATTCCACCCGCTTTCCCGCGAAGCCGGCGGCCAGCGCGCCGACCACGGACGAGTCGAGTCCACCCGACAGGAGCACGCCGTAGGGGACGTCGGTCATCAGGTGCGAGTGGACGGCGTCCGCGAGAGCGTCGCGAATCTCGCTCGGAGAGACCTCCAGGTCGCCGACGGTGTCGACGTCGAACCAATCCCTCTCGTAATAACGTACCGGCTTCGCATCGCGGCGCGTCTGGTAGTGGCCGGGCGGGAACTCCTCGAAGCTTTCGCAGATCGACACGAGCGCCTTCATCTCCGAGGCTACGGCGAGCGATCCATCGGCGCGCCGGCCGACGTACAGCGGGATGATCCCGATCGGATCGCGCGCGATCATCCAATCGTTGGTGCGGGAATCGAAGAGCGCGAACCCGTACATCCCGCGGAGGCGATCAAGGAGGCGCGGCCCTTCGGCGGCGTAGAGCGGCAGGATGACTTCGCAATCGGAGTCCGTCTGGAACGCGTCCGGGGTCCCGATGAGGGCGCGCAGCTCGCGGTGATTGTAGATCTCGCCGTTGACGGCGAGCACGATCCTCCCGTCGACCGAGCGCAACGGCTGGGCGCCGTGCAGGACGTCCACGATGGCCAACCGCTCGTGGGCCATCACCGCGTGATCGCCGGACCACACGCCGCTCCAGTCCGGTCCGCGGTGGCGCAGCAGCCGGGCCTGCTTGAGGGCGAGGTCGCGCGCAGCCGGAGACGCGGTCGCCTGAAGCTCGAAGAGGCAAAAGATCCCGCACATGAGCTGGGATCATAGCGCGCGGACCCACGACGAAACCGTACCACCCCTAACGATCTCGTACCGCGTCCGGGGCGCTCGGGCCTCTCGCCGCAGGCTCCCGGCTGGCCGCGCAGTTGCTTTGCAAGGCCAGGGGGAGCGAGGTGTCCGCATGACCCGGGACGACACGATCTACGACTTGGGTGAAATCGGAGCCGACCATCGGAAGGCTGTCTTCGGCAGCAGTCCCACCGTGAGTGCGCCAGCGGCTTTCCGGCGCGAGCGGCCCGGAGCCTCGGTCGGGGTCAATCCCGCGCTTGCGGGGAGCCTCTCTCTCTTCGTCCCCGGCCTCGGACAGCTCATCGCCGGCGAAATCGCGTGGGGGCTCTTCTACCTCTGTGGCTCCGGATTCTGTGCGTCGTGCGTCTGGGCCCTGCTCGCGACGCTGGATCGACTGGTTCCGACACTGAGCGTGCTCAACATCCCCACCGCGTCGCTCGGTCTCGCGCTTGCATCGTTCGCCTTCTTCTTCGTCATCCTCCACCTTGCCGCAGTGCTCCACGCCCACGCGGCGGCGCCGGGCGCTACGGAGCGGCCGGCGCCGCACCCGATCGTCGCCGCCATCGCATCCTTTGCCGTTCCAGGATGGGGACAAATCCTCGCGGGCCACCTAAGGCGTGCGGTCCTCTTCCTCAGCGGTGTCTGGATCCTCGGAAGCGCGTGGCTCTTGGTGACTCCGCGGGGCGTGCACACGCTCACTCGGCTCGGATTCGATCTGCCGGCCGCCCTGCGCGACGGCTGGGGTCCGATCGCGCTCCTGAGCGCGCCCGTCGTCCTCTGGATCATCGCGGTCTACGACGGGGCGGCGGGAGCGGCGTCCGCGCGCCGCGGCTGAAGCCAAAAAAAACCCCGTCGCGTGCTGAAGGGGACACGCGGCGGGGCGGCGCGCCTGGGTGCGCGCACCGGGGGGACTTGCTCCCGCGATCAGCGAGCGCCAGAGGCGGCGATGATCGCGTCGGCAGAGGCGGTGGAGGTGCCGCCCGTACTGTGGCGCGCGCTCGCCTGCCACAGATCTCCGCGGCTCTTCAGTCGATAGGCGATGCTCCGGCCCGACATCGGAATGGTGTAGCCCACCAGCTCGAGGTTTCCGTCGGCGTCCCGGGTGAACAGGATCTCCGGCGCCTCGAGCTTCCGATTCTCCGCCGTGCGAGCCCGGCTGACGAACAGTCCGATGGTGGATCCGCCGACGAGGATCTTGTGCATGCCGAAGACCGGCGAAAGCGTTCCGCCGTCGCAAAGCGTCAGGACGCTCGCCGGATAGACGTGTCCGTCCGGAAGTCGAAATGGAGCGTTGATCCGCGCGGTCACGCACTGTCCCGAGGAGTCCGCTGCGGCAGGCTGGACCGATATCACCGTCAGCAGCATGAACACGGCCGAGAGCAGCAGCATCGAAACGCCGCGCCGCCCTTCGAGAATGTTTCCGTTCATGGCCACCCTCCTCACCGGCTCGATCGCGACCCGTGCCCGGGAATCCACGACGCGCCTCGGCGTGGTCTAGCGCAAACGACGGGCCCGATCACTATGTTGTACGCGCGGTGGCGTTAAATCGTTACGCGAGAGCGGATTGGTTTGTATTCGAGGTGAATCCTACCGAGGAGCGAGTGTCTCATTTCCGAGCTTCGGACGGCGCCGTCATGCCACTAAGTGTTGACGCGTATTCTCTTATTGCGCTCTAGCGGTAGAACCGAGCGACTGTCTCGATTTCGAGACATTCCCTAAAGTTTCCAATTCGCTGGCGACCGACTTGGCGCAGAATGCCCGCGTGAAGTCGATCGAGCAGCGCGTCGATCGGTACCGGCGTGAGCGTCTCCTCGGTGAGGGCGGCGCCGGGCGGGTCTGGCTCGTCGAGGATCGGCAGCGACCCGGCCATTCCTTGGCGCTCAAGGAAATGACGCATCCTGGCACGCCCCAGCACGAAGAGGCGTTCCGCCGCGAGTTCGCCACGCTCGCGTCCCTCCACCATCCGAACCTGGCGGAGGTCGAGGAATTCGACACCTCACCCGAGTCGGGACTCCCGCGATTCACGCTCGAGCTCATCCAAGGACGGGACATCGTCGGGGCGGTGAAGAGCGAGGGTCCAGGCATTTTCATGGACCTGGCGGTCGAGGCGCTCCGGGCTCTGTCGTTTCTCCATGAGTTCGACCTGATCCACCGGGATCTCAAGCCGGCGAACCTCCTGGTCCGCGACACCCCCAAGCTGGGCTGCCGGCTCGTCATCGTGGATTTCGGGCTCGCTCTCCCGGCGAAGACGAATCCCGGCGACGCATTCCACACAGCCGGGACGCTGGCGTACTTGGCGCCGGAGCTTCTGGCGAATCGCGCCGCCAGTCGACGCTCCGATCTCTACGCCCTCGGCGCCGTGCTCCTCGATGCCATTGCTGGCTCCGCACCATCCACAACGAATCCTGATGACACGGTCGCCTCGGTTCGGGACCTTCACGAGGCTCGGCGGATCCCCACAGCCGTTCCCTCGGGGTATCCGCGCGGATTGATCATCTGGCTGTCGCAGCTTCTGGCGCCGGATCCGGAGGCGCGCCCGTCATCCGCGTCGGAAGCGTTGGCGCGCCTCAACGAGGCTTGCGGGACGAGCCATCCCGCCGAGTCGCCGGTGACACGCTCGGCACGGTTGGTGTCGGGCCCGCCTCCGGGGCGCGAAGAGTGTCTCGACGCGATTCGACAATCGCTCGACCCATCGGGGGGTCCGCGTGTGGTGTGGGTCTGCGGCGGTCCGGGATCGGGAAAATCTCGGATCCTTCGTTGGCTCGAAGCCGAGCACATTCTCCGCGGTTGGCGTGTCGAATCGGCGTTCGGCCGATCCGGGCCGGGTCTCTCGCAGTGGCGCGAGTCCGCCCGCGCGCAGTCGACTCTGGTCCTCCTCGACGAAGTCCAATCGGCGGGCGGCGAGACCCTCGATCTGCTGGAGCGCGTCGCCCGAGAGCGAAATGAACCGGCCGTTCAGATCGTGGCCGGGCTGCAGGTCGATGCGATCGAGCATCCGGCGCTTCGACGCCTGCTCGCGGCAACCGGCACGATTCCGACGCTCCGGCGCGTGAACCTCGGCCGCCTGGACGCAGCGGGCGTCCGCTCGATGGCGAGTCGCGCGACGGGAGCGGCGGTCTCCGACGAACGGGTCGACTGGCTTCTGACGGCCAGCGAGGGCTGGCCGGCGCTGGCGGAGTCACTCCTCGTGGAAGGGGTGTGGGAGCGGGGCGGCCGGTCCGGGGCGGCCACCAGCCGAGCGCCCTCCGGGTCGGCGAGGCTCGATCTGATTCCTGCGTCCGCGCTGGCTTGGCTCGAGGGAGTTGCCGTCCTCCGGAACGGAGCTCGCGACGCCCACGCCGCGACGCTCGCCGGCCTCGATACGGCGGCGGCGCGCGCGGCATCGGACGCAGCCACGGCGGCGGGCCTCGCGTACAGGAAGCACGGGAGATGGTTCCTCGACAGTGCTGCCCTCGTCGACCAGTTGCTCGCGCGTCTGACGCCGGAGCACCGGGCGTCGCTGCATCGCGCGGCGGCCGAGCGGCTCGACGCCGAGCCGCACGAGGACGCCGATCTCGACTTGATCGCGAGGCTTTGGACCGAGGCCGGCGACCGCGAGCGCGCCATGACGGCGACGATCGAGGCGGCGGAAGCCCGTGAGCGAGCCGGCGAACCGGTCGACGCCGCCGCTCGCTATGCCGATGCATTGCGCCTGCTCGGCCGCAGCCGCGCGCCTCTCCGCTACGCGCTGCGGAAGTTCCAGAGCGAAGCGCTGACCAACGCCGGCTTGTACGCCGCGGCCGCGCGCGCTGCCGGCTCCGCCGTGCGCCTGGCGCCCGACGCGCCCTCCCGGGCGGAGTCGGCGGCGCTGCGTGCCTTGGCACTCGTCCAGACAGGCCGATTTCAGCTCGCTCTGTCGTCCGCCGACGAAGCGGCGAGGCTCGCGATCGTCTCCGGGAACGCTCGACAGCTGGCGCAGGCCAACAAAATCGCGGGTTTGGGGCTGGGCCGTCTCGGCCGCGAGGCCGAAGCGGTTCCCGTTCTCGAGGAGGCGCGCCGGCTCTTTCAGGCCGAAGGAGACGTCCGCGGAGAGGCCGACACGCTTCACGCGGTCGCCGCGTGCCGGGCGCGGGCTCGTGACCCGCGTGCGGAAGCCGATTTTCTGGAGGCGATCGAGCTGTACCGGCGCGCCGCCGCGTCGGACGGCAAGCATCCGCAGGATGCGCAGGACCTCAAGGCGCGCATCGGGCTCGCGGTGCTCCTTTCGCGGACAGGCCGATACGACGATGCGGCCCGAGCGCTCGACGAGGTCCGGGCGGAAGCTTCCCAGCGCGGGAGCCTCGGGATCCAAGAGGCGTCCCTCTCGAAGATGGTCACGAACGCGATCGACCTCGGGAAGCTCGATCGGGCGATCGCGCTCGCGGAGCAGGCGGCGGATCTGGCGCTTTACTTGGGCGATCACAACCTCATCCTGGTCAACCGCTGCGGCCTCGCCGATGCCCGGATCCGGTGCGGCCGCGCGGGGGAGGCGGTCGCGGGCCTGCGCCAGGCGCTCGACGCACCCCTGGATCAGGTCGAGCCCGAGATCGCGGACTACGCCCGGATGCTGCTCGCCGACGCCTGGATGCAATCGGGGGGAGGAGACGAGCACGAGATCCGCTCGCTTCTGGCGAGGAGCCTCGCCGGATGCCGCGAGCGCGGCAAAAGGCGTGCCCTGCTCATGGGGCTCGTCATCGAGTTGGAGCGGCGAGCTCGGCCCGACGCTGTCGACCCCTTCGAAGAGATTCAGGCCGAGTTCAATGTCCATGTATCCGCCGCCGGAGAGTCGGTCGAGCCGGAGATCCGCATTCGCGCCGCGCTGGCGAAAGCGGCCTTCCACGCGGCGCGGGGCGGGGCGGACCCCGCATGTGCCGCCGCGACCGACGCCATGACGGTCGCCCGTACTTCGGGGTATCTCGCGTTCGAGGCACGCGCCGCGGCGGAGCTGTCGGTCGCTCTCGATCTTGCCGGGCGCACCCGCGAGGCCGATGCGGTGGCCGACGGGGGTCGCCATCTGCTCGAGCGGGCGGCTCTCCGCATCGACGATGAGGCGATCCGAGCCGACTTCCTGGATCGACGCGTGTACGGGGCGCTTCGGAACGTCGGGTCCGCGCAGTCGCGAAGGAGCGAAGCGCGACTGCTAACGCTTTACGACATGATCCGAGTCCTGAACTCGGAGCCCGACGCGGACGGGCTCCTGGACACGATTCTCGACCTGGCGTTGCACGCGGTCACCGCCGAGCGGGGGATGATCTTCCTCAGGGAAGATCGCGAGGGGCCGGCCCAGGGAGAGTTCTCGGTCCATCGCTCGCGGGATCTCGAGAACGAGACGATGCGCGATGCCGAATCGTTCAGCCGGCGCATCGTCGAGGCCGCCGGGAGCGGCCGATCGCTGCTTGCCGTCGACGCGGGAAGCGACGCACGATTCCGCGATCTCGCGAGCGTCAGCCTCTACCAGATCCGCTCGCTGATGTGTGTTCCGTTGCACTCGCGTGGGCGCGTGATCGGGACGGTCTACCTGGACAGCAGGAAAGATGGCCGGCTGTTCACGCCGGAGGACCTCCGTTTCGTCGAGGCGTTCGCTGATCAGGCCGCGCTCGCGATCGAGAACACGCGCATGCGCGTCAGGCTCGAGCGCGAGAATCGCCATTTGGCGGCGGCGGCCGAGGCGCGCGCGTCGTTCGCGAATCTCGTGGGGAAGTCGCCGCCGATGCAGGCGGTCTTCAGTCTGATCGAGAAGGTCGCGGCGACCGACCTCCCCGTGATGATCCGGGGGGAGAGCGGGACGGGGAAGGAGTTGGTCGCCCGTGCGATCCACGTGCACGGCCCGCGCCGGCGCCGCCCGTTCCTCGGCGAGAACTGCGCGGCGATTCCTGAAGCCCTCCTCGAGTCGGAGCTGTTCGGCCACGTGCGGGGCGCGTTCACCGGCGCAGATCGCAGCCGCCCGGGACTCTTCGAGCAGGCGGACGGCGGAACGCTGTTCCTCGACGAGGTCGGCGACATGTCGAGCGCCATGCAGATGCGCTTGTTGCGCGTCGTCGAGGAAGGAGCCATCCGCCGGGTCGGCGGCGAGAAGCCCGTTCCCGTCAACGTGAGGCTCATCACGGCAACACACCGCGACCTCCAATCCGAGATCAAGGCCGGCCGCTTCCGGCACGACCTGCTCTACCGGCTCCAGGTGCTGACCATCGAGCTGCCGCCGCTGCGCGAGCGCCCGGGGGACGTCGCGCTCCTGGCCTCGCACATCCTCGAGAGGATCGCGGCCGAGCGCGGGCGGAGCCCGTACGTGATCGACGACAGCGCTATGGCCTTGTTCGAGAGGTATTCCTGGCCCGGCAACGTGCGCGAACTGCAGAACACGCTTCAACGGCTTTCCTTGCTCGCAGGTGATCGGACGATCAACGTCGCCCTGATCGAGTCCGATCCGACGCTCCGTCCCACGCTCATCCCGGAGCGTGGAAAACCGTCACCGAGCTTCTCGCTCAGATCGGGGGAGAAAGAGCAGCTCCGTCACGCGATCGCGGCTGCCGGAGGCAACCGCAAGCGGGCCGCAGGCCTGCTCGGCGTATCGAGGGCGACGCTCTATCGGAAGCTCAGAGAGCACGACCTCTGAGCATTCGACGCCTTTCCCAACCTAAAGTGCCTTCGTTCCAAGCGTTCTAATTATCCTAATCCCTACAGAATCACTTACGTTGTCGAAATCGTTGCTACAACTATATTCGAAGTCGTGTTGCAAATATGACATCGGAAGCGGAGGCACAGTTGATGGCTTCTTGAGTTCGTCCAGCGATCGGGGGGAACGATGAGAACGACCAATTCGGGATGGACCTACTTCGCCGCACTGTTCGGATCGTTGATCCTGGCCCTCGCCTTGGGCCAACGCGCCGTCAAGATCCCCATCAAGGCTCCTGACGATGGGACGCTTCCCCTGGGAGCGGTTGTCGACGATGGAGTTCCCTTCTAGTCACGGCCAGTGCGACGCCTCCTAGGATCAGGGTCGCGGAGAGCAAGAGCCGGAGCGTAACCTGCTCCGTCAGGAAAACCACACCGCCGATTGCTGCCAGAACGGGTACCGCCAACTGAACGGTCGCAGCCCGAGCGGCGGACAAGCCCGCCAGCGCTGCGTACCAGAGGACGTATCCGCATCCGGACGTCAGCGACCCCGACACGACGGCCAGCAGCGCCCCTTCGCGGCTGACGTGAGCTCGCGAGGATGCGAGCACGCTGACGGCGACGGCCAACGGCACGGAGCGGAGGAAGTTCCCGGCCGTCGCGGAGAGCGGATCGGCGGCACCGCGTCCGCGCAGCGAGTAGATCCCCCACGCGATACCGGCGGTCGCCATGAGCGCGCAACCGACCGGCGACGGCGCGGAGAGCCCCGGCAGCACGAGCCCGACCAGCCCGCCGAGCGCCATGACCAAACCGGTCCACTGCGCGGCGCTCATCCTCTCGCCCGACGCTAGGGCAGCGCCGAGCATCGTCGCCTGGACGGCCCCGAAGAGGATCAGCGCCCCGGTCCCAGCACCGAGGCTCAGGTAGGCGAACGAGAACGGCACGGCGTAGAGGAAAAGCAGCGCCGCGGATGTCCACGTGCCCGTGCCGGCGACCGAGCCCCGACCCGTTGCGAGAGCGATCAACACGAGCGCCGCGCTTCCCGAAATCAGACGAATCGTCGAGAAGCTGGCCGCATCGATGGACGCGCGCCCGAGAGCTTGGCGGCAGAGGAGAGAGTTGGCGGCGAAGGCGACGAGCGCGGACACCGTGAGCGCAAGGGTTTCGGCACGCGTCGTCGTCATCGGGTCGAGTGGAGTATAAGGGGCGGACAGAGCGGCGGAGGAGATCAGGTCGATGACCACCGCAACCGAGCGAGGCGATCGCCTCCAGTCGATCGACATCGTTCGTGGCGCCGTGATGGTGTTGATGGCCATCGATCACGTGCGCGTGTTCTCGGGCGTCCCGGCGGGAGGGCCCTCGGCAGGCGTGTTCTTCACCCGCTGGGTGACGCACTTCTGTGCGCCGGCGTTCGTCTTTCTCGCGGGGACAAGCGCGTTCCTGTACGGACGCCGGCACCAGGACCTCTCGCGATTCCTGTTCACGCGAGGCGTCTGGCTCGTGCTGCTCGAGCTGACGGCCATCCGTTTCGCCTGGACGTTCAATTTCGACTTCGCCGACTACCTGCTAGCCGGGGTCATATGGGTGATCGGATGGTCGATGATCCTCATGGCGGGGCTCACGCGCTTGCCGGTGCGCGTCGTGGGGACGATCGGAATTGCGATCATCGCGCTGCACAACGTCGTCGGCTCCGCGATCGTGGCACGCGTGCAGGCTTCGCCCGAAGGTTCCGCGGCGGCGATCGCCAAGATCCTCTACGTCGGCTTCTCCGCGGGGCCGATCGGGCCGCTGATGGTTCTCTACTCGCTCGTTCCGTGGATCGGCGTGATGGCGGCGGGGTACGCGTTCGGGACGATCATGACCGCCGAGGCCGAGAGACGGCGCCGCCTCTGTCTCGGCGTCGGGCTCAGCGCCATCGCTCTCTTTCTCCTGCTGCGCGGCTTCAACCTCTACGGCGACCCCAGGCCGTGGGCCGGCGGCCCCCTCGCCTTCCTGAACACCACGAAGTACCCCGCGTCGCTGAGCTTTCTGCTGATGACGCTGGGGCCGACGATCGCGCTCATGCCCGCGCTGGAACATTCATCCGGGCCGATCGTGCGATGGCTCATGGTGTTCGGACGCGTGCCGTTCTTCTTCTATCTGCTGCACATCCCGCTGATTCACCTCCTCGCGATCGTCGTCTCCTTGCTGCGCACGGGCGCAGTCAATCCGTGGCTGTTCGAGAATCACCCGATGGGAAACTCGCAGCCTCCGGACGGCTACACATGGAGTTTGGGGCTTCTCTACCTCGTGTGGGCCGTCGCGATCGCCATCCTTTACTTCGCGTGCCGCTGGTACGCCGATCTCAAGACAAGACGGAGCGGCGGGTGGCTACGCTACCTGTGAGCCCGCTGCCCAAGCTGGTCCAGGTGCTGGGCCGTCACTACGGCTCGCCGAAATCGCTCGCGCCCAAGGATCCGTTCCAGCTCCTGCTCTGGGAGTACGTGGCCTACTTGAAAGACGAGCCGACGCGAGTCTCGGCGTTCGCCGAGCTGAAACGGGCGGTCGGTGTGCGCCCGAGCGAGGTGGCCGCCGCACCTCTCCCGGTGCTCGGCGCGGTCGCCAGGTCGGGCGGCGCGATCGCCGTCGCGATTCGCGCCTCCCGGATGCGCGAGGTCGCCATCACCGTCCGCGACGAGTGGGGCGGAAAGCTGAGCGACGTTCTCGAGCGGCCCTACGACGAAGCGCGCCGCGAGCTGAAGAAGTTCCCATCGATTGGACCGCCGGGTGCGGACAAGATCCTGCTTCTGACCGGCGCGCAGCCGGTTCTGGCCCTCGATTCGAATGCTCTGCGCGTCCTGACGAGGCTGGGGTACGGGAAGGAGCACAAGAGTTACCAGGCGACCTACACGAGCGCCCAGTCGGCGGCGATGGCGGAGCTGCCGAAGACGACTTCAGCGCTGACGAACGCCTTCCTGCTCCTGCAGCGGCACGGTCAGGAGCTTTGCCGGAGGAATGCGCCGAAGTGCACGATCTGTCCGGTGCGGCCGTCGTGCTCGTACGGACGGCGGGTGGCGAGCGACTGACGTACGCTAGGAGATCTGAACCAGATCCTGCCGCCCGTGCCGCCGCCGCGTTTCGCGCATGTCGTCGCCGCGCAGCTCGCGCAAGGCGTAGGTGACGAACTCGCGGACGACCCGCTTCCGCCAGTGGAGAAGGAAATCGGTGTTGTCCATCGGCTTCGCGTAACGGAACGCGGCGTCGGCCGCGGCCGCGATCACGGCGTCGTCCTTCAGCGACTTGCCGATCAGCGCCGCGGCGGCATCCGGGGCCTCCATCGGGCGTGACGCGATCGCGCCGAGGACGATCCGGCCGTCCTCGACCGTCAATCCCTTGTTCAGCTTCAGTGCGGCAGCGACCGAGAGGACCGGAAAGTCGAAACTCCCGCGGCGGCGCAGCTTCCAGTAGACGCTCGTCCAGCCGGCCGACGGCGGGAGCAGAACGTTGGTCAGCACTTCGTCCGGCCGGCGGGTGAGATAGTTGATGCCGTCCTGTTGATAGAGGTCGGTCAGCGCCAACTCGCGCGGACCGTTTTTCGAGACGAGCGTGACATTCGCCCCCAAGGCGATGAGCATCGGTGCGGTGTCGGTCGACGAGACGGCGAGGCAGCGGTCGGAGCTGGTGGCCACCCAGCAGATCGATCCCTCTTTCTTCATGCAGAAGCCGATGGCCTGCCGCCATTCGTAGCTCTGATCGTAGTAGTTGCAGCGCGTGTCGAGACAGATGTTTCCGCCGAGCGTGCCCATGTTGCGAAGGTGCGGCGTGGCGACCTGCGACGCCGCCTGGTGAAGCCCCGCGTAGTGTTTCGTGACCCGGGGGTCGGCCGCGACGTCGGACAGCGTCAGCCCAGCGCCCAGCACCATTCCATGGCCATTCGTCGAGTGGCGCAGCTCGTCCACGTGCGACAGCGCCACGACGATCTTCGGCGTTTGCTGGCGCCGTTTCATGTTGGGGAGCAAGTCCGTCCCACCCGCGAGCACCATGGCCTCGCCCGGCGCGTGATCGGCGAGGATCGCCGCGACCTCGTGCGCCGTCTTGGGCGCCATGTACTTGAAGAGCGGGAGACGCATCATGCGGTGTTGCCTAGGCCTTCTTCGCAGCCCGTTTTCGCTCGGGCTCGTTGACGGCGTTACCGTCGCCGCCCTCCCAGGGCGTCGGGACGATCATCGGCTCGGGGTAGGCGATGTCGGGAAACGACTCGGGCCCGAATCGGCCAGGCCTTCCTTTCGCTTTGTCCTCGAGCGCCTTGACGATTTTTTCGGGGGTGATCGGGACTTCGTCGATGCGGACGCCGACGGCGTCGTACACGGCGTTGGCGACGGCGGGCATCACGGGAAGCAGAGGACCCTGGCCCACTTCCTTGGCGCCGAACGGACCTCGACCGTCGGGGTTCTCGATCAGCTCGGTGTCGACTTCGGGCATGTCGAGCGAGGTCGGCGACTTGTACTCGAGGATCGACGGGAACTTGTGGACGAGCGCGTGGGAAAGACGCGGCGGCAGGCGGCGGAACGTCTGCTCTTCCATCAGCGCTTCGCCGAGCCCCATGTACACGGAGCCTTCGACTTGGCCGCGGGCGAGCACGGGGTTCAGCGCGCGCCCGATGTCGTGCGCGATCCAGACCTTGGGGACGTGGATCCAGCCGGTCGCCGGGTCGACATTCACCTCGACCACGCAGGCGGTGTACGAGTAGGTCGGCGATGGGCCGACGCCGCCTCCTTTGTAGCGTGCGGGCGAGCGAGGCGGAGTGTAGGAGCCCGTCGTTCCCAGTGTCCCGAACTCCGTCTCGGCGAGGTTCACGGCCTCCTGGAACGAGACGCCGTTCCCGGCGTCCCCGGAGTCGAACACGCGGCGGTCGGCGAAGACGAGCCGGTCCTTCGGCACTTCGAGTTTCTTCGCGACGGCCTCGGCGAGCAGGTCCCGCGCCCGGTCGGCCGCTTGGATCGCCGCGTTCCCCATCATCAAGGTGACACGGCTCGAGTAGCTGCCGAGATCGACGGGTGTGAGATCGGTGTCGCCGGTGACACAGCGAATGTCGAATGGATCGATGCCGAGGATCTCCGCGACGATGTTCACCAAGACGTCGTCGGACCCTTGTCCGACTTCCGTTGCACCGCAGAACGCCGTGACGCCGCCGCTGCGGTCGAGCTTGAGCTGAACGCCCGAGTGCGGCAGCTTGTTCCAATAGATGGGAAGGCCCGCCCCCGAGAGGTACGACGAGCAAGCGAGGCCGATGCCGTGACCATGCGGCAGCTTCCGGAACCGCTTCTTCCATTCGGATCGGCGGAGGACGCTCTTGATGCAATCGGCGAGGCCGATGGTCTGCACGTGCATGAAATTCGCGGTGACCGTGTCCGGCTGCTCGACGATCTTGAGCCGCAGGTCGGCCGGGTCGATCGCGAGAGTTTCGGCGATCTTGTCGAGCTGAATCTCCTGGCCGAACCGCGGCTGGGGCGTGCCGTGGCCGCGCTTCGGACCGCAAGGTGGCTTGTTGGTGAACATGCGGCAAGCTTCGAATCGGTAGCGCGGGATCCGGTAGGTGACCGTCTGAAGCGCTCCCGTGTAGAAGGTCGACGCCACGCCGTAGGAGCCGTAGGCGCCGCCGTCGATGAGCGTCTTCAGGTGCATGGCCGTGATCGTGCCGTCGTTCTTCACGCCCGTCTTGAAGCGCATCAGCACCGGGTGACGGCCGCGGTGGCAATAGAAAACTTCTTCGCGCGTCAGCGTGATCTTGACCGGACGGCCCAGAATCATCGCGGCCTTCGCGGCGACGATCTCGTGATTGAAGGGGTCGGTCTTGCCGCCGAATCCGCCACCGTTGGGGCACGCGATCACGCGAATGTGCGCTGCGGGGATCGCCAGCGTGTGGGCGAGAGCGCGGTGGAGATAGTGGGGAACCTGGGTCGACGACCAGATCGTCAGCTTCCCTTCGGGATCGGGGGCGGCGATGGATGCGTGTTGCTCGATCGGCAGGTGCGTATTCCCCTGGAAGAAGAAGACGTCCTCGAAAACACGATCCGACGATCGGAACGCTTCTTCGGTGTCGCCGAACTGGAACGAAACGCGCTTATGGACGTTCCCCTCTTCGCCGTACTCGTGGATACGCGGCGCCGGATTCTCGTAAGCTTCGAGGGGGGACGCACGGGACGGCAGCATCTCGTAGTCGACCTCGATGAGGTCGAGGGCGTCGCTCGCCGTTGCCTCGTCCTTCGCGATGACGGCGGCGATCGGATCGCCGACGAACCTCACGCGGTCACGGCAGAGCGGGTCCTCATCCTGGGAGACCGGCAAGATCCCGAACGTGATCGGGAAGTCAGCCCCGGTGAGCACGAGCAGGACCCCCGGATGCGCCTTCGCCTTCGAGACGTCGATCGCTCGGAGGATGGCATGAGGCGCCTTCGAGCGGAGCAGCTTGCCGTGAGCTGCGCGCGGGAGAACCACGTCGTCCGCGAACCGAGTCTGTCCCGTGACCTTCGCGCGGCCGTCGACACGGCGGCGCGCCCGTCCCACGGTGTTGCGCGGCGTGCGGGGCTCGCTCATCGTGGCCCGCGCATGCGCGCCGCCGCCTCTTCGACCGCCTCGAAGATCTGGTTGTACCCGGTGCAGCGGCAGAGATTTCCCGAGAGCGCCTCCGCGATCTGATCGCGCGTGGGAGACGAGTTGCGCTCGAGGAGGTGCTGCGCGGTCAGGAGAATTCCGGGCGTGCAATAGCCGCACTGGGCGGCGCCCAAGTCGGCAAAGGCCTCCTGAAGCGGGTGAAGCTTCCCGTCTCGCCCGGCCATCCCCTCGACGGTGTCGACCCGCTTTCCTTCACAGGCGGCGGCGACGACGAGGCACGAGAGGACCGGCCGCCCCTCGACGAGAACCGCGCATGCGCCGCACTCTCCCAGCTCGCAGCCGTGCTTCGTGCCCGTGAGATCCAGGTCCTCGCGGAGAACTTCGAGCAGCGTCTTGTAGGGGGCGACCGCCGCTTCGACGGGCTCGTCGTTGACCGTGAGGGAAAGATGAAGGAGCGATTTCACGCGGGTCACCTGCTCGACCCGCGCAGTCTAGCGCAGGCTCAGTAGCCGCCGCCGGTCGACACGCCGGTCACCGTTCCGGTCGCCGAGTCGAACGTGATCGCGCCGATGGCGGCGCCGTTGTGGTCGAGAACCTCCGGCACCGGCGCGGTCGCGATCGAGAGCGTCGACGTTCCGGCTTTCCGGACGTCGAACGCCAACGAGACGATGGTCGCGGAGGCACCGGCGACGCCGTTTCCGGAACCGCCTCCCAGCTTCGAGACACCGACGACGATGTGCGACGGGTCGGACGTGTCCGGCTTGGCGAGGACCTCGACGGTCTGGCCCGCCGAGGCGGTCAGCGCGTTCCCGGCAACCGCGGAGTTCGCGGTGAAGGCGAGAACGCTCATGTCGCCGATCTTCACATCGAACGCGAAGGTGTACATGTCGAGCGTGGTGTCCGGTCCGTAGATCACCGCCTGCACGACCACGCGTCCGCCGCTCGCGGATTGCGGGATGAGCTTGATGAGGTCGGCGGCCACCGGCGTGCCGCTCGCCGCGAAACTCGCACTCAGGGACGATGAGCTGTTGCTGCTGCACCCGTAGCCGAACAGCGCGAAGGCGGCGACCGAGACGGCGATGAAACCGCGGGTGGCCAAGTTCGTCACTCCAGTGGTCATGACGCGTCTCCTTCCGAAGGCGTGGACGTACCCGACGGTGGAATCATAGGCCCGGCCTTGCGATGGCGCCTCCCGCCGCGGCGTCTTCGGCGTGGGCGCGGGGACGGTTCGTCCGCCTCCACCGGCGGCGTCACCGGCACCACGCCGACGTCGTAGCGAGACGAATCGTGGTCGTCGCCGCCCTGCGTCGGAACGGAAGGAAGGGCCGCGAAAAAGTAGTTGTCGTCCCACACAGGAGGAAGCTTCGCGGCTCGTCGCGCGGCCGATGACGACTTGGGAACGGGCGCGGGAACCGGCGTCGGCGAGGAGGGCGGGGAGATC
>JACXTT010001214.1_pt1 | contig 43616 bp, 48 predicted proteins | sample 9270951 | NCBI WGS metagenome assembly JACXTT01 (sample SAMN15532306, study PRJNA645909) | rock metagenome | isolation source: weathered quartz diorite | place: Puerto Rico | collected 2017-06-21
ACGTGCGCCCTACACCCGATCGAATTGCCATGCAGAGGGACTTCATCAACAAGCTACTGTCAGGTATCCCGGAACACGACCGTTGGCTGCTGATCTCGAAGGAGGTGGAGGGTTTCTCCCTAGCTGAGCTTTCTGAAATGACTGGCCTGAACGAGAACACGATCAAGGTTAGATTGTTTCGCGTTCGTCAAGGACTCCTGGCGGCCGCGGCTCGGTTGCGCTCTCGACGTCGCTCGATCGCGGGTGGACCGATGCAAGCGGTGGCCAAGATCTGACGGCGGGGCCACGATTACGTGTTCACTATACGGCAGCTCGATTTCGAAGCTTCAGCCCCAACGCCTGTTCGCCAACCTACTTGAAGACTTGTCGGAGGCGACGCGTGCATCGATGAGATCGAGAGAGTCGGCCCTGGTAACAGCCACAGCGGTTGTTGGTGCCACCGTGAAGCCCGAGCTGTGACCACAAGGTTGACGCGAATGCCAAGCGCTTCACTCACGATTTCCTTGCGGACGGATTGGTCACCTGGGCGCAAAGATACTTGACCAACGTCACCTCGGCTCCGCCCGCATCGCGGGATCGCACGTGGTATTCGTCCATGGAGGCCCGGGAAAGATAGACTCCGCGGCCCGAGCCTTCGGATAGTCGCTCAGGTGCCAGGGGATCAGGTAATGTCATGGGGTCAAAGCCGTCACCTTCGTCGGCGATCGTGATCTTGAATCGGTCCTGAGTTATCGAGATCGCAACAAAGACTTTCTTCTCCGTCCGGTATCGGTTGCCATGGACCACGGCATTAGTGATGGTCTCGTGTGTGGCAAGGCTGATGTGATCCAAACTGACGCCACGAAAGCCCACCCTTCGGGCGATCTCCACGGCCACTGCTTCGATGTGAGCCACAGTCTCCAGTGTCGAGTCCAACACTTCACGCACCATTACCGCCGTCGTATCTTGGTCTCGCTCCATATGCCCCTATCAATCAGTACTAATTTCCGCGATGCCTTGTTCCGGACACCCAGTCCATTATTCTGCTCGGCGCTCTCGAGCAGCTTCGTACGGCCTTGTAAGTCACGAGGTTGTGCGTCGTCCGCTCCGAAGCCTTCATATACATGCACTTTGGTCGACACTGGTTGGATAGCGGCCCGGCTATCGAGCCCTGCGGCTTTCATTCCTCCTTCAGTTGCCAATAAGCAACCCGGGTTTCAAAAACTATAGAGACTTGAGAAACGTAATCAACTGCTGCTGTGAGTCAGGGGGCATCCCGCTGAACAGCGTGACGACGCCTTCAGCCTCGCCATTGTGGCGTCGAATTGCATCTTCCAGGGTCAACGACGCAAGATCGTGCATGAAACGATATTTGATTCGCAAGCCCCAGAGCGGCGCGGTGCGCAGCTTGTTCGCTGTATCCGGCGGACCCGCCTGCACAATACCATCACCAGTTCCCACATCATGTAGTAAGAAGTCACCGAATGGATGAATGATTTTGTCCCCAAGTGCCGCGGGCACGATGAATGCGCCACCATTGATGGGTGTTCCCACATGAGCGGTGCGGATGGTTTCCACATGACAGACGTTGCAGCCGATGGCTCGAAACAACCGCTCTCCGGCCTGCGCGTCGTCGGTTGCAGCAAGTATGGCGTCGCGGGGTGGAACTTTGGTCGCACGGACGAATTGAGCGAAATGATCGATGTCGGCTAAGCCAATGTTATCAGGCAGATCCTCCGGATCGGAAGTAACTTTGCAGACTGACGTTGTATCCTTCGGCCGCAACCGATTCGTAACCCCCATTTCGTTCAAGTAAGCATCGGCGACGAAAGAGAGTACTGTTGGTTGCTGGTCTTTCCAGCCAAACCGGCCTATTCGGGTTTGTCCCGGAGCTTCGAGAACAGGAATTTCAATGGCCTCACCATGAATGAGCCCATCGCTCTGGTGAGGCTGCTTCGCGGCGATATCAAGCAGCGTCTCATCGTCAATAGCCTCTACAAAACCATCACCCAGCGTATTGAGCACCGCGCGGAGCGCGCGGATGTCCTCTGTCGCCGGGAGGTGCTCTTGTGCGTTTGCGCAGATAGATCGGTCGTTGACGATAGAACGCCCGGATATCGTATTTGCGCCATCGTTAATCAGGATCGTGGGATTCACGAAGTTGCCATTTGCGTCCTTATGCCCCGCACGGAGCTCCGTAAATTGGCTTGCTGTTCCAGTTACGCCATTTTGGTGGCACTCGACACACGAGGTCGCGTTAAACACCGGGCCGAGCCCGCTGTTGGGATCATGTCTACGCTCAAACTGCTGCTGGTCAAGAGCGAAGGTATCCCCGGGCGGTTCAGGTAGTCCGTTACTGATGCTCTGCGAGCCCGGATTGTCAATCAGAGTGGGAGTATCAAAGCCCGCCGGCGCTTCGACCGGCGGCTGCTGTGCAATCAACGCGAGCGCGATAACCAGGATTCCGACCAGGGCTGTTAAGAACGATGTTTTTCGATGCATCATTAGCCACCTCCAATGGAAAAGAAGATAGACACGTTTCGGTCTTAATCAGCCTATTACCTGCGCGAGGCGCGAAATATTCCGAGCGGGATGTTGAACATTTTGTCCGTGAAAGAAGTGTTGGCACGATCAATTGGGGCGTGTCTTCCGGCCGACACTCCCTATGCAGCGAGGAATATTTTTGTCAGACTTGCGGTCAAATGTTACATGGCAGACGTACACCGAAAACGGCCCGGCAGGAAAGCTGTGCAAAAAGTTGAACCTGGCTCGTCAATGAATGTTGGAAAAAACCCGAGGACCAGGGAAACGCAAGCGAATATTTCTATGGTGCGAATGCACTTGACCACGAAGGAAGCACAGGTCTTGGAACTTCTCGCGGGAAATCCCGGCAGGGTCTTCTCCCGGGATTCCCTCCTTAAAATGATTTGGGGCTATGCCGACGGCGTCATCTCAAGAACGGTGGAGGTACATATTCAGCGATTGCGTAAGAAATTGAAGGGGAATCTGGGAATGGAAATTCGCACGATTCTTGGTCGAGGCTATGTCCTAGAACATCCCGGTCAACCGGTTGTGACAATAGCTAACTTGGGTTACCAATAAAGGCATTCATGGTCGTGTTGTTCGAATAAGCGCCTCAGGCACGGTGGTGGGCGCAGATGCAGCCTTAAACGGTGCGTTGTTGCAGTATCATTGCGCCCGATTGCCTATGGTCGACCACGGTTTAACAGGTGTTAGCAGATGCCTAAGTTCCGGTAATCACTCCGAGCAGGGGAACAACTAGCTCTACCTATCCGGTGTCTGTTTTAGGTAGGCAATAATTTCGGCGCGCTCTTCCGCCTTTTCCACGTGGAAGGTCATGTCGTTGCCAGGAACGAGCTTTTCGGTGTCGGTGAGCCACTGGTCCAGCATCTCGTCGGTCCACGTGATCTTCGATTTCTTGAGCGCTTCTGAGTATGCGAACGAGTCGACCGACCCGGCCACACGGCCGTAAACGCCGCGGAGGCGCGGGCCTTCCTTATCGCGATCCAGAGCGTGGCATCCGCCGCAGCGCTTCTCGAACACCTCTTTGCCACTTCCAGCAGATTGTCCGGCAGCAAACTCGCTCGAGCCCACCACGAGCAATACAAACGCCGCGAGGACAGCGCCCAGGACTTGAGGTTTGGGTAGCGTCGACAAGTTAATCCGTTCCTCCCGAATTCGACATCGAGCCCGCCGGAGCCAGCGTCGAATCAACCACCGCTAAGCTGTGTTTTTTCATGACGGATTGCACGTTGGTGATTCCCAACACGCTGCGCAGCTTGTCATCGGGGACCTTCATGGGACCAGGATGGTTAGTCGGCGCTGGAGTGGCCTGCGGAAAAGCCGTGGACATGGCCGTATGGAACATGACGTTCCCCTCGGTCTTCTGCATTACCTGGTGGATGTGTCCGTTGAGAACCGTCACTGACCCGAAGCGCTTCAGATAACCGAGAGCCTGCTCGCTATCCTCGGTTCCCCAGCCCCAATCGGGATAAACCGACCAAAGCGGGATGTGCGCGAAAACGACGATTGGCCGGCTGGCAGACTGGCCCTTGAGATCCGCTTCCAGCCACTCGAGCTGGTCGGTGCCGAGCTTGCCGAGGCCTTCGAGTGCGGCAACATTGCATAGGCCGACGAAATGGACGTCCTTATGGTTGAAACTGTACCAGCCGCGTCCTTTCGCGTCCTTGCCATAGCGCTCAAGGAACTGTTTGCCATCATCGATCGAAGTGTCATGCTCACCCGGCACGAAGAAGGTCTGCTTCGGCTTCGCGCTCTTGAGCACTTGGTCCAGCGTGTCGTATTCGCCCGCTTTAGAAGTGTGACTCAGGTCGCCAGTGTGAATGATGAAGTCGGGCTCTTGCGGCAATGCGTTGATTTTGTCGATGGTTGCCTGGAGCGTGCCAGCCACGTCAGGGTTAGCCGGTTTGTTGAAGCCCATGTGACTGTCGCTGATCTGCACAAAGTGGAGTTCTCCCTTGGCAGCCTTCATCTTCTGGCCGAACGCCCGCGAACTAAGGACGCCGCTGCTAACAGTCCAGACAACGCCGGTTCCGGCCCAAGCCATGCACTGTAAGAAACCGCGACGGTCAATGCCGTCGTTATTGTGGTCATGAATGATTAATTTCGACAAGTTTTCGCCCTCGGTTCGTTGGTTTGAGTTGCTCTTCAGAAGTCCATACTCGAAGCTCACGTTGTTTATTCCGGCGGTGATCAGATTTTTTCAGAGCGGGGAATGGCCTCGCGATCGGTGAGCCGTCGCCGGTTGCGGACCCATGCGAAGCAAACTGTCAGCAGGCGACCAGGAGGGTCACCACCACAGACAGCAGAGGTCGGTCTCTACTGTGAACAAATTACCTGCCCTCCGGCTCGCCTGCTGCAACCACGAGATCAACCTCTTGCTTTTCAATCGCGGCCAGTTGCAGCTCGACAGGGTGACGCCTGGCGCTAGAACAACTACATTGCGCACTCGAGCCCGGGGCGCCGTCAATTAACACGTTCGAGACAAACGCCTTAGGCTTCCGTCTGCTTAAGACCAGGCGGGCGGTATCGATCATCGCCACACCGTCTGACGGGGACCTTCTCGATCAGCCTACCTCGATCAATCTTGTTGGTGGCTGGCTGTGGCTCGGCTTTGCGGATTTTCAAGCCTTCGACAAGGGGCGCTACTACGGGTGGGTCGTCGCCATCAACCCGGACGACCTCAGCAACAGTTCTAGAGGGAGCTTTCAGAATACGTGCTTGAACCCCTCCGTATGGATAACGGGCAGCTCGGCTACGCGTCGCGATCGAGGCTTGAGCACTTCGGAAGGCCCCGCCCTCCCCGTTGCGAGCTTCCATTTGTTCACCAGTCGAGCAACCGATTAGCCGTTTCGGACGTGCGCTTCCTTGCGCGCTAGCAATCGTCGCGGGTTGGGTGTATAGTTTAGTCAATTACTCGATTGGTCCGTGGGTTGGCTCGATAATCCTGAAGCTGGGCGCTGCCCGCATCCGCCGGATCGATCGCGTCATGGCTCGGTAACGAGGAGGTAACCATGAGTGGCACGCGAAGGTCCGTTCGTCTCTTTGGTGAAAATTTAGAGGAGGGCATGCACATTTGTACATTCTTTCGTACGTCGGCCGAGAAGTATCGTGTGCTGATGCCTTTCATCCGCGAAGGAATGGAACAGGGGGATAGGGCCTTTCACATTGTCAATCCCTCCCTTCGCGGCGAGCATGCCCAGCGTATAGCAGAAGCTGGAATCGACGCCGCCCGAGCGAAGGGCGAGGGGCAACTGGAGATCATGGGGTGGGACGAGGCATACCTGCGCGGCGGCAGTTTTGACCATAGCGCCATGCTCTCAGTTGCCCGTACTGCTAAAGGATGGAAGAACTCGAGGCTTTCCCATAACACGCTTCATTGCGGACATGGCGTGGGTGCTGAACGACCCGGGCGCAGTGGATCGCCTGCTCGAATACGAGTGCCGTGTGAATCTCGCCCTGCCTAAAGCGGGGGATATCGTGATTTGCTCCTACGACCTAGACAAGTTCGGCGCGGCGATCGTCATCGATGCTCTAAGGACGCATCCGATTGTGCTCATCGGCGGAATCGTCCAGCGCAATCCTTTTTATGTTCCGCCGGAGGCATTGTTGAAGGAACTGAACGAACGCGAGTCCCCCGGAACCGGACGGACTGCCTCAGCCTGAAACACTGACGCTTGATGCTCTTATGATCCAAGAGTGTTCGGCAAACGACACGCATTCGGAGGAGCCGTGGTTGAGGCGATGCCTTCGTGACCTGGTTGCGTTCACATCCCTTCCGTTGGTGTGGAAGGACAAAACCCCTCGCGAGATTGCCGATGACCTCGCTGCCGTGGTTCAGTCCACGCTGGGCTCGGAGTTCGTACTTGTTCGAATTACGGGCCCGTTCGCAGAAGAACCAATAGACGCAGCACGTGCGGCCAAGCGATATGCGGGGATTGATGCACGCGAGATTTCAAGGTGTTTGGCGCCATTCTTGGAGCTGGAGTGTGAAGGACCAGCGATCGCTGTGCCTAATCCCATTGGAGCTGGTGAACTCCAAATTACACTGAGCCCTATTGGGTTCCTGAACGAGTACGGGGTCGTGCTCGTTGCTGAATCACGAGCGTACGGCTTCCCAACAACAAAGGACAGGTTGCTGATGAATGTCGCAAGCAACCAAGCGGCGGCATTATTGGAAAAAGTCGCTCTTCGGATGCGCGAGCGGGAACTCCAGGCAAAAGCGGAATCTCAGCAACGTCTCCTGGAAACCGTTCTCAAGCAGTTGCCTTGCGGAGTCATTATCGCAGACCCATCGAGCGGCGACATTCTTCTTACAAACTCGCAAGCCACGGAGGTGATTAAGGAGTCGACATGGAAAACGGGCGCTCGAACCTTGCCCGATTTCCTGGATGTGGGCTTACGCGCCGACGGCCGTCCCAACGAGTCGAAACAACGGCTTCTTGCTCGCGCCGTGCTTAGCGGAGAAGCGGTCAAAGACGAGGAGTTGGAGCTTGTTCTCTCCGATGGTAAACGCCGCTACATTGTGGCGAACTCTGCTCCGGTCCGGAATGATCGAGGAGAGATAATTGCCGGCGTTGTGGCGTTGCAAGATGTCACTGAACTTCGGGAGACGCAGCAGAGATTACTCCTCAAGAGTGAAGAAAAGTATCGCGATTTAGTCGACCTTTCTCCCGATGCTATTTTTATCGTGGATAGCGAGGGCAACAATGTCTCCGCAAATCCCGCGGGCCTGAAACTGCTGAAGTGCACAGCTCAAGAACTCACCGGCATGCCAGTTAGCGATACTTATTTGCCAGAGGAGCGCGGTGCATTCCGGTCCCGGCTGGAGGAAATGAAGACTGAAACGACTATCCGATTCGAGCGGACCTTGCTGCGGGCTGATGGCACTACTCTGCCCGTCGAGGTTTCAGCTTCTCCAGTGCGCCATGGCTATTTCCAGACTGTAGTGAGAGATATCAGCGAACGCAAACGGAGCGAAGCCGCACTTGCGAAGGCGTTCAAAGAAATTCAAACTCTGAAGGATCAACTACAGACCGAGAACATCGCGCTGCGGGACGAAGTCGACCGGGCTTCGATGTTTGAGGAAATTGTCGGTAGTTCAACGGCGCTGCAGGCCGTGCTTTCCCGGATTGCCAAAGTGGCTCCGACCAACTCCACAGTTCTCATCACCGGAGAGACTGGGACGGGCAAGGAACTCATCGCGCGCGCCGTTCACAAACGGTCCCAGAGGTCCGGACGCGCCTTCGTCAGCGTGAACTGTGCCGCCCTGCCGCCATCGCTGATTTCCTCGGAATTATTCGGCCATGAGAAGGGAGCTTTTACGGGAGCCGAGCAACGTCGGCTTGGCCGTTTCGAGCAGGCTGACGGCGGAACGATTTTCTTGGACGAGGTGGGCGATCTTCCACCGGACACCCAGGTAGCGCTCTTGAGGGTGCTTCAGGAACGGGAATTCGAGCGAGTTGGGGGAACGCAATCCATCCAGGTCGATGTCCGCCTCATCGCTGCCACCAATCGTGATTTAGAAGCCGCCACAGCCAGTGGGACCTTCCGCCTGGACCTCTTCTATCGGTTAAATGTATTTCCCATCGAAGTGCCGCCTCTCCGACAGCGTAAGGACACATCTTGATGTTGCTCGAATATTTCGTTAAGCGTTACGCAAGCCGGGCAGGCAAGAATATACGGACAATCGACAAGAAGACGCTCGAGCTCTTTGAATCCTATCACTGGCCGGGCAATATCCGAGAGTTGCAGAACATAATTGAAAGGTCCGTGATTGTAAGCTCCGGTGATGTTTTCTCGGTCGATGAATCCTGGCTTTCCAAAGAATCGTCTGAACCGGCATCTCTGGTTCAACGGTCCCCGCTTCATGAAGGTGAGCCGCGTGGAGAACGGGAAATCATCGAGACCGCGCTGGCCGAGAGCAGAGGTCGGGTCTCCGGGCCGTCAGGAGCCGCGGCCAAGCTCCGAATTCCGCCATCCACTCTCGAGTCTAAGATCAAAACGCTGAAGATTCGCAAGAGCCAATTCAAATTCGGCTAAGCTTACTGTCGAAATATCATCAAAGTCGCGAAATTCGCGAAATTCGCGAAGCAAAGCGCGCTGCCGTTCGTTATAGGGCCGACGCGGCTGCGAGCTCGGATCGAAGTGGCCTGAATCAAAAAACCCTGACATTCACCCGTAACCCGCTCTCGACTTCCGTCGAACAATGAACTCGGCGGCGAGTGTGAGTAGATAACCCAAAGCATCTCACGCCCAACTAACTCTAAGGAGAATCACGTTGAACTATTTCAAACATGACGATCGTAGTGTGTCCTTTCGTCCGTCCAGGCCCTTCCATCGTGCCGGCACCGCTTTCGCTGTTGCGATCGCTCTGGGCTTTACGGTTTTAGCGCAGGATTCACCCCGGCTTCGCACCCCACGCAGGGTTTTCGAAGGAAGGATCGACTTACACGCCGCGAACATCGCCGACGCGGCCGCAACAGCAGATCCCAACACTGCACAGGGCCCCGGCCCGGGGCCGATCGGTCCGGGTCCTGGTTGCAATTTGTTTCCCGCCCCGGCTTCTGTGGGCACGACGGTGAATCTTTCATACTTCGGACCGCCGCCTTCCAGTGTTAACCAGAGTTTCGTCGGTCCGGTGCAATTACTTAAGACCGGGCCTGTTGATGACCAAAAGGGTACGATCACGATTCCCCTTTATCTGGGTCATATGAAGAATGGAACCAACGTTTGGTACGTGTTGCTGGATGTTGATGATGCTAATGTGGCCGCTGAACTGGGACTGAATTTTTCAGCGAAGATGACCTTCATGGGCAATGCCGTACGAACTGCAAATTTGGATCAGAACGGGGACTTGGTATTCGACAAGGGAACCGTTGATTTTTCGCCGGTTCGCAGTATCACGCCGGGTCCTGTGGGCCGTGAGTTCCCTCCGACCGCTGCACAGCCTGGAGCCGTCGGCGACAAGGACTATAGTCCGTTTGTTCAGGTTGTCAATGCCGCCGGCGTTATCTATAACGCCCCAATTGTTGCCTTCGGTGTGAACGCCAACGACATCAGCTTCCCGAACGGCAATGTCGATTACTCAAAGGTGCACGATCAGGTAGTTGCGATCGACCCGGCGAACATGACCGTGACGATCAACCTCATTAACGGATTTAGCTTCGGCAGGCCGGTGTGGTATCTATCGATGGATACAAGCATTCCATTGGGAGCGGCTATCGAGCACAATACATTCGCGCCTTTGATGGCAGCCCTGCATTTGGGCGGTGACGACACCTTCTCCAGCCCCATCGAGCGGATTTTCATCTCGACCAATGGAGCCCAGGGATGCGCCAATCCCCAACGTCAGGGCCTATCCGCGGATCTGGCGGATGGTTTTCGACCCAATAACGTCGTGGGCGGAATACCGACGATTGCGCTTGATTACAGTCCCGCGTGGGACGCGCAATTGTTCGAATGGACACAAGATGCCATCAATAAGGGATTCCGCGGCCAAGTGCGGGAAGAGTTTCAGATTCTGACATTCGTACAAGATGGTCTGATTACCGGTCTCAACGGCGGTCCATTTGGAAGCTCTGGATTTTCCATCAACTGCACGATAGTTCAACGGCTCGATTGAGCCATGCGCGCGCCCGCTGTGTACCCCGTCCGCAGCGGGCGCACTTTTCTTGCTTTAGATCTTCGTTCAGTCGGGTCCCAAATCGCCACCGTTACTATGACCCTGGAGTACGCAATTTTGTCGAAATCTCTCCTATGGGCGTTCTGGGATCGATTCGAAAGAGAGTTCAGTCGTCATCGTGATTGCCGCTTTCAGACTGCGATAGACCGGACACCTTTCGGCGAAGATCCCGTGCACTCGATTGATGGTTTCCCGGTGGGCCTCCGCAGCCTTAAGCCTGAGGCGCACGTGAATGCGGCGAATCACGAGTACATTGTCCTCCAGTTCTATCTCGCCCATTGCTTCCCCTACCAGGCGTTCACCTGATGCATCGATTTTACGCGCCTCCAGCGCGCCTCCAAAGGTTCCTGTCAGTCAACCTGCCGCGGCAGCCACAATGTAATCAAGCGTTGTGGCGCGGGGTTCCGCGACAGCGGGTGAAACTCTGTAATGCTCGGCGACGGCGCCGTGGACGCCGAAAATGACCGGCTCCGACTCGGCTGGAAGATACGCTTTACGCACCGGGCCTCTCACACGCTCGATTCGGACTTCAGAACGATACACGACTTCGGACACAAATCCTCCAGTTTAGTTCGGCCTGCGCTGAAACTCCGACGGAGCACGCTGACGGTCCAGACCTTCATATCTGAAGCGCCATACGAGCGGCACGTCTTCAGGAACATAGCACTTACGCTCGTCGCACGCCTGGTAGCGGAACGATCCCTTGACGATCACTTCGCCGGTTGGAGTGACCAGCGGCTTCAGAACAGCCTCCTGTCCAAAAGTGATCTCGCGGCGAATCTGGATGTGCCCTCGGTACACCGGGACGGTCTCACCGATCGCTTCCAGCCGCAACATCTTTGAGGGCGGGTATTCGAAAGAATGCCGTTTCGCGGCAGGCCCGACCTTATCCAATCGCCAATCAATTGGAATGTATCCCTGCACTCCGGGAGCGTAGACGTGCATGCCGGGCTTCAGCTCGATGTCGAGGCTGAGTGCGATTCGAAGACCGGGCCTTGCGATGTCGTTACTGGCCGCGGTGGTGATTTGAAGGTGCTTGGTTTCGGCTGCTCCTCGCGCCGCGTCCAGTGGCTCCCCGAACTGCCTTGCCAGAATGTCAGCGGTAGAGACACGGTCCTGGTAGTCATCTTCAAAATACTTGGACTCGACCCTCCCTTGCGCATCGACGACATACACGCCCGGATATGGAATGCCATGAGTAGGTGAGCCCGGCTTGGTTGTTTCGTTGAGAATATCATAGGCGCGGATGACCATCGAGTCCTTATCCGAGAGCAGCGGATAGGTGATGTGCTGCCGGTCCGCGAAACTCTTGAGCACGCCGACAGAGTCGTAGCTGATGGCCGCTACGCCAAGTCCCTGCTTCCGGATCGTGTCCAGATGCTGTTCCAGCTCGACGAGCTGGATCTTGCAGAACGGTCACCAATCCGCGGAACGAAAGAACACGAGCATGGCCCCTTTCGGGCCCATGATGGATTTGAGAGTTTGGGTCCGGCCCTCCTGGTCCTGCGCGGAGAAAGCGGGTACCTGCTGGCCCACGTCCGGCCCGGTCTTGATGCTCTGGCCGTGCGCCGCAGTGGTCAAAAGAATCCACATCGCCACTTCGATGAGAGATCTCTTTGCCATACAAGCACCTCGTCCCTCAGAACGTGAACGTGTCCTCTTCGGCGATCATGATGACGGGAGGACCACCCGACGATATCTTCACCGCATGGGCCAAGGTTTCCTTGCCTCCGGCAGATGCCGCACACTGCTGGAGCGCCTCCATGGATGGAAAATGAACCTCCGCGACGCGGTAAAACTGAGGTTCGCCTTGCGGCGAATGCAAGACCTTCGTGGCGACCATTTTGGTCTTCCCGTGGAGGTTCGTGATCGCCATCGGTACGTGCTCCTGCTGATAAATCTTTTCGAAAGCCGAGGCGTCCTTGGGTTGTGGATACGCCACGATCAGTTTGACACTCTTCATTTATGTCTCCTTGTGGTTCGCGCTAAATGGGGAGTCAGCGGCGTAGAAGTTGAGTTCGGCCGCCAATCCTATGACAAGACCTGCCAGAGCGCACAGCATTGCAACGCCTAGGTGCGATATCAGAATGTGCCACGCATCCAGGTTTGGGCAGTGAATCTCCAGCACACTGGTCCCAACCAGCCCTGCAAGCAAACCGGTTGCCGCTCCGGTCATCCTCGGAGAAAGGATGGCGCCTCGGCGCAGCATCAGCCAGAAGGGCACCGCCGCTAGAACTCCAATTGGGGTGCCCGCCCGGATGCAGGCCCAGACGTTTCCCCAGAGATTTCGTTCATTCTGAAACTGGAACAAGACAGTGATTGCAATCGTCAGCAATATCATGATGGCAACAGGTAGCAGCCTCGGAGGAATTCTGTGGCGGCTGCCAGGTACCATCTGATGCGCCAGAGAGTAAGCCGGCAGACCAGTGCTGATTGCCAAGGCGCTCATAATCGCCGCGGTTTCGAGCGGGGTCATGACCGCGATGGCGAACGCCCCCATGCGGTAGACACTAAAAGCGACGATGGAAACAAAAATGCCAACGAAAGCTCCAAAAAAGTAGCGCGCTGGAGCCACCGGGCGCACCGGGCGCAAATCAGTAGCGATGCATTCTGTTATCTGTCGCAGGGTTGCTGGCGAAGGGGGATCCACGGGAACCGGCGAATTGAGCAAGCCTGCGAGTTCCTGGCAGCGGTTACAAATTCCCAAGTGATCCTGGGCTTGGAGGGGCAACCGCGATTCCTCGCTCAGAGCCCTGGCTACGTCTTGGCAGTTCATTGAGCCGCTCCTCTCGCCCCTTCCTCTGCTTGGATTTGCAGTAATTTGCGCAGCCGCTCGTAAGCGCGGTGTGCTTTCTGTTTCACGGCTCCCACGGTGGATGACGTGGCACGCGCTACTTCGTCCAGAGTTAGCCCGCCCACTTTCAACATAGTCACCACTTCCCGTTGCGCTTCGGGTAGGGCCGAAACAAGTGTGTCGAACGTGGGACCCGGGTTTCGAGCCTCGGCTCGCGCCGGCACGTCCGGCAGCACCTCCATCGCAATCTCGTGCAGTGTGATGCGTCGCGTCCGGCGGTAGCCGTCCACCCGCACCCGCCTCGCGATGGCATATATCCAAGGCAGCACTGGCTCACCAGGGCGGTACGTATGTCGCACGCGATGAATCCGCAACCACGCTTCCTGCAGCAGGTCATCAGCCTGTTCCCGGTTCGCCACCTGGCTCTTGAAGAATCGGAGCAAAGCTGGGCTAAGGGCGCCAACCAAAGCTGCCGGCGCTTCCGGATCAGCTTGTTGGTAGCGCTCCATCCAGCGATCGAGGTTGGCGAACGACTGCCGCGGTACAACGCTCTCTTGGAGACTGGACCCCATCTACAGACGATTCGCGACAGCAACGCGCGGAGTTACGCCCGGTTTAAAGATTTCTTTGGAGACTCCCGACAATCCTGACATCCATCGGTGTATACCGTTACTGGCCTTGAATATTCCTGGTTAAAAGAGATCGCAACTTGCCGGCTAGCACGAGGATAGAGTTGAACATCGAACTAGAATAATTTCTGTTTGCGCCACTGTTGCACAGATTCCACGGTAGCGCCAAGCAGGGCGCCTCCCAGGCAGCCGATTACCACGACGCCCTCGTGCCAGATCAGAATATGAAATGCGTTCAAGTTCGGACAATTGACTTCCAGCACGCTCAGCCCAGCCAAGCCGGCCAATCCACCCGCGACGGCGCCGATGAGTCTGGGATACAGTATGGCGCCGCGCCGCAGGATAAACCACAGCAGGAATGCCGCCGGGATCGAAAACATGAGCCCGTTTTTCATGCATATCAGACCGCTCGCAATAAAAGCCGATTCCCGCTGCGGACGAAACGTGGCAGCGGTCACCATCATGAGCGCAACCAAAATCACGACGAGGAGCACGGCGGGGGCAAGGGCTTGTCTGCTTCCAGGCACCATCTGCCGAACCGTTGAATTAGCGAGGAGAACCGCGCTGGCAGCAAGCGTCACAAACACGACGATCCTCTGTGCGATGTTCAGCGCTCCCCAGCCGTTCATTCCCAGCAGCAGAACTCCAACAGCCACCACCGATAGAAAAACAATCGCGCACCTGAAAAGCAAGATGCGGGAAGGCGCCAAAGGTCGAATCGGTCTTAGATCCCCCAAAATGCCGGCCTCGATCCGCCGCAACAGGCTCTCCGACGGGCGGCGCCCATCGCCGGCCTCATCCAGCAAGCAGGTCAGACTGCGGCACTGCTCACAGTAAATCAGGTGTTCGGCGGGTTGCGGCTCTAATACGGAATCACGAGTCCGCGAACTGATGACATCATCCATGTCCCGACAGGTCACTTTGCTGCTCCTCTCCACGCGAGTTGCGCGTCTCGGTCCTGCTCGAATCTCTACCGATACTTCGCTGCGGTGAGCGAAATGGTCACGCCCTCGTAACTGCGGGCGCGGATCGAGCGAAGAATCAATTGTGGAAAACTGGACCCGAGCACACTGCAGTGGTCCCGTGCGAATCCTTTTCGGACCAAGAGTCGACATTCCGCGGAACGTGCCGAAGCAGGCTGCGACGCTGATGGCCAACTGAAATGCGCACGGCCGGCGAAACTTTGTGAAGGTGACGCCGAACTAGTCAGCTTCGAGCGATCCGATTCAGACAGCGCCTAGTGGAATCTGCTCAATCCGGGTTTGCCGCGGATCGAGCCCCTCTGCCAGCACCTGCAGCGCCAAATCGCGGTCCGTCACAATCGGGTCCGGTGCGGACGACGCCGTCCGTGCTACTTCGCCCTCCAGAGCGGGAGTTCGATGAAGCTTGCCTGGCCCGGCGCATGGTAGACGCGCTGCGTGGCCTTCTTATAATCCTCAGGGTTTGCCAAGAAAATGTTCGGAACGAATGTTTGCGGATTGCGGTCGTAGAGCGGAAACCAGGTGGATTGGATTTGCACCATCATGCGGTGGCCCGGAAGAAAGACGTGGTTCGCGGTGGGCAAGGTCCAGCGATAAAGCAGGGGTTTATCCGGTGCAATGGGTTTGGCCGTCTCTAGACTCTCGCGATAACGCCCGCGGAAGATGTCGGCTGAAATCATCAACTGATACCCGCCCAGCGCCGGATCGCCGGCCACTTCGTCGGGGTAAAGATCGATCAGTTTGACGACCCAGTCGGAGTCAGTGCCGCTGGTCGAGGCAACGAGATTCGCGATCGGTTGTCCGCCGATCTTTACCGGCGCGTTCAAAACCTCGGAGACGAACGCCACGACATCCGGGCGGCCGGAGGCTTCGCGCTGATCATCCACCAGCCAGCGAGACCAGGAATTGTCATCGATGGGGCGCGCGCGGTACGGCACGGGCTTGGCGGGGTCGGACACGTACTCATTGAACGCCGCGTCACCAGACTTGGGCTCGGTAAACCCGAGCTTGAGACCGGCCGTGAGATAGAGCGGAGTGGGCTTCATCGTGCAGCCGCTCGCGCAACCGGCAGGCCATGCGGGCAGGCGCCTCCAGGTGTTCGTGCCGGTTTCATACGCCATGACTGGGGGCAGGTCCGCCTTGGGCGCGCCATCTTTGAGGAATTGATCCAGGAACGGGCGTAGAATCTCGCGGCGGAAGTAGAGTCCGGTGTCGGTACGGAATCTCAAAGCGCCGAGCGAACTGCCGTCGCCGATCTCTCCGCCGTGACACCAGGGTCCCATGACCAGAAAAACTTTGTCGTTGCCGGTATCTTTCGGCTTGATGGCTTTGTAGACGGCAATGTCGCCGTAGATGTCCTCCTGGTCCCAGAGGCTGTGCACCAGCATCACGGGAACTTTGAGCGGCTGCGAGGCCAGAATCCGGTCCATGGCCTGATCGCGCCAGAAGGCGTCGTAGCTGGGGTGCGCCAGGATTTTGCGCCAGAAGCCGAGCGGTTCAAGCCCGCGGCGCTGGCCCAGCGCGCCCGCCGACCCCGCTTCCATGTAGGTGTTGTACTGGTCATGGTGGCTGGTCCACCACTTGGCTTCCGAAGTGCGCGTAGCTTGCTGATCGTAGATATAAGGAAGGCTCGGTTGGCGGAACGCGCCGTTGTGGAACCAGTCGTCGCCCATCCAGCCGTCAACCATTGGATTCATCGGCACGGAAACTTTGAGCGCCGGATGCGGATTCACGAGCGCCATCAAGGGCAGAAAACCGTCGTAGGAAATTCCAAGGATGCCGACCTTGCCGTTCGATTCCGGCACGTTTTTGACGAGCCAGTCAACGGTGTCGTAAGTGTCGGTAGCGTGATCGACCGGCGTGGGATTCTGCGGCCCGTGCAGCGGCCGATTCATGACGTAATCGCCCTCTGAGCCATGCTTGCCGCGGATGTCCTGCACGGCGCGAATGTAGCCGCCTTCCACGATCACTTCGGTGGCATTGTCGTAGCCTTCCAGAATCGGCCCAAGATGCGAGCTTTGTGCGTGGCTGGTTAGGTTGGTGGCGTTGTAGGGCGTGCGCGTGAGCAGGATCGGCGCGCCCTTGGCGCCTTTGGGCACGATGATGACAGTGTGCAGCTTCACGCCATCGCGCATGGGGATCATAACGTCGCGCTTGACGTAGTCGAAACTGTCCGTAGCGGGCGTGAACTTGGCCGGCGTTTCGCTGGGATACTCGGGATACTTGGGAGACGGCGGAGCGGTCTGGGCCGCCGAGTTGCCAACCAAAAGTAGTAGGCCGAGCAAGGCCAGCGCGCGTGTGCGGTTGAAGGCTTTCATCCAGAATTTCCATTTTGGCTGTTTTGCCACCCGCGATTATACAGGAAGCCACCTTCAGAGAAGTGTTGAAGCGACAAACCGCGGGTATATGGTTCGGAAAGCAGCTTGCGCATTGGCCGCATGCAACCTGATGAGGACCTGCCGGGTCGAAAGTCTTTCCCCGCTCCCCTCGCGTGATTCACGAATCGCCAATATGGAGGAAGCGATCCAAGAACTGACGCTCAAGAACTACTCGTCAAATCACGAGTTCCCGCGTATTCAACGCGAAGTACGCCGCCGACGCAGAACTGGTGCGCCGCGCGCGTGCTCGCGCCATGCGCCCCGGAACCGGAGCGATGTGTAGGGGGGGCACTCTTGGGGGCCTCTAGCTCCTATCCCCTTTAACGGTTGTTTCTGCAAGGCCCCCGACCTACACTCAAGCTGCAGAGGTAATCCGTGAATATCCAGATACGGAGGCCTGTTATCCTCGCGGCTCTCGCCGGTCTTCCGATCGCCGGACAACAGGAGTATCGCCTGCGCGTCACGGTGAATCTGGTCCAGGTGGACGCCACCGTCACCAATTCACGGGGCAAACCTGTTCCCGGCCTGACGTCCGGTGATTTCCAGATCCTGCTCGATGGCAAGCCGCAGCGGATCACCTCCTTTAGCTTTATCGAGGTGGGAAGCCGCCCGCCGGCCACACCCGCTCCTCAGGCCCCACGCTCCGTTCCCAAGACACTCGAAGCCGCTTTGCCGCCGATGCCCGCCGCGATGCTGAAGCGCGAAGACGTGCGCCGGATTGTAGTGCTATTCGTCGACGACCTCTCCATGTCGTCGGAGAGCGTCCCCACCATCCGCAACGGCCTCCGCAAGTTCATCGAGAAGCAATTGCAGCCCGGAGATCTGGCAGCCATCGTCCGTGCCAGCGCGGGTCTCGGCGCGTTGCAGGACTTCACGCACGATAGGAGGCTGCTGCTGGCCGCCGCCGGCCAGGTGCGGTGGAATCCGGTCGGGCGCGGACTGGCACAAGCCTATAGGCCTATGGGGATGAACCCGTCGGAGGACGTGATTCTGCGTACCTCTATCGGGCAGGAAGAGACGATCAGCCGCATCCAGAACTACACGGTCGCCGTCGCGAGTTCCTTGCGGAGACTGGTACATGGAATGGCAGATCTCCCCGGCCGGAAGTCGGTCGTCATCTTGTCCGATAGCCTCCCTCTGCGAACGCCCGACGACATCCAACCCATCGGCACGCAAGGTCTCGGCGGTAACAACGGCGAGCTTGCTGTCGGGAGCGGTACAGGCGGCCCGATCCTGGCCGCCATGCGCCACGTAGTGGACGAATCGGTTCGCGCTGGTGTGGTGATCTACGCCATCGACACTAGGGGATTGAATTCGTTGCGAGTGCAAGCTGGTGACCGTCCTGTACAGCCGAATGCGCCCGAAAACACTCTACCAGGACCACCCGGTTCAAACGACACCTCGGCACAGGTCAACAGCGACTGGGTTTGGGACGCGACGGACACCCGCCGCGCCGAGTACCGCGAAGGCCAGTGGGGCGCGATGTTCCTCGCCTCTCAGACCGGAGGCTTCATGATCACTGAAGCCAACTTCATCGACGCCGGCATCGAGCAGGTTATGAACGATCAGAGCGGCTACTACCTGCTCGGATTCACACCCCCGGCCGCGGCCCTCGAACCCGGCCGCGTCGGGCCCGTCTACCATCGTCTCAAGGTCGAAGTCCGGCGCCCCGGCATGCATGTGCGCTCGCATCAGGGCTTCTTCGGCGTGGCCGACGAAGACATTGCCGCGGCTTCGCCCCGCCCGGAGCTACAACTTGCCGCTGCGCTCGAATCCCCGTTTCAATCTTCTGGTGTACGGATGGAAATCGATTCTGGCTTCCTGAACGCCCGCAAGAATGATTCCTTCATCCGCATTGCCGTCGTTTTGGACGGACGCGATCTGGCTCTATCCGGCCCTCCCATCCACCGAACCGGCGTCATTCACCTGATTGTGCGCGTATTCGAGGTGAGCGGCAGCCAGGTTCCGGGCGGTATCGACCAGGCGCTGCGCATCGATCTCAACGAGGAGGGCTACGAGCGCGCACTGAAGTACGGCCTCATCTACACGGCGCTCCTCCCGGTCGCCAAGCCCGGTCCGTACCAGGTGCGGGCCGCGTGCCGCGATGAAAGCACCGGCAAGATCGGCACAGCCGGCGATTTCGTGGTGGTCCCTCGACTGATAAAAGGGCTGGCGCTTTCGGGCATCGTTTTCCAGCGCTCGCAGGGGATCGAAGATCATGTCCGTCCTGCCATCGGGCCCATTGACTACGCTCCTGGCGAGCGCAGTTCGCATTACAAATCATCAATGCGCCACGTTCGCCCCTTACCATCCGCACCAAGCTGTTCCGCGACGGTGTCGATGTTTACGAGAGCCCGACGATGCCGGTCGAGACTGGCACGTCCACGGCCGGCCGCGCTTTCACCCATGGCGCTATCGACATTCCCGCCAATCTGCAACCCGGCGACTATATGTTGCGCGTAGAAGTCGAGGATCGGCTCCCACGGCCCGATCACGCAATGGCTTGGAGGTGGGCGCGCCTCAGCGTTGTAAGCGTCTTCCGTCCGAGTAGGCCATGTATTGGCCTTTCCTTTGTGTCAGGGTGGACGCCGGATCTCCGCAAGTACGAAAACCGGTTCACAATCGCCGTGCTAGTAAAAATATAATAAATCTCGGACCGGCCCGCTGAGGTATATTCTGGCAGACGCCAAAACTGAACCCTGCGAAGGCCAGGAGGCATCTCAGGAGATGGGTGTTATGAACTCCAAAGCAGAGAAATTGCTGGTGGTCGAGCCTGACGATGCCCTCAGGGAACGAATCGTCCAGGTGTTGAGCGATGCGGGATATGAGGTCTCGACCGACTACCGAGACGGGATGAAGGCGATTCGCGCATTCGAGCCTGACGCAGTTGTCGTGGGCGCTGATCCTCCCCAACTCGATTGCTGCGACCTTCTGTCCCAAATCAAAAGTTCCGAGCACACTCAGTACATACGCGTCGTGATGCTATCTCCGGGAGGATCTGGCGAGCGGACTCGGGGGCTGGACCTAGGGGCCGACGACGTGCTGTCGCTGCCCTTCGACGCACACGAATTGCTGTCGCGGGTTCGCTCGCAACTACGGAGCAAACACGTTGCGGACGAGTTTCGGGACCGACTGCGCTTGGCCGAGGAGAATCAAAACGCTAATCAGCAGGTGGTGGCAGCAGTCAATGAAGAACGGAGGACGCTCCGGGTTGGCGGACTCGTGACCGTCATTGCGTTAATCGCTGCTGGTCTGGTTTTTCTCTTCTTTTACCGTCGCACCCAGGAACAAAATACCCGGGTTTATGCTGCGATCACCCGCTTGCAGACGGGCATGCTGACGCAACAACAGTTGATGGAACGCTCACGTCGAGCCCGTGAAGAAGTGGAACGCGGTCTCTCTCCGGCTGGCGATCCGCAAAAGCTTCAGCTCCAGAAGAAGAGCGAAGAATTAAGATCGAAAATCGCCATCAGCAAGACAGAAGACGCTTCCGCATTGCGGAATCAATTGAGCGCGGTAGAAAGCCGGCTCCAGAAGCTGGAGACCGACGGCAAGTTTGCTGAGGCGATTATCCAGTCCTACAAGCCGAGCATCTGCCTCATCCATGTTGTGGTTGCCTTGCGCGATCACACCACCGGACTGCGATTGCATTACGCCGGTCTAACGAGCAGTGGCGAGCCTACAGTCGACGAACACAAAAACCCACTCCTGAGCCTTACAGGGAATGGTCCGGAAGTACGCCTGGATGTTTTTGGCACTGGGTTTCTCGCCTCCAACAATGGACAAATCCTCACCAATCACCACGTAGCCGAGCCTTGGTGGCAAAACGATGAACTGAAGGAAATGCTGGATCAGGGTCTTGAGCCGGTGATTGCCGAGATGACGGCGTATTTCCCCGGCGTTCCACACGGCGTTGCCATCAAGACGGAGAAGATTTCATCTGCCGCCGACGTGGCTGTCGTGCGGGGAAATGTGGCAGAGCTGGGAATTAAACAGATCGCTCTTGCCGATGGCCGTCGATCGCCCGTCAGCGGAGGGCCGGTCGTGTTGCTTGGCTATCCCACGGCACTTGATGCAATTTTGGCTCGGGCCGGCGAAGAGACGCTCCAGTCCATCGCGACCGCATCCAAAGGTGATCCCAAGCAGGTGATGGAAGAACTGGCCCGCCGCAACTTGATCAGGCCTATTACCACCCAGGGGCACATCGGCGACGTACTGCCTGACAAGATTGTTTACGACGCCCAGACCACTTCGGGCGGCTCTGGTGGTCCGCTTTTCAACAACGAGGGCAAGGTTATTGGAATTAACTTTGCGATGGTGCGTGAGTTCGGCGGATCTAATTTCGCCATTCCTGTTGGCTACGGGAAGTCACTTTTGAAACCTTAAGCCGTCGCTGCAACACCTCGAATTTCGCCGGGATGGGGTTGAGCCGCATCAGCGCGGAATTCACTAGTAGCAGAACTCCGTACTCATATACCGTTCTCCGTCCCCAGCCTGGCCGCTCCGCGCATCAACTTTGAAGAGCGAAAGTGTTCACCTCGCGACGCTAGGGTGCGCCACCACAGCCCTCGCGGAAACCGCACCCGGCGCGCTCTGCCTTCGGTCGCGCTTCGTTGACCTTGATGGCGTGCCCGCCAACGTTCACAGCGTTCAAGGCCGCGACGGCTTTGTCGGCGTTGTTTTCGGCCATCTCCACGAACGCGAAACCCCGTGAGCGGATCGGGTCTTCGGTCGCGTGGAAATCCAAATTGCCTACAAATATCTTGTTTCAAGTGAACCTCCTTACCGTTTGAGAGTGGGCTATTCGAGGCGGGACGAGATCGCGGCCAGGTGTTGCGGGCCGATGACTCTGACTCCTCGCGAGCTTGAACAATTCGGATCGATCTTGCCTGGCGCCGAAACGGTGAGCAGATCCAGCCGGATGCCCAGCGGTTTGGCGAACATGCAAGGCTTTGGCTGATTCACGGTAGGCGTCATGGTGTTTTCGCAACCCCCGCTGACCCAATTGCATCTTATGACCTGGAGCCGATGAATGCGACTAATATTGCTGACATTCATGGTGTGTGCCAGCGCCCTGGCAGCGGATCCGAGGAGAACGACCGAACCCGAAGCCATGAACTACTTGCGCTCAAAGCCGACCGCGGCCAAAAGCAAACGAACATTTCATCCATTTAGGTTTTTGCGCCGGCTGGGCAATGCGGAAAGCGAGTTTGCGTTACGATTGTCGTCCTGGGGAATTCAGCGGCAAGTTGAGGCCGGCAACTCAGAGGCCTTGCCGCGTCCGAGCTCTTTGACGGAGACCTCCACGTCTGTGCCCCAGGGACCGCCCGGCAGTGCCAGCGATTTACAGCGGATTAAGCCAGGCGCGTCCAAAGAGTAACGCCTGGAGCACGGTTGAATCGGAGCTGCGCAAGCAGGGGCCCAAAATGCTCCACGAAGCGGAGATAATTCAACGTTGTCTATTCTCTACCGGAGCGTCGTTTAAGCTAACGTGTGACCAAGCCTCGTGATCTTGCTGCCTTCGATGACGGTGCCGAGGGAAGCCAGCCGGGATTTCGATGATTCAGCATTTGGAACGATTGAAGGCTGCCCTTATGGTTCGGATACACCGCATCGGGTGCGATATATGGCTTCGGGAGAACATCGCCGGGCAGTACGCTCGTCCGCTCACCGCTCCAGGCCCGTTTCATGTAGAATCTCTCGTTATGCATCCTCCACGGACGCCTGATTTCGTGAGCATTGCCGACGCCGATACGAAGCGCGCCTTTGTTAATGGACACCCTGAGGTAGTCGTGTAGTTCGGGCCCGGAACCAAGCTATTCAAGTGGACGCAGTCCATCACGACGCCGCGAGGCATTAGCCCGTGGTGGCAGCTCTTGGAATCCAGGCGGCTGACGAACGGCGCTGTTTGTCCCGGTATCCAAAACTTCCAGGAATACGCGGCGCGCCGCCGTCACCGAAGAGTGGAACCACAAACCAGCCTGCCGTTTTCTCGGTCGATGAATCCTGGCTTTCCAAAGAATCGTCTGAATCGGCATCTCTGGTTCAAGCGTCCCCGAGGAGCCGCGGCCAAGCTCCGAATTCCGCCATCCACTCTTGAGTCAAAGATCAAAACGCTAAAGATTCGGAAAAGCCAATTCAAATTCGGCTAAGCTTACTGTCGAAATATCATCAAAGTCGCGAAATTCACGAAATTCGCGAAGCAAAAGCGCGCTGCCGTTCGTCACTTGTCATCTATTTTCATAACATTACGAATGGCGCGTGGTTTGCTGTGTTCAGCAAACAAAAGTCGAGCCGTACCTGGCAGCGTGCCGAGACAGGGTCTGCTGGCGCGAGCGGAGAAGGCAAAATGCGGAGGCTGTCATTACCGAATCGATAGTTGCAGCAATGGCCAAACAGCCGCTTGGCGGGAGTTACCAAAATCTTCGCCAATTCCGCACCGGCATATGACTACTTCACCGGCCGTTTGACCCTAGTCTACACGCTGGCGGACAGGTACGGCGCCCGCTGTTATGCAATGACGAACCATAAACTCAGCAAACGATAGGAATCATGCCATGACCACACACGACGAGACAACACCTTGACGCTGGGCGCTATTGTAACGTGGGACTCCATCGACGGGTTGCCCCTAAACGGAAGGAGTTGGACCGATCTGGCAACGCTGGAGCCGGGAGTAGTGCCCATCGAGGCACAACCCGCTTACACGGCCGGAGAACGGCCACGAAACCGCGGCTTTGGAGCCCAACGGACAATCTCCGGCGCGTGGCCGCAGCAGAACAATTACCGGGTCGACGGCGTCAGCAGCCCGCAGTGCGGACTCTGGCGGATGCAGAGCGGGCGCATATCATGACGACCCTTCGCGAGAAAAACTGGGTTGTGCTCGGGCGAAATGGCGCCGCAACCAGGCTCGGAGTGCCCAGGACGACCTTGATCGCCAGAATGCAAAGGCTCGGACTTTCGATGCATGGATCTCGAATGAGTAAAGCGCAACGCAATTCTCGTGGTGGTTTCAAGGTTCAGCAGTAAGCAAGGAGGAGAAAGCATGACATGCGAAAACGAAGTGATCGAGGCCATGCCCAAAGCGTTTTGCATAGCCCTTATACTAACTGGCAACGTCGATGGCGCGGAGGCGGCAGTGTTGCGCGGAATTGCTGCTCTGGACTCCAATTACATTTGCGGACACCATCTCATACTGCAGACCTCAATCGCCGCGATCGGGCGGCATCTTGATTTTCTAAACGAGGCCGAGCAAGCCCTTTCCATCCTTCCTCCCGAACTTTGCCGCGTCCTTCTACTTGCGCCGAAACTTCGTCATTGCTTTGTATTGCGGATTCTGCTTGGTATGACGCCAAAGCACTCAGCCGAAATCCTGGGTCGTCCGGTTCTTGAAGTAGATAATGCCCTCGGCGCGGCATTACGATCCCTGGCCGTGGCAGGCGACGGAGGCTCGAATGCGCAACCAAAACCCGATGAGCGGACTCCTCGCGGGCTCGAGCTCGTCCGGCTGGGAAAAAAATGAAGACCACTTCGCGATTGCGAGAATTCTCCGCGCAGGGTTTCCTGCTGGCGTCTGGTTTGCGAATGCTGTCGGTGATTCCGACGACGGCTCCGACAGAAAACTGGTTTGTTCGATGCCGGTTGGCGCTACGTGTAGCGATGGTGCAGACCACCCAGGCGCGGCATTGAATTCACGGTCGGGTTTGCTGCTGGCTTTGGCTCGACCGCGCCATCGCCCTTTTTCGATTGCGGCGGGAACGTGCGCTCAGTGGAGTAGAGTCGAGGAAGGGCGCGTGATCGGAACCGACTGGTAACCGACGCGTTTCCCTTCCCCGCCATCAAACCGGTGCGGCGGGCATAAACCGCGATGCGCCGCATGCCGACTTCTCCCATGGCGTCGCCGGAAGTGATCAAGAGATCCATCCGAGGTGACTGCCGGCTGCGTAATGCGGGTATCGGCCACTCGTGCTTCCACAGCAGCTTACGGTGACAAGCTGCGATCGGCAGGCAACGAACCATGCAGGGTGGTACTAGCAAGCGTTCGCAACAATTGCGATGGCTCGAAGAAGCCGACCGGAAGTACCTGACCCGGAGCGCTGTAGCGCGGACGAATGGCTGCGGGCGACACCTGTTGTGATATCCTTCCGGCTGAACGGAGCTTGTCCAGATGCGTACCTCTCCTTTAAGAACTCTGCTCCTGCTTCTGCCGGCGGCCAGCGTGCTCGCGCAGACCCCGGCTCTGCAAATGAATGTTATCTATGTCTGCACGGATGGCCAAAGCTTCAAGGTCTTTTCGTGCAACGACACCACGGGCGCCTGCGACTATCAGAACTACAAGAATGGGCAGGCGTTCCGGAGAGGCGAGGCGCTCAAGGCACAATTAGCTGCCTTACTTCCGGCGAAGTGCCACGCGCAAACTCCGGCTGAGGCGCGGACCGATCCTCACCGAGGCGAGATTCCGCCATCGCCCTCGCCATTCGCTGGGCGTGCGGCGGCGCCGCGCGGCGCGACTGCTTCCCCATCACAAACCCCAGCCGCGGTCAATGCTCAGAACGCAACAGCCGGGGCGATGGGAGGAGGTGGTTTCAAAGTCGGCGACAGCGTTCGCGTCCTGACCTCCGGCTGGCAAGACGCCAAGGTCCTTCAAGTCAGGGGCAATTCGTACCTTGTCCGCCTGGAGAACGGAACGGAGGTTTCGAAAAGCTGGCCCATCGAAGTGCGGCGGCAGGGAAAACTAACCGCAGCCGACCACGCATCCGGACAGTGGGATCTCCGCGAGCACGTGCAGGTGCTGGTGAACGGCCGCTGGCTGGAGGGCGAGATCGTGGGCCAGAGCTACAACCGGTATAAGGTCCAGTTGCCAGGAGAAAGGACGATGGCGATTGATGGAGACCGGACGGTTGACACGAGTGCGGAGAACCTGCGAGCTTCGACTGCTCCGCCGCTTCCCGCGGCTCGGCCCGCCGGACAACCTCCCAAGGCTGGACTCGCGAGCTGCGCGGGCAAGTATGAAGGCCGGTGGGAACACGTCTCGGGCACGGGTGGCATGACAGTTGTGTTCCGGTCCGGCAAGATGACCGTGACCGGAGGACTGGGCGGTCCCGAAGAGTTCGAATGTTGGATTGGCGGCGGGCACATTTCTCTGTACAAGGCCGGCTCGTCTACGCCCTTATCCTACGGCTTCGACGTCAACAACGACGGAACGCTCCAGACGCCTCTGGGAGCGATCAAGAAGATGGGTAACTGAGGAAACTCGGTTATGCACTGTCGATCACACTCGGCAAGATACAGTTTCCGCGAGGCCACGTGTCGATTCCGGCGACGGAGCGATAACTCCTCAAGTCCTGGTTGACGGCGCATCCGCGAGGCATTCCACACGCCTGGACGCATCCGATCCTCCAGGTACGGCTTGAATTGCTCCAACCTGCCTGGTTGTTTGGACCGGGGTCCGTACACCGGCACAGTGTCGGGTTGGATCAAATACGTCCGGACGGTTTTCCGGCAATAGCCGGTCAGTCGGCTAATGGCTCGAATACTCAAGCCCGGTCGTTTCAACTCCTCGAAGTCTTGCACGTCTCTCCCCCGTAACACATCCCGGCATTGCCTCTACTCCAGAGTCGGTGCCGGCCTTAGCCTCTGTCATTGGGTCGGACATTGACCGGGATTGTTAGCAATCGACGTTCCACCGTTCTGGGGAATTAATGGGCGCGCGTACGAGTCTTCATATTCGTCCCAGGTCGGCGGAAACATGCCACATCGCACGGTTTATCATGACCGCGTTGCACCTCGAATTCGCCGCAATAAGGGCGCCGTTTTGCTGTGTCTGATCTTGACGATGTCAGGCATGCGCCTACGGGCTCAGACTTTGGAGCCGATTTCGACCAAGTTTGCAGACCCCCTGGCCCGTGGAGAAGGCACCTTGAGAATTGGTTATGAGTACGCACACTTCTCAAGCTCAGTAAGTGGTCAGCTGATCCCTTTGCTCAACCTTACGGTCGGCCTTGGGCGCGGCCTGGAAGTCGATCTCCAGTTCCCCGTTTTTCGCGAAAGACTGGCGGACAATCAGCCAGCGCTGGCTGGCGGGGGTAAGGTAGGGATCGGAGCGCGCTACCTGCTCTTTGGTGGCGAGACGCACCGCTACGCCGTGTCACTATTCGGAATTGTGGAGCCTCCGACCGGTCGCAAACAGTTGGTAGGAGATGGGTCGGAGTTGCGTGCTGGTATCTTCGCTGATCGCAGCGTTGGTAACCACCTCGTGCTTCATTCAAACATAGACTGGGGCACTACGGTTGGTGGCTTGTCGCAAAGGCAGCCCGTATTGGAATATCACGATGCCATGGTATGGTCGACTATTTCCCGTGTCGTACCCGTTTTCGAACTGGTCGGCGACACGAATACGGCTACTGGCAAAACCGAGCTAGCGCTGCAACCCGAAGTAATCTATCGAAGCTGCACACACGTTGAGCTGAAGTTTGGTTTTCCCATAGGTTTAACCTCATCCTCTCCTGGGATCGGCATCCGCGCGCAACTTGCCATTCTATGGGACCGCTAGTCATCGTGTGTGATGACACTTTACCCTGGTAATGGGTCTGGCTTAATCACTCCGCGTCTGTACCCGATCTGCCGTGTTTTGGTTTAACTTCTTTTTCTTCCGGCGCGACGTGCTTCCGCGACACTCGCAGCCACAGGCTGGAGAACAGAGCCGCGGAATTTGATTTCCAATTCTTCACACGCGCCAGCGGACGAGACGGCGCATTAAGGTTCCTGGCCTCCCACACATTCAACTCAGACCATGTCCGAGCGAAGCGGCGTATCGGTATGGCCCAGCCTGCCTGCTTACCGTCAAAGGGCGAGCTCGTCCATCCGCACGCCCACCTGCCGGCGGTATGCAATCCGATCCCTGAGAACAAATACAACCCGGCCGATGATGGCGCCGAACACGATTCCTATGAATGCGTAAGCCATTTTCTTGCTCCTGTCCGGGCGGGCCATGAGACCGCCGATTCTATCTGAAACCTCCGACCGGGCCGTAGCCGGTTTCGCCCGGGTCGCAGCGGGCTCGTGAGGGGAGTTCACTCATCGCCTCCGCAGGTTTTGTCAATGCGCCGATCCTCCTCGGCCATGCGATCGAGAGCTTTCCCGAGTCGCCGCGCGTACTCGGCTGCCTCCGGCCGGAACGGTGACCGCGGAGACGCGATAAGGGGAGCAGAGCATTCCTCCACCCGGATACTCTCCGACGCCGCCCAGCGGGAGCAGCAGCCGGACGCTCTTTACACGGACCGTGACGGACTGGTTGGACATAACTGACCTGGTGGCGCGGTTGCAAGCAGGCGATGAGCAAGCTTTTCGTGAGATCATAGAGCGCTACGAATCGCGGAGCCAGACCCTCTTAATCCGAGTCCGCTGTGTTGGTATTCCGGTGGTTGAAGACGGAGTTTTTCAAGGATTCCGCGGCACCACAATGGACGTCACAGAGCAGGAGTTACTGACACAGGAATTGCGAAGGGAACAGGCATACCTCACCGATGCACAAAGCATGGCCCACATCGGAAGTTGGGCTTACAATCTCATCACACGGAAGCTACTGTATTCATCGGACGAAAATGCTCGCCTCTATGGCTTTGATCCCAGTCAAGGTCCTATACCAGCCGAACGCTTTTTCGATTCCCTACACGTGGAAGACGCACCGTGGACGAATGCCGCTCTTGAAAGAGCGGTCCGCGAGGGAACGGATTTTTACCATGACGCATATCGGATTCATCATACAGACGGGAGCATCAGATTCCTGCGTGCCATAGGACATCGCAATGCATCCGGAGAGCCAGGCGAGTACGTCGGCGTCACGATGGACATTACAGATCGAAAGCGCGCCGAGGAGGAACGCGAAAGGCTGCGCCAGCTAGAGGCTGATCTCGCTCACATCAACCGCGTCAACATGATGGGAGAATTAGCCGCAGCCTTGGCGCACGAGATCAAGCAGCCGATTGCCGCCTCGATCACAAGCGCTAGCGCGTGTTTGCGATAGCTTGCCCATGATCCGCCGGACCTCGAAAGAGCGCGCGCAGCAGCCGCCAGGATTGAGCAGGAGGGAAACCGCGCGGCCGACATCATCAACAGTTTGCGCTCCTTCTACAAAACGGGCACATCTGCCGAACGCCAACCGGTTGACGTCAAAGGCACCATTCAAGAAATAACTGCTCTGCTCGGAGCCGAAGCGGCCCGTCACGCCGTAACGGTTCGCGCTAAGAGTGAGGCAGACATGCCTCACATCCTGGCAGACCGGGTGCAACTGCAACAGGTCCTCATGAACCTGATGCTGAACGCGATCGAGGCCATGAAAGACACCGGAGGAGAGTTGACGATTAGATCGGGAGTGAACGCCGAAGGCCACCTGACCGTTTCCATCAGCGATACCGGCGTAGGGTTGCCGGCGGAGGGTGCGGACTTGATTTTTGATCCCTTTCATACGACGAAACCCCAGGGCACGGGCATGGGGTTGACCATCACCCGCTCGATCGTGGAGTCTTACGGAGGGCGAGTCTGGGCCACCGCTAACCAGGGGGCTGGCGCGACTTTCCATTTCACGCTTCCCACCGGGGCAGAGGCGCATGCATGAAGCCCGCGGCTGTTCCCACGGTTTTCATCGTTGATGATGACTCTGGCATGCGTCAGGCGGTCCAGGATCTCGTCGAGTCTGTTGGTCTGCGCGCCGAGTCGTTTTCAACGGGCGAAGAATTTCTGAGTAAGCAACGCACTGCTGAGCCGTGTTGTCTGGTTCTGGATGTAAGACTGCCTCATATGAGTGGCCTCGATTTCCAGAGCAAGTTGGCAGAGATAGGCCAGCAAATCCCGATCGTTTTTATTACGGCCCATGGAGACATTCCGATGTCTGTCAGAGCACTGAAATCGGGCGCCGTCGAGTTTCTAACGAAACCTTTTCGGGATCAGGATTTGCTGGACGCAATCCAGCAGGCGCTCCAGCGGGACCGCGCGGCGCGAGAACACCAGGCCGAGATCGACGCGCTGCACGAGCGTTATGAGGCGTTGACCGCGCGAGAGCGCGAGGTGATGGCCCTCGTGGTCTCCGGCATGCTCAACAAGCACATTGCCGCCAAAATCGGCGCCAGCGAGGCCACAGTAAAGATTCACCGGGGCCACGTCATGGAGAAGATGCAGGCTGGATCGCTCATTGAATTGGTTCGTATGGCCGACAAGCTCAAACTCTCGCCGAACAAATAGCGCTTGCTGCCGTCTTTCGGTAATCGATTAACAAAGAAGGAGAACGATGATGTCTGCGTACGTTGTATTCACGAGAACTAAAACCATCGATCAAAAAGAGCTCGAAAAATATTGGACTGGAATCAAAGCAACGATGGAGGGTCATCCTATCGAAGTGCTCGTAGCCTATGGAAAGCACGAAGTTCTTGAAGGTGATCCGATTGAGGGAATCGTCATTGCGAAATTCCCGAACGCGAAAGCCGCAAAGGATTGGTATTACAGCGAGGCCTACCAAAGCGTCGCCAAGCATCGCAAACTGGGGGCGATCTATCACGGACTCATCGTCGAAGGCGTCAGCTAGTCCAAGAACTCCGGCACCTCGGCTCTCGTCTCCGTACCCGCTTTATTCCGCGAACCCCCGGGTCTTATTCGACTACCACCTCGGTCGTAGTTCATGCCGACTTAGGTCTGATTGCGTCGTTTTGTGGACAGCGCTACTCTCCCCACAATGGGCATCGAACACAACTCGAGCGTTCTCGCGATCCTCGACGACGACGAGTCGGTTCAGAATGCTCTCCAGGACCTGATCGAATCGGAGGGGCTGTCTGCGCTCTGCTTCGGCTCTGCAGAGCAATTCCTGGATTCCACTGCCCGATACGTGGCCCTGTGCCTGATAGCGGATATACGCATGCCAGGCATGTCAGGTCTCGAACTGCAAGCGAAACTCAAGAGCGAGAGATGCCCTCTGCCGATCATCTTCATCACTGCCCGGGGCGACATTCCAATGGCAGTTCGAGCAATCCAGGGAGGCGCTATAGATTTTCTGACCAAACCGATTGATGAGGCCGCGTTCTTCAATTCGGTTGAAAGGGCGTTTGAGCAGGAACGCGCGAACCGTCGAGAGGTCACTGAACAGGAAGCCTTCGCAGCCCGGTATGACACTTTGACGCCCCGCGAGCGAGAGGTGCTGGCTTTATTAGTTCGGGGTTTGCTCAACAAGCAAGCCGCATTTGAGCTGGGAATCACCGAGTACACCGTTCAAATCCATCGTGCCCACATTATGCGAAAGATGGAAGCGGATTCTTTTGCCACGTTGGTCAGACTCACCGCTAAGTTCACACTTTCCGCGTAACAGTAATGCCGGTTAAACTTGAATCCTCGGGCCATGCCATGACATGTAGTTGTCGTGGGATAAGTGTCGATTCGACCGTGTGAAAAGTGTCGCGCCATGCCCAAGAGCAGAGTCGAATCGTTCAGCGACTGTGTCATCGCCTTCGCGATTACCCTGCTCATTCTCGACATCCACCTGGAAGACGCAGGAGCAAATATCGATAATGCGGGGATGATTCAGGCGTTGTTGGCTCTGGCGCCTCGTTTCTCGATATATGTCATCAGCTTCCTGATCTGCACGGTTGCCTGGGTCTCTCACCATGAATTGATCCATGACGTGGATTGCGTGGACTCAAGGTTCCTCTGGCTGAACAATCTGTACCTGATGTGGATTGCCTTTTTGCCCTTCCCAACGGGGCTACTCGGTCATCATCCAGATCAGCCAGTTGCTGTCGCTCTTTACGGGGCCGTGTGTGCCATTACATGCCTTTCTTCCTCGGTTCTGCGGTGGTACGCCTCGTTCGGAGGCTGTCTCATGAAAAAGGAAATAGCTGAGACCAAGCGGCGTCGGGATCTGCGGGTTTCGTTATATTCTTTTCTTCTCTACCTTGCTGGGATGGCCGCCGGATTCTTCGTGCCGCGGCTAGGGTTGTATTTATACGCTGGCATTCCAGCGTCTTACGCGATTAGCGAACTGGTCCGTCGCAAAGGCAACGGCAGGGCGCGCTAACTTGGCGGCGGCCGGTTCAGGCGCGCTTCAAGTTTGCGTTTTCGAGCCCTTTGTTCCCATGACCAGAGCACGGGCTCTCGGCTTTTTCACCTCGGTGATCGGCGTACCTATTAAGGCTATTGCTTTACCTTTAGCACCGCGATGGCGACGCCGTTCCAACTCGCGCGAGCCGAATGGTCTGGCGGACGATCCTCCAGGGCCACGGCTCCAAGCTTGCCTGAATCGAGGTTCGGCAAGTGGTAACTGACCTCACAGGTCCGGACGAAGACGGAGCGACGGGTTGGCTGCCTCCCGCGCCAGGGCGATCCTCGTACGCAATTTTGGTGGCGGGTGTCATATAGCGATGCTCTGCCCGTTGGTGGGCGAATGCAGGGGGGGTGCGGATTTGCCTGCCTTTTGGCGGGTGGGGATTTTTAGATGCCGGGGATGTGGAAGAGGGTGGCGAGCGCGTGGCCGATGGTCATGCCGAGGGTGACGACTGCGGCCTGCATGGGTTTGTCGATGACCTCGCTTTTTGTCGGACATGGGAGGCGCGTTAAGGGTAACGTCGCATAGTACACAGGGCAGTTCAAATTATTCTAAAGATTTGTTCAAATGTTTCTGGAGAAAAAATAAAACAAAATGCCGCGCTGGGATGCGGATCGTGATATGCTTCGGGGCCGGAAGGAGACCTGAATCTTAGACCGATGGGCCAGGGATACCACATGCTTGGATTTGCCGTCATCCTAATCCTTTACGCGGCGATCGGGTTTATGGCTGTGGCGGGCGCCATCTTCATCGCCCGGAAATTCCTCGCCCCCAAGGCAGAGCAGACCTTCTTCGCGATGTTCCTCATCATGATCGCCGGGTTCTACCTGGCGTTCGCCGCCTACTTCGGGGCGGCGACGGCATGGCGGATGGAGACGGCTGTCGTCTTGGCGTTGCAGCAATTGGCCTTGCGGGCGTGCGCCTGCCCTTGGCCCTCATCATCGGCTATCCCCTGCATGGCCTCTGGGACGTGCTCCACGAACTTCAAACGCATGGAGGCTACTTTGCGTTCGAGCTGGGCCAGCTCACCGCGATCCCGCTAGCCTACGGAGTCTTTTGCACAGTTTTCGACTTCTGCGCGGCGGCGTATTTCTATAGACGACGCGTCGAGTGGAGTGCCGCGTGGAGGGCGCCACGGTGAGTATAGCTACGTAGTTGCCCCGGGTCCTTTTAGGATTGTGTCGGTAGTCCCGTGGGCGTGACGCGGCGCGGTTGAGGCGCCGGGGAGAAGGGCGGGGGAATCTACCGGAGGCCGCATGACCCGCCCGAAGCAAATCCCCCAAGGCGCTCGGCTAATCCACACAATACTGCCGTGGTCTCCTGGCTACGAGCTCCAGATATTGGTGACAGCAGGCGTGATCGCGGGCTGATCCCGTTTGGGACTGCAATTCGGCATCGCTGCGCCGTCGGTCGTAGGGAAGAAAGGTGGCCCGCCACCCGGCTATGGCACAGGCATCACCGAGCCAGACGTGCGCGAGCGGAGCTCCACTCCATTTTGCTCTGAGAATAGGATGGGGACTATTGGCGGGACGACGGCGCAGGGAGCCCCATGGTGCTCGACCATCTGAGAATGCCGGGCGTTCCTTTAGTCGCCAGCCTTGGTTTCAAAATTCTTGCTAAGCAGTTTGGCGATTCGCTTTGCCAGATTGTTGGTGACGCCCAGGTTCTCGCCGAAAAAGTGAACTTTCCCCTGCATGCGGCTATCTAATAACCTCCGCCCGTCCGTGGCTGTCACCGAGGCGCTGACTTCCACCGTGGTCGCGCCAAGAACAGCGGTGAGTTCGCGCTTCATCTGGCTGCCCTCCTTGAACTTCTCCACAGTGGTGTGCAGCCTAACCAGACCAGGGATGCTGCCGGCCGCGCGATCGCCGCTCCGAAAGACCTGCCGGAACGTTCCGGCCTCGCGCACTCGCTCGACGAGAAACTCGTAGATCGCTGAGCGAAATTCGGCCGGAATCCGAACGTCACCAGCCTCGACCGGCTCGATTTGAATCGCCGATGCGGATAGTTTTTCGGAGTTAGCTTTCTCGGCCGCCGGAACGCTTGCCTTCCTTACCTTTAACTCCTGTTCGGCTGGGGCGCTGGCATGGGCGCCGGCTGCGAAGAGTTGAGCCCGCTCTTGCTCCGCTTGGCTTCTCGGCAATGCCAGGATGGCAGCATGCAGCCCACCGTCTGAATCCCGGTATGAGACCGTCAGTATGTCTACTTTCGTTCGCAGCAAAAGGGTCAAAGCCGCACCGCTGTCGTAGGGCGCAGCGATCGCTGCGGTCCGGGCCACGGTGCCTGCCTTTCCTCCGGCTTGAGTAGTTTCCGAGCCGACGGAGATGTCGTCGATTGCCGCAGTGGGGACCTTTGAGTTCGTCGTCCCGGCTTCGAACTGCATTACGCCATTCTGAACGGTCAACTTTCCGGCTCTGTTGCGTTTTACATTCTCCAACCCGATTACATGGCGCGCATTTACCTTGGTTTCCGCCTGTTGCGAGAGTCCGCAGACAGCGAAGCTGAGTAGAATGGCCGTGAGAATTGTTGGATTCAATTTGTGGCCTCGTTTCCCAAGTGCACCGGCGCCACTCATAATAACAGAGAGCAAAAAGAGCGGTTTTATTGGAGTACTTGCAGTTACCTGAAAGATCGGCTGTGAAATCAGGCCCATGTCAGGGGCGGCGTGGCTTTTCGCCTGTTCCAAACCTGTTACGCCGGCGGAACGTGGCACCCCAGTGGTTTGCGATATGGCCTTGTAGCCGAACCCTTTTGCCCTCGATTCTCGGCATTTTACCTCTCCTTCCGGCGCCTCCGGCAGGCTTGCGCGTAACGGTTTCGCGCGTCTTTTAAATACGGCTCTACTCAAGGCATGTGGTCTTCCAATTGACCGAAACAATGAACTGTAGGAACGCTGAGGTCGTATTCGAGGGGGGTGTCAGAGCCGCGCAGTTGTTAGCCGCTTGCCGGGACGTCGACAGACCTAGCGACCGTGACCAAGCTGCCGCGCACCGCTTCTTCGTCCGCTGGAGCGGCTCGAGAGGCGAGGTGCCCGGCACGATCGGATCCGCAACGGAGCGTACCGCGGCCGGAATTTGACTGCGTGCACCTTCGTGGCTAAGATTTCTGCCAATCCAAACCGGAAGGCGGGCTGATTTTTCACAAAGGCTACACCGCAAGTGAACGACCAGTGGATATTCCTATGCCCCGAAAATCGTGGTTTATGGTAAGAGTGGCAGGTGTCTGGCAGTTACCGAATTGTCGGTAGTTTGTCGATCCTTCCGGAGCCGCCACCGGCGAGCGCTATAAGCCTGGGCGATGCTGAAGCGTCTTGGGCGCGCGCCAAGACGAGCGGCAGGCCGGACTCAATGGTGGAACAGGGTCGCCAATTCCAACACTCATCTTTCGGGCGTTCGATTGCCTACTACTACGCTGCATCCACAAAGGGAGCTCAGACATCTAAGATCAGTGGTATGGGGTCTCCAATGGGAAGCACGGTGAGCGCAAGACGCGAAGTGCCGTCAGACCAATTGGTCGGCGCGCGTTATGAATCACTGATCCGGCTTGCCGAGTCGATCCGGGCCCAACATGATACTAAGACACTCTTTCGCGTCCTGGTGAGCGAATTGAGCCCCTTGATTCCCTTCGATGCGATTGCGCGTTATGACGAATCCTCGAAGAAGGTGGATTGGCATCTTTGCGAAAGCTGCCAACACAATCCTCCTCCCTACGACGTTCAGATCACGGAGACGCTACCGTGGTGGGTGTCCGAAAAGCAACAGGCGGTAGTCATTGCAGATGTTCGGCAGGAGACACGTTTTTCCTATACCGTGGAACGGCTCAAGGAAAACGGGCTTCAATCGGCGTGCGCGCTTCCTCTTAGCACCGCACATCGCCGGCTCGGCAGTCTCCTAATCGCCAGTCAAAGACTCGACGCCTATTCAAAAGAAGAGGTACGGTTCCTATCACTGGTTGCGGACCAGATCGCACTGGCGATGGACGACGCCATCAGTTATCAGGCGTCTCGGCGCGCCCAGGAACGTTTGGAGCTTTTGCTGGACCTGACGAACCGTGTAGTCTCGACTCTAAACCTTCGAGACCTGCTTCGGGTAGTCGCAGCGAATCTCCGCCGCGTGATGCAGAGCGACTGCGTTGGCATTAATTTGCCAGACGCGGAGGACGGCAGGCTGCGAATCTACGCGCTCGACTTTCCGGGAAGCAACGAGGTGATTCGCGAAGGGTTTGAGCCGCCGGCCGACCCGACGTTTGCACAGGTTTTTCGAACGGGAGAGCCCATCGTCGCCGGCGCTCGGGAACTGGCGACCAATTCAGTTGCCGCAGAGCGTGGAATCAAATCTGCTTGCTATCTGCCCCTTACCAGCCGGGACCGCGTCCTCGGCATTTTGGGTGTCGGTAGCGTGCGGGCGAACGCATTTTCCCAGGATGACGTCACGTTCCTTACCCAGTTCGCCAGGCAGGTGGCGATTGCGGTGGACAATGCGATTGCGTACGGTCACATCTCCGATTTGAAAGATCAGCTCGCGCAAGAGAAACTTTACCTCGAAGATGAAATCCGTAACGAGCTGAATTTCAAGGAGATCGTGGGGAAGAGCGAGGCGCTGCGCCGTGTCCTGACACTCGTAGAGACGGTGGCACCCACCGATTCCACGGTGTTGATCTATGGCGAGACGGGGACCGGGAAAGAGCTGATCGCGCGCGCCGTCCACGATCTGAGTTCCCGTGGTTCGAACCCTTTCGTGAAGCTGAACTGTGCGGCCATTCCGACCGGGTTACTGGAAAGCGAACTGTTCGGGCATGAAAGAGGCGCGTTCACAGGCGCCATCGCGCAACGCGTCGGAAGGTTTGAGCTGGCGCATCACGGAACCGTTTTTCTGGACGAAATCGGCGAGATTCCGCTCGAGTTGCAGCCGAAGCTTCTCCGCGTATTGCAAGAGCGCGAGTTCGAACGGCTGGGGAGCACGCGCACGCTTCGCACGGATGCGCGGCTGATCGCCGCCACGAACCGGGACCTGGAAGCGATGGTCAACGAGCAGAAGTTCCGCTCGGATCTCTACTATCGCCTGAACGTTTTTCCTGTCCGAGTTCCGGCGCTGCGCGAGCGCCCCGAGGATATTCCGCTGCTGATCCGGCACTTCGTGCAGCAATTCAGCCGGCACATGAACAAAATCATCGATACGATTCCTTCGGAGATCATGGCCACGCTGACGCGTTATCACTGGCCGGGTAACATTCGGGAACTACAAAACGTCATCGAGCGGGCTGTCATCCTCTCAACCGGACCGGTTCTCAAGGTGCCGACGGACGAACTCCACCTTCGTAGCGATGCGCCGCCAGTTAGCAAGCGCGCCAGTGGGGATTTGCAGGCGTCTCTCGACGACGCGGAACGTCGGGAAATCATTGCCGCTCTCGATAAAACAAACTGGAAGGTTGCCGGCCCCAACGGTGCCGCGGCCCTCCTCGGCATGCATCGGTCGACGCTGCAGTCTCGCATGCAGAGGCTCAGCATCCGTGTTTCGCGTATAGTCACGTAGAATTTGCGGGGCCGTTCCGGTTCAAACCGCCAAACCGTACTCTTTCAGCTTGCGATACAGCGTCGTTCGGCCGATACCCAGCAGAAAAGCGGCCATCGCGCGGTCCCCCTTGGTGTACTCGAGGGCCTGAAAGATCGCGCGTTTCTCCACCTCCATCAGAGGAATGATACCGGATGGTGGCACAACGCGAATGGGCACCGCGCCCGATGCCGCCGCGGCCGCTACCGAAAGCCTGCCCGACTGCCGGGCTTTCAGATGGGTTTGTAGTGCCGAAGGCAGGTCGCAGCTTTGCAGCAACGGTCCCGAATTCATGGCCACCATGCGTTCGATGCAGTTCTGCAGTTCTCGCACATTGCCCGGCCAATCGAAGGTCATGAGGGTCTCCATGCAGTCGTTCGAGAGGCGGTGCAAGCATTTCAGGCGCTCCAGGAAACGCAATACCAGGAGCGGAATGTCTTCGGTCCGCTCGCGCAGCGGCGGCAGCCGAACGGTCACCACATTGAGCCGGTAGAACAGGTCCTGGCGGAAGTTGTTCCGCTCGATCTCCCGCGCCAGATCGCGATGCGTGGCCGCGATCACCCGGATTTCCACCTTGCGCGTGGTGAGCGACCCCACGGCCCGGAACTCGCGCTCCTGCAATAGCCGCAGCAGCTTCACCTGCATTTCGATCGGCAGATCGCCAATCTCGTCAAAAAACGCCGTGCCGCCGTCCGCCAGCTCGATCAGCCCGCGCTTGGCGTCCACCGCGCCCGTAAATGCACCCCGCACATGCCCAAACAGCTCGCTCTCCATCAAAGGGCCGACCAGCGAGCCGCAATCGATGGGAACGAAGTTCCCGGCTGCGCTTCCCTTGTGGATCGCGCGGGCCACAACCTCCTTGCCCGTGCCGCTTTCCCCGAGCAAAAGCACCGGTGCCCTGGACTGGCCGAGCTTGGCGATCTGCCGTCGGATCTGGCAGATCTGTGGCGATTCCCCCACCAGACTGGGAGAACCTTCCGCATACACGGAACTGATGACTTGCCCTATGTCCGTATAGTGCGGTTGCCGCCGGGCATTCTCACCGTTGCGGTGCGGGAATACGCGGCCACTTCCTGGCCTGGAGTGGGAACCTGGCATGCTGCGGCGGTATCTATACCTGGATGACTGCGTTCGCTGCAATGCTGCTCGCGTCAGCTCTGCTCGCCGACGCGCAGATCGTTCCTGCAGACGATGCCATCCATCACCTGCTTGGGGCTTGGGACGGGCGCCAAATTGTGGCCGTCGCGGAGGTTCATCGGCTCGTTCAGGACAAGGAGTTCCTGATCTCGCTCATCGCGACCCCGGGGGTTCCGAACAAGGTGAACGATGTCGTTATCGAGTTCGGCAACGCGCGGTTCCAGCCCACATTGGACCGCTACATGGCAGGTAAACGCGTGCCGCCGAGCGAACTGCGCCGAGTTTGGGCCGATACCACCGTAGTCAACGGGCTTTGGGACGCCCCGGTTTACAAGCGGTTCCTGGCTTCCGTGCGCGAACGTAACCAGAGGCTTCCGAAAAGGCACAAGCTGCGTGTTCTGGCCTGCGACCCGCCCATCGACTGGCCCAAGGTCAGGACAATCGCCGACGCCCGGCCCTATCTGGAGCGGGACGGGTTCTGCGCCTCCGTGATCGAGCGCGAGGTGCTCGCGAAGCACCACAGGGCACTCGTCATCATGGGCGACGCGCATGTGATTCGCCGTCACATGACCGGCGAGCCGTTGGTGAACGCCGTGACGCTGGTTGAGCGCAAGCACCCCGGCACGGTATTCGTGGCGTTAACCTACTTCGGACAGTACAAGGATTCGGCATCGATCGAGCAGCGTTTAGCCGCTGGTGCCACGCCTTCGCTGTCGCTCCTACAGGGCACCGGCCTCGGCGCGTTGCTTGCGGTCCCGCCAAGACCGCCCACCAGAACACGGGTAGGCGGGGGCCAATCCACGACGGAGGAGGTCGTCGTGACTACCCCTCCCCGCCTGGAGGAAGTGGCCGATGCGCTGCTCTACCTGGGACCCAAAGCCAGCTTGACTCGTTCGACGCCACGGGAGGAAGATTTTGGACCGGACGAACTGCGCGAGTTGGACCGCCGCAACCAACTCCTATTCGGCCTCCCGCTCGACCGCAAGACGCTGCTGCAGTAGTCCCGCAGCGAATGGTCCCGGGCGGCGCGAACATCTGGGCATTTTCCACAAGTCACATCGTGGAGCCGGCTCCATCGTCGCGCACTACGAAGGGCTCTCCGAGCTTGTTATCGATATCCGCGTGGATACGCGCCGCGAGTGCACCCGCATCGTCGAGGGTTGCCGCGCGTCCCACCAGCACGCGCCACAGCGCCGGATCGCCCGGCCGCAACACCAGCCGCGCCGCGCCATAACGCGCTTCCATCTCGATGCGCACTTTCTCGGCATTGGCCCTATATTGGAACGCGCCCACCTGCACCGCGTAGAACCCAGGCGGTGGAGCAGCCGGGGCCTGGATCACTGCGACGCGCACGCGCGCCGTGCCGGGACCGATCATGCCGATTGCCTGAGCGGCAGCATGCGAGAGATCGATCACGCGGTCGTCAACGAAGGGACCGCGGTCGTTGATCCGCACCTCAACCGATTTTTCATTGTCGAGATTGACCACGCGCACGAGAGTGCCGAACGGGAGCGTGCGGTGCGCAGCCGTGAACTGCTCCATGTCGTAGATTTCGCCGCTCGCCGAAGAACGTCCATGGTACGGATGGCCGTACCAGCTCGCGAGGCCGACTTCCATTCCAGTGACCGGAGCCGGGACCTGAGGTGGGACCGCTGCCCGGACCGTTCGCTTCTCCCCGCAGGAAGAGAGCGCCAGCCCCAGGCAACCGGCGACCACCAGTGCTTTCCGCATATCGTGTGATGCTAACCCGCCGTTCCGGCTTCAGGCAACCACAAAATGTTGGCAAGCAGACAACTCCCGATGAATCAATCATTCAGGAGTATATCCAGGTTTCCGTTAGTGGAATCTCAACGGTTATTCCGCGCGACCTGGGCGCTCTCGGCCGCGGCGAAGGCCTTCGAGGGGTTGATCAAGTGGCGGCGGCCGTCCGGCGTAGCATCCGCCGTGTCGCGGATGATCCGGATCACATCAGCGGGCTGCAGCCCGGGATTCACCGCCAGGATCTTGGCCGCGAGGTTCACTACGTTGGGCGACGCCATGGAAGTCCCGGAGAACTTCATGCGATCGCCGCCTGGCACGTAGCTATCCACCTCGTAGCCGTTGGAGTGAACCACCACCGTCGGACCGTAGCTTGTGAACGGCGCTTCGTCGCCGGCCTTATCGACCGCCCCCGTGGTGATGAGGTTCGGCAACCGGATGCTGGAGGGAATGAATTCGTTAAACGTGGCGTCGTTGTTGGCGTTGCCGCCCGCCGTGACGAACAGAATTTCCGGGGCCGATGCAAATGCCTTTTCGAGCCCCCGCTTTTCGATCTCGAACAATTCTCGCGCCGTCTGCTTGCGCTCGTCGACCGTTTTGCCGATGCCGCACCGTTCCAGGCCGGCTTCTTCGTCTTTCACCGAGCCACCCCAGCTCATATTGACCACGCGGACGTGATGCGCCTTGAAGAAATTCACGTAATCCAGGGCAGCTTCGGCGGCGCGCCCGGAAAGTTCATGGCTGGGGCAGGGATCGGGAATCATCTTGAAGTCAAAAGTGATGCGGCCCACGACTAGGCGCGCGTAGGGATTGCCGTCCATCGCAATACCCGCCACGTGCGTGCCGTGCATATAGTCGCTGGCCTCGCCTACTTCCTCGATGAACGGCCGCACCTGGTCCGGTTTAAGCGCCGCGATTTGCTTCTTGATGTCGCTGGCCTCCGGGCTATCGATGTTCGCCTGCATATCGAGCAGGCCTTTGACGCGCTGCTTCAGCTCAGGAATTTTTCGCGCGCGTTCCGCCGGAAATGGGTAAAGCTCGCCCGTCGTCTTGCGGGTGTAGAGATCGTAGGCCAGCACCGCGGGCTTGCCGTCGTTGTCACGAATGACCTGATTCTTGAAGATGGCTGTATCCACGCCGCTGTCCCACACCGCGATATTGACGGGCGAATATTTTTTGCCCGGATCGAGCCGGACAGAGCGCGCCGCCCAGATGTCGGGCTTCTCTTTGTGATTCGCGGAAAGATACGAACCGAACGCCTCGACCAGCGAGTCCTTGAGCGGGATGACTTCCGCTATCGTCACCTTGATGGCGGGCAACCGATCGGCCATATCGCTGCTCAGCGCCCCGGTTTTCTCCACCACCGGATCGAAAACCGACCGTAGTTGTCCCACGATCAACGCTTCGCTTCGAATCTCATATCCCGCCTTCGCGCCCTTTACCTCGTTCTCGACGACGTCGAAGGGCATGGCATCCAGTCTCTGGCGCACAAGTTTGTAAACCTGGCGGCGGTAATCGGGCGAGTTGTGGTCTTTGTATGCGGCTCGCGCTTCTAGAATCGAGCGCAGCACCAGGCCGCTGACCAACTTCTGGCCGGGTTTGTCCTCGAGCGCCTTGACTTCATCCAGGCGGCGCAGCGCATCCTGGTCCTTACCTTCGAGAATATCGAGATACGCCAGCGTGCCGATCAGCCCGCGTTTAGCGGCGGATTCTTCGATTTCATAATCGGCCAGGACCGACTCGACATCCTTGCGGATCTGCGCCGCGAGCTTTCCGAAAGCCTCATCCGTCCGCAGCGCGTCCTCCACCTTCCCGCTGATCGGATAACTGAACTGCGGAACGTCGGCCGCGCGCGTGATTTTCTTCTTCGGCGTCTGGGCGAGACCGAGGGCGGCGCCCGCCAGAACAAGCAAAACGAAGGTTAGTCTGCGTCTCATGAAGCCTCCGGTATTGGGGAAGTATAGCGTTTTGAGTTCGCGTGCGGTGGAGGAGAGGGACGAATGGGAAAGAGTGTGGGGTGAGTCGCGCCCTTACAAATGGCGAGGCCTACCTCGCGCCTACGGTTCAGGTGTAGTGGCCGGACACGTCCGGCCAACGTGTTCGTAATCCAGCTCGCCGCCTTTTTCTATCTCCAGCAGCCGGTTGTACTTTGCCAGCCGCTCCGAACGCGTGATCGACCCCACCTTAATCTGTCCTGCGCCCGACGCGACCGCGAGATCGGCCAGGAAATCGTCTTCGGTTTCCCCGGAGCGGGCGGAGATCACGGCGCGGAAACCGGCGGCGCGGGCGCGGTCGATCACCTGGAAGGTTTCGGTGAGCGTGCCGATCTGGTTCATTTTGACAAGCACGGCGTTGGCGGCGCGCTCGCGTATGCCGCGCTCCAGGCGCTCGGGGTTGGTCGCGAAAAGGTCGTCGCCAATGAGCTGGACCTTCCCACCAAGGGCGGCGGTGAGCTTCTGCCATCCGGTCCAGTCGTCTTCGGCGAGCCCGTCTTCAATCGAGACGATGGGATAGCGCCCCGTCCAGCCGGCCAGCAGGTCGATCATCCCGTCAGAAGCGAGCGACCGGCCTTCGGTTCGCAGCTCGTACTTGCCGTCATTATAAAAATGTGAGGATGCCACATCGATGGCGATAGCGATACTGCGGCCGCCGATGGCTTCCACCATCACGTCGAGCGCGGTTTCGTTCGTGGGCAGGCGCGGCCCCCAGCCGCCCTCGTCCGCCACGCCTGTCAGAAGATAGCCGCGCTTTTCGAGCACGGCGCGGGCGTCGCGATGCACGGCGGTGATGGCTTCGAGCGCTTCGCCGTACGTCGGGAAATTCAACGGAACCGCGAGGAAATCCTGGAACTCGACGTTGCGGCCGGCGTGCAGTCCGCCCGAAAGGATATTGACCATTGGCACGGGCAGTGTGGCGCGCCGCTCTCCGGCCAGATAGCGCCACAGCGGAACACCGCGCGAGCGGGCTGCGGCGCGGGCCACGGCACAGGAGACTCCTAAAATGGCATTGGCGCCCAGGCGTGACTTGTTGGGCGTGCCGTCGAGCCCGATCATTCGCCGGTCGAACGCGGCCTGGTCCTTTGCCTCCAGACCACAGAACGGC
>JACXTT010001215.1_pt1 | contig 43567 bp, 39 predicted proteins | sample 9270951 | NCBI WGS metagenome assembly JACXTT01 (sample SAMN15532306, study PRJNA645909) | rock metagenome | isolation source: weathered quartz diorite | place: Puerto Rico | collected 2017-06-21
TCTGCTGGACTATCTGGACGGCGGCTACATCGGCGGCGTTTATGGCGAGAGGTTGAAGGATGTGAAAGGCTTCGCTCCGGACTGGCGCCCGGTCTGGAAGTTGAACGACTGGAATCGCCTGCGCGCGCGGATCGAAGGCGACGTGCCGCACATCCAGGTCTGGCTGAACGGCATCAAGATCACTGACTGGCGCGACACGGAGAACCACGCAACCGGCGGAGCGACCAGCGGTATGATCGCTCTCCAAGTCCATGGCGGCAACCGCTGGATTCCGGGCGCCAAGCACCGCTTCCGGAATATCGCGGTGCGTGAGCTGCCGTAGAAGCGGTTGCCCGCCGCGTCGAGACTAGACCTTCAATGCGGTTCAGGTAAGGAATGGCATCCCAGATCGCTTCTGGACCCTGACCTGATTGTTGGGCCGGTGCTGTTCTCGCCAGCTATCGGTAAACGCTGTGCGACTAACCGTGGGTGATCACGCCAAGCGGCCTGTCGCAGGCACTTCCGCGAGTCTACGCGGCCATCCGGATTGCAAATCTTATTCGCACAAATCACTGAACCCTTTGTTTCCCCCCTGCGTAATTCTCATGCGTGTGCAGCGTCTGTGCATTCTAGGGAGAGTTCGTGACTGCCATCCTCGATCCAGACAATCGCCTGTTCGTCCTGGCCCGGCTCGGCCGACGTCAGTCATCGGCGCCTACGGCTATCGCCATCGTGCTTGTCATACTCGCGTTGGTGCTGATTCCGGGCCAAATGCTCGCGCGTCTCATAGTCCCGTTGATCTTCGCGGGTGGAATTCAATCCATCACGGGTTCGATGGTCCAAAATATAACCGGCTTTCTGCCCATCTATCTCGGTTTGTGGGTCTGGCTCCGGTTTTCGAGCCAACGTCCCTTCTGGTCGCTGGGATTTGAAAACCGGGGTGCACTGCGGCACACTCTCGGCGGGGTGCTGGTCGCCGGTTTGATGATTGCTGTAACGGCCGGGCTGGCCATTCTTTCGGGCGCAGAACCGAGTAAATCGGAGACTCCGGAATTGACTGCGCTTGGAATTGGACTCCTGAGTCTGCTGGCCTACGCTGTGCAAGGGCCGGCGGAGGAAGTGCTGTTCCGGGGCTGGCTGCTCCCAGTCATTGGGTCGCGCTACCGTCCATGGATCGGCGTGTTCGTTTCGGCGTTCGTTTTTAGCCTCGCGCACGCGGCAAGTTCCGGCATTACGCTGCTGGCATTCCTGAATCTCTTTCTCTTTGGGATCTTCGCGGCCGTCTATGCGCTTACCGAGGGCGGACTATGGGGGATATGCGCGTGGCACGCAGTTTGGAATTGGGCCATGGGTGATTTATTGGGGTTTGCACTAGACGGGACGGCCCACTCTGGCCTATTGATCTCCATACGAGCCCCTGGCCCGAACATTATCACGGGCGGCGCTTTCGGCTTGGAGGGTGGATTGGCTGCCACAGCGGTGTTTCTGATCGCCATCGGCATCATCGCCGCGCGAAGTCGGCGTGTAGAACTTCCTGGCTCGGACCACTTGGGCATGTAACCCCCCCCCGGCACAGCCCCTGGAATCCCTGCGGCAGCGGGACTACAATAAAGCCGGGAGGTGAGAGCCGATGCTCAACAGCCTCGAAAGGCACCTTCACGAAGACGAAAAGATTGTCCGGGCGATGCTAACGGCCTCGCTCTGGCGCTACGGCGTTCTGCTGGGCACCATCCTGGCGCTCGCAGCCATCGGAGGCGGAATCCTGCTTCTCGGCCGGTAGGCGTCTCAGCACCGCCGATGCCGGTACACCAACCACGCCGACGCGACCATTGCGGCCGTGCCCAGCGCCAGCTTGCCTTCAAAGAGCCACACATTGTTGATTTGCTCGGTTGGCACGACCGAGCACAACAGCGCCAGCACCGTGATCGCCAGCCCGGAGATCGCGCTGATCGGCCGCCCGGCTTTCCAGGCGCTGCCGAAGATGTAGAAGAATGGCAGGAATCCCCCGATCAGCATCAGCGAAACCAGCGTCTGGTAAGCCGCACGCATCGTGTCGCCGAACTGCATCGCGATCAGCAGGAACGACGCCACTCCGCCCAGTGTGAGGATCGAAATGTGCGGCGTCGCCCAGCGCGGATGGATCCTTCCGAACGCCTCGGGCAGTAGATGATCGGCTCCCGCCGCCATTGGCAGGCGCGAAACCGCGGTGCCAATTCCGCCGAACTGCCCTACGGCGCTGGCCAGCACCAAGAGCGCGAACAGAGCTGGAATCCAGCCCACTCCCAACACACGCCCCGCCTCCACCCCGGCCTGCGCATAGCCGTACAACTCGCTGATGTTCTCCGGCCGCAGCAGCACGAGAAGCGAAATCGTGGCCAGTGAATAGAACGCCGTGATAAAGCCGGAGGCGATCCATCCGGCTCGCGGCACCGTACGCGCCGGTTCGCGGATCTCGCCGCCCATCATGCCGGCCAGTTCCAGTCCGCTCATTCCGTAGGCCATGGATGACCAGAAACTCACCGACCCCCAGTTCCAGTCGGGGGCCAAGTGCAGCGGCGTCGCGCTACCTCGCTTCGTCCACACTATCGCCGCCACAACGATCAGAACGGCGCCAAGCAGCCAAGTGGCCGCGCCGCCGACGTTCTGCGTCCATTTGCCGATGCGCAGCCCGATGAGGTTGGTGCCCAGCGCAAGCCAGATCGCCGCCAGCGCCACGCCGACCAGCCAGAACCGGTTCTCCGCAAGGTGAGCGTAGGAAGGACCCAGGGTGTAGAAGGCGGCGCTCATATAGAACATCGCCGCGCTGGGAAACCAGAACGCGATGCCGATCCAGTAGATCCAGAAGCAAAGGAATCCATGCCAGGGGCCGAAGTCGCCGCGCGTCCAGAGGTAGAGTCCGCCCGGACCGGGATATTTCACCGTCAGGGCGGCCACGGCGAAGGCCAGCGGGACGGCGAAGAACAGGGCCGCCAGCAGCCACAGCGTCACCGAGCCGGGTCCGGTGTGCGCCGCCGACGGGATCCAGCGGCTGCCCACGATCGTGGTGATCGCAAAGAGCGTCACGTCGCGCAGACCCATTTCGCGGCGCAGCGCAACCGCTTCCCGAGACATAGGTGCAAGTATACAGGGGGCGATGATACATTGAGTCCGATGGCGCGCTGCGCTCTGGCGTTACTCGTGTCGGTCGGCTCGCCGCTGTTCGCCGCGGTGGACTATGCGAGCGAAATCCGCCCGCTGCTCGAAGCGAAGTGCTACGCCTGCCACGGCCCCAAGGTCAAGAGTCACGGGCTACGGCTGGATGTAAGGGCCGGCGCGTTCAAAGGCGGAGAGTCCGGCGCGCCGGCGGTGGTCCCCGGCAAGAGTTCCGCAAGCCTCCTTTACCGCTACGTCGCGGGACTCGATCCCGACGTCAAGATGCCGCCCGCCGGGCCACGCCTTGCCGCCGCCGAAATCGATCTGCTGAAGCGCTGGATCGAAGAAGGCGCGTCGTGGCCGGAAGATGTCCTGCCCGCGCAGACCGTTCGCGGACAGAATCATTGGGCGTTTCGACCGCGACAGCGTCCCGATCCGCCGGGTGTGAAGAACACCCGCTGGGTCCGCAATCCCATAGACGCTTTCATCCTGTCCAAGCTGGAGGCTAAAGGATGGAAGCCTTCGCCGCCTGCCGCGCCGCGCCAGTTGCTGCGCCGAGTGTATCTGGACTTGAACGGATTGCCGCCCAGTACCGCCGAACAGGAACATTTCCTTAAGAATCCCGACCTCGACCGCGTCGCTGACGATCTGCTTGCCCGGCCGGCTTACGGCGAGCGCTGGGGCCGCCACTGGCTGGATCTGGCCCGCTATGCCGAATCGAACGGGTATGAACGCGACGCGGCCAAGCCGCAAGCTTACAAGTACCGCGACTACGTCATCCGCGCCTTCAACGACGACAAGCCGTTCGATCGCTTCGCCCTGGAACAGCTCGCCGGCGATCAGCTCGACCCGGTGACTCCGGAGACTTTGCTCGCGACCGGCTACTATCGCCTCGGCCCCTGGGACGACGAGCCCGCTGATCCGGCGGAGGACCGCTTCGACCAGCTCGACGATGTCCTCGCCACAACCTCGCAAGCCTTCCTCGGGCTCACGCTCCAGTGCGCACGCTGCCATAACCATAAGTTCGAGCCGCTGACCGCGCAGGATTACTACTCGATGATTTCGATCTTCAACGGCCTGGAGCGTCCGCGCAAAGGCCGCACCGAGCTCGATCTGCCCGTCGGCACCCGGGAGGAGCTGGCCCGCGAAGCCGAGCGCGACCGGAAGATCGCGCCCCTTGCCGAGCAAATCGAGAAGCTGCGCGAGCCGTACAAAAAGGAGAAAGCCGTTCCTGCCGATGTGCGGGCCAAGGTCGCCGAACTGGAAGCGAGCATCGCTGACATCAAGAAGCCGGAGCCCGATTTGCCGCGCGGCTATTTTCTGCATGAGCCCAAGCCGGACCCGCCCAAGACGTTCCTGCTCATCCGCGGCAAAGCCGCCTCTCCCGGCCCGGAAGTCATGCCCGCCGTGCCCGCGGTGCTGCGCGGACAGCCGGACTTTTCGCAACAGCACCGCCGCCTGACCTTCGCCCGCTGGATCGTGTCGCCGGACAATCCTCTGACGGCGCGAGTGATCGTCAATCGCGTCTGGCAGCACCATTTCGGCGAAGGCCTGGTGCGCACGCCATCCGACTTCGGCGTGATGGGCGAGAAGCCGACGCATCCGGAGCTGCTCGACTGGCTGGCCAACTGGTTTGTCGACAACGGCTGGTCGATCAAGAAGCTGAACCGCCTGATCCTTTCGAGCAATACGTGGCGGATGAGCAAGCAGTGGAACGCGGCGTATGGCGCAGAGGATCCGGAAAACCTGCTGCTTTGGCGGGCGCCCTATACCCGCCTGGAAGTGGAAGCCATACGCGACTCCATGCTGGCGATCAGCGGGCACCTGAATCCGAAGATGTACGGCCCTAGTGTGTTTCCCGAGATCCCGCCGGCGGCGCTTGAGGGCTCCAGCGATCCGGACAAGATCTGGAAGGCCTCGGATGAGACCGAGGCGTCGCGGCGCAGCGTGTACATCTTCCTGAAGCGCTCCATGATCGTCCCGATGCTGGAAGTGCTCGACCTGTGCGACACCGCGCGCACGGCCGCCAAACGAACCACCACCAGTGTCGCCCCGCAGGCGCTGACGCTGTTCAACAGCGACTTCGTAAACAAGCAAGCCCGCTATTTCGCTGCCCGCCTGGTGGCGGAAGCAGGCGATGATCCGGCGCGGCAGGTCGACCTGGCCTACCGCCTGGCGGTCGCGCGTCCTCCCACCGCAGTGGAGAAAACAAAGATGCTGGCGTTCGTCCGCGAAGCCGGCCTGGAACAGCTCACCCGTGTGATCTTCAACCTCAACGAGTTCGTCTATCCGGATTAAACGCTATGCCGCTCCGCTCCCGCCGCGAATTTTTCTTCGGAGCCGCCAACGGCTTCGCCAGTCTCGCCCTTGTCGATCTACTGGCCCGCGATAACGCTCACGCCAAAAGCCTGCTCGCCGCCAAGGAGCCGCATTTTCCGGCTAAGGCCAAGCACTGCATCTTTCTGTTCATGAACGGCGCGCCCAGCCAGGTGGATACGTTCGACCCCAAGCCCGCGCTGGACAAATTCCACGGCTCCCCGTACAAGGGCCCGCTCATCGTCGGCTCCAACGGTCGGCCTGTGGGCCACCTGATGAAGAGCCCGTTCGAGTTCAAGAAGCACGGCCAGAGCGGGATCGATATTTCCAGCCTGTTTCCGCACACCGCGAAGTTCGCCGACGATCTCTGTGTTATCCGCTCCATGTACACTGACACGGCCGCCCACGCGTCGGGCTGTCTGCAGATGAACACGGGCGCGGTGACCATCGGCAAGCCCAGTCTCGGCTCCTGGCTGGCCTACGGGCTGGGCACGCCGAACGAGAGCCTGCCGTCTTACGTGGTAATGACCGATCCGCGCGGTGGGCCCATCAGCGGCCCGTCGAACTGGAGTTGCGGCTTCATGCCCGCGGCTTATCAGGGCACGCTCTTCCGCGCCACCGGAGCGCCGCTGCTGGATCTGACCACGCCGCCGGGAGTCGACGACCGTACGCAGAGGCGGTCGCTGGATCTGCTGGGCGACCTCAACCGCGAGCACCTGAAGTCACACCCGGGCGCGAGCGAGCTGGACGCGCGCATTTATTCCTACGAGCTGGCGTACCGCATGCAGACCGCCGCGTCGGAAGCCGTCGACCTGGAGAAGGAGAGCCTCAAGACGCGCGAGATGTATGGCCTGGATCAGAAGCGGACCGCGGATTTCGGACGCAAATGCCTGATTACCCGGCGGCTGATCGAGCGCGGTGTGCGCTACATCCAGCTCTACTCGGGCGGCGGCCACATCGAGGATACCTGGGACGGGCACAACGACTGTATTTCGAACCACACGCTTCACGCCGGCGAGACCGATCAGCCCATTGCGGCGTTGATGACCGACTTGAAACGCACCGGCTTGTGGGACGAGACGCTGCTTGTTTGGGGCGGCGAGTTCGGGCGGACGCCGACCAGCGAGGGCGTCGACAAGCCCGGGCGCGACCATGACTGGCACGGCTTCAGCATGTGGCTGGCCGGCGGCGGCGTGAAAGGCGGACAAATTATCGGCGCCACCGACGAGCTCGGCTTCGCCGCCGTTGAGGAGCGCTGCCACGTCTCCGATCTGCACGCGACGATCCTGCACCTGATGGGCCTGGAGCACACGCGGCTGACTTACTTCTACCAGGGCATGAACCAGCGCATCACCGGCGTCCGCGGCAACCTGGTGAAGAAGGTGCTGGCGTAGCGTTTCAAGCCGGGACGTACCGCCACGTCATAGGCGACTTGCATCCAGAAAGTGGTCCATGCCGGGACCCAATGCCTTCTCGATCCGAAAAGCCATTTCCGGCGTGAGGGCGGACTTACGGTGAAGAAGATGGGAAGCCTGGCGCGGCGCACTTTCAGAAGTTCCGCCGTCTTGAATGCGGTAAGGCCGAGGGCTTCGATGATCTCCGTTCTGATATCGCCGACATTATTCTCTTCGCGGCGATAGCTGAAATCACTCGAGGAAGCCGTCAACTTCGCAGAAAGAGCTGCACGCGGTTTGAAGTCCATGTCGCCACTCCACAGCCGAAGAAGTCGGTATCTTCTGTCCAGATCGGGCAGCGGAGCGCAAGAGCTGAAGCAAGCATCGGCCAGTCCTCCGGATCGCGCTGTCCAAGTCTCTCCCGGGACTCAGCCTCGAACTCACTGTAGACGTCGGCTCCAATTAGTTCGACGAGGTCCTTCAATGCACGCAGGAGCACGAGCGCTTTCTCGGGATCACCGCGGCGTTTGACGACAAGGACGGACAGGTGTTCTTCGGCTTCAGCGTACGCCGCTTCAGGGACAAAGAACGATACCTCTCGTTGATGCGTCGCGATGATTTCGCGGACACGCTTCGCGAGGACCGCTCGAATGAGAACATTGGCGTCTACAACCAGAGCCTTACCTGGCATTCCGCTTCTTCTGGCGGGCAGCCTGGCGTATTCCTTTGAACTCATGCATCAATTCGTCTTCACTGGCGCCCCACGAGGCGATCATGTCATCAAGGTCCTTCGCCGCGGCGCGCATCGCTTCGACTTCGGCCTTCCGGCTTCGCTTTTGCGCGGGAATGTAGTAGCCGAGTGTCTGTCCATGCCGCACGATAGTCAGTGGCGTGCCTGACTCCAAGTAGCCCGAAAGCTTTTCGCGGAATTCACGCACTCCGACTTTTACTGTTTCCATGTTGTGTACCTTACGTACACATTCTATCACCCTCCTTTGCCACGGGGTGGTCTGCGCAAGTGCAAAGGATTCAGCCAGCCTTGCTTGCTACCATAAGTTCTTAGCCCCCAAATGAGCCACCACCAGCCGCCTCGCCGCCCGGTCCGCGTCCGCAGGGTCGACGAATGCTCAACCCTCGATGAGTTGTTTCGCCACTGTCTCCCTGCGTTCGGAGGAGCCCATCTCCGCCGCATCTATTCGATCCTCGACCGCGCGGTCGGCATGGGTTGCCCCATCACTCTCGCCATTGCCGGCCCGGTCACCGTCTCCGGACAGCACCAGTCCTGGCTGATTCCGCTGCTCGAAACCGGCTGGATCGCTTATTTGAGCACCACCGACGCTGTCTGCTATCATGACGGCCATCGCAGCCTGGACGCCCACACCCCCGATCCGATCCACGAGGTTCCCATCTTCGGCGACGACGGCGCCTTGCGCGACGAGCGCACCATTCGCGTCACAGACATGGCTTTCGACGAGGACGTGCTGCTGGACCAGGACAAGTTTCTCAGCGCCGTTCTACTGCGTCCCGAGTTTCAGCACCGGATGACGGGCACGGAGCTGCGCTACCGGATGGGCGAGCTCTATGCGGAACAGGAAGCCAAGAACGGCGTCGGGCAAGGGCTGCTGGCGGTCTGCCGCCGGCTGGCCATTCCGGTGTTCGTCGGAGCGCCCGGCGACGGCAGCGTCTTCCTCAATTCGATGAAGCTCTGGGCCATGCGCGAGGCCGGCCTGCTGGACCACTACGGCTTCGACCTGGACCTTCACGCCGAAGTCTTCGAGGCCTGCGCTTACCATCGCTGGGGGCTATTCGATCAGGAGCCTCACTCGCTGGCAACCGTGGTGCTGGGCGGCGGCGTACCGAAGAATTTCAACTTGCAGCCGGAGCCTGCGCTCGGCCAAGTGCTCGGACTGCCCGGCGTGCGCGGCTACGAATTCGACGTTCAGATCGTCAGCGCGCCGGTCACCGAGGGGTCGCTCTCATCGTGCCCGCCCTCCGAGGCGGTCACCTGGGGCAAGGTCGACAAGGAAACTTACCAGCAGTCGACCGAGACCATGCAGGCGGACTACTCGATCGTCATGCCATTCCTGGTGAAGGCGCTGCTCGACAACCGCGCGCGCTATGGAGCGATGGCGGCTGAGATCGGCGCGGAGCGGCTTTTCGAGCAGGAGCCCCATGCCCGCGGCTACCTGCGCCCCCGCGACGGCTACAGGCTGTTCGATCATCGCGAGGAATTGTGCGGGCGCTTGCGCGAAGACGTGCGCAACAATCGAGATTGGCTGGTGGAGTCGCTACAGTATCCGCTGGCAGCCGGGTAGACTCTACTGTTTGCTCCAGCCCCAGAAATCGTCGAGGTTTTCGGCGGCAGGCTCGGGCGGTTTGGAAGGTTCCGCCTTGGCCGGTTCGGCGACAGCAGGTTCGGATACAGCAGATTTGGATACGGCAGGTTTGGATACGGCAGGTTTGGATACAGCAGGCTCAGCCGCAGTGGGTTCGGCTTTGAGTGATTCCGGGGCTTGCGCAGGCGCTACGGGCCCGGCCAGGCGCGAACCCTCGGCTTCAGGGCTTGGAAGGGAGGCGTCGGACCTCTTCACTAGATCCGCCTGGTGACCAGTGGGCTGGCTTGCCGCCGGAACGGACTCCTGCGGATTCGCTTCCGTGGGTTTTTGAATCGCGCCCTTGGATGCCAACGCGCTGCCGTTCGACGGTTTCGACTCCGGTTGTCCGGCATCCGTAACGCCCTTGGCTTTAGCCTCGGGGGCCTTTGCGTTTGGCGCAATCGCCGCCTTCGCGTCCGGTGTCTTCGTGTCCAGCGCTTTCGCTTCTGCTATTGGGCCGGCCTTGGTAACCGCCTTCGCTTCGACGTTCGCCTCGGGCGTCTTCACGCCGGCCTTCGCCTCCGCTATTACGCCAGCTTTCGCGTCCGTCGTATTCACTTCGGCTTTCGATTCCACGCTCACGCCGGTTCCTGCATCCGGCGTTTTCACCTCCGCCTTGGCATCCGCCGTCTCAACCGGCTTTGCATCGGCCTTCAATTCCTGGGATTTGGCGTCCGCTTCTTTCCCGTCCGCTTCTTTCCCGACCAGAATCAGGGCTGACGGACCGGACTGCGCATTTACCGCCCCGGCAGGCTTGGTCTTCACGGGTGCGGGATCTGCGGCTTTCGGCTCGGCCGCATTCGCGGGCTTCATCACCACGACATTCGCCCCCGGAGGCTTAATCTCCGCCAGCCGGGGCCGCACCGGAACCGCCGTCGGCTGCAGTCCTATGGTCGTAGTCAGCGTAGACTTGATCCGCTGCTCTTTTCCTTCCCCCAGCACATCGCGTTCGCTCGACTCCGGATTTTCTTCCCACGGCGGGATCCACTTCATCCCGTTGGCGAACTCCAATCCCACTACGCAGCGCGAGCCCTGCTCCGACACGTGCCGCACCATCGCCGTGCCGGTCAGCTTGTGCCGGTCGGACTGTATCCGCACCATCGCCGCCTGCTGAGGAACCACCGGCAGTTCCAACGCCAGCCCGTGCTCGGAGATGTTGATCACCCGCACCATGCCGACGTTGACGTTTCCTTCGGCGTCGATCCAGGACGCTTGAATCATCGAGCCTTTGTCGCTATAACGGCGCGCCCGGCGCAGGTCCACTTCCTTCAGAACGCCGCCGCCGATTCGCGAATGGGATGGCAACAAAGACATATGCCCATCCAATTCTACTTGGGAGTGTACGATTTGCGGAGGTCTATTTTTCACTTACAACCCCGCTCCTCCGAGGAGGTTAATCACCTTAGTATACTCTCCCAACTCTCCTCTTTGCAGCAAGATGCCAACCGCAAGTCGCCGCCATAGGGTACATTCTTTAGGTTACAATTGCCCTGAGCGAAAGGTTGTCCTGAATCGGCCCTGTCAGGTCCGGGACTTCGGAGTCCACCAGGTTTCTGGACTGGTTGCGACATTCGAGTCCCCGGGGGTAAACCTCTCGGAGAGGGCGGGGTGAAGGCCCAAGGAAGCCCGGGTTGACAAGCTGACCCCGAATTTTTGAACTCCGCGGGCCGTCGCACGGAGCAAGCGCCGCGCTTCGCGAAAATCGCAGGAAACTGGAGGGTTGAAAAGCATGGTCACACGCCGGTCCGTCGTCGGCACGTTGGTTGGGGGAGGATTCCTCGCCGCCAAGCCGCGCTACCGCATCATCGATCCGCACGTCCACGTGTGGAAGAAGGACCCGCAATACCCGTGGGCGAAAGAGACCACGCGGCCGCCGGATAAGGACGCCACGGCGGAGATGCTGCTGGAGCTGATGAAAGCCAACGGGGTGGAGAAAACCGTCATCATCCAGGTGATTCACTATCGCTGGGACAACAGCTATCTCGCGGACGTGCTGAAACGCTACCCGCAATATTTTCACGGCGTGGCGCGAGTGAATCCGGAAGACCCCGGCGCGCCCGACCATCTCTCAAAACTGGTGAAGGAGCAGGGATTCAAAGGCGTGCGCATTTCCCCGGGGGGCGACGCCCGCGGCGACTGGATTCGCGGCGAACTGATGCCGCCGCTCTGGAAGCGCTGCCGTGAGCTGAAAGTCCCCATGACCGTGCTGGCTCCGGTGACGCGAATGCCCGATGTGGCCGCGCTGGTTGAGAAATTCCCCGACCTCACTGTGGTCATCGACCACATGGCCGATTCGCCCATCGACAAGCCGGACCAGTTGGAGAAACTGCTGGCGCTGAAGCGTTACCCCAAGGTTTTCGTCAAGGTTTCGCACACATGGTCGCTGTCTAAGCAGCCTTATCCATACGCGGACACCCACCCGCAGGTGAAGCGCCTCTACGACGGCTTCGGTCCGAAACGCATAATGTGGGGCACGGACTGGCCGCTGGTGGAAGCCCACTGTGGATACGCCAAGGCGCTGGCCATAGTGCGGGACGAGATGAAGTTTCTGAGCGAAGACGACAAGGGCTGGATGCTGTCGAAGACCATCGAGCGCGTGTGGCCGTTTAAGTAATAAACTTGTTGCTATGAACTCCCGCTTTCTCCTCTGCACCGCCTTGTCCGCGTGCGCGCTCTTCGGCGCCTCCGGGACGGACATCAAGCTTCCGCCGCCGTTCGCAACGCCGTCGGCAAATAACCGGCCGCGAGTGGTCCCGAAACCGGCCGAGGCCAAGCTCTCGGCGCCGGCGGGCTTCCAGGTGGAAGTGTTCGCCGAAGGTTTTGAGCAGCCCCGCTATATGACGCTGGGGCCGTCGAAGGAGATCCTGCTGAGCGACAGCAAGGCGGGCATCGTCTACGTGTTGAAGCCGGAGCGCAAGAAGCTGGCTGAAAAGCTCGACCGTCCCTACGGACTGGCCTTCTGGAAAGACTACCTCTACATCGCTGAAACCACATCGGTGAAGCGCTACAAGTACGACGCCAAGGCGATGAGCATCGGCGCGGGCGAAGAAGTGGTCAACATGAAGGATTTCGGCAAAGGCCATTGGACGCGCATGGTGCTGTTCGATAAAGAAGGCAAGAAGATGTACGTCGGCATCGGCTCGGGCTCCAATGTGGACGCGGGCGAAGCGGCTCCGCGCGCCACCATCACCCGCGCGAATCCGGACGGCAGCGGCCAGGAGATCTTCGCGGCGGGCACGCGGAATCCAACATCTTTCCGCTGGTACCCCGGGACCGAGACGCTCTGGGCGTCGGTGCAGGAGCGCGACCTGCTGGGCGACGACCTGGTGCCGGACTACTTCACCGCGATCAAGCAGGGCGGCTTTTACGGTTGGCCTTACGCCTACATCGGCCCGAACGAAGACCCGCGGCGCAAGGGCGAGAACCCGGAGCTGGTGAAGAAGACCATCGTGCCGGACCTGGTGCTGGGCGCGCATGTGGCGGTGCTGGATACGCTGTTCTATACGGGCAAGCAGTTTCCGAAGAAGTACCAGGGCGGGGCGTTTCTGGCGTTTCACGGCTCATGGAACCGCTCCAAGCGCGTCGGCCAGGAGATCGCTTACGTTCCGTTCAAGAGCGGCAAGCCGGCCGGACCGATCGAGCACTTCCTGACCGGCTGGATGATTTCGCCGGACCAGGCGGAGGTGTGGGGGCGGCCCGTGGGCCTGCTTCAGATGCCCGACGGCAGCCTGCTGGTGTCCGACGACGGCGGCAACAAGGTGTGGCACGTGAGCTACAAGGGGAAGTGATCGCGCGCACGTGAAGCGGCTTTGTATTTTCCTGGTTTTTCTGGGGCAGGCATTGGGCCTGCCCTTTTCTCATGGGCTTCACTTGCAGATGAAGCTTGCGTGCACGCGGTGTCATGCAGGCGCTTCCACGAGCACGCAGCTCAAGGACAATCTGCTTCCGAAGAAGGAGGCGTGCCTGGAGTGCCACCAGGAAGTCGTGATCCGGGCCGAGCCTTCGCCGACGCTCCTGTCGCGATTCGACCACCGGAAGCATCTGGCGATGGGCAACCTGGCGCCCCTGCTGAAGGCGTCGGTCAAATCCGGCGCGTATCTGTCGCCGCCGGGCGATCTGGAACGACATTTGAATTCGACGAACGCCTGCGAAGCTTGCCACCGCGGCCTAGGCGAGTCGAAGGCAGTGACCAAGGCGGTGTTTCCGCAGATGGCTGACTGCCTGGTCTGCCACAACAAGATCGATCCGCCGTGGAGCTGCGAGTTCTGCCACGACAAGACGGTCAAAATCCGCCCGGCGACCCATACCGCGGATTTTTTAGATTTGCACAACAAGCGGGTCCACGTGCTGGGCCGCGAGACGTGTGTCGTCTGTCACGGGCGGAAGTTTACCTGCTTGGGCTGCCATTAGAACTTTCGCGAGGAATATCTCGCGGGCGCGAGGCGCGCTCCGATCGCAACAGCCGTGCGACGGGGGGGCGATTGCCGGCCGGGACAGGAACGGGTGCGGGTGCACTTTCAGGCGGTGATTCCACCTCGCAACCGCTCAGTTAGCATCGCGGAGAAATCGAAGCGGCCGAGATAGGCCGGTTTCGCCACGGGGGGCTTATTGTTGACGGTGTAGATCGTCGGGAATCCCCAGACCTCGCCGGTTTTGAGGTCAATGACCATCTTGCCTTGGGTTTCGAGGCCGCTCTCCGGATGGCGGATGCTGGTGACTCCGGGTTCGATGTACAGGCTTGGAGCGTCGGATTGCGCCTGGACGCGAGCGGGTTCATAGCCGGCCGCAGGACCAGTACCGCCAGCAAGAGAGCGATGACAGTGAGCACGATTTTGGTGTAGGCGTCGACGCGGATTCCGCGTTCGCCGGACGGATGATCGGATGGTGTGGGTCTCATGGGGAGCTGATCCTCGTTGCCGCTAAAAGATGACGAACCCATGCTAGCTAGCATCCGTTCAGGCGCGGACGATGCTAATCGGCGAAGTCGTGGGCGGGCTCGGTTTCGGGCTTGCGGCGGAAGACCTTGCGCATCAGGCGGGAGCTTCCGATGTCGTCGAACAGTGAGTAGGCGACGGGAGTCAGCAGCAGGGTCAGCAGCAGGCAGAGCGACTGGCCTCCGATGACGACGATCGCCACGGTCCGGCGCGTACCTGCGCCGGCGCCCGAGCCAAGAGCAAGCGGTATCATGCCGGCTACCAGGGCGGCCGTGGTCATGAGGATGGGCCGCAAACGGTCTTCGCAGCCTTTGACGATGGCCTCCAGGCGCGGCAGGCCTTCGCGCCGCAGCGACTTGATGTGGTCCACCTGCAGAATCGCGTTCTTCTTCACGATGCCGAACAGGATCAGGATGCCGAGCGAAGTATAAACGATGGAGAAGTTCTCGCCGGCCAGCCACAGCGATCCAAGCGCGAAGGGAATCGACAGCGGCAGGCTGATCAGGATCGTTATGGGATCGATGAAGCTCTCAAACTGCGCCGCCAGCACCATGTACATGAAGATGATGGATAGGCCGAAGGCCACCACGAACAGCAGCGCGGCGCGCCCGAATTCCTTGCTCTGGCCGATCAGGCCGGTTGAGTAGCCGGGCGGCATGTTGAGGCCCTTCTCGGTTTCCGCGAGTACCGGAAGGACGTTCGACAGGGCTTGGCCGTCGACGATATTGGCGGTGATCAGGATCTGACGCTGGCGGTTCACGCGCTCGATCTGCACGGGTCCCGAACCTTCCTGGAAAGAAGCGACGTTCGACGCCGGAACATTTCCCAGAGTGCCGGACGGAACGTACAGACGCTCCAGCGCGGCGGCCGAGCTGCGGTTGCGCTTGTTCACGCGAAGCTGCACGTCGTAGCGGTCGTCGCCCTCACGGTAAGTAGTAACCTGATCGTCACCGCCGACCAGAGTGCGCATCGCGGTGGCGATGGAGGAAACGCTAACGTTCAAATCAGCCGCTTTGTCCCGGTTGATGAGGACGCGGATTTCGGGCTTGCCCTCCTCATAGGAGGAGTCGATGTCGGTGACGCCGTGCATTTGCGAGAGCCGGCTGCGAATCACTTGCGTATAGCGGTTGAGCTGGGCGAGGTCGGGCCCCTGGATGAAGTACTGCAGGTCTTTGTTGGGGCCGGAGCCTGAAATAATGGCCGGAAGCTGCACACCGATGGTCAGGTCGCGGAACTGCTCCAGCCGCTTGCGGGCCATGGACATGATTTCGAGCTGGGACTGCTTGCGTTCGTCCGTGGGAACCAGGCCGACGACGATGCTGCCGCGGTCTGGCCTGCTTTGCGCGTCGGCACCGACCGTGGTCAGGAGATAGCGGACGTGCGGGAGCTGGCGCAGCTCCGCCTCGAGCTGCGTCATCACGGCTTCGGAGCCCTCCAGGGCCGAGCCTATCGGCATCCGCACCGTGACCTCAAATTCGCTCTGGTCGTCGGTCGGCAGAAAAGATTTGCCGACGGCTTTGAAGATTGGGATAGTCGATAGGAACACCAGCAAGCTCACCAGCACGATAGCCCAGCGATGGTTCATCGACCAGCGCAGCATAGCCCGGTAAGGACGGTCGATCACGCGGAAGAGCCAGGTGTCCTTGGTGGCATGCGATCCGCCCGCCTGATTCCCGCCCGGCTTCAGGAAGCGGGAACACAGCATCGGCGTCAGCGTGAAGCTCACCAGCAGCGAGACCATGATCGAGAACGCCGCCGTGTATCCGAACGAGGACATGAAGCGTCCGACGATGCCGCCCATCAAAGCCACCGGGATAAAGATGATGACCAGGCTGAGAGTGGTGGCGAGCACAGCGAGACCGATGTCGCGCGTGCCTTCCGCCGCGGCCCGCATCGGCGGCAGGCCCTTCTCTTCCATGAACCGGAAGATGTTTTCGAGCACCACGATGGCGTCATCGATGACGATTCCGACGATCAGCGTCAGCGCCAGCATGGTGATCTGGTTCAGCGTGAAGTCCATCAACAGCATTAGCGTGTAGGTGGAGATGATGGAGGTCGGGATCGCCACGGCGGCGATCAGCGTGGACCGCACGTTGCGAATGAACAGCAGGACTACGAGCGCGGCGCAGATGCCACCCAGAATGAGATGCTCCTGGACGGCTTTGAAGGATTCCTCAATGAAGGTCGACTGGTCGCGCGAGTAGGTGATTTCCAGGTCGGGCGGCAGGCTTTTGCGAAGCTCCTCCACGCGCGCCTTGACGGCTTTGATCACTTCCAGCGTATTGGTGCCCGCTTGCTTGCGGATCTCCAGAGCCACGGCCGGCTTGCCGTTCAGGCGGGCCAGTGAACGGGGCTCTTCGACGCCGTCCTCGACTTCGGCGATGTCGCTGATCCGCACGGGCGCGCCGCCGGCGGTTGCCACGATGATCCTGGCGAAGTCGGCTGGTTTTTCCACCCGCCCCAGGGTGCGTAGGGAAAGCTCGCGCGCGCCCTGATCGACGCGGCCGCCGGGAATCTCGACGTTTTGGGCGATCAGGGCGGCGCGGACCTGGTCGACGTTGAGGTTGTAGGCGTAGAGCCGGTCGGGGTCCAGCCTGACCTGAATCTGGCGCGTGCGGTTGCCGACGAATCGCACCTGGCCGACGCCGTTGATGGTCTCGACGAATTTCTTGATTCGGTCGTCGACGATCTTCGTGGTTTCGCGAGGCTGCCGGGGCGAGGAGACCACCACTGTCATCACCGGAGAAGCGTCGGTAGAAATCTTCTCCACCACCGGCGGATCCACGTCGCGGGGAAGGTCCCGCAGCACCGCCGACACCTTGTCGCGGACTTCCTGCGCGGCAACGTCGGCGTTTTTTTCGAGCACGAAGGTAAGAACGACCTGGGAGACGCCCTCGGCCGAGACGGAGCGCAACTCGTCGATGCCGCTGATTGTGTTGACGGCCTCCTCGATCCGCTTGGTAACCTGTGTCTCCACTTCTTCGGGCGAAGCGGCGCGCAGCGTGGTGGTGACGGTGACGAACGGGAATTCGATTTTCGGAAACAGGTCGACGCCGAGCCGGGAATAAGACGCCAGGCCCATCACCAGCAGCGCCATGATGAGCATGGTGGCGAATACCGGACGCCGGATGCAGATTTCGGCCAGCTTCTGCATATCAGCCCTTCACGGATACCTTGGCTCCGTTCACCAGCATGCCGACGTTGCTGACGGCGACTTGCTCCCCGGCCTTCAGCGTGTCGGTCTGCACTTCCACCACTTCGCCGAACTGCTCGCCGGGCTGAATTTTGCACTCCACCGCCGTGCCGTTTCGGATCGCGTAGACCTTGGTGAGGCCGGCCACCGAGTAAATGGCGCTCTTCGGCACAACGATCACCTGGGCGCGGCCCGACGACACACGCGTTTGCACGAACATTCCGGGCTTCAATCGCGGATCGGCTTCCACCAGGCGCGCTTCGGCGGTGAGGGAGCGAGAACGTGCGTCGAGCGACGGGTTGAGCTCGCGCACGGTAGCGTGGAAGGTCCGTCCGGGCACGGCTTCGGTGGAGAAAGTCAGCGATGTGCCGACCTTGACGGAAGCTACGGCGGATTCGGGGATATCGGTCCGCAGCCGCAGCGGGCTGGCTTTCACGATGGTCAGGATGGCGGTGTTTTCCTTGATGTACTGGCCCTGCGAGATGAGCTTGGCGGTGACGGCGCCGTCAAAGGGCGCGCGGACGATAGTGTCGCCGAGACGCTTCTGCGCCAGCTTGAGGTCGGCGCGGAGGCCCTGAACGGCGGCGACTTGGGTACGCAGATCGTCGCGCGTGGCCTGGAGCGCCGCTTCCCGCGCGCGGAGGGTTTTTTCCAGCTCAGTGTAGCGCTCCCGCGAGACGTCGCCGGTCTGGACGAGGCGGACGGCGCTATCGTACTTGGAGCGCGCGTCCTCCACCTGGGCGATCGCCTGGCGGATGGCGGGGGTGGAATCCGGGTTGATATTCTCCTGGTCGGCGGACAGGCCGATGCGGGCCAGAGCCTGATTCAGCGCCGCGCGCCGGCTCTCGACCTGCAGGCTCAATTCGCGTTTATCGATCTCGGCGAGGACCTGTCCGGCGCGCACGTTCTGTCCGAAATCGGCGTAGATGCGAGCCAGCGTGCCGGGCACTTCGGCACTGAGGTTAACGCTCTCGTCGGGCAGCAGGGATCCGGTAAGGTCGACGAAGCGCTCGATTTGCCTTGATTCGGCGGCGGCGGTGCGGACTTCGATTGCGGGCGGCGGCGCAACTGCCTCGGCCTTGCCGTCGCCTTTCTTGCCGGCGCAGCCCGCCAGAAGCCCGGCCAGGACGATTGCGGAAATGAATGATGCCTTCGATCTCATGGGGCAGTATTGAGTTAGAGGCTTTTCTTCCCGTTGGATGACACACCGAGCAGAAAAGTTTGAACCATCTGGTGAATAAGGCGTTTTTTCGACGCGCGGACAATCGTGTCGCGAAAGAGAATTTTCATCAGTCCGTGATGATTGACCATGCCCAGAAAGGCGCGGGCGGCGATGTTGGCATCCATCGGGCGGAACGCGCCCTGCTTGATGCGACGGCGGATGTAGCCGGCCACAAGGCGGTAGAACCCACGAAGCTGGCGATCGAAAAACAGCGCGGCGAGGTCGTGTCCCTCGAGCGCGCTGAAGAGCAGCAGGCGCGTATAATCCGGATCGTTTTCGAAGCGTCCCAGGATCAATTCCGCCAGCGCGCGAAAGAATCCTTCGTCGTCGTCGCGATTGAGGTAGGGTCCGAGGAGCCGTTCGGCGATCTGGCCGCCTTCGAGCGACTTGGTTTCGATGATGGCGTCATAGAGGTTGCTTTTGGCGCGGAAATGCTGGTAGAGGACGGGCTCGGTGACGCCGGCGGCGAGCGCCAGCTCGCGAGTGGTGGTGCCGCGGAAGCCGTTTTTTGCGAAGAGCCGGATGGCGGTGGAGACGATGACGTCGCGCCGCTCTCCCGCTTTCATGCGGGACATAGTTAGTGAACACTAGCTTAGCATGGAAGGAGGGGCGTTCCGGCCAGTGGGAGATGCTTGTATCGGCTCCGGGCAGCCGGAAGGCTGCCTCACCTTAACTTTTGCGGACCAGGTAGAAGACGTAGCCGAAACTGCCGCCACAGCGCGAGTAGAGGGCGATCTCCTCTTCGGTGGCGGCGATGACGGCGGCGAGATCGGCGTCACTCGCGGCCTGGGCGCGCAGGGTTTCGATGCGCGCTTGCAGCGGTTTATAGAATCCCTGCCACCAGTCCGACTCCGGCAGCACGAAGGAGTCGAACACCTCGAAGCCTTCGAGTTCGGCCCGGCGCATGTTTCCGGCGATCGTGTCCATGTCCGGGTACGCCTGTTTCCAGAAACTCACCGCTTCGGCGGGGCGGTCGCCCGGGAGCCAGCTCAACTCCGTGAAAGCGGCCGCCGCGCCTGGGCACAGTAGGCGACGCCAGATTCCGAGGCAGCGCGAAAGGCCGAGAATGTATGCCGAGCCCTCGGCCCACACCAGATCGAAGGTCTCCGAGGGAAAGTGAAGGGCGTCCATGGAGGCGTTCACGGTCCTGATGCGATCGGAAAGCCCAAAGCGCGAGGCGGCGTCGTCCAGGCGGTCCAGGTACGGCTGGTGAATATCCACGGCGACGACAGAACCCCCCAGCGCTTCCGCCAGAACCAGGGTCTGGCTGCCCGGCCCGCAGCCGACGTCGAGAACCAGCGGGGAAGCGGGAATCCGCCCGAGGCGGCGGATAGCTTCAAGAGTGCTTCCGTCGCTACCGGGAGCCTCGCGGGGAATGCCGGAGTGCAGAGTGAACAGGGCTTGGGCGGTCATCTCAAATCCGGTGAAAGGCCTTGAGGATCTCCCGAGTCGGATATTGCAGGGCGATGGGACGGCCGTGCGGGCAGCTCATCGGGCAATCGGTGGCGGCCAGCGCCTGGAGCAGCCACTCCATCTTCTGCTGGTCGAGCCGCATGTTGATCTTGATGGCCGCGCGGCAGGCGATGGTGGCGGCGATATTGCGGCGCAGGTCGTCGAGGGAGAGGCCGCGCTGCTCGCCTTCGGCCGTTTCCAGAATCTCGAAGAGAATTTTTTCCAAGTCGGCTTGCGCCACGGCGGCCGGAGCGGCCTTCACGGCGATGGTACGGTTGCCGAAGGGCTCGGTTTCGAACCCCGAATGGCCGAGCTCATCCGCCAGGCGGGCGTAGACGATCTGCTGTTCGGCGGTGAGCTGCAGGATTACCGGCATCAGGAGGTGCTGCACTTCCAACCTGCCGGCAGCCTGCTGCTTCAAGACCTTTTCGAACAAAATGCGCTCATGGGCGACGTGCTGGTCGATGATCCAGAGTCCGTCGCGGCCGGCGGCGATGATAAAGCTCTCGTGGATCTGGCCGAGCGGGCGCAGATCGCCGAGCGCGGTCAGAGAGCCGGCGGCCGACGATATCGCCTCCGGCGGGAAATCGCCGTGAGTTTCGGGGACGCGCAATCGAGCGTGGAGCGGCTGCGGTCCGGAGTCCAAGCCGATGCGGATTTGCGATCCGCCAAAGTCCAGCCGCGGCGCGGGGGCGGGCGCGTGACGTAACGCAAACTCGGGCAGCGGTCCGGGGTCCTGGGGAGCGGGAGGTGTGGACAAGCGCTCCCCGGCGGCGGCCTGGTTCTCGATCATCTGCGAAAACTCGCTATACGGAAGCGCGGCGGCCGACTGGGGACTGGCGGAAGCAGTGAAGGCGGGCGCCGGGCGGGACTCGATCAGGCGCTCCCGAATGGCGTCGCGGACAAAATCGTGGACAAAATTCTGATGGCGAAAACGCACCTCGACTTTCGACGGATGCACATTGACGTCGACTTCGCCGGCGTCGCAATCGAGGAAGAGCAGGGCGAAGGGAAACGAGGCGGGCGGTATCAGGTTGTGATACGCCGCCGAGATCGAATGGAGCAGGAGGCGGTCGCGGATGAGGCGTCCGTTGACGAAGATGAAGATGGAATTGCGGTTGGATTTCTGAACCTGGGGGCGGGACAGGAATCCGCGCAGGCGAAAAACGCTGGAAGGCGGATCGCCGGATTCGGGGTCGTGCGGCAGCAACAATTCCTTCTGGCTGACGCCCAGATCGATCAGCTCGTCCAGCACGCGCGCGCCGAAGACCTGATAGACGCGCTCGCGGAGGGTATCGACGGGAGTGACGCGCAACAGGTCGCCGGCCGGACTCAGCAGCTCGAAGGTCTTTTCCGGATGGGCCAGGCTGTAGTGGGTCACCAGGGAGGCGATGTGAGCCAGCTCGGTCTGCTCCGAGCGGAGAAATTTACGCCGGGCGGGCACGTTGAAAAAGAGATCGCGCACGGTGATGACGGTGCCCGGCGGCAGCGCGGCCTCCTCGCAGCGAAGCATCTTTCCGCCGGCGATCTCGACGCGCGCCCCGGTAGCTTCTTCCGGAGAGTGAGTTTCGAGAAGGAGACGCGAGACGGATGCGATGGAGGGCAGGGCTTCCCCGCGGAAACCGAGGGTGGCGATGGAGACCAGGTCTTTGACGTCGCGCAGCTTGCTGGTGGCGTGGCGCTCGAAGGCCAGCAGGGCGTCGTCGCGGAGCATGCCGGAGCCGTCGTCGGAAATGCGGATCAGGCGGCGGCCGCCGGCTTCCACTTCCACGCGGAAACGAGTGGCGCCGGCGTCCAGCGAATTCTCCAGCAGTTCCTTCACGACCGACGCCGGGCGCTCCACCACTTCGCCGGCGGCGATCTTATTGGCAACCTGGTCGGGGAGGACGCGGATACGGCCCATGGCTCAAGCAACCATGATAGCCGTTAGGTGTTGAGATAATGCGGCGGCGCTCCGCTGCGTCTGGCAGGCTCGCCGCTCTGATATTATGTTCTCCACCATGACGACGGCCGCCCTAGAGAAACCCACGCGCACGCGCAATCTGGTCATCGTGTTCTCCGTGGCGCTGGCCATCGTTACCTACATCGACCGCGTGTGCATCTCCCAGGCCATGCTCAATATTAAGCAGGACCTGGGTCTCGACAAGACCCAGCAGGGCGCCATCCTGTCGGCCTTCGCCCTCTCCTACGCCCTGTTCGAAATTCCCGGCGGGTTCCTCGGCGACTGGCTCGGCCCACGCAAAGTCCTGATGCGCATCGTCATCTGGTGGTCGTTCTTCACGGCAGCCACCGGCTGGGCCTGGAATTATTTCTCCATGGTGGTCACGCGCTTCCTTTTCGGCGCGGGCGAGGCGGGCTGCTTCCCGAATGTCACCAAGGCCTTCACGATGTGGTTGCCTCCCCAGGAGCGGGTTCGCGCCCAGGGAATCATGTGGATGAGCGCGCGCTGGGGCGGAGCGTTCACGCCACTGCTGGTCTACCAGGTGCTCCAGATCATGTCCTGGCGGCGCGCCTTCGAGTTGTTTGGCGCGCTTGGAGTCATCTGGGCCATCGTCTTTTTCTGGTGGTATCGCGACGGCCCCAAGGATCACCGCAAAGTCAACAAAGCGGAACTGGAACTCATCCAATCCGGCGGCATCATCACGGCCGGGCACGGAAATGTCCCATGGGGGCTTTTCCTCCGCTCCAAGCAAGCCTGGCTGCTCTGCGCGCAATACTTCTGCCTGTCCTACGGCTGGTATTTTTACATCACGTGGCTGCCGACCTATCTTAAGGAAGGCCGCGGCGTTACTCTGGCCGCAGGCGCGGCGCTCTCCATCCTGCCGCTATTTCTCGGCGGCGTCGGGGCATTTGTCTGCGGATGGCTCTACCCGGTGCTCCACCGCTGGACCGGCGACATCGGCAAAAGCCGCCGCCTTATGGCATACATCGGATTCTCCGGCGCCACCGGGTTCCTGCTTCTGTCCACGATCATCGCCGATCCGGTCTTCGCCATGATCGCTATGGGGATGGCCAGCTTCTCCAACGATCTGGTGATGCCCGGCAGTTGGGGCGCATGCATGGACGTGGGCGGCAAGTACGCGGGCACGCTGTCGGGAGCCATGAACATGATGGGCAACCTCGGCGGAGCGCTCTCCCCGGCCGTCATCGGATGGCTGCTCAGCACTACCAACAATAACTGGAACCTGGCGTTTTACGTCTCGGCCGCAGTCTACTTCGCCGGCATCTTTTTCTGGATTGCCCTCGATCCGGTGAAGCCGCTCGAGGAATCGGTTACCAGGTAACGCCTTTCTTCTTCAGCCATTCCACGAAAGCCGCCGGCGCGTGCATGGTCGAAAGCCGTCCCTGCCGAACCAGCGCCCAATCCGCAAATAGCCCGCTTTCCTTGATCTCCCGCAGCGTGACCGGCGTCTTCAGCCGCGAGACAAACTCAAAATCCACCACCGTGAGCTTGGGGTCCTTCGGGTCGGCGCGCGGCTCGGACCCCACCCGCGCAATACCCACTACCGCTGCTTCACCTCCGCTGTGGTAAACGAAGACCAGGTCTCCCTTCCGCATCTCGCCGATGACCCGCAGCGCCTGGGGGTTGCGAACCCCGTCCCATACCGTCCGGCCATCTCGCTCCAGATCGTCCAGCGAGTATGTATCCGGATCCGATTTCGCCAGGAAGTAACTGGATTTGGGAGGCATCGGCTTTTATTGTATTACCGCCCGGTACGGGGTGGAGTAGGACCCTTTTCCTGCCGATCAATAGCCTAATCCGGCTTGTCTCCGCGATTGGAACTTTACGCCGGTGCTGTACAATAAACTGGTGAAGTCTGTATTGACGGTCATGCGATCCCCTAAGAACTGTAGTTGTGTCCCGGTGTGGTCCAAAGCGCGCCTGGTGGCGCTGATTTTGATCCTGGCGGTGGGTTCGGGCGGGTTGCTGACGGCGGCGGACAAGAAAAAGAAGTCCAAGAAAAAGGATGACGCCGCGGCGGCCGCGGCGGCCGCCACCGCGCCAACTCCGGCCGGCTCCGCACAGCCTGAAATGGGCGGTAAGGTGGACCCCAACGCCTACATCATCGGCGCCGAGGACATACTGTTCGTTCGCGTCTGGCGGGACCAGGAATTATCCGGCCAGGTGGTCGTGCGACCGGACGGCAAAGTCACTCTACAGCTCCTCGGTGAAGTGCAGGCGGCGGGGATGACGCCCGCTTCGCTGACCAAAGTCATCCGGGACGGGCTGGCCGAAAAGTACCTGAACAAGCCCGAGGTGACGATCAGCGTGCTTCAGGTCAACAGCAAGAAGTTTTACCTGCAGGGCGAGGTGAATCGTCCGGGGCCTTATCCGCTGCTGGTCCCGACAACGATCCTCGAAGCGCTGGTGAACGCCGGCGGTTTTCGCGACTTCGCCAACCAGAAGAAAATCTTCGTGATGCGCGGCGGACAACGCTACTATTTCAATTATAAGGACGTGATCAAAGGCAAGAACATGGACCAGAACATCCAGCTTCTGAACGGCGACATTGTCGTCGTGCCTTGACACGGCCGTTCCATCGGAGGAAGTGCCGTCATTATGCAGCCTCAACCGGACTATTTGAGTGTCCCGCGCCGGGCTCTGGACGTCGAAGACTATGTCGACATATTGCGACGCCACTGGATGTGGATCGTCGGCCCGATGTTCGCTTCACTGGTCATTGCCGTGGTCGTGGCCTTCCTCTGGCCGGATACGTTCCTCTCCTACGCAACCATGCGCATCACGCCGGCCCAGGTCTCTCAGCAGATCGTGCCGCCGAATTTCAATCAGCAGCTTTTTGAGCGGATGCAGACCATGCTGCAGGACGTCACCAGCCGCAGCAAGCTGATTGAGATGATCAAGAAGTTCAACCTGTACCCGCGCGAGCAGGCGAAGAAGCCCCTCGAAGACATCGTGGAGGACATGCGCAAGCAGATCAAGATCACGCCCTACGATCTGCCCGGCGCCCAGCAGCGTCCCGGCTCCGGCGCCTTCCGCATCGCCTTCGCCTACGAGAGCCGAGTCGAAGCGCAGAAAGTGGTCACTGAAATCGTCAGCTCGTTCACCAGCCAGAACGTGCTCGACCGGCGTCAAAAGACGCGCATCACCACCGAGCTGCTGACCGACGTGGTCAAGAACGCCAAGGCCGAGCTGGACCGGATCGAGGGCGACCTCACCGCGTTCAAGATCAGGAATGCCGGCGGTCTTCCCGAGGAGTTGCAGACCAACCTCCAGACCCAGCGTGCCTACGAGATGCAATTGCAAGGCATCCAGGACGCGCTGCACCGCGCCCAACAGGACAAGATGATGCTGGAGACCAACATCCAGAATCTGAAGACCCAGCTCAACAGCCTGGTCACCAGCGAGACCGAAACCATCTACGGCCAGGGCAGCGCGCGCCTGGCGGAGTTGGAGCGCGATGTGGCCCGCATGGAAGCCTCCGTGTCCATCATGAAGGAGCGGCTGAAGCCCGACCATCCGGACCTGCGCGAAGCTCTGTCCCAGCTCGAATCCCGCAAGTCCGAGCGCGATGCGGTGGCCGCCGCGGACGAGAAGAGCCGCCTGAATACCACCACGCGCCGCGTCAACAACGCCCAAGCGCTCTCCCGCAAGCTGGACCTGGAAGCGCAGATGAAGAGCGCGCAGTCGCGGATTCACGGCATCAACATCGATATGGACGAGCGGATGAAGCTGGAGAAGGAAATCGGCTCGCGGCTCTCGCAGATCAACCAGCGCATCCAGTCCAACCCGCTGATGCAGGGCGAATACGCCCGCATGACGCGCGATTACAGCATGGCGAAAGCGAACTACGACGAGCTGGTATCGAAGAAATCCCGCTCCGAAGTGGCCAACGTCGTTGAAGAGCGAAGCGCCGGCGAGAATCTCGAAGTGCTCGATCCGGCGTCCCTGCCGCAAAAGCCGTCCGAGCCCAACCGCTGGATCATCGTTGCCGCCGGCGTCGGCATGGGCATCGTCCTCGGCGTCTTTCTAGCCGGCGCGCAGGAAGTGAAGGACAGCACCATGAAGGGTCTCAAGGACGTTCGTGCCTACACGAATGCGCAGGTGCTGTCGAGCATCCCGTTGCTCGAGAATGCGCTGCTGGTGCGCCGCAAAAGGCGTCTTTCCTGGCTGGCCTGGTCGAGCGCCATGATCGTCGGGATCGTCGCTATGGCGGGTTCCGTCTACTACTACTACTGGGGCCGCTAGAGGAGACCTTCCAAGCCAATGAGCAGAGTCCACGAAGCGCTACGCAGAGCGGGCCAGTTGCCGAACCTGGATCCCGGGGCAGCCTCGACGCCCGCCGCGGCCGGCACCAACGGCGGTTCCGCCGATTCCGGCGCGTCCGATCTTTCCACCTTGATCGAGCAGATCGAGGAAATCCCCTTCAATCCCGCGCCGGAGTCCCACCTCATCGACCTTCACCGGCCGATGGAAACACCCAGCGAGGAATTCCGCAGCCTGCGGACCAAGCTGAATCACATGCAGACGCTGCAGCCGATTCACACCGTAGTCGTCACCAGTCCGTCGCCCGCCGAAGGCAAGTCTTTTACAACTCTGAATATCGCCCTGGCCGAAAGCCATCTGGCCGACAACCTGGTGCTGTGCGCCGATTTCGACCTCCGCCGGCCCACCCTGCACAACCTTCTGCAAGTGGACCGCGCGCCCGGCATCTCGGATTATCTCACCGGCCAAGTTCCGCTCGAGAAGATCATCAAGAAGATCGCCGGCATGAATCTGTTCTTCATGCCCGCCGGTTCCGTGGTCAAGAATCCCCTCGAATTGCTCAACCTGCGCGAGGCCCGCGCCCTGTTCGAGGAGCTGCCTCACCTGTTCAACTGGGTCTTCTGCGACTCTCCTCCGCTGCTGTTCTCGGCCGACGCCAACCTGCTCTCCACCTACGCCGACGGCACCATGCTGGTAGTACGCATCGGCTCTACCACTATCGACACCGTGACCCGCGCCATGCAGTCTCTGTGCGAGAACAACGTGCTGGGAGTAGTGGCCAACGGCGCACGCGCCGGCGAACTCTACAGCAAATACACCTACTACTACTCCCGCAAGGAGCAGTGACTCTCGATGGGGGAGCGGTGGCTGGCCGCTAAGGCCCGACTCACATTAACCGCCGAATTTGTACAAGTTTTGCCCCATTTGGCCGACCTGTAATGAAGTGGGCAAGTGGTTCGGTATTCGTGTGAGCGGCTGGCGATTCCCGCCACCTCGGCCCGACCAGCGGACCCTCCCCTGGCGTCCTCGACGCCCCGCGGCAAGGTGCTTGTCGCCGAAGACAACCTGGCGAACCAGAAGGTCGCCGGGCGGTTGCTTGAGAAGCACGGGCTCCAGGTGTCGTCGGGAACGGGCTCGAAGCCGTCGAGGCGCTTGCCGCGGGCCAATACGGCGTTGTTTTAATGGATTGCCAAATGCCTGTAATAGATGGCTTTATGGCGACTCAACGGATCCGCCTGATTGGACCACAAGCGGTGCCTGAAAGCCCGACTCGACGATTACGTCTCCAAACCGGGACGAATTATTCTCCGTCGTCGACCGCTCGCTATCCACAAGTCCCAACAAGACCGGAAAGGACACTGAAGTTTTTGAGCTACCATGACGAAAGAGAGAACGAGCGCTTAATGCCGCAAACCCGCACAGCGCCGATTGAGTTCGGCACCCAGCGGTGGGAACTCCCTCCCCTGATCCTGCACCCGTTCTCCGACCAGAGCGGTCCCAGTAAGCTGCTCGACAGCTCGCGTGCCAGCCTCATGCTCAGCGGGCTGCTGCCCAGCGAGGAAGTGGACGAGGAGGAGCTGACACGGAGGCTGCTCGAAGGAAGGCTATGCGAGATTCGCATGCTGTTCTTCATGGGTAAGGACCTGATGCGCTGGCTGGCCCATTGCGAGGACTTCGTGGCTCGCGTGCCGGACCTGGCCGCGGCAGGAATCCGCCAGCAAAGTTTCGCCGAATTGTTGATCCGCAATCCTCCCCAGTTGGTGCGGAACAAACTGCGCGAATGGGGCGTGGTCGACTATCCGTCCATCTTCTCGCGCGCCATCGGCCTCAACACGGTCTTCTCTCAGCCCCCCGATTTTGATAACGTGACGGTCGAGTTTGTTCGCAACTACTATCGCTACGCCGACCATCTGTATGCCTGCCAGCAGCAGTTGCAGCCTTTCGCCGAGTTGAATCCCGATAACTTCCATTTTGAGATCTACGCCTCGGGAGAATATTCGCGGAAGCTGGAAAAGGCATGGGGAAACCAGTAGGACCCGGATCGCCGCCCTTCCGTTGCCCGCGCGGCACGCCGGAACAAGATATGCCCGGCCCGAATCAACCATACTCCGCATACGGCGCGCCAACTCCGGATACCCGGCGGCAGCGCTCCCGGTACGCCGGGGTCCAGGATACTTCCGCTGGGCGGCGGGAAGGCCGGAGGCCGTTACCCACGCGCCGCCACTCGCAGCGAGGCTTCGTCTTCTGGCTGCTGGCCGTGTCTTTGCTGGCCATTCTCGGCATCGCCGGACTGGCCGTCGACGTAGGCCGCCTCCAGGTGATCAAAGGCGAGGCGCAGAGCTTCACCGATTTCGCCGCGCTGGCCGCCGCGCGCGAATTGGACGGCACCCCGGAAGGGATCGAACGCGCCCGGCGCGCCGTCGCGCGCAACCCGATGAAGTGGGATTTTCAGAGCCGTTCCTACGAAGGAACCGTGATCGAGTTCAGCGCCGACCGCAAGAACTGGATCACGCGCGTCCAGGACCCGCATCCGGTCGGCTGCGTCCGCGTCACCGCCAACCTGGAGCGCATCGGGCTGTTTCTGATTCCGGCCCTGGCCGGACCGCGCACCGGGTCGGTGCGCGCCTCGGCCACCGCCGCCTCCGAGCCGGCCGCCCTTTTCCCGGCGGGAAGCGCGGGATTGCTGCCGTTTGCCGTCGAGGCCCAGCATATGGGCAAGCAGCATTTCGGCATCGCTCCGGGAGCCCTCGTGCAGCTCGACCGCTACGTGCAGGATCCGGACTCGCTTCACGACGCTGTCGCGCAGGATCGCGTCGGGCGCGAAGTCTCACTCGGGAATCCCGTGCGCCTGTCCGCCGTCCCGCCCGCGGCGATTTCGGCCGCTCTCAACCGGCGCGCCGCGGAGGACACCAACACCCGCGCCCAGACCTACTTTGAATACGACCGGTCGCCCGGAAACGGCAAGCGCATCGGCCTCGTCGCCGTGACCAATTCCAAAGTCGAGCCAGTGGTGGTCGGCTTCGCGCGCGTCTTTCTCCCTGTCACCCAGAGTCCCGCCGGCGCGACGGCCGAGTGGATCGGCCGGCCGGACGTGTCTGCTCCCGGGGCCGCGGCTACCGTGAGGCTGGTCGAATGACGGGCCGCCAATTGAAAAAGCGCCAGCGCGGCAGCGCGCTGCTCGAAGCCGGGCTCAGCCTGCTGATCCTGGTTCCTATTCTCACCGGCGTCATCCAGGTCGGATACGCCTTCCGGGTCTACTCCCGGCTGGACTCCGCGCTCCGCGACGCCGCGCGCTACGCCTCCCGCCGGTCGCTTGAAGGCGATTGCGCGGAGCGCACGCGCGGCGAGATCCAGAACATAGTGATCTATGGCGATCCCAAGCCTCCCGCGCCGGCCGTTCCTCAAGTCGCCGGTCTCCGGCCCGCTCACATCCAGGTAGACTACGAAATGGACGGCCAGGGCCGGCCGGCCGGAATCCTGGTTCGAATTTCCGGGTACGAGGTGGATTCGCTCTTCAGCCGGTTTACGTTGCAGGGCCGGCCGCTCGCCGCCGCCCCCTATCTGGGAGCCGGACTGGCCTGCCGGCCGGAACAGGCGCCGGCCGCGAGACGGGCGCCATGAAGATTCTGGTTGTCGAGGACGAGCGAAAGACGTCCGCCTACCTGCAGAAGGGACTTTCCGAGAACGGCTTCGTGGTGGACACGGCTGAAGACGGCGATGCCGGCTATTTCCTGGCCCGCTCCGGTCACTACGACCTCATCGTGCTGGACATCGGCCTTCCCAAGCGCGACGGCTGGCAGATCCTTACCGACCTCCGCCGTGAAGGCCGCACCACGCCGGTCCTGTTTCTTACCGCCCGCGACACGGTAGATGCCCGCGTCAAAGGGTTGGAACTGGGCGCGGACGACTACCTGGTCAAGCCATTCGCTTTCTCCGAGCTGCTGGCCCGCATCCGCACCATCCTCCGCCGGGGGCCCTCGCGGCAGCCGGATAATCTCCGCATCGCCGATCTCGACCTGGACTTTCTGCAGCTCCGCGCCTGGCGCGCGGGCAGGCGCCTCGAACTCACCCCCAAGGAGTTCGCGCTCCTCTCCCTGCTCGCCCGCCGCCGCAGCGAGGTGCTGTCCCGGACTATAATCGCCGAACAGGTCTGGGACATGAACTTCGACAGCGACACCAATGTCGTCGACGTGCATGTGCGCCGCCTGCGGGCCAAGGTGGACGATCCTTTCGAGAGAAAGCTGATTCACACCGTCCGAGGCGTCGGGTATGTACTTGAAGAGCGCGAGTGAGGACGCGGGCGCGCCCGCTCCTGAATCCCGCTCCCTCGCCGTGTCACTTTCCATATGGTGCGCGGCCTGTTGCTGCGGCATTTCAGTCGCGGCGATAGCGGTCTTGTATGCCGCCCTGGTCTACGATCTCAACCGCGCCGATGACGAGCGGCTGGTTCGGGCCACGCGCCAGGCCCGCCAGGCCGCCGCGTCGCCGTCCGCCGGGTTGCCGGTCATCGAACCCGCGGTCTCGGTGCGTATCGTCGACGCCGCCGGGCGCGCTGTCGCCGCCACGCCGCTCGTCCCGGACGCCCTGCTCGCGGCCGGGCTCCTCGATCCGGTCCCGGAAGGCGTCGAACCCCGGCACGGTGTCCGGGTGAGAACGCAGGACGGCCGTGTCTGGCGCATGATGGCTGCCCGCGCCCCCAACCGGATGGTGGTCCAGGCAGGGCTCGACGCCACGGAGCAGGCGGCGGTCCTGGCCGGCTATCGCTCCCGGCTCTGGATGGCCTGCGTCTGGGTGCTGGCGGGGTCCATCCTGGCCGGCTACATCGTCGGCCGCCTGGGAGTGGCCCCGGTGGCCCAGATGACGCGAACCGCGCTCCGCATCCGCTCTACCTCCACTTACGAGCGCATCTCCACGTCCGGCCTCCCCCTCGAGCTGGCCGCCCTCGCCGACCGTTTCAACGAGCTGCTGGACCGCTTCGACGAGTCGTTCACCCGCCTTTCGCGCTTTGCCTCCGAGATTGCCCATGAACTACGCACGCCGGTCAACAATCTCCGCGGCGAGGCCGAAGTCGCGCTGGGCAAAGCGCGCACCAGCGAAGAGTACCGCGAGGTTCTCTCGTCCTGTCTGGAAGAGTGCCAGCGCCTCAGCGGAACCATCGACAGCCTGCTCTTTCTGGCCCGCATGGAATCTCCCGACGTGGAGTTGAGGCGAAGCCTGGTGGAGCTGGACAAGGAGCTGGCGGCCGTTCGCGAATACTATGAGGCGGCGGCCGAGGATGCCGGCGTCACGCTCGAGGCCATCGCCGGGGGCAGGCTCCAGATCGGCGTCGACCGGAAGCTGTTCCAGCAAGCACTGGGGAACCTGGTCGCGAACGCGATCGCTTACACTCCCAAGGGTGGCAAGGTGACTGTCAGCGCCGCGGACGGAGCCGATTCGGTGCGGGTGAGCGTCGCCGACACGGGGCGGGGGATCGCTCCTAAGGATCTGGTCCACGTCTTCGAGCGTTTTTACCGCGGCGACCAGGCCCGCAAGGTGAGGCCCGGCGGCTCCGGCCTCGGCCTGGCCATCGTCAAGACGATCATGACGCTGCACGGCGGAACCGTGGAAGTCTCCAGCCGGCTCGGCCAGGGTACCCAGATCGACCTGAACTTTCCCAAGCCCCCTCGCGGTCCGGTAACGCACTGAATCTGCGGGCCGCGGACGCAGCGCCCGTCGTCATCCAGCTCATACGGTACCGGGACTAAGGTAACTCCTCTATGACGGAATCGTAATGTTGCCGTAATCCATTCGGTCGGGAGATCACCTTATAATTTCCGTTGAAAGGGCTTAGTCAGTTCATGTCCTACCTTATGAATCGTGATCGGAAGAATCGTCGACGTGGCTTCACACTGATTATGGTGGCGCTGTGCACGTTCCTGCTGTTCGGCCTGATGGGATTGGCCTTCGACGTCGGCCGCATGTTCATCGCGAAGAATGAAGCGATGGCCTATGTCGACGCGGCGGCGGTGGCGGCGGCCAGGGAATTGGATGGCACGGCGCAAGGCGGAGCGCGAGCCACCACGGCGGCGCAGGCGGCATGGGCGCGTTGGAATTTCGGCACCACGACGTTCACCAGCCCCGTGATCGAGTTCTCGACCAGCAAAGACGGACCTTGGAACGTGACGCCCCCAGGCGGATGGACCAACGTCGGCCACGCGCGGGTCACGGCCAATGTCACCAATATCCCGCTTTATTTCCTGCCCATCGCCAGCTTTACAGGCACCATCCCGAATGCGGGGCAGGTGGCGTACCTGGCGGTAGCGGGCCAGATCCGGGCCACTCCGCAGAACGTCTTCCCGTTCTCTCCCATCGCTCACGCCGACCTTCAGACCTCGGCGGAGGTGACCGGAGCGAATATCGATTTTGGCTTTGTGAAGGGCGGCAGGTACACGTTCCGCTGGCCGCAGAATCCGGCTCTCGGCTCGGGACTTTGTCCGGAGGACAACAACGCGCTCTGGCTCAATAAGGTCGATCAGTCCAACGGCGGCTGGCGCGGTTATATCACCAGCCATTCGGCCAGCGTGATCCGGGACGAAGTTACGAGCGACATCATCGGCAGGGCTCAAGTTCCGACATTGGACCAGTCGGCGACCATCAACGGCGGCAACGGGAACAAGGGTACCGAAGCGAACGCCATGGAGGATCGGGTGAACCAGGATTCCGACAATGTCAACACCGAATACTATACGGACAGCCAAATCACCGGATTCTACAATACTTACAATGCGGCTTATACACCCGTACTCAACGCCGCTTTTTTGACGGGCCGCGCTGGGGCGGACACCAATTCTTATAATTGGCGACGCGATAATCCAACCGGACTCCCGTACGTCGGGAACGGTCGTCGTGTGGTCACCGTCCTGGTCAACAGTGGGGCCAGAAGCTCCGCGATGGCCCCGGGGGCATTTTATGCCAATCCCAATGAGGTGCTCGGCTACGCGCAGTTCTTTCTGTACGAGCTTACCTATAAGGCGAAGCCTCAGGATACGTACTGCGCCGAGTATATCGGCAACAATCCCTGCGTTGGCTGCGCCGGCGAGACCGCGATTCCGGGCGACGGGAAAAGCGAAATCATCATCCGGTTAGAGCAGTGAGAACAAGGGTCAGAGCTATGAGATCTCCGAATCAGGCAAAACGAGGCGAGCGGGGCAACGCGATGATCGAGTTCGCGCTAAGCTCCATCGTACTGGTCACGATGTTTCTCTTCACCTTCCAGTTCGCTTACACCTTCTACATCTATAACCGCCTGCAAACAGCGGTGCGGAACGGCGCGCGCGATGCCTCGGTGCGAAAATTCTACGCAGGCGACGCCGCCTCCATCACCAAGTTCCAGACCAAGGTCAAGAACATGGTGGTCTACGGCGATCCGAATCCGCCTAATGGCGCTCCGCCGGTCGCGCCCGGACTCACTACCGCCGCCGTGACCGTCAACATCACCAATGCGGCCGGCACCGCCGGAAGCAGCACCGTTATCCCGGACCGTGTGTTGGTGTACATCAGCAACTATACGCTGAATGCGCTTGTCCGCACCTACACGTTCACTTCAAAACCGGTGGAGGCCTTCCCCTACGTCGGCCTGTACCTGCCCACGCTGACGGCTCCGTAGAGGAAAACCATGAAAATCCTGAAGAATCGCCGCACCCAATCCGGCCAAACCCTAGTTGAAAGTGCGCTCATCATCCTGGTGCTCCTGTTTACGCTGTTCGGCATCGTCGACTTGGGCCAAGTGCTGTTCTTCCATCAGGCGCTGGTGGAACGGGCTCGCGCCGGTGTGCGCTATTCGGCTGTGACCTACCCGTTCGTCGCGTCCGACATTCAGAACATGACGGTCTACGGTAATACGGCGGGTACCGGCAACTCGATTCTGGCGAACCTTGCTACTTCCAACGTGACCGCTACACAGACTGGAATTCAAGGCTGTAACGGCTCGCGGGTGACGGTGACCATCAGCAACTACCCGTTCAATTTCTCAATCTTTCTCATCAAGAACATCGCCAACTGGCAAATCAGCGAGAGCCTGCCCTGGGAGGCGCCCGCCAATACCGTCTGCCCCGACAACGAGGGGTGGTAGTTTTCCGGAGGGGGAGTTTGGCCGGATACGGCCGCTCCCCTTCCTGCTCCATTTTTCCCTCTCTGAAACCCCAGGCACAGACCGTCTACGTCAGATACCTTACCCGGTAGGTCCATTTATGCCCTAGCCGGTTCCGCTGGCTTCCCCGCAAATAATAGATCCGGAAACATTTCGCTCCCTCTAAGGCCCGGCTGATTACGAGAACGTAATTCGACCGTAATACAATAACTCACTCCCGATTCCTATAATCGCCTCAGTAACTGAAAGAGGGAGTGAATTGTGACCAAGTCCAGAAGCAATGTGCCAGGCTTTACCCGCCAAACACGTTCTACCCACCAAGGCGGCTTCACCATGATCATGGTGACGCTCTGCGTTTTCCTGCTGTTCGGCATGCTCGGTCTGGCCTATGACCTGGGGCGGATGTACATCCACAAAGCCGAAGCCATGTCCTACGTCGACGCTGCCGCCGTGGCCGCGGCCCGGGAGTTGGACGGGACATCGCAGGGCGGGGCGCGAGCCAACGCCGCGGCGCTGCAATCGTGGGCGCGCTGGAATTTTTCCAGCACCGATTTCGCCACGCCCACGGTCGAGTTTGCGACCAGCAAGGCCGGCCCCTGGAACACCAGCCCCGGGACCTGGACGAATGTCGCCTTTGCGCGCGTCACCGTGACCGTGTCGGACATCAAGCTGGCCTTTCTTCCGGTGGTGGGCACCGCCTCCAGCGGCAGCGTGGCTCACCTGGCAGTAGCCGGCCAGATCGGGAGTATACCCCAGGCGGTCTTCCCGTTCTCCCCCATTGCTCATGCCGATTATGCAACTCCCGCGACAATGGAGGCCAACGCGCCCGACTATGGCTTCCAGAAAGGCGGAAAGTACACCTTCCGCTGGCCCAATGATCCCAACAGCAAGAGCGCCAATCTCTGCCCCGACGACAACAATACGCTCTGGAAAACGAAGGTCGACGCATCGAACGGCGGGTGGCGCGGCTACATCACGTCCCACTCCGCATCCGTGATTCGGGACGAGATCCAGAGCGACCTGATGGGCAGCGCCCAGGTGCCGGACCTTGGGGAGATCGCGACCGAGTTCGGCGGCAGCGGCAACAAGGGCACCGAAGCCAATGCGATGGAGGATCGGGTCGCTCAGGATACCGATCATGTCACGACGGAATACTACTACAGCGGCACCAAGCCAACCGGCATCGTCGGCGCCGGTAGCGCCTGGGTCGGCTCTAACTCGGATTCCTACTTGTGGCGGCAACAGAACAACTACTCGCCCGCCGGCAACAACCGCCGCGTGGTCACGGTACTGGTCAACGCCGGGTTCGCTCAATCGAACGGCACCGCTTGGGGTGCGTCTGCTTATACGGCGGTGGGATATGGGCAGTTCTTCCTCTACGAGCTAAACTACGCGGCCAACCAGCATGACACCTTCTGCGCCGAATATCTCGGGAACAACCCGTGTACCGGATGCAGCAGCGCAACCGCTCTCGTGGGCGACGGATCCACGTCCTACATCATTCGTCTGGTCGAATAATATGTCGAAAACTCACTTCCGCTCGCGTCAACGTGGGAACGCAATGATCGAATTCGCGCTCAGCGCGCTGGTTCTCACCGCCATGTTTATCGCCACCTTCCAGTTCGGGTACTCTTTCTATGTGTATAGCAAGCTGCAGACCGCCATCCGCAACGGCGCGCGATACGCTTCGGTGCGGACCATCCGGACCGGAAGCAGCTCCTCCATCACCAACTTCAAGACAGCCGTGCAGCGGATGGTGGTTTACGGAAATCCCGCCGCTACCGCCGGCACTACTGTCGTTCCCGGACTGACCACCGCGGGAATCACGGTCAACGTCACCGACGCCGGAGGAACCGCCACCTCCAGCAGCGTTATGCCGACCAAGGTCCAGGTCTACGTTTCCAGTTATAACCTGGATGCGCTCTTCCAGACGTACAGCTTCTCGTCCAAGCCTTACGAGAACTTCCCATATGTGGGCATCTGGCAGCCTACGGATATCGAATAGGAATGAGGGAACTTTTATGAGGCGAAAATTTATGGGACAAAGCTTTATGGGACAAAGCCGCAAACCGACCCAACGCGGTCAGACTCTGGTCGAATCGGCCCTCGTGATTATCGTGCTCCTGTGCACGCTGCTCGGGATCATCGACTTTGGCCAGGTACTCTTCTTTCACCAGACCCTGGTGGAGCGCGCCCGCGCCGGAGTGCGCTGGGCCGCCGTCCAGAATCCGGTTGTCACCGGCGATGTCCAGAACTACGTGATCTACAACAATTCGGCCGGAACCGGGACCCCTATCCTCAGCGGCTTGACCTCCAGCATGGTAGTGGTTACCGAAACCGGCCAGGCAGGCTGCGACGATTCCCGCGTCACGGTTCAGATCGTCAACTACCCGTTCCAGTTCTTCGCGCCGTACATGGCCAGGACCTTCGTCAACAAGCCCATTGTCGAAACACTCCCTTGGGAGGCCCCGGCCACGTCAGTTTGCCCCTGAGTTTGACCCCTGAGTTTTGACGCCGGGTAGGAGTACCAGACCCCTCGCCCGGGGCCGCCGAGGCAACCCGCGGCGGCTTTCTGTGTTATGTTTCTTAGAGAAGGTCGCTATCCGCGGGCGAGCCCTCCTCTCTTGAGACCCATGACTACGATCTTCCTGCGTCTTGCCCTCTGTTTTGGCGCTCTGCTGGCCCTGCCGCTGTACGCGCAATTCAACCTCAATCAACGTCCCAGCCGCGTCTTAGGACATCCCAGGCTGGAGCTGAAAACGGGAAGTCCCAACCTGGTGGAAGGCCGCGAGCTGAGCAATCCCGAATCCGTCGCCGTCGACACGTCTTCTTCACCCGCCGCCCTCTACGTGGCCGATTCAGGGAACAATCGTGTCCTCGGCTGGCGTAATGCTTCTTCGTTCGCCAACGGCGCGAAAGCGGACCTGGTCATCGGGCAGCCCGATCTTTTCAGCACGGGCCGCGGCGGCCCCGGAACGTCTTTCTCGTCCGGATTTTTCTCCCCGACCGCCGTGCGAACGGACAGCGCCGGAAATCTCTACGTCGTCGACGCAGGCAACAACCGCATCCTCCGCTTCCCCCGTCCCATCGATCGCCAGGATCAGCTCGCCGACATGGTCATTGGCCAGACCAGCCTCAACTGCTCCGCCTGCAGCCAGCCCAACTCCGGCGGCATCTCCGCCCGCACCGTCTTCATCAGCGGCAACGGCAATTTTTTCGCTTTTGGGGGATCGCTGGCGTTTGACGCGCAAGGCAATCTCTGGTTCGTGGATACAGGCAATCACCGAGTGCTGCGCTACCCCCAGTCCGCCCTCGGTTCCAGCCCCCAAAACGGCCCGCCCGCGGATCTGGTTCTCGGGCAGACCGATTTCCTCACCGCCACCCAGGCCCAAAGCGATAACGGCTACGTCACCCCCGCCAATCCCGTCCGCAACCGCTTCTACGTTCCCAGCGGCGTGGCCATCGACAGCAGTGGACGCGTGTATGTCTCAGACCAGTTCCGCCGCGTCCTGGTCTTCGCCCCGCCCTTCCAGAACGGCAAGGACGCCATCCGTGTCATGGGCGCCGTCACTCAGCCTCAGTGCCAGCCGCAAACCGTCACCGCCGGCGACACCAATTTCAACGGCCCCGAGGGTGTTTTCATCGTCGCCGGCGACCAGTCGGTCGGCGTTGCCGACGTTCGAAACAACCGGATCGTGCTCTTTGACCGCTTCGAGAACTGGCCCCAGGAAGGCCAGACGTTCTCGCCACGAGCCCGCGGTTCCAGCCCTCTCGGCCAGACCGACTTCTGCCAGATCAAATCCAATCGCGACCAGGCTGAAGCCGGACCCAATACTCTCAGCTCTCCCGCTTCGGGCGTAGTCGCCAACGGCGAGCTGTTTATCGCCGACGTAGGCAACAATCGCATCCTCGTCCTCCCTCAATCCGGGCAGACCCAGACCGCAGTCCGCGTGCTCGGCCAGGACGGCTTCAATTTCTCCGCCATCAACCTGATCGAAGGACGCGAGTTCGATTTCACCCGCACCACCAGCGGCGGCCTCACCGCCGACGGCGGGGTCCTGGTCGACGTGAACGGCGCCTCACCCTACCTGTACGTGGCCGACACCTACAACAACCGCGTGCTGGGCTTCCGCGACGTCCGCCGCGTGCGCCCTGGCGACAAAGCCGACCTCGTCATCGGCCAGCCCGACTTCCAGCACAACGTGGTCAACTGGCCCAACAACGACGGCGATCGCCCCACCAACCAAAGCCTCTTCGCGCCCACCGGGCTCGCCGTCGACGTGGACGGCAACCTCTATGTCGCCGACACCGGCAACGGCCGCGTTCTGCGCTTCCCCAAGCCCTTCGCCCAGGCTCCCGGCTCACGGCCTACGGCTAACCTCGTCCTGGGCCAGACCAGCTTCACCTCCAAGAATACCGACCCCACCCAGATCACCATGGCGCAGCCCTACGGCCTGGCCTTCGCGCAGGACAACGGGCTGCTGGTTTCCGACCGGCTCCATAATCGCGTCCTGCTGTTCGGCGGCAAAGCCTCGGGCTTCTCCAGCGGAATGGCGGCCACGAAAGTTTTCGGCCAGTCCGATTTCCGCAGCCTTGGGGCCGGCACCGGCGACAACCGGCTCAGTATACCCTCCCACATCGCCTCCGACACCGACGGCCGGCTCTATGTCGCCGATCTGGCCAATAACCGCGTCCAGATTTTTGGGCCGGTGAACTTCCAGCCCGACAGCAACGCCATCGCCGTGCAAAGCATCACACTCGCCGCTCAATTCTCGGCATTGAGCAATCCCCGCGGCCTCTACGTCAGCCCGGTTACCGGCGAGATCTGGGTCTCGGATAACAACGGCCGCGCCATGCGCTATCCCAAATTCGACGATTTGGTTCCGGCCCAGCTCGCCACCTTCGGGCTCAACCTGCCCACCACGCCCATCGCCGTTACGCAAGACGCATACGGCAACCTCATCTACGCCGACACCACCAACCGCGTCGCGTTGCACTTCGCCGGATTCAATTACCTCACCAACGGCGCCAATTTCCTGGTCGGGCGCGCGCTGGCGCCGGGCATGATCGCCTCGGCCTTCCGCCAGACCACCGGCAACCCGTGGGTGGATCAGGACGGCGTGGCTTCCGACGTGCCGCTGCCCGTCACTCTCAATGACCTGCAATTGCTTGTTAACGACAAGCCCTCGCCGCTGTATTACGTCGGCAAGGACCAGGTCAACTTCCAGGTACCCTCCGATACACCGACCAACGCCCAGGCCGAAATCCAGCTTGTGCGTCTCTCCACCGGCCAGATCGTCGCCGCCAGCTCGGTCGACACCAATACCGTCTCTCCCGCCCTGTTCACCGCCGGAGACGGCACCGGCCAGTTGATCGCGCAGAATGCCGAGGACGACGGACGCCTCACCGTGAACTCCGCTCAGAACCCCATTTCCCGCAGTAAAGTGCTGGTTCTTTACGGCACCGGGCAAGGACTGGTCCCGGGGCAGCCGCCCGACGGGTCTCCCGCCACCGGCGCCGCTCCCACGCCCGACAAGCCGCGCGTGGCCGTGAACTCCCGCTTCCTCGACGATGTGGATGTGCTCTACTCCGGCCTTGCCCCCGGCCTGATTGGCGTGTGGCAGCTCAATATCAAGATTCCGGACTGGGTGCCTCCCGGCAACCAAATACTGATCGCCCTCCAGCTCCGCAGCGTCAACAGCACCGGAGTCCAGCAGCCTCCACGCTGCACGCAAGGCGCTACGGCCTGTCAGCAGCGCACCTGGATCGCCGTCAAACAGTAGCTGGCACCAGTTCGCCAAGGTAGGGCAGGATTCATCCGGATTCATCTTGCCCTTGCCCGCCCAAGCCACGGCGTGGCCTGCACGGCGTTAGTCCAGCCCTTTTCATGACGCTCCACCCTTGGAGGGTGCTCTTTTGCCCTAGAATTGTTGTAATCTTTTTCCTACCGGTACTGGAACTTTCCCACATTTTCTAAGGCCCTTTTTCCTAGTGTGGGTGTAACGTATATCTTGTTCATAATCAATTGCTTAACTAAGCACCACGCCCATGAATAGTCTCCGCTTAATAGGCCTCGAGGATAAGTGGACTGTATTATTGTGACGTTGAACGAGCTAGCGTACAGTGTTGACAGGATTTGTACCGTAGTTCGGTACTCGGAGGAATCCCACATGCATTCTCGGAGGAATCATCAGGGCGGCTTCGTCTTGATCATGCTTGCATTTTGTGCGTTCGCGCTGTTCGGCATGATTGGTCTCGCTTTTGACATCGGAAGGATGTACATCGTCAAGGCTGAAGCCATGGCTTATGTCGACCCTGCCGCCGTCGCCGCCGCCCGGGAATTGGACGGCACTTCAGCCGGCGGCACTCGCGCCCGCAACGCCGCGCTGGAGCTCTGGGCGCGATGGAATTTCGGAGCTACCGCATTCGCCAGTCCGGTCGTGGAATTTTCCACTTCCAGGAACGGGACGTTTGATGCCACCCCGCCCTCGTGGACCAACGTCGCCTACGCACGCGTCACGGCGACCGCCACGAACGTGCAGTTGTATTTCCTGCCCATCGTGGGGACCGCCAACAGCGGGCAGGTGGCGCATCTGGCCGTCGCCGGACAGGTGCCTAATACGCCGCAGGGGGTCTTTCCCTTCTCGCCCATTGCCCATGCCGACTACACCACGTCGGCCAACATGCGCGCCAACGCACCCGACTATGGGTTTACCAAAGGACAGTTCTACACCTTCCGCTGGCCGAACAAGCCCTCCAACGCGCCCGCTCTTTGCACTGGCGACAACACTCCAACCTGGATCAACAAGCTCGGCGGCAGCGCCTGGCGCGGCTACATCACCAGCCACAGCGCCTCCGTAATCCGCGATGAGATCAAGTACGATTACACGGACCGCGCCTGGATACCCTCTCTCGACCTGTTGGTGACCCAGGGCGGCGGCAACGGCAACAAAGGAACCGAGGCCAGCGCCATGGCGGACCGCGTGAATCAGGACACGGACAACTTCTCCACCTGCTATCTCTGCGCGGGCGGCTACCTCGAGCGGCAGAACAATCTCACCTCGCCTTACGGCAATAACCGGCGAGTGGTGACGGTCATCGTGAACGGCGGTTTCGCCAGTTCCACCGGCGCCGCCTACGCCGCCGGCCAGCAGAATCTCGGCGTCGGTTACGCTCAATTCTTTCTCAGCGAGTTGACCTACCAGAACGGCCAGCACGACACGTTCTGCGCCGAGTATCTCGGGAACAATCCTTGTGTCGGATGCAAGGGCGGAACCGCCGCGCCCGGCGACGGCTCCGGCGATTACATCATCCGCCTGGTCGAGTAAAGGCGAACCCAAGAGAGAACCTACATATGAAATCCGCCATTCAACGGCGCAGGGGCGAGCGCGGCAACGCGCTAATCGAGTTCGCCCTGAGCGCGATTCTACTGGTCAGCCTGTTCATCGGCGCGTTCCAGTTCGGATATACATTTTACGTATACAGCAAACTGCAGGTGGCGGTCCGCAACGGCGCCCGCTATGGTTCGGTCCGAAAGTTGCTCACCGGCATTTCCGCCTCCATCGGAATCTACCAGACCGCAGTGAAGCAGATGGTGGTCTACGGAAATCCCGCCGCCACCGCCGGAACCGCCGTCGCTCCCGGGCTGACCACGGGAATGGTCGCCGTCAGCATCACCAACGCAGCCGGGACGGCTGCCAGCGACGCCGTACCGCCGGACCGGTTGCAGGTCAGCATCAACGGCTATAACCTCGACGCGCTGTTCCGCACCTACTCGTTCAGCAAGCCGGTCGAAGCCTTCCCATATGTGGGCCGCTGGACGCCCGGCGACACCGAGTAGGCGCGCTGGTTCCCTTTCGCTCGGGATGCATCAGGAGATCCTGGGCATCGCTGACCGAAAAGTCTGTAAGTTATGTAACCGAAAGGCTTCCTATGGCGGACCCCGGCGCGACTGGCGTTGACAGTCCGCGCGGCCGGCATTTAGGTCGACTTATGTCACGCAAACTAAAGGACTATCGGCGAGCTTCCAGGGTGTGGTATGTCTACACTAGATGCGGTTGCCGAGAGTCTCGATTGTAACGCCGAGCCTGAACCAGGGCCGCTTTCTGGAAGCTACGATCGAAAGCGTCCTCGCCCAGACCTACCCGAACATCGAATACCTGGTCATGGACGGAGGTTCCAGCGACAACACTCTCCAACTGCTGCGCAGATACGAGGGACGATTGCGATTCTGCTCGGCGGCCGACGGAGGCCAGTCCGACGCCGTGAACCAGGGCTTCCATCTGACACAGGGTGAACTGTTCGGCTTCCTTAATGCCGACGACTTGTATCTTCCCGACGCGGTGGAGAAGGCGGTCGCCGAGTTTGCAGGGAACCCGGGAGCGGCCGCGGTCGCCGGTGAGGCGTACCTGGTCGACGAAGAGAGCCGGAGGCTGGGGCGCTACCCTTGCGGGACCCCCGATCTGGCCAGGCTGAGCCGGGAATGCGTGCTGTGCCAGCCGGCGGTGTTTTTGCGGAGGCAGGTTTTTGAAGAGGTCGGCCTGCTGAATCCGGCGCTTCATTTCGCCCTGGATTACGACTTGTGGATCCGCATCGCCAAGCGATATCCGATCCACCGGACCGAAGCGTATCTGGCGGCATGCCGGGTCCACCCGGGAGCTAAGACACAGGCCCGCCGGCGGGAGGCGCTTCGCGAGTCGATCGAGGTGGTGCGGACCCACTTCGGCTTCGTGCCGTTTCCCTGGATCTACGAGTATGCGTGCGCGCTGACGGGACAGGGCCGGCAACCCGTCCCACGCTCCGCGCTGGCGTGGTTGGTCGGAGCGGCGATCGGCGCGAACTGGAACCGGCGGCAGCTAGGGCGGTTCTGGGAAGAGTGCCGCCGCCCGGTGATCTCCGGCTGGTGGCGCTACCTGGAAGTCCAGCGATAGGTCACCACCACTTCAGACCCCGCTCCTGGCACGACGCGAAGTGCCAGTTGTAGAGGTAAAGCAGGCGCCGGCCGATCAGCAAATGCAGAATCCGCAGACAGGCTGCAAACGCCCACGCGCGCGGCTTGGAACAGGCAGGCGGCTGGTCGTAGCAGCCATGCAGATCGAAAGCGTAGTAGAGGAACAGGTACACATAAGCCAGGACGCCGCCCAGAGGACCATACTTGCGCACTACCTGGAACGATTCGCGGACGTGCTGGCGGCCGGAGCTGCCGCTCTTGTTGGT
>JACXTT010001216.1_pt1 | contig 43534 bp, 27 predicted proteins | sample 9270951 | NCBI WGS metagenome assembly JACXTT01 (sample SAMN15532306, study PRJNA645909) | rock metagenome | isolation source: weathered quartz diorite | place: Puerto Rico | collected 2017-06-21
GCTTACCGTCGCCACGCCTGAATTGGTCAAACCGTCATTGGCTCGATACGTGAAACTGTCCGCGCCGTAGTAATTGCTCACCGGCGTATAGGTGAACCCGCCATTGGCCGCCAGACTCAATGTCCCATGCGCCGGACCGCTCACCAATACCGCCGTCAGCGGGTCCACGTCCGCATCGGTATCATTGCTCAACACACCCGGGCTGCTCACCGTCAGCGACGAGTTCTTGTTCAAACCATAGCTGTCGTCGTTGGCCACCGGCGCGCGGTTGACGTTGGTAATCGTCAGGCTCACCGTCGCCACTCCTGAGTTGGTCAGTCCGTCATTGGCCCGATACGTGAAACTGTCCGCTCCGTAGTAATTGCTCAGCGGCGTATAAATGAACCCACCATCGGCACTCAAGGTAAGGCTGCCGTGGGCCGCAGTGGAAACCACCGCCGCGGTGAGCGCGTCACCATCCAGGTCAGTATCATTGCTCAGGACACCTGGAGTGGTTATGGAGAGTGAGCCGTTCTTTCCTAAAGTATAGCTGTCATCAGTAGCCACAGGAGCGCGGTTCACGTTGGTGACCGTCAGTGAGACTGTGGCAACGCCGGAGTTGGCGGCACCGTCGCTGGCCCGGTAACTGAAGCTGTCGGCGCCGAAATAGTTGCTTACGGGCGTGTAAGTGAAGCTGCCATTGGCATGGAGGGTCAGGCTGCCGTGAGCCACCGTGGTGACGAACCCAACAACACTGAGCGCGTCGCCGTCCAAATCCGTATCGTTGCTCAGCACGCCAGGTGCGTTCACGGTTAGCGAGCTGTTCTTGTTCAAACCGTAGCTGTCATCATTGGCCACTGGTGGCCGGTTGGTGACCAGAGTGACCGTTGGCGGGCTGAGATTATTGGTCAAATCCCCGTCGATGGCTGGACCACCTACTGAGGCAAAATTTGTCAGAGAAGTCCGCAAAGTCGCGTTCACGGTCAGGACCAGATTGGTAGTTGCCCCAGCCCCCAGGCTGCCCAGGCTCCAGATCACCTGGTTGCCATTCGCGGACGCAGTCGGCGTCGCGCTGACAAGATTCAGTCCGGCGGGCAGGTTGTCGGTGACAGACAGACCACCTGACACCGACGGTCCAAAATTCGTCACGGAAATGATGTAATCGAAATTGGTTCCAGCAAAAATAGACGCGGGACCGCTCTTGCCCACGGCCAAATCGGCCACGGGCGTAACCGTGCTGAAGACCGGTGGGGTGACGTTGTTGGTCGAGTTCGGATCGGGTGTTGGGCTGGCGACGCTGGCGCTATTGGTGAGGCTGGTGCCGTCGGCCGGAGCCTTCACGGTGAGCGTGAGGTTGGTGCTGCCACCCGCCGCGAGACCGCCGAGGTCGGGCCAAACGACCTGGCCGCCGCCCAGTGCTCCGCCGCCGCTGGCGCTGACGAATATCACACTCGCGGGCAGGCTATCGGTGACGCTCACGCTGCTGGCCGCCGTCGGTCCGAGGTTGGTCACGACAATGGTATAATCGAAATTCGCCGCTGCATTCACATTGGCAGGCCCAATCTTGCTCACGGCCAGATCCGCTGAAGCGCCGACGCTCGTAATGACCGACGGAGTGGTGTTGTTGGCGGGATTCGGGTCCGAAGTGCTGCCTCCGCCGCTGGCGATATTGGTCAGACTGGAAAGTACATTTGGCGCGGTGACGTTCAGCGTGAAATTCGTCGAGGCACCGGCACTAAGGCTGAAATTCGTCCAACATACCTGGCTGCCTTTGAGGGTCCCGCCGCCACTGGCACTGACGAACGTGACTCCGGCGGGGAGACTGTCGGTCACAGACAAGCTCGTGGTAGAGGAAGGGCCGAGATTTGTGACGGAAATGGTGTAGGCGAAGCTCGCGCCCAGGTTGACATTGGCTGGAGCGCTCTTGCTCACAGCCACGTCCGCGACCGGCGTCACGCTCGTCAGTACAGGCGGACTGGTGTTGTTCGTCGGATTAGGATCGCTGACCGGGCTGCCGACGACGGCCGTGTTGAACAGGCTCGCGCCCTCGGGCGGGGCAGTGACAGTGAGAATCAGGTTCGTGCTCGAAGCGGCAGAGAGGTTTCCAATGTTGGCCCAAATTACTGTGCCGCCGCTGATAACGCCGCCTGCGGTGGCGCTGACGAAAACAACGCCTGCGGGCAAATTGTCCGTCACCGACAAGCTGGTCGCCGTGGACGGGCCGCCGTTGGAGACAGTGATCGTGTAATTGAAGTTTACTCCGGAGTTGATCGTGGCTGGACCGGATTTCGACACGCCCACGTCTGCGGAGGGCATCACCGAGGTAAGAACTGGCGGAGTGGTGTTGTTTGTGGGGTTCGGATCCATTATTGGGCTGGAGCCGCTCGCCACGTTTGTGAGGTTTCCGCCCTCAGAGGGCGCGGTAACGGTGATAGACAAATTCGTGGACGCGTTGGCCGCCAGAGCAAGATTGGTCCAGATGACGTGGCCGCCACTCAGGAATCCGCCGCCGCCCGCGCTGACAAAGCTCACGCCCGTGGGCAGGCTGTCCGTCACCGAAAGACCTGCCACCGGCGATGGACCAAGGTTTGTGACGCTGAGAGTGTAATTAAAATTCGCGGCAGCCACTACGGAGGATGGGCCGCTCTTGCCGAGGGCGACATCCGAGACGGGAACAATAGTGAAGACGGAAAGCGACGGGCTGTTATCAGTTGGGTCGTCGGTTGAGTCAATCTGTGTCGGGCCGATCAGCCCAGCGACGCTGTTGGTGTAGCGTCCGGCGGCAAGCGGCGCTACCGCCTGAAAGGTCAGGACCGAATTTCCACCAGCGGTGATCACGAACGGCCTCGCCCAGTGGAGGGCTTGTCCGACAATGATCGGATCGGCCAGCGGCGACGCATTGAACGTGGCGCTCCCGGGAACATAGGTCACATTGGCCGGCGTGCCGGGCAACAGGTCAACGATTTCATCCAGAGCAATATCGGTGTTGTCAGATGAGTAGTTGGTAAAAGTGATGGAATAGGTCACGGTGCCGCCGGGCGCGAGGAGAGAGTTGGGCGTCACGGTCTGGTTGCTGATCCTCACGACGTTGGTGGCGGAAAAAATGACGTTGCTGCCGCCCGACGAAGCCAGCGACGAATACGCCGTGTGCTTGGTGCCGCTGCCGCTGTCCACGAAGCTGAATGGGCTGATGGCGATATTGGTGCCCGTAGGCTTGACGGCGCGGAAGTAGAACGTGTTGGTGTAGGATTGTCCGGTAAAATTAGTGAATCCGGCGACGCTCGGGTCAAAATAAATCTGGTTGGTGAAGGTTGGGTTTTGAGTAAAATTAACCTTGGAGCCAATCAACTCATAGCAGTCAGGGCGCCAACTGCCCAGCACGGCCGGCGAAAACGACACACTGTTCTGGCCACCAATCGTGCCGGTGTCGCCGGCAATGACCATCACCACCTGCGAGCCGAGCAAGGCGTAGGGGTTCAGGTTCGTGATGAGCGTTACCTTGTTGGCCAGGGCTTCGATTGCGTAAATGATGTTGGTGTAGCCATAGCTCGCTGAGCTCAGCACTGACCCGACGCCGGGCGGACCGTTCAGGACGCGAATGGTGTGATTCTCATTGGTCAGGTTCAACAAGGATTGCGCATTGCCGGTAAGGCTTGGTCCTTTGAGAAAGAATGCCGCCATCTTGGCTTGCCCCGGCGCGATGGCGCCCAACGCGCGCACCCCGCTGTCCGTGGCTGTAAGCTGGATCAGGTTCGTGCTGGCGATGTTCGTGATCGCCACGTAAACACTCGGGAACGTAGCGGCTGTGTTGTTCGAAATCAGGTACGCCGCGTAGTTATACACGATGCCGATCGACGCCTTGTCGTCCACAAAAAACTTTCCCGGTGCGGATACAAGGCTGATGGCTTGACCTCGAGCTTCACAACAGCTCAAACAAATTGCCGTGGCCAGGCCAAAGCAGCCCGTCCAATTCCGGGCGAGTCCCAACCGTCTGCGGCGCGTTGGCGGGTGCTTCGCCCGCAGCGGCGCGCTGTCACTTGGCGCGGTCCTCCTGCCTGAGTGCGTTCTGCTTTCCGGAAAGCTAAATTGCAACATATTCATCGGTACAGTTTTTACGGGGCGACAACTCGACACGGGAAGATTTCAAACGAAGATGCCCGAGAATTCACCCAATTAATCCGTCGATTCAGGCGCGAGGAAAAACCTCCTGCATGGCCAGCAAGCCAAAGCGACCGCTGCGACTGCCGGACAGGCTTAATTAGACTTATTGCGTACATATATATTTGCACTCTTCGTACAAATGACTGCTTGGACGGCACTACTCGGGAACTGCTAAACTGCTGAGTGGCAGGGTGCAGCAGCTTCGGGGCCACGTTGTACCACCAGACAGATTAGGCAAGCAAAAACGTCAGAGATTGCCATTCCACTGATTATCCGTCTTCATCGAGCGTATTACGCTGCAGGTCGAGGGGGTAAGCGGTCCTTCAAGACTGCGAGAGGGTGGGACAGTGTCTGAAAAAACCTCAGGCCCCGTCTCGATGTGAGACGCGGGCCGGCCTTGTTTGTATGGAGTAATCCAGCCCGGCTTTGAAGGAAGCGGGCGTGCAATTCTGTTACCGAGCGCCTGCCTCGAGAAAGGCAATGCTCAAAAACCCATCCGGCTCAGCTCGGCATCAAGGGTGACTTGAAATTTCTGCAGATCCTGGGGTGACGGACGGTAACCGGTTTTTTGTGGGACCAGACCCAATCGTCCAGCCTGATCGAAATACCATTCTGCGACATTTCCGTCGCTGAAATTGACCTTGCCACTGACCACTGCGCCCGGACGGGCGATTTGGTCCACGACGACGGAGACCGAGCCTTGGCCCGGCGCTGGCCGTGCGGGCTCGGGTGCGCCACTCGATCGCGACGGCGGCGGCGAGGTGGCGGGTGACTCGATTGCTCCACCGCCGAGCCGAGGCCGCTCTTCGTCCTTCGGTGTCAGTTTCAAGTCGTCCACAAGCAGGCGAACATCCATGTAAGTCAGGTGCAGTCCTAGCTCCGACGCGAGACGCTTTTGGATCTCGGATAGTTTCAAACCCTGGGCGATCCATTCCGCCACTTTCTTTCGCTGTGCGTCATCCAAATTCATACACGGCCCTCTCCCCTCATGGCGTTAGACGCCTTGGGTTCAATTTTTTCTTCAGCTTCATCCTGCCGCGGAGCGGGCGGGCGATACAGCCAAAAAACATCTTCTTCGCTTTCTTGTAATCCTCCGGCCAATCGATGTCGAACGCGAGCGCGGGATCCTGCAGGTCGCAATAAGCGACACTCGCCGGTGGACGGTCCAGGAAGCTCCTCAAGTCCTGCGCACTTGTGCGGCCCAGTCGCAGGAATGCCACCCTGGGCAAGAGCACGGGATGCCGGCGATGGCCGCCTTGTCGCGGCAGGCAGATGAATTCCGGATGCGCCACGCTGAAGTCGAGCACTCGCTTCAGCGTCTCGCGGCGCACATGAGGTTGGTCACCGAGGACGATAGCCCAGTGAGTAAGACTGGTTTTCCAGCCATCCCACCGCGCCGCGCACTGAATGGAACTGAACATGCCGCGCTCGGGAGCGGGGTTCCAGATGCGGTCAGACAGAGCAACGCCCAGTCGATCGAGTTCGGCTTGCAGCAATCGATTACCCGCACCGCAGACCACGGCCAGCTGGTGAGGGCCGATTGCCTGCCATTGCCCGAGCAAGTGGCCGACAACGGAAGTCTCGCCCCAGGGCAACAATAATTTGGGCTGGCCCATGCGGACGGAACGGCCGGCGCCGAGCAGCACGACGCCCAATTTGAAAGGAACGGCTGGCGTGCGGTTATGTTTGGCTAAAGGACGGCGGGCCGGTCTCGCCCTGGCCCTTGCGTCTCCTTCGGATGTCACTCCGATCGACTAATGCTTCTTGCGTTTCTTGGCAACCGGCCTCGTCAACTCCACTACTTCGGGCATGTCAAAACCCATCTTCTCCTCGATGATCTCCAACAAAGCGATATCCGCGGCGCCAAGATTTCCCACGTCCGCCACCAGCGGCCGGCTGGTGGCGCCACCCCCCGAGGTGAGCTGGCGGACACGGCGTGAAATCAGGTTTACCAGAATGTTGGGATTCCCAACTTTCTCCAATGCTTTTCTTGTGAGTTCGGCGTTCAAGCTCTTCATCAGCGGTGTTTCCAAATCGAGCCGCAAACAGTAACGGTCTCGGCGGTGAACGCAATCTAATAATTGGCGGAAATCCACTTGCGCCGGCCCGCCCCATTTCCTAATAGAACGCAGCATGCCTCCGTTGTCTGCGAGACCGCAGCGGAAAACGAACCCGCCCTTCGAGCTGAGGGCGTTCCTGTCTTCACGCGCCGCCGCCGTCAATGAGGCGCTGGACGGTTTATTGCCCCGCGCCACAACCAGGCCGCGCACGATTCATCGAGCGATGCGCTATTCGCTTTTCGCAGGCGGCAAACGCATGCGCCCGGCGTTATGCCTGGCGGCGGCCGCAGCTTGCGGCGGCGACGAGGACGACGCCCTGCCCCTGGCCTGCGCCGTCGAGTGCATTCATACTTACTCGCTCATCCACGACGACCTGCCGGCGATGGACGATGACGATTTCCGCCGCGGCCAGCCTACCAACCACAAGGTGTTTGGGGAGGGCATTGCGATCTTAGCCGGCGACGCGCTGTTGACGCAGGCGTTCGAAATTGCGGCGGGCTGCCGAGGCTGGCCGCGATATTCACGCGCGCGAATCATTCAGGAACTCGCCCACGCGTCGGGCTCGTTGCAATTGATCGCCGGACAGGTGGCGGACCTCGAGGGAGCCGGTCGGAAAACTTCGGCGAGCCAGCTTCGTTATATTCACGAGCGCAAAACTTCCGCCTTGCTTTGCTGCGCAGTTCGACTCGGAGGGATGAGCGCCAACTGCAACCCGGCGCAGCTTGCCGCGCTCACCGATTTCGGGCGCCATGTCGGCCTCGCCTTTCAGGTCATCGACGACATCCTGGATGTGACGCAAACGACCGAGAAGCTGGGCAAAACCGCGGGTAAGGATACCAAAGCTCAGAAGGCTACTTACCCGGCAATCGTGGGCCTGATCCGCTCGCGCCAGATCGCCGAGCACTTGACGCGGCGCGCCTTCGCTGCGTTGCAGGCATTCCGAGGCAAGGCCGCCGCTCTGGAAGCGCTGGCACAATTTCTGTTGCAGCGGGATCGGTGAAATCGGTGATTTGAAGTGAGTCAACGCGGCCCGCTGTAATAGGAGTCGATTTTCGCCTCGACATCTTTGTAGCCGCTGTCCACGGCATAGATCTGTTTGAACTGCGCGATTGCCTCGTCACGTTTACACATTTTCTCCAGCACTGAGCCCAGGTTGTAAAGGAGTTCCTTTTTCTCTTCGTCCATCACCAACTTCTCTTTGATCGCCTCCTGGAGCGTGCCGGCAGCCAGATCATCAATGCCACGGCGGGCATAACATTGAGCCAGATAATTCATCGAGGCGACTTTCTTGTGCGGATTGACTTGGGCTTTTTGAAACTCTTTGATCGCTTCGCTGATTTTTCCCAGTTTGAAGTAAAGCACGGCCAACTCGAAACGAATGCCGAGATCGGTCGGGAAACGCTCGACGCGCCGGCGGCATTCCTCGAGCTGATAGGCCTGTTTCGCCGCCTCAAGCTGGGCGACATTGGCCGCGTAGTCGGGCGAGTCGGGATCCAGCTCGGATAACTCGTGCTCATACTTGCGCAGCCGGGTGTCAGCGATGGCGCGATCGAGCGAGGCATCGGCGCCGATGTCCGAGGATTTGATGCGGCTGTAGTACTCCAGAGCAAGGTCGAATTGTTTCTTCTGCGTGTAAAGCTCAGCCAGGTTGCGCAGCACTTTCAGGTTGTTCGGCTCGGTTTTCAGCCGGCCTTCGTATTCAGCGATCAGGCGCGCGGCGGTGTCTTCGGTTTGGACCTGCCGTTGCTCCTGTTCGAGCATCACGGCTTCGTCCTTGTCTTTGAGGATGTCGCGATACGAGCCGGTGCCGTCTGCCAACGCCTCGTAACCGCCTTTTTCTAGGGTCTTTCGGGCGGAAATGTTTTTCAAAGCCTGCGCCAGGTCATTGTCAGTCGGCACCAGGCGCAGCAAATCGGCCAGGATTTTTTCCGCCCGAGTCACTTCACCGGCGTCGGCCAGCGCATTGGCAAAGTGAATTGCCAGGTCGCGATCCTTAGGCGAGTTTTTCACGAGGATCTCCAGCGACATGACGGCGGTGCGAGGCAACTCCAGCGCTGTGGCCGCCTTGACGACGAGGCGATGCGCGCCGGAGTTATTCGGATCCGTGTTCAGAATGTGTTCGGCGATTTGCAGGGCCTCGGCCGGGTCCTTGCGCAATGCCAACTCGCCCTTGGCTAATGCAGGCTGCGATCCCGCGCTGCTCAGTATCTTTTTGAAAAACCCGCCACGGTCCCCGGCCTTGCGCTGCTGAGCCGTGCGCAGAGCCTTGCGGCATTCATAAACGGCGGGCGCCTTCGCCAAGACCTGATTGAACAGATCGATGGCGTAATCAAAGTTGTCCCGCTGCAAGGCCTCGCTGCCCTTGGTGAAAAGAACGCGCAGGTCGCGCGGCAGTTCATTCGCGCTTTGCTCTGCCATATGCCCTGAAAGTTAAACAGCCCCGTTCGAAAAATCCACTGCAACCGGTGGGGGTCAAAGCCTGGGGGGCGCATCTCGATACCACCACCGCAGCGCGACAGTACAGTTTACTGCGGAAACTTTGCTTTGCCCACCGAGGCTTGACGACGGGCGATCTGGAGCTTGCTCAGCCTGAATCTGGCTCCGTTAAATCACGAAATCGTTATACTCCGGTTTCACGGTTTCGGCCGGGGGCAGGAGCATGCCGGCCGCGACAGTGGCGTTTGTGCCCGGCTCGATCAGGATGAACGATCCGGTCAGGCGGTTTGCGGCGTACCCATCAAAAATGAGGGGTCGCGCCGCGAGGAGTTTGACCTGGCCGATCCCATTCATTGCCAACTCGGTGGGCTGTGGCTCGGACTCGAAAGTGTCAATACTAATGCGGCTTTCCAGTGCCTTCACCACTGCCTGAACGGTTTGGGTGGTATGCTTCAGAAGCAGCTTGCGCCCACTCTCCAGAGGCCGGGGATGCATCCAGCAAAGCCGCGCGGTTAACTCCGCGCTCATGCCAGGCAGCGTCTCGAGGTCGACAATCATATCCCCGCGGCTGACGTCAATATCATCCTGGAGCACGAGCGTGATCGATTGCGGGCAAAACGCTTCCGGGCGCGGCCCGTCGTACGTCCAGATCTCCTTGACGGCGCTCCTCAGCCCGCTCGGCAGTACCATCACTTTTTGGCCCTGGCGCACGATGCCACCGGCGATTTGACCGCTAAACCCGCGAAAATCGTGCAGATGCGGATCGATCGGGTTTTGCGGACGGTTCACCCATTGCACGGGCAAGCGAAAGCCGTTCAGGTTCCAATCGCTGGCGATGTGAACGCTCTCCAGCTGTCCGAGGAACGTCGGCCCCTGATACCACGGCATGCGCTTGGAGAGCTCAACCACGTTGTCACCGTGCAGCGCGCTTAAGGGAATGAACTTGACGTCTTTGATGTCGAGCCGAGGCAGGAATTCCTCGAATTGCTCGCGAATTTCCAGGAAGCGATCTTCGCTCCAGCTCACCAGGTCCATTTTGTTGACGGCGACCACCAGATGCGGGATGCGCAGCAGCGACGCCAAATACGTATGGCGCCGGCTCTGCTCAAGGACGCCCGCGCGCGCGTCAACAAGCACGACGGAAAGGTTCGCCGAGGACGCGCCTGTGACCATGTTGCGCGTGTATTGAACGTGGCCGGGCGTATCGGCGATGATGAATTTGCGGCGTGGCGTGGCAAAATAACGGTAGGCGACGTCGATGGTGATGCCCTGCTCGCGTTCGGCGCGCAGACCATCGGTCAGGTTGGCCAGATTGATTTGGCCGTTGCCCGTGATATCCGCTGAGCGTTGCAGGGTCTCGAGTTGATCTTCCATCAAGCTCTTCGAGTCATACAACAAGCGGCCGATCAACGTGGACTTGCCATCGTCAACGGAACCGCAGGTGTTGAACCGGAGGATTTCGACCGGGTGCTGCGCAGCGTGGCCCAGGACATTAAAATCCTTCAGCGCCTCAAACCGCTCGGCCTCCGCCGCGGCTTGGTCGAGCGAGCCAATTTCAGCAGTCTCTTTCACAATTCCACGATTCGACGATTCAACGGTTCAACAATTCAACGATTCCACCATTCCACCATTCCACCATTCCACGTGTTCAAAAATACCCCTCTTTCTTCCGATCCTCCATCGCCGCCTCAGACGCTTTGTCGTCAGCGCGGGAGCCGCGCTCGGTTACACGGGCGGCGGCGATCTCGGCGATGATGTCATCCACCGAATCCGCCGGCGACTCGACCATGCCCGTGCTGATGATGTCGCCGATGGTCCGGACCCGGACGACCAGTTCGCGCGTCTCTTCGCCCGGATTGCGATGCAGGAATTCGGTAACGGGCAACCATTGGCCCTGGCGGCGCAGAACCGTCCGCTTGTGACTGAAGTAAATCGTCGGCACTTCGAGCTTTTCGCGGTGGATGTATTGCCACACGTCCATCTCGGTCCAGTTGCTCAGGGGGAAAGCGCGCATGTGCTCGCCGGGGTTGACGCGGGCATTGTAGAGGTTCCAGATCTCCGGCCGCTGGTTCTTCGGGTCCCATTGGCCGAAGTGATCGCGGAAGCTGAAAAACCTTTCCTTCGCGCGCGACTTCTCCTCGTCGCGTCGCGCCCCGCCGATGCAGCAGTCGAACCTGAATTCCTCAATGGCCGCCAGCAAAGTCGGGATTTGCAGCCGGTTGCGGCTGACCTCGCCCGGCGTCGCAACTGCGATGCCATTGCGAATGGCGTCTTCTACTTTGCGGACGATCAACCTGGCGCCGAGCTCGCGCGCGCGACGGTCGCGGAAGCCGTTCAACTCCGGGAAATGATGCCCGGTGTCGATGTTCAAGAGAGGCATCGGAATCTCAGACGGCTGAAACGCCTTCTCCGCCAGGCGCAACAGGCAGATCGAGTCCTTGCCGCCGGAGAACAGCAGACAGGGCCGCTCGAACTCGGCCGCCACCTCGCGAAAAACATGGATCGCCTCGGTTTCGAGATACTGCAGATGATCGAGATGGTAGCTGATCATGGTTGATACTCCTGCACGGCTTGAATCGTTACCCGATCCTCTGACGCCTCCTGGTTTCGCTCGATGTCAGGCAATTAAGGTGACCTGCCAATCTTCCTGGAAGTCCGCAAGCGACGCTCCTCACCGGCTGGCCGGTTCCACGGCCAGGGCGCTCGCGCCCCAGTTCGAATGCAGTCCGCACTCGCGCTTTTCATCCGCCTTGGCCGGATCGAAATAGTCCCATTCGTTGGGCAGGTTGTATTGCTCCAGGTAAGCTTCCATCGCCGCGTCGGCGTAAAAAAAGACGGGGCTGACCTTGAGCGCGCCGAAATTCGTGTCGTGCGTCAGGATGTCGAGGTTCGCTCGATTTGGGTTCTGCACTTTGCGCAGTGCGGTAATCCAAACCGTCGGCGCCAGCTCGCGCATTCCGCGTTGGAACGGTTCGAGCTTCATCAGCCTGCTGAACTCTTTCAGGGCCGGCTCATCGTCCGGCGTGGGCACCGGCCCGTGAAGGGTTTCATAGCGCGCGACGGTCATGCGTGGCGCATAGACTCGAAGATTCAACCTGAACAATTGCCGGAGCTGCTCGGCGTGTCGGTATGTCGCCGGCCGGTTGTAGCCGTGATCCACCCAGAGCACCGGAATATCCGGTTGCACTTGCGTGCAGAGGTGAAGCAGCACGGCTTCGTAAGGCCTGAAATTGGTCGAAAGAACGGCCCGTCCCCCCGCGTGCGCGACCGCCCAACGGACGATTTCGGCCGGGCTTTGGCTTCGCAACTCGGAATTCCAGCGTCCGAGTTCTGCCGGACCAAAACTAAGATTCTTGGGTTGTTCCATCTCTCTTTCCTCTGTTATCGCCCGTTGCCTTCGTGGAGGCTCGGCTGCTGCCAAATTACGCGCGCGCAGAAATCACCAAAGCGCTCGTCCGGCTGGCGTTGTTGCAAATACCGGGCCAACACTGCGCGCAACTCCGTGAGCAACTCTTCGCCCTTGACCGTGTCCTTGTAGAGTTTGTTCAAACGCGTGCTCGCCTCGTTACCGCCCAGGTAAATCTGGTACCGGTTTGGCCCTTTGCCAACGAAAGCGATCTCGGCCATGTATGGCCGGGCGCAGCCGTTGGGGCAGCCGGTCATCCGCACAATCAGCTCCTCCTTTTCCAGCCCGAGCTCGGCCAGCAATCCTTCCACCTGAGTCAGGATCCCCGGCAGCACGCGCTCCGATTCCGCCAGCGCCAGCCCGCACGTCGGCAAGGCGGGACAGGCCATCGAAGCCAGACGCGTCCGGCTGAACGGATTAGCCGCCGAGACGCCATGCTCGCTCAATACCTGTTCGATTAGCGGCCGCTGCTCAGAGCGCAGATTCACCAGGAGCAGGTTCTGCGAAGCTGTCAGCCGCACCTCCGGCTGGAACTGTTCGATGACGCGCCGCAGCCCCGTCTTCAACCGATATGCGCCTTCGTCGCGAATTCGGCCATTCTCGACAAACAATCCGAGAAAGTAATTTCTATTGGTCTGCTGGTGCCAGCCCAACAGATCTCCTTGCTTCGTGAATTGGAATGGCCGCGCAGGTTCCAGTTTGATCCCCGCTCGCTCCTGCACTTCGATGCGGAACCAATCGACACCTCGATCCTCAAGGACATACTTAAGTCGAGCGTGCTTGCGATTAGTGCGATCGCCAAAATCCCGATGGATCGTGATCACCGCCTTGGCCACCACCTCAAGATGCTCCGGTCGCAGAAATCCAACGACGTCCGCCAGGCGCGGAAACGTCTGCGCATTGCCGTGCGACATCCCCATGCCGCCGCCTGCCAACAAATTGTATCCGGCCAATCGCCCCCCTTCCGCCATCACGACAAATCCGAGATCGTTCGTGAAGATGTCGATGTCGTTCAACGGCGGGATGGCAAACGCCGTCTTGAACTTTCGCGGCAGGTAGTGCCTGCCATAAAGCGGATCGCTGAATTGGGCATTGGCGTCGCTCCCAAGATCCACTTCGTGTCCATCCAGCCAGATCCCGTGGTAGGCAGGCGTTCGCGGCGAGAGCGCGTTCGAGAGCTCGCGCGCCTGTTCGAGGACTTCGTCCACCAGCGGACTGGTTGCGGGAGTCGGTGGCGCCATCACATTGCGTTCGACGTCCCCGCAGGCCGCGAGCGTCGTTACCAACGCCTCGTTCAGGCTCTTCATCGTCTGACGCAGGTTCGTTTTGACGATCCCGTGGAACTGAAAGTCCTGCCGCGTGGTAATTCGCAGAGTGTTATTCCCGTATTTGCTGGCCAATTCATCGCACACCAGATACTGCGCGCCAGTCAGCACTCCTCCGGGAAATTTCGTTCGCACCATCAGGATGAACTGCTTCCCTTCTTTGCGCCTGTCCCGATCGTCCTGCTGATAAATCCCGTGGAACTTCAGGAATTCATAGTCGTCGTGCGAAAAGCTCCCAGCCGCGGTGTCCGCGAGAGTTTCGCGAATTGTCCCGGCAAGAAGCGGGCGCGCTTCTTTCAGACCCTCGTTCCGAGTCAATTTGACCGGTGCTTCCGTCTCAATCATAAGTAAAATGCCAATCTTATGTATGATTCTCGCCGCGAATCGTCCTTTTGTCAATAGCTTTCGCCGTGGAAGGTGGAAGGAATCGAGGTGGTGACGGCCTGGCCCCCGAATTTTGACCGCTAGGGCGACCGTTAAGAGGCGACGGAGCCGTCCCAAGTATATATGTGCGCGTTCTTCGAATCCTGTGGTGCTAAGAAAAGTGGGCTTCCCGCACAAAAAAAAGAAAGACCGGGTTTTTAAGCCCGGTCTTTCCCACACATTCTACGATGAGAACTAAAATCTTCAGTAGCCCCGCCAAGGACCACCGTCAACACGCGTTCAACATACCAGTCGGCTGGATTACGGCCAGTCACCAGTACTGGGGACAGGTCTCCAGGTAGTGTCCTAATCTGGACTCGGAATCTGGCCCCAGGGTAGTTGTGGGGGCCTTCCCTCGCCCGCTGCTGGGATTCCGTATCCCGAAGAGTACACTGGGTTTCGCTGGTCGTCGGAGAGGACGGCAATAGGCGGAACCGGGTCGTTTCCTAACAGAAATCCCACCCTTCTCCCACCGCCTGGATGCTAGGCCTCGTGCACTGATGTTGCTCATCGCTCTGTAGACAACCGGCAGGAACGGACTTGCAAACCACGGCTGGCCGGGCAGAGTCGGGAGACGATTATGGCGCTGATAAAACTGAACCGGATCAACAAAGGCGGCGAAATCCTGATCCACAGCGAACACATCCTGTTCATCGAAGTGGAGTCCAAAACTACGACCATCCACATGACCGATGGCCTGCTGTTCTCGGTCATCGAACCGCTGGACGCCATCGCTGAGCAGGTCGAGACGATGGAGACGGCCCGGATCAAGAACGCGATTCAGCAGAGCGGGTTGGGCGGCGCGCCGACTTAAAAGCGCGCATGAACTCCTCCAGGCGCTTGCGCTGAAGCCGCCCGAGAAACTGGCCGCCTTCGCGAAAAGTCGAGCCGACAATGAAACCGTCCGCCAGCGGAAGATAGGCCTTGATATTGGCCGGTGTCAGGCCCGAACCGATCAGGACCGGCACGCAGGCGCTTTTTTTGACCCGTCGTAGTTCGGCTTTGTCCGGCGGCTCGGTCGTCCGCGCGCCGGTGACGATCACGCCGTCCGCCAGAAAGAACTCCGCTTGTTTAACTTCGTCGATGATATTCAGGTCGCCAGTCAGCGCGTGCGAGCAGTGTTTCTTCTTCACATCGGCGAAGATCTTGATGTGCTCGCAGCCGAGCGCCTTCCGTTTCCGGAGCAACTGGCCGGCGCAGCCCTCGATTAACCCCGCGCCACCGACGTGCGCGAACACGTAACTTTCGACGCGCAAGAAATCAAGGTCGCACGCGCGGGCGATCTCGAGCGCAGTCTCGTTGGCGGCTTCGAGCACTTGGATGCCGACTGGGCCGGGAAAACGGCGGCGGACTTCGCGCGCAATTCGTTTCATCAGCTCGACCGCGGCCGGATGGAGCGGCGGCTTGATGTAGGGCAGGTCGTGGCTGTTCTCCAGCACGATGGCGTCCACACCGGCTTCCGAGAACTGGGCGAGGTCGGATAGAGCCTGATCAAGGATTGCCTCGTCATCACCCGAGTAACGCGGCGCACCGGGCAGAGGCAAAACGGCGATCATCGCCGCCAGAAATTTATCGGGAAGCGGTCGCATGAGTGCCGTCCTCATTACCTTAGCGCCTTGTTCGGATGCGGGGGCGGGGGTGGGACGGTGACGGGGTGCAGCCGAATCTCCTGCTGCAACTGCTCGAGGGCGCGTTTGAGCTGCGCGTCTTCGCCCAGGTAGGCGGCATGCGGCGGATTGTCCACCACGATGTCCGGATCGACGCCATGACCTTCAATCAGCCATTTGCCTTCAGGCCCGTACACGCCATATTCGGCAGCTGACGCGATGCCTTTATCAACGAGCCAATTATCGAAGGAGAGCCAGATTTCGCCGCCCCAGGTGCGGGTGCCGATCACCTTGCCCAGGCCGAGTCGCTTGAAGCCTTCGGTGAAGGCCTCGCCATCCGAGCCGGTGCGTTCGTCGCACAGAACGACGGCATGACCGCGAAAGGCGTATTGCATGTTCCAGTAGGGAGCGCCGACGCGGCCCTGCCAGAAGAACCAGGCCTTGCGCATCAGCTTTTCCAGAATCCAACTGTCGATATTGCCGCCGCCGTTGTGCCGGACATCGACGATCAAGCCCTCGCGTTGGAACACGGGATAGAAATCGCGCGCCCACTGGGCGATGTCGCGCGGCCCCATCGCGCGCAGGTGCACGTAGCCGATGCGGCCTTTTCCCAATTCCTCAACTTGCAGGCGCCGGGTGTAGTCCCATTCGTCGTAGCGCAGATCCGCTTCCTGTTCGATCGTGATGGGAACCACGACCACCTCGCGGGCGGTTGCGGCGGCCGGGGTTTTGACGCGCAAGAGGACTTGGCGGTTGGCCTGGTTCCGCAGCAAGTCGCCGATGCCTGGCAATGTTGAAAGCGATACGCCATTGATCATTTCCAGGATATCGCCCTCGTGAATGTTGATGCCCGGCCGAGCCAGCGGCGAGCTGCGCTGCGGGTAATCCGAATCGGATTGGTAAATATGGGCGACGCGGTATCCGCCCCCGGCGGCGTCGCGCTCCAGGCGCGCGCCCAGGGCGCCGAGCTTGATTTTGTCCGGGCTTTCGCGTTGATCGCCGCCAACGACGAAAATGTGCAGCGCAGAAAGCTCGCCCACCATCTCAGCGATCAGGTCACTCAGTTCCTCCCGGTCCGTGACGCGGTCCACGAGCGGCAAATTCTTCTTCAGCACCGCCGGCCAGTCCACGCCGTGGAGGTTGCGGTCGTAAAAGAAATCGCGCTCGAGACGCCACGCTTCGGTGAACATCTGGCGCCATTCCTGGCGCGGGTTGAGCGAGAAGGTCCAGTCGTTCAATGGCACGCTTTTCTCCAGTTTCGACGGCGCCGTCGCGTCCACCTCCACTATGTAGAAGTTGTCGTCCTTGCGGATGAGGATTTTCTTTCGGTCGGTGGAAAGTTCGAAACTCTTGATCGACTCGGCCAAGGTCTTGAGTTTCGGCTCCTGATTGGTGATGTCCAGGGTCCGGAGCGCAACGTTCGTGCTGCCCTCCAGACCCGTTCCGCTCGATAGCAGGAAGAGCCGCTTGGCGGTCATCTCGAGGATTCTATAGTTACCTGGCGGCACCGGAACGCGCTCGACGCGCGATTCGATTCCCGGCAAATCAATCGTAACGGCCGGCACGGCGTTGGTATCGGATTCCTTTTCCTTGCTGTCTTTTTTCTTTTCCTTTTCGACAGGATGCAGTTCATCCGGCGGCTGGAAAGGAGAGCGTTGGTCCTTGACGAGTGACACGTGGTAGATCTCCACCGGCAAGTCGAAGAACGGTTCAGGCTCGCGCAAACCCCAGGGGGATGGAACGGCGGATTCTAGGTGACGCTCGGAGAGGAAATAGAGCCACTTGCCGTCGGGGCTCCACGCCGGGCTGGAGCTGCTGACGCGGTCGCTAGTCAGGGGGGTCGCGCTGCCGGACTTGAGATTGTAAAACCAAATCTGCGGATAAGTGTTATCGGCCACGCGCACATAGGCCAGCCATTGGCTGTCGGGAGACCAGGCGAAATCGGAGAACTCAGCGCTTTGGGACGTGGCAATGCGCTGCGCCTTCTTTTCGTCGAGGTTGAAAACCCAGAGATGCCAATCCTTGTCGCCGAACGCTACCCACTTGCCATCCGGTGAGGGCACGCCTTCGAAACGGAAGACTTTGCCGTCGCTGGTCAGTTGCTCGGGTTTGCCCACGCCGTTGGCGGGCAGTCGGTAAAATTCCAGTTCGCCCGTGGCGTCGGAGAGAGCAAGCAGCGATTTGCCATCGGGCAAAAAGCGCGCCTCGCGGTATCGAATGCCGGCGTCGTGCGTGGCCTCGACGAGACGGCCCTGATCGGCAGGCGCGACGAAGGCCTGGCCGCGCGCCGTTAACACCAGCCGGTCACCGTCTGGCGACAAATGAGCGGCGGTCAAGAACTGCACCGGTTTCTTGACCCATTTTTCGCGTTCCTGATCGAAATCGGAAGTCAGTGTGATTGGGATCAGTCGGTCTGACTTCCGGGCAATGTCGAACAGGTGCAGGTCCGCGCCGAGTTGATAGATGATGCGACCATCGTCGAGCGCGGGCGATTTCACATCCCACCCCTTGTGTTTGGTGAGTTGTTGCAAGTCTCCACCTTTGGGATTCATCGACCAGAGGTTCATTGTGCCATCACGATCGGTGACGAAATAAACGCGGCCTTGCCACCACATCGGCGCCTTGCTGGTGCCGGCAAAATCCTCGGTCAGCGGCGCGGCCTCGGGCTCGCCAAGAGTGTACTTCCACAAATGCTGAATGGTGCCGCCTTGATATCGTTTAGTGCTGCTGCCCTGAAACGGGAGCCGCGTGAAATACAGAGTCTTGCCTGCGGGGTCGAACACGCCGTCGCGCGCCTGGCTCAACGGGAGCAGCGTCTGCTCGCCGGATTTCAAGTCGATGGTGGCCAGTTGCCAATTCGGCAGCGTCGAGAACTGCATGGTCGAATAGAGCAGCTTGCCATCCGGCGACCAGCCGACGACCGAGGCCGCACGGCCCTCGAAGGTCCGCCGCGTCGGCAAGCCACCCTCCACCGGCATGGTATAAACCTCGGTCGGGCCTTCGTATTCGGCGGAAAAGGCGAGCGTCTGGCCGTCCGGCGAAAAGGCGGCGTGCGATTCGGTGCCAGGGTGCGAAGTCAGCCGTTGGGCCATGCCGCCCTGAACGCTGACGCGCCAGAGATCGCCTTCAGCGGTGAAAACGATCGTGCTGCCATGAATGGCGGGGAATCGGTAATAGCCCTGCGGCGCGTGGCCTGTGTTTTCTTCGGCCTGGAGCGCCCTCAGGCACGCAGACAAAAGAACGATGCCAAGTGCTGAGCGCGTAATTTCACGAAGGGAATGCAGAGGTGTCATACACAGAAGGGTCATGGCTGATGACCGCGGTTTATAAGCCGAGGGAAAAAGCTGTCAAGCACGGAGACCGCGATCAGAAATCCGAAGGCCGAAATCCGAAGGCCGAATGCCGAAGCCCGAAAGAAGCCCGAGGTCCCAAATCCGTATTCATGTCGTCGGGATTTCAAAATTGGCGGCTGCTGACTTGGAGGCTGCCATTCTCGACGAATTCTTTCCCCTGGTGGTCAAACAACTACCAGTTCAGATAAGCTACTTAGCAGATCCAATCAGCGGCTAAGTCTTGAAGCTAATCGCTCACTGCCACGCTATCGTTCGGGGGACTCCACGTGCCGAAAGCGAAAATCACTGAAGCATAATCTACTAAGCTGTGCGTCACGGGATTGCACGTTTGTGGACAACATGAGGCTTTCGCATCCCCAATTTGCAGGAAGTGTTTGGCGCGCTTCTTGCGCACCGACCTGCGCAATCGTGAAGGAAGTCATGAAGCGCTCGACGATTGTGTGAGCGTGTTGTTGTCGCTTGCAGACCGGTGGTCTTGTGGTAAAGTTTATTTCGTCGTTGGAATTGGAAAAATGAAAGAGGGAAGTGTTGTGGGAGGCCGGGGAATCAGGAGCGCTTTTACCTTGATCGAGCTACTGGTGGTCATCGCCATCATCGCGATCCTGGCGAGCTTGCTGATGCCCGCATTGGTCGTGGCCAAGCTGAAAGCGCAAGGGACGTATTGCCTCGGCAATATGAAGCAGCTGGGCATTGCCTGGTCGATGTACAGCCAGGATTATTCCGATTTTCTGGCCCCCAACAGCGACCTGGGGAACGAAGGCAAAGATTTCGACAACCCTGCCTGGGTGGCGGGCACGATGAGCTATGCGACGGACCCGGTTTCACTTTCCGAAGACACCAACATGGATTTACTCATCGGAGCCGATTACGCCAAGTTTGGCTCGCTGGGACCCTACACGCGGAACCCGGGACTCTATCATTGTCCGGGAGACAAGAGCTCAGTGACAGCCGACAGCGGGACGTATGTGCGCGTACGCAGCATCGCGATGAACGGCTGGGTCGGGTACGACACGCGCGACTGGCTGCAGCCGCCGTCACCACCGTACTACAAACTGAATTTCAAGATGCCGGACATGGTCAATCCGGGCCCAGCCCAGACCTGGGTGTTCATCGACGAGCGGGAAGACAGCATCAATGACGGCTGGTTTGCTTTGGATATGGTGAACCAAGGGAGCCTGGCCGAATGGGTGGACGTGCCGGCAAACTATCATAACCGCTCGGCCACTCTCTCTTTTGCGGACGGACATGCCCAAGCGAGGAAATGGCAGGACCCGCGCACGATGCCAACGCTCAATCGCGGCGTTCCGGTGATCAAGGGCCTGGCCTGTCCGAACAATCCGGACGTAAGTTGGCTCCAGAGCCACACGACGGGTTTGGCACGCTGACGAAGGGCGGGCTGAAGATTCGTTTGAACTGATGAAAAACATAAGCGCCGCCCTCCTGTACACCCTAGCCCTTAGCATCCTGACGCCATGCATTCAAAACGTGGTCCTCGGCCAGAGCTACACGATTGCGGACCTGGGCACGCCAGACGATTCGTATAGCGAGGCCCATGGGCTCAATAATTCGAATGGCGTCGTGGGCGAGTTCGAGCTGACAAACTCGTTCAGTGTCAGCGCGTTTTGGTACCGGGACGGCACACGCACCAACATCGGAACTCTAACGGGCAACCCCTACGCGGTGGCCTGGGGGATCAACGAGACCAATGCGATCGTCGGAGAATCCGCTGTAGGAGTTGATACGCATGCGTTCGTGTACAGCAACGGCGTGATGACGGATCTCGGCACTTTAGGCGGTAGTTTCGTTGGCGGATACAGCAGCGCTCACGCGATCAATCGCTCCGGCCAAATCGTTGGGGAATCGAGCACCTCCTTTATGCTGGCGAGCACCATTCATGCGGTGCTCTACAGCGGAGGCACAAAGACTGATCTGGGAGCCCTGGGCGGAGATTACAGTAGCGCCAACGGCGTCAACAGTTCGGGGATAATCGTTGGCGAATCCGATGTCGTGGAGCAAGGCGTTACGAACGTGCATGCGTTCGTCTATACCAACAATCCGATGAAGGACCTGGGGACTTTGGGAGGGACCTATAGCAGCGCCAACGGCATCAATGACTCTAGCGTGATTGTCGGCGAGTCCGAGACGGTGATCGGCGGCGTTTCCAATCTTCACGCCTTCATCTATCAGAACGGCGTCATGAGCGATCTGGGGACGCTGGGCGGTTCAGCAAGCAGCGCCAGCGCCGTCAACAGTTCCGGGCAGATCGTTGGGTATGCGACGGATGCCAGCGATGTTTCGTGTGCGTTCCTGTATATTGGCTCCACGATGCTCAGGCTCATCGACCACATTCCCGCCGCGTCCGGCTGGACGAACCTGACCTCGGCGGATGCGATCAATGATGCGGGGCAAATCGCCGGCACCGGATTCCTGGCGAACGGTTCCTTCCATGCCTACCTGCTCACTCCAGCGGGGCAGCTCATCGTTGGCATTACCAATCCCGCGGCTAACGCCACGTTTGCGGCTCCGGCAACTTTCGTCGTCGGTGCCTTCACCACAGACAGCGCGGGCAGCGTGACCAACGTCCAGTTCCTGGTCAATGGCAGCGTGATTGGAAATTCCACTTCCGCCCCTTACAGCGCGACTGCCAATAGCCTGAGCGCGGGGAGCTACCGGTTGACCGCCGTGGCGTCGGACGATACCGGGCTGAAAGCAACCAACAGCATCAATGTCACGGTCACCAGCAGCTCGCCTTCTCGGCCGACGATTCTGAACCCAACTTTCGACGGCGCCGGTTTCAGTTTCTCTTTTTCCACGGAAACCGGCTATACTTACGAAGGACAATTCACTACGCCGCTGGCCTCTTCGAACAACTGGCTCACCTTTACCAACCTGACCGGGGACGGCTCGACCGTCCGCGTCACGAACTCGACTCCGACCAACACGCAGCGTTACTATCGGGTTGTCGCGCATTAGGCGTGCTGCATGATAACGAATGCCGGTTGCTCTTCCAGGAAAGCGGTGACCCCCGCGGCGCCGGTCGGCGCTGGCGCGGCGGATGGCCATCTCCAGGCAAAAGGAAAATTCCTGTTTCTGGGCGACCAGAAATTCTATGTGCGCGGCGTGACCTACGGACCGTTTCGACCGGAACCTGACGGCTGCGATTACCATCGGCCTGAAGTTGTCGAACGGGATTTTGCGCTGATGCACCGATACGGTATTAACGCGCTTCGTACCTACACTCAACCGCCAAAGTGGTTGCTCGATCTGGCGGCGGAGCACGATTTGAAAGTGCTGGTCGGCCTGCCGTGGGAACAGCACGTAACGTTTCTGGCGGAGCGGAAGCGAGCGCGAGACATCGAGCAGCGCATCCGAAGGGCGGTGCGCGAATGCGCCGGCCATACTGCCTTGCTGGGCTACGCCATCGGCAACGAAATCCCCGCTCCGATCGTCCGCTGGCACGGGCATCGCCGCCTCGAGCAGTATATCGAACGCCTCTACTGGGCCGCGAAGGAGGAGGACCAGGACGGCCTGGTCACTTATGTGAATTATCCTTCGACCGAGTACCTGGAGCTGCCCTTCCTGGATTTTGCCGCGTTCAACGTGTATCTGGAATCGCGGGACAAGTTACGGTCCTACCTGGCCCGGTTGCAAAACATTACCGGAGACCGGCCGCTGGTGATGGGGGAAGTTGGCCTGGACAGTCTGCGACATGGGGAAGCGGGTCAAGCGCAAGTCCTGCAGTGGCAAACACTGGCGGCGTTTGATGCCGGCTGCGCCGGGCTGTTTCTTTTCGCCTGGACCGACGAGTGGCACCGCGGTGGTCACGATATCGATGATTGGAAATTCGGACTGACGACGAGCACTCGCCAGCCCAAAGCGGCCCTGGAGACCGTTCGGAAAGAATTTCAAGAGGTCCCTTTTCCGACAGGCCGCGCGTGGCCATTTATTTCCGTGGTGGTCTGCAGCTACAACGGCAGCGGGACGTTGCGCTGTTGTTTGGAAGGATTGCGGCGGCTGGACTATCCGGCGTATGAATTTATCGTAGTGGATGACGGCTCGACGGATGGCACGGCGACACTGGCGGAGGAAAATGGAGCGCGGGTGGTCCGCATTCCCAACGGCGGCCTGAGCAACGCCCGGAACGTGGGTTGGCGCGCCGCCCGGGGTGAGATTGTGGCTTACCTGGACGACGATACGTCGCCGGACATCCATTGGCTGAAGTACCTGGCCACCGCCTTCGAGTCAGCCGACCACGCGGGAGGCGGCGGGCCGAATATTGCTTTTCTGGAGGATGGTCTGGTGGCCCAAGGCGTGGATCACGCGCCGGGGAATCCGACGCAGGTGCTGGTGACCGATTCCGAAGCGGAGCATTTGCCGGGCTGCAACATGGCCTTTCGGAAAAGTTGCCTCGAGGCGATCGGCGGATTTGATACTCAATTTCGAATCGCCGGCGACGACGTTGACTTGTGCTGGCGCCTGCAGGAACGGGGCTGGAAGCTGGGCTACCATCCCGCGGCGATGGTGTGGCATCACCGCCGCGGCACGCTGCGGGGCTATTGGCGGCAGCAGGTCAATTACGGCCGGGCCGAGGCGATGCTCGAGCGCAAGTGGCCGGAGAAATACAACGTCGTCGGGCATACCACCTGGAATGGCCGGCTCTACAGTAAAGGGCTGTTTTCCTTTCTGAGCTGGAGCCGGCGCCGGATCTACCATGGCACGTGGGGCAGCGCGCTGTTTCAATCCGTCTATAGCCTGGCGCCAGGCACGTTCACCTCGCTGCTGATGTTGCCGGAATGGTACCTGGTCATCGTCCTGCTTGCCGCCATATTCGCCTGCGGCGTTTTCTATCCGCCGCTGCGTTATGCGCTCCCACTGCTGGGCCTGGCCTTTGTGCCGCCACTGACGGCAGCGGCGCTGAGCGGGGCGCGGGCGTTTTTCAAAACCGGCCCGCGCGCACGCTGGTCGTGGTTGAAATTGGCCGTCGTGACCGCGCTGTTGCACTTCGTCCAGCCGGCCGCCCGGCTCTGGGGGAGGGTCGGGTACGGATTGACGCCTTGGCGGCGCCGAGGCAGCGGGCGTTTGTCGCTACCCCGGCCGCAATCCATCGATTGGTGGAGCGAAACCGACTGGCAAAGCGCGGACCAACGATTGCGTGCAATCGAGACTGCGTTGCGCAAGGGGGGCGCTTCGGTGGCACGCGGGGGTGAATACGATCGCTGGGACCTTGAGGTCCGCGGCGGCCTGCTTGGCACGGCGCGGCTGCTAATGGTGATCGAAGAGCATGGCGAGCGGCGACAGCAGGTGCGGCTCCGCCTGTGGCCGATGGCCGCGCCGATGACGCTCTTGGTGGCCAGCGTATTCGCACTGCTGGCCATGAGAGCTGCGCTGGACCTGGAATGGATCGCCTGGGCACTGCTGAATGTTCCGGCCGTGTTCCTGGTGGCGCGCACGCTCTATGAATGCGCCGGCGCGATGGCCGCGCTTAAGGAAGTCGTTTCGCAAAAAGAAGTGGAGCCGCTCAAAGCCGGCTCGGCGCCCACAGAGCCAGCCCTGCCCAAGGCGGCCACCGCCGAACTGGCGGAAGGCCGGGTCGGCGCTCCCACACTATGAACGCACCGGCGACAGGCGGCCTGCAAAACGGCAACGGCACCTTTCGCGTCACCGCCCGGTTGCTGCGGCGTTTTCTGCCCGGCGAGACGCGCGGGGTGGTCCTGGGTTTGCTGCTCGTGTTCGGTGCGTCGGGCGCGGCGTTGTTGCAGCCCTGGCCGCTCAGGCTGGTCCTCGATTGCGTCATCGGCTCGAGCCCGACTCCAGCGCCCATTGTTGCCGTGCTGCATTTTTTTGGCGGAGAGAGCTTCGCCACAGCCCACCCGCAAGGGTCGCTGCTGGCGCTGCTTTGCCTGGCCTTGCTGCTGATCGAATTGGCGCTGGGCGGTCTGAATGTCTTGAGCGCTTACCTGCTGCATTCGGTGGCTTTGCGCATGGTGTTCAAATTGCGCTGCGCGTTGTTCGACCACGTGCAGCGGCTCTCGCTCGGTTTCCACGATGAGCGCGCGGTGGGCGATTCGCTGTATCGCGTCACTTGGGACAGTTACTGCATTCAAGCCATTTTCAGCGAGGGGCTGGTGCCGGTCCTGACGGCCGGCACGACGCTGTTGGGCATCGCGGCCGTGATGCTGAGCTGCGACTGGCGCATCACCGCGGCGGCGTTGTCCGTCGCGGTCCCGCTGATAATACTGGTGAAGCGCTTGGACAAACCGATGACCGAACAAAGCCTGCGGGTGCACGAGCACGAGAGCGAAGTCAGCACCCGTGTCCAGGAGACGCTGGTGGGGATTCGGGCCGTTCAGGCTTACGGCCAGGAGCAATTCGAAAGCAAGCGTTTCCAAAGCAAAGCCAGCGCGAGCCTTCATGCGAACCTGCGCCTGACGGTCGTCCAGACCGCCTCCCAGGCGATCGTCGGACTGGTGTTGGCGGCCGGGACCGCGGCGGTGATTTGGTTGGGCGCCCAGGGCGTCCTCCAGCATCGCATCACCTATGGTACGCTGGTGATGCTGGTGGCCTATGTGGCGATGATTTTCAAACCGCTCGAAACCCTGGCCTATACAGCGGGCGCGGTCCAAAGCGCCGCCGCCGGCGCTCAGCGAGTTTTGGCCGTGCTCGATTCCGCGCCGGAAGTGACCGAGTCCCAGGACGCGCTGGAATTGCCGGGTCGCGCCCGCGGGGAAATTGCGTTTGAAGGCGTCGCCTTTGGCTATCGGCCGGGCACACCCGTGCTGCGTGGAATCGATCTGGAGATACCGGCAGGCTCGAGTCTCGCGATCGTCGGAACCTCCGGCGCCGGCAAGACCACTCTGGCGAGTTTGCTCCTCCGCTTTTATGACCCGACGGATGGCCGGATTGTCCTCGATGGCCACGACCTGCGCACCCTGACGCTGGCGTCATTGCGGCGGAACCTCGCGCTGGTCACGCAGGAGCCGATTCTGTTCGCGGCGAGCATTCGCGAGAACATCGCTTACAGCCGTCCGGGCGCAGGACTGGAAGAGATCGTGGCGGCGGCGCGGGCCGCCGGGGCGCACGATTTTATTCAGCGGATGCCGGAGCGATACGACAGCCGCATTGCCGAGCGCGGCGCGACGCTTTCCAGCGGCCAGCGCCAGCGACTGGCCATCGCCCGCGCGTTCCTGAAAGACGCGCCGGTGCTGATCCTGGATGAGCCGACCAGCGCGCTGGACGCGGAGACGGAGGAAGCACTCTTGCAGGCCTTGGAGGGCCTGATGAAAGGAAGGACCACGCTCATCATCGCGCATCGTCTTTCGACCGTGCGCCGCGCCGACCGGATCGTAGTCCTGGAGGAAGGCCGCATCAAAGAGAGCGGCTCACACGAGGAGTTGCTGGCGCGAGAGGGGACCTATGCGCATCTGCACCAATTGCAATCTGGCGAAGCTGAGGCGCTCACGAGAGAGCTCCAACCATGACCCAACGTCCACCCAGTGCGACCGAGCTGCCGCCGGGTCGTTGGACCGAGGGTTTGCTGCCGCCGAACGTGCGGGCCGGGCCAAACACATTGATTACAGACGAGCTTGCTTTCAAGCGCTTCAAGAGCAAGGCACCGGAAGCGTTGGTTATTGGCGCGCATTGCTCTATGGACGGTGTGCACTTCGACCTTGGAGAGCAAGGCCGGATGGTGATTGGCGACTATTGCTATTTTACGAATGCCATATTGCTTTGCGAACTGGAGGTCCGGATAGGCAACTATGTTTTGATCGGCTGGAATGCCACCATTTCCGACACGGACTTTCATCCGCTGTCCCCCGCCGAGCGGATCGCCGACGCCATGGCCTGCTCACCGCTGGGCCAAGGCCGTCCGCGCCCGCCAATTTTGAAACAGCCGGTGATCATTGGGGATGACGTCTGGGTCGGGCCGAATGCCACCATTCTCAAAGGCGTGCGGATCGGCGCCGGCGCGTGGATCGACGCAGGCTCACTGGTCACGCGAGATGTCGCGCCGCGCTCGCGCGTCTTGGGAAACCCGGCCCAAGTAGTCGGCCAAGTCCCTTGACCCGAGCGCGGATTCACACCCAAACGAGTGCGAGCGATGGCGTTATGGCGGCAGAGAGCATAGTGGAAAAAACTATCTGGCAGCTCGCACAGAACGATCACGTGGCGCGGCTGCTGATTCCGGCGCTGAGGGCTTGTGTGCGGTACTTCCCACTTGCGCCGGGCAAGCGGTTGGTCTGGACTCGGCTCGTGGAGCCTTTTTTTGCCTGGCACCCGCATGAATTCGTCGCCTCGACTGTTTTTGGGGCGAGGCTTTCAGGCAACACGCGAGAATTGCTGCAGCAATACGTTTATTATTTTGGGCTCTGGGAACCGCAACTAACCTGTTGGATTCCAGACCGGCTGCGGCCTGGGGACACCTTCGTTGATGTCGGCGCCAACATCGGCTACTTCACGCTGCTGGCTTCGAAGCTGGTGGGAAATTCGGGCAAGGTCGTTGCGATTGAGGCCTCTCCCGGGACGTTCGAGGCCCTGCAGGCAAATCTCGAACGCAATCACGCTGGCAACGTTCGGGCCGTAAACAGGGCAGCCTCTGAGTCAGCCGGCGTGGTGAAGGTCTATCGCGGCCCCGAGAGTCACATTGGGTTATCAACGATTTTTCCGGAAGAAGCCTCGAAGCGAGAGGCCAAATTCGAAGGCGAAGTCGAAGCCGGACCGCTCCCAGTGATCCTGCACGAAGAGGAGATGCGCAACGCGCGCTTGATAAAGATCGATGTCGAAGGAGCTGAGTGGTCCGTTGTTTCGGGAATGCGCCGGCTGCTGGAGAGCGGCCGAAGGGACCTGGAGGTTATGATCGAGATCGATCCTGAATGCCTGGCCCAGCAGGGAAGGAAGCCCGAAGACATCCTGGGCCTCTTCTCGGAAGCGGGGTTTCATGCTTATCAATTGGAGAATGACTACGCGGCGGTGAGTTATCTGCCCCCATTCGAGAAACGAGCGCCAAAGCGGCTACAGGGCGCAATTGACTCAGTTGTGGACCTGGTGTTTTCCCGGCAAGACGCGGGGAGGCTTTAGGTCAGCACGTTGACGCACGCACATTCGGCTCATATCATCCGCCAACAGACCATGAGCGCCGGCCGGACACTTGCGTGGGATTGGTACCCGGGAACGATTCCGGAAAACGTCGTCATTGACGAAACGGCTTACGTTGAAACCAGCTTCAGCTTTTATCTATTCCGCAGCGAGCTGCCTGGCGGTGTGAGATATGGCCGAGGCGCTTCGACCTATCTTGGCACCATGTTCGACGTCGGGCCGCGCGGGCGCGTCGAGTTGGGCGAGTACGCCCTGGTGCACGGTGCCCGGATAATTTGCGATGCGGCGGTGACAATCGGGGATTATGCGCTCATTTCCTGGAATGTGGTGTTCATGGACACCTATCGTGTGCCGTTCGAGGCCAAGGAACGGCGCAAGGAACTGGAGCGCGTGCCGCTGCGCCCCCAGCGGTTCGCCTCCGCTGAAGTTCCGGCGCAGCCCATTCGCGTCGAGCGCAATGTGTGGATTGGTTTCGACGCCTGCGTCTTGCCGGGTGTCACGATTGGCGAAGGCTCGGTCGTAGGCGCCAAATCGGTCGTTACGCAGAGTGTGCCGCCTTTCGCGGTCGTGGGCGGCAATCCCGCCCGTGTGATTCGCAAACTTGATCCTTGAGGAGCCCAGGAGTCAGAGGCCGGCGGCGGGTAGGCCAACAATCACCAATTCCCACCTATCTGACCTATCTAAGCTGCAGCCATGCCCGTCCACCCTCCCACTAAAGGCAAGATCATCGTCTTCGGTATTCTCTTCTGGTATCCGCTGGCGGGGGTGACTTTTCAATTCCTGCACTACCTGCTAGGCTTGCGGCGCCTCGGCTACGACCCGTACTACATCGAGGACTCGGGTCGTTGGATTTACGACCCTAAACTCAATGATCTTTCGCCCGATGCCAGTGGCAACATCGCCGCGGTCCTGCCGATGCTCCAGGAGCACGGCTTCGCGGAGCGTTGGGCCTTCCGCGGCAACTATCCCGACGGCCGGTGCTATGGGATGACCGAATCGCGAATCCTCGAGCTTTACCGCGAAGCGGATGCGTTTCTCAACGTGACCGGCGCGCAGGAACTGCGCCCGGAGCACCTCGAATGCCCGCGGCGGATCTATGTCGAAACGGACCCGGTGGCGGCGCAGATCAAGCTGGCGCAGGGTGACGAAGAAACGGCCGCTGCTCTCTCCGCTCATCAGAAGCACTTCAGCTACGGCGAGAACTTTGGCGCGCCCGATTGCAAAGTCCCGCTGGAACGATTCCAGTGGATTCCTACGCGCCAGCCGGTGATTTTGGATTTCTGGAAAAATCCCTACCCGGCGGATGGCCGGCCCTACACGACCGTCGCCACGTGGGAAAACAAAGGAAAAGACATCGTCTATAATGGAGAGACTTATTACTGGTCAAAGGACCGAGAGTTCATGAAGTTCATTGCTTTGCCGCGGCGGCGAACGGCGCGTTTTGAGCTGGCGGTCGGACGGGAGGAGAAAGTCCAGAGTATTTTGAGGGAGAACGGTTGGGGCTGGACTGATTCGCTCGAAATCTCGGGCGACTGCAAACGTTACCGCGATTACATCGCGCGCTCGCGTGGCGAGTTCACGGTCGCCAAAGATCAAAACATCCGGCTTCGAAGCGGTTGGTTCAGCGACCGCAGCGCCTGCTATCTGGCGGCGGGCCGGCCGGTGATCACTCAGGAAACCGGTTTCAGCAATTGCCTGCCCACGGGCGAGGGATTGTTCGCTTTCGAAACGATGGCCGACATCCTGGCAGCGGTGGATCGGATCGAGAGCGATTATGCAGGCAACAGCCGCGCTGCCCGCGAAATCGCCGGCGAATATTTCGCAGCGGAAAATGTTCTAGGCAAAATGATGGAGCAGGTCGGGCTTTGAAGCAATGCCGCGCCACCTGATTGTCAACGCCGACGACTTCGGTCTTACCCGGGGCATCAATCGTGGCGTCATCGAAGCCGCTGAGCGCGGCATTCTCACCAGCGCCAGCCTGATGGTTCGTTATCCGGCTGCTGCCGAAGCAGCCAGTTACGTCAGTCGGAACCGAGCCTTCAGCCTGGGCCTGCACGTTGAACTGGGCGAATGGGTGTTTCGAAACGGCGAATGGGTGTTGCGGTACGAGGTTGTGTCCGCCGATGACGCCAAACAGGTGAAAGCGGAAATTGAAAAACAGCTCGCTGAATTTGAGCGGCTCGCGGGCCGACCCCCTGATCACCTGGACTCGCACCAGCATGTCCATCGAAACGAGCCGGCCCGAGGCATTATGCAGGCTGTGGCCTCAAAGCTCTCGGTGCCACTGCGCGAATGCAACTCCGAGATTCATTTTTGTGGCGACTTCTACGGGCAGAGCGGCGAGGGCGAGCCCTTGCCCGGCGCACTCACCACGGAGAACCTAACGAAAATCCTCGAGGCACTCCCCGATGGAATAACCGAATTGGGATGCCATCCGGGTTATGCGAAGGATCTGGAATCCGTTTACCGCCAGGAACGCGAGCAGGAGCTCCGGGTGCTGTGTGATCCGGCGCTATGGGAAATCCTGGAGCGGTCCGGCATAAGGCTGCGCGGGTTCCGTGGATCTACTCAGTGACCCACTGCCACCGGGGGTCAAAGAGCCCGTTTCCGCCAAATAATGTGGAGCCCCAGGCGGTTTGACCGTCGGCAGTTTTGCCCGGGAAGAATTGCAGGCCGATCTCGCTGACGCGGATTGCTTTGGCGTGGCCGTCCACATAACCAGCAGCGCAACGACCTGCATGCCGGCCCACTGGACGGAACGGAGTGATGTAGGCATACCACGCCCGAGTGCTGGGTGGCAGCCAGAGAAGAAACGCGGAGTCGGGCTTCTCGATCCACCGGTCGGGATTGGTTTCGGTTAAGTTGTCAATCAAGCCTGCATCGGTCGCCGGAATGGCTTCGGCCGGGCGCTTGACTTTGGCGAGAGTGGGCCGCCAGTCCTGGTGATACTGGACGGCCGTGTAAGCAGTCAGCTCGCCTTCTTCCAGGCCCAGCCCGAATCCATTTCTTATGCTGGGGCAAGCGATGATATTGGTACCGTGAAGATAAGGCCGCAGCAGGTCCACCCAATAAGTCACGGGACCCGGGAAAAGCGAGTCCGTCGGCGCCCGCTGGTTCCAAAGCACTATAGCGACGATCTGGTCCTTGTTGTCTGCTGGATACAGATTATACGCCAATTGAATTTGGCGGACGTTATTGATGCACTTGATCGCCTTGGCCTTTTCTTTCGCGCGGGCCAGCGCCGGCAGGAGAAGCGAGGCTAAAATTGCGATAATAGAGATGACAACGAGTAGTTCGACAAGCGTGAAGGCGATGCAGCTAAGGGGCCGGGTCCGCCGCGCCGCCGCCATCGGAGTGCGCCCGTCCCCGGGCGCAGCAATGCCCGACCGAACAGGCGCTTTCGAAAATCCCAAAGGCCGGCTTCTTGCGCACATTGCTGCGCCCGGGGACGGGCGCACTCCAGTTCCGCGCCTTCGAAAGGTGGTGATGTCAAGCCGCAACACGAATTGGACGCGGAGATTCAAAGTGCGGGAGTCTCCCATACGTCAATAAGGGCTGTAAGGGATGCTGACGCGGAAAAAGCCGGCTGCGTTTGTCGCATAGCTCCTCGTGACGAAGACGACGTTCGTGCCGTCGCCAAACAGCGCGCCCGGTGGCACGGTTGACCAACCAGTAGAGCCGCCCAGTGAGTTGGTGTACAGCAGGGAATTGGCGCCGACACCGGCGCCGACGGCATTCCGCCAGGCCGCTCGGAACACGCTGTTGCTTGGCATAACAAAGATGCTGGAGGGATCGTCGGCCAGGATACTCCACGTCGTGCCGTCCAATGGCGCGCCCGTCGTGAAATCACTGGAAATGTGATTGGTAAAGTTCGCGTTAGTGACGGCAACCCGGATGCTGCTCACAGTTAAGAATTTTCCGACGTTCTGGCTGCCATTAGGATTCACACCCAGAAAAAATTCAACCTGGCTGGCAAACGAGCCCGTGTCCGCGCTTTGCATAATGCCCACGGCGCTGCTGCCATTGGGAGCAGTCAGCAGGAAATCTGTGTCGTTAGTGAGGCGAATCGTCCAGGTTCCGGCAAATGGCACGTTGGTGATGCCGCACATAAAACCACTGGTGAGGAAGGCCGTGGTGTCATAGGGATCGTTAACCTTGTAACCTAGAGTGGCCAGAGCCGAGCCGTTGCCATCGGCCTGGAGTCCCAACCGAACCACGTTTGGATTTGAGAGTTCGGCGGAGATAAAACCATTCGGGCTGGCAATCAGCCAAGCGTAGGCAATGAAATTCGTGGCAGCGCGGGCGGGTGGATTGGTGATTGTGAAAGAGTAGCTCGCCGGCGCATCCGGCGTGGAGCCAACCCAGCTACATTCTTTCGTCGGGTTTGAGACGATCTCGTTATAATGGTTCGTTGTGCCCGCGGCTCCATTGAGTTGCAGGCCCATGGGACCGGCGAGCGCCAGGGACAAGATGGGCGACGCTGGCGGTGGGTTGGTTGAAATCGCGGTGGCCGGAACCACGTCTGCCCAGGTGGAGCCGATCTTTATCTCGTCCACCTTCATCTGGCAATTGCCGCCGGTGCGGACGAGCAGATTGCCCTGGCTATAAGGAGCCGTCCGAAATGCAGTAAAGTCAGTCATAAAGAGCGCGCTGTCATTTGTCGGCTCCCTGGACTGATTGAGCCAAACATCCAACCTGTCGGTGCCGGGCTGAAGGAGCGGGTTGGCGACCGGAGGACCCAACCGGAATCGCCCGACGACCAGTGCCGGACTCGTCCGGCTGCCTGCAGTCTGCAGGTAATTCACGGTGTTGGTGCTCATTTCGCAGCAAAATTGCCGGATGTACACCTGAAGAGCGCCCCCGCTGCCTTTGCAGGATATCCCAATGCCGGAAAGAGCCTGGAAGGAATTCCCAAACGGCACGACGATGCCGCCGCTGGTAGAATCCACTTCGTAAGTTACGAGGCAGGAAAACCAGATAGTCGTTCCGAACACGGATTCAAAGGGCATCAACGGATTGCTGGGATCGAACCACTGCCGGGCGTCTCCATGGCCGATGCTGTGAGTGGAGCTGCCATCGTCCTCATCAAAAATGCAGGCTCCAACACCGGCCACGTAACCGGCGCCGTTTGTCCAGTTGAGTCCATTTGTGATTCCAAACGGCAGATCACCCGTCGTCGTCGCTGCGCCACCAAGGTTCGGACCGATCCAGGCATTGGACCAGCCTGTTCCGCCATTCTGGCCGGGGAGCGTAGCGCTGACCGGGTAGTCGAAGCCTTCATAAACGAACAAGGACGCCTGGCCCGAAATGGCAAATGATAAGCAAACTGCGCACAAGACTCCGCCTATGATCCAGCGGAGGGACTTTCGTCTCATGAGCCCGGTGCGGTGATTAATCCAGCATAAAATACCAGAATTTTAGGTGACTGTCAAAGATGCCCTAACAGAAGGGTGTAGGGTGCAGCTTGATATGATCACTGCCAACGAGGACACGGCGCGTGGCATTGCCAAGACGCGCCGCGTGGCGGGGTGTGGGGCAGAGGTCTTGGCTGCCGCAACCGGGCCCTAATCGCAACGGGCGCGGTAGAAGCGGGCTGCAGGTAGCGAGTTGGTATCCTGAAACACGAGGGTACCGCCGGTTCCAATTAACGACGCGGACAAAGGAGTCCAGGCAGGGTCGTTCAGAGAATTCTTGTATTCGACTGTGTAATTCAAACCGGCGACGCTGGACAGCGAGACTTGGAAACCGGTCCCCCATTGGGTCCTCAGCACGGGCGGCACCAGGACTCTCAGATTGGCGGCCGGGCTCGTGGCCGATCCAGATGCATTGGTAACGTTCACTGCATAGCTGCCCGACTGAGCGGGTTGCACGTTCGTCAAAGTCAGTATGGCGCCGGTCTGGCCCGGCAGCGGTGAGCCGTTGAAGAGCCATTGATACAGGAGGGGAGGAGTGTTGGTCGTCGTCGCGCTAAAACTCACAGCCGACCCGGCGAGGGCCACCTGATTGCTGGGTTGGAGGCTGATAGATGGCGGGCCGATCACGGTTGAGGCGCAGCAAACCGCGATGCTGTCGGAAACGGAGAGCGAATCGACGTACCAGCCCACGCCTCCGTAGGTGTTGGCCGTGTCGGTCGCACACGCCCAACGCAGTTGGATGCTCTGGCCCGCGGCCGTGGCGGGCATGCCGACAGTGGTCGTGATCCAACCACCGGAATCTCCAACCCAGGCCTGGCGTCCTCCGAGAGGATTGTCGGAGCCGGTGGAGATTTCGCCATTGTAACCGCCGGCCAGGAAGCTGCCTCCAGCGGTGAGAATATCCGTGAAGCCTCCGCCGCCGAGCTGGATTTCAAGCACACCTCCATCGAAGTAAGTTGCCGCACCTTTCCGCGCGTGCATCTCCAGATTGTAGTTGTGTCGGAAGGTCAGTTGCGCTGTCCCTGAGGTGATTGCAATCGGAGGAGAAACGAGCGCGTTTTCGCCTGGGGTGTCAGCATCTGCGATAAAAGCCGCATTGGGAGTGGTATCGAACGCGTTAGTTACGGTAGTCCAGTCCGTCTCGACACCGGTCACCGGCGCAGTCGCCCAACCGGCCGGCAATGCGGGCGCGGTTACCGCGTCGAAAGTGGCGGAGAAGTTTGTTAGAGAAACGACCTGACCGAGCGGAATGTTGAAGCTCACATTGCCCAGGTTGGTTAGGCCATCCTGAAGTTGGACCGTGGCAGTAATGCTTGCGCCGCACACACCGCTGGCTGTGAACGCAAATGCCCGGCTTGCTATTCCGCCCGCGGCTAAAGCGCCGTAGAGTTGGGGACCACTCGGGGCGGTGACTCCGCCGCTGGTCTGGAGCGTAGCCAGCAAGTTGGCTGTGGCGGAGCCGCCCACATTCTTCAGACCGATGTCCACGCTCACCGTTTCGCCTGGGTCCACTGCGCCGTTGGTGCAGGTTTCGAGTGTCAGCGTCAGGCTGTTCGTAACAATCGAAGGAGCAGGAAGACCCGCCAGAGCATCGATCAGGCCGCTGCCGGCCGGTGCGCCCCAGCCCGTGCAGAGGTCGTAGCCGCTCACGGCGTAAAAGCGGCTCGGGCTGGTGATACTGGTGTTGTTGCCGATGACGACGTCGTGCAGGGCCGACGCATAACCGGGCGCCTGCCCCAGCGCATATATGGCGGGGTTGAGAAAACCAACGCGATTCAAACCGTTCGCGGCAGCTTGCTGGTTGATGAGGGCCGTGAAGGCGGCCCAGAGGGGCGTGGCGCAACTCGTGCCGCCAAAGGCTCCGCTACTGCCGTTATTGTATCGGACATAAATGTTGTCGGCGACCATTGCCACGTCGGGAATGTTGCGCATCAAGGTCGAGCCCTGGCTGGCGGCCATGGCCACGCCTTGCTGCCAGCCAGGGATGGTGTAAGAGGTGCTGATGCCGCCGCCCGTTCCCGTGCCGCTGCCCCAGTTCCATACCGTTTCCGAAACCCACGCACCTCCGGGTCCCGTCGTGGTCAAGGTGGTCCCGCCGACGCTGACAATGTAGGGATCGTCCGCAGGCTTATCGATTGTGCTGGCGTAGGCGTCATTGTCGCCGGACGCATTGAAGTAACACTGTCCCTGCGCAGCAAATTGCTGAAAAATCTGGTCGGTGGTTGGGCTGAAAGGCGCCCAGGTCCAGGAAGAACTGAGTTGGCTGGCCAGGTTGTCGGTGGCCATGCGATTCAAGATATCATTGGGAGTGGTGCCTTCATAGACGAGCACATTGGAAAGCCCGGGCGCCATGGAAATGACCATCTCGATGTCGAGGGCGACTTCGGAGTTATTGACACCCGCGCCGCCGGTAACCCCATCGAGGAGCACGTTCTGCAATGGCACGTTCGGCAATCCGGCCAGCGATTCGTAGGCCGTGATGTCGCTCGCATAGTAGCCATCGAACTGGACAAGGCCGACAATTTGACCGGTTCCGGTCAGCGAAACGCCGGGCGCGTACGCTGCGCGGAAATCATTACCGATATAAGAGCCGCCCGGACCCGAGCCGCCATTGAGTGTCACGCTTCCCGGTTTGCGGGCTGGCACCGGATGGAGACTCGCAGGATGCGGCGGAGAGAAACTGTCCAGCCCACTGATGTCCAGTACCGGCACGTCCAAATCGAGGGATGGCTCTGCGTCCGGAGCGTAAAACGTTCTGGCTTCTTTGGGATGCGGGTACAGGAGCAGCTTCAGATGCAGCGCCTTCTCGAGGTCGCCTACCGAAGCAGCCACATCCAGCAAAACGCGGTTGGGATGAGTGGCGGTTATGGTGAAGCCGTTCGTCTCCGCGAACTCAATCAGCGCCCGATAATCCTGCTCGGTCGGTCCGAATTTTTCCGTGAACTGGGCCGGGGTCAGATACAGATGAAACTGTGGACTGGCTGGCTCATAGAGCTGCTGAAGGAGGTTGGTGAGCGCCGCGCGGTTGCGCAGCGGCAAGCCAATCGCCAAGTTCAGCCGTTGCGACGCTGGCAAATGGCCAATAGATGTCAGGCCAGCGGCGGCAGCCGGTACGTGGCCGCGCAAGACCTGTCGGCCAGCCGCCCGGGCCATTACTGGCAGCAGCAGGCTCAGAACCGCACAGGCGGTGGCAGGAATTCGGTTGAGGAGTAAACGTCCGGCAGTTAAGCCAAACAAATTCTTCTTCACGTTAGGACTTACGCTGTCACGAGCAGGCAATTCTGATTTCGTGGAACCACTGGCTGAGCCGATTCTAGATCAAGAGCAGGAACCGGGCCAGCGAATTCGGATGGGGGATTGCCCCGGTTGAGCGGCGCAGTTTTGCGGAAATGCTAAGAAAAATGGGTGATTGAACGCATGAGCGCGGAAATGACAACGGTTTGGAGCGGAAAATGATTTTCCACCCTGTAAAGTTGCATTACACGACCTCGAGGTTGAGAAACGCTGCCGTGATCCAGCTCCAAGGGCCGCGACAGGCAGACAACTCTACTTATTTTTAGCCGGAACGATTCAGTTAGAACACGCTCGCCCTCATCCTTGCCCTCTCCCCCGAGGGAGGGTTCCCGCTTTGGCAGTCTGGGAGACAGTCACCGTTTGGTGTGCGGACGCCGAACTGGAACAATCGGACACAAGCGCCGCTGCAGCGGCACCGAAGTCTCGCAGCAGTTAAGCCGAATTGCATCGTTCTGGCTCAGCTAAGCTGAGGAAGGAAGTTTGAAGGAGGGCAAACTCGCTCCTGATACGCCGATGATTACATTGCGCCGATTTCGCCTAACGATTACTGGAGCGCTACCGCAATGGCGGAAAAAGGCTCTTACGCCTACGGTATTATTCAGGTGGCGGGTGCGGCGGGGGCACTTTGTTTGGATCCCAGCGGTGGTGCCAATAGAGGGTCCAGAGATTTTCCACTTTCACGGATTGCACGTGGCCGTCCACGAATCCCATGTTGATCGAGCCGGGCAATTTCCCGGAAGTCACGTTGCGCGGCGCGGCGGACGACGGGAAGTTTCCGTGCCGCGCAATGGCGCAAAGACATATGCCGGAGTAGCCAGGGGAGGACTCCGCCAGGGGTTCATAGAGGTTTCGGGAGGGAGGATCCTTTTCAAGGGGGAAGCAAGCAAACCAGACGCAATCGAAGAACATGGGAGTTTGCGTCGGCTTCTGAACGGCCGTGTCTTTATAGAAAAAGTAAGGGTTTCCCTGACCGCCCAAACTATGCGAAGGGTTAAGCCAACCGTTGATCCCGTAGCTGCCACTGATCCGTGGCCCATAAGCGGATTCCCACCATGACCATGGGGTGTCGGCACTGCCCCCATGGTATGACTGCGACCGTGGCTTTGGCGTCGAAGGACAAAGCAGAACCGCGTGCTTTTTGGGGTCGTAATTGATTGAGCTGTAGTTGATCTGGGGGTTGTAATTGATTAAGCGGGTTATCCACCAAACCTGATAAAAATAATTGTAGTCAGGGCCATCCTGAACAAAAGAACCACTGTAACAGAAGGCCCCTCCGTTGTCGCTGGCGTAGATAAGCCCGGCCGTGTTCAACTGTTTGACGTTGTTCAGGCATTGGATCTGTTGCGCCTTGAGCTTGGCTTTGGACAAGGCCGGCAGCAGCAGCGCCGCGAGAATGGCGATGATGGCAATGACCACCAGCAGTTCGACGAGCGTGAACGCCGGAATGCGCGGCCACTTTGGCTTCAGGGACTTAGTCATCGTCCGTATGTCCTGCGCTCGGAACGGTCCGCTAACGACGTTCGTTCGCCGGAGCATGCCCTGCTCACGGTGGTGGCTAGGGGCCCTTGCATTCGACGGCCGCAGCGAGCCGCATTTTCAAGGCGGTTAACCTGACTCTCAGAGCCTGAGCCGGTAGAACTTCCTCGCAGCGGTAGGCGGCACCGTGCGAGGAGACATTGCGCCTTCTACATCGGTGTACGGCCCTGTGACCACGTCTGCCGACTGGAGCACACCGACGTCCCACCTTAAAATGGCGTTGGTTCCGCTTCGCGTCACCGAGAGGCTGAATGGAGCATTGGTGAAGCTAAAGTTGTTGGTGACGGCAGCGATGAAGATCGAAGCCGCTTCCAACGGCGTGAGCGCCTTCTTCCAGACGCCGAGATCATCAATGGTGCCCGAGCCGGCCTCTTTATATCTGCCAGTGGGATCCTGGCCGATGGTGAACCAATTGCTGGTGTCTATGTTGCCCGCGGCCGCAGCCGTTGTGCCGGCCTGCCGGTTGAGTTTGACCGCCACACCGTCCAGGTAGTTAAAGTTACCAGCCTGGCGGTCGAAGACATGCACGAGGTGATGCCAGTTCCCATCGTCAATTGAAAACTTCTCGCCCCGGCCCCCGACACCGTTGCCCGCCCGATCGAAAATAGACAAGGCCCAGCCGCCGACGTAACTCTCGGGAGCCTTGCCATACGTCCAAGCGAAACACAGACCGGCGCCGAAGGTCGAATTAGTGGCGGAGCAGAAGAATGGCAGGTCGCCCCATTCGGCAGCCGGCGCGTCGCTATTCCTTATCCAGAAGGCAACCGTGAAGTTGACATTGGAACTGAAATGGAGGTCTGGACGGTCGCCCAACGTCGCGTAGAAACACTCCAAGTTTGTCCCGAACCCATCCGGATCAATCGTTTTGAAATGCAGAGCATCGCCGAGTTGCCCAGAGATAAAAATGGGACTAGAATCGACGTTGCTGCTCTGACCGAAGGCGCCAGTGGTGACGTGAATCGCAACGCCATTGTTGCCGCGACCGGTGACATCGATCAAGTCGTCGTTAAAAGGCAGGTGCATCACCAGCCCTGGAATCGCTGGAGGGCTGGTTGGCGCGCTCAGCACCGTGAGATGAACCGGTGCAGTGACAACCCCAGGATTAACGCCGTTGGTTATCGCCACCGTGTAATCGCCAGCGTCACTTAAGGCGAGCGTGTTTGTATAGACAGAGCGGGTAGCGCCGGCAATGGCCACACTGTCTTTCTTCCATTGGTAACTCAACGGAACCGTGCCATGGGCCGTCACCGAAAACTTGCCGGGCAGCCCGGCGTAGTTTGTCAATGGTCGGGGCGGGATATCAATAACGGGCGCCAGGTTCGGGCCGTAGGCCGCGGCGTAATGGGCCTGAACTGTGGCCGCACTCATGGCGTAACCATAGACTGCCACTTCGTCAATGATACCGTTGAAGGTGTTATCGTACGTAGGAGAATTGCCCGAGCGTTTCGAGCCGATGTTGACGGGGTGAGACGACTTACGAAGTCCATTGGTAGGACCCACGCCGCTGCCCGACAGGTCGCCGTTGACATACAGATACATATTGGTGGAAGCATGGTCATAGACCGCCACAATATGCTGCCACGTCTCATTCGGGCCGATCGACGCGTTGGTTCCGAAGGCCACTGCGTTGGCTTGTCGCACGAAGAAATGATAATTTCCTTGGTTGGCCTCAAGGCAGAACTGTTCGTTCGGGACGGTTCCGGTGGTGCCGGTGCCTTTGGCAATCAGCGCAGCGCCATCCGCCTGTTCCGAACCATTGGCCCAGCACTCGAGGGTAAAGCTGGTGTTGGTTCCCTCGAAGTTAATGGCGGTGCCACTGATGTAGCCGGCGAAGCTGTTGTCGCCACTGAACTCAACCGCCGTGTCGGGATCAATGGCTGGAGCATAGCCCGGCTGACTGAGGGTCGCGCTGGCGTAGATGCCGTCAATTCCCGCGACATAATCGTGGGCGACATCGCCGCTGGATTCTCCCAGCCGCCAATAGGCCAGCGGCGCGCTCCCAAGCACGGCGCCAGCAAATCCACCAGGAACGGGCAGCACGGTCAGAGTGACGGGAGAAGTATTGGTGCCGCCTCTTTCATTGGTGACGGTGCAGGTATAGGCGCCGACTAACGCCGGGCTGGCCACGCTGGTGTAGCTCGAGGATGTCGCCCCGGGAATCGGCGTGCCATTGGTCTTCCATTGGTAGCTCAAGGGAGCGTTTCCGAGCGCGGTTACTGAGAAGCTAAATGGGCGGCCCGCGTAACGAATCACATCCTTGGGTGGAACCGCAACGTAAGGCGCAGAATCGAGGACGGCGACAGTCACGGAGCTTGTGGCCGAGCCGTAGAGGTTGTTGATAATCACGCTGTAGGTCTGCGTACCAGGTTGAACGTTATTGACCGTCACATTCGTTGCGGTGACTCCTAAAGAGACACTGTTGCTGGTCCACTGGTAGGTCAAGGGCGGACTGCCCTCGGCCCAAACTGACAGGTCAAGGGAGTACCCTTTGAAAATCGGGGCTGGCGCCGTCACCGACCTGCTGATGACCGGCGGGATCTGAGCCGCGCTGTAAATAGCGGCGATGCTCGCGGCGTCGAGAGCGGTACTGAAGATGGCAGGTTCGTCAATCCAGCCGGGAAAATACATGCCGGAAATAGCACTGGCATCGCTGCGGGAGCCGACCGACCAGCGGTCCGGAGGCGTGGGCGCAATGGCTCCGTGCGTGTTGGTCGCTACGGCCACCAGCGATCCGTTGCGGTAGAGGTTCCAATTGGCGCCGTCGTAGGTGCCGGCAAGGAAAACCCATTTCCCGAGGTCCTCGGGTGGCATTTTGAACGTTGCCGCGTCGTAATAGGTATCGCTGCCGCCGTCGGTGGTGCCGACCTCGTAAAAGGGCCCGTCTGGCGAGCCGTACTCGGGACCGCGGCCGATGCGCAGGAAGGTCTCCTGGTAGTCCGTTGGCCCGGCCCCCGACAAAGGCACGAACCAGCCATGAGCGATGATGTCGCGGAAGTAGTTCCAGTCCCTCGGTTTGATCCAAGCCATTAACGTGATCTTTCCCGAGATGTTGAGAGCGACAGGATTGGGTAGCCCGAGATACCCACCGCTGAGGCCATCGTTCAGGATGGCCTTGTTATTGGGGCCAAATCCGGCATAGGGAGGCCCGTCTTGCGCGGCCAAAACGCCCCACATGTTGGTGCCAGCGGCTTGCGAGCCGAGAACGCCACTGTTGGCGGCGATCGGCAGGCTGGCCGGGTCGGGAGGGGTGACCGCGGCTTCATTGAAACCCCAGTAACCAACCGGGTTGTCAGCCAGAATCAGGGCTGCATAGCCCTCGGGATTGGCTGTGGCGGCCGCGAAATGCGCCGCAACCGAGTTGGAACCCAGTGCGTATGAATAGTACGCCACCTCGTCCACCCACCCGTCGAACCCGCGGTTGCCTGTGATTCCAGTAAACGATATCCACGGAATGTCGTCCGCGCTCAACTGCCCGCGGAACGGCGTCCCGCCAATGCGGAAAGGCATTCGTGTGTTCCGTTCCAGGGTCGCGAGCTGGCTGAGCGGGAGCACCAGGGTACTGACTAATTGACCGTTCACATAAATCCGGCTCTTGCTGCCGGCAAAGATGCCGTCAAAGGTGCAGACCACATGGCGCCACTCGCCAACCTTGGCATTCAGCGGGGAGCTACCGGTATTGACGATGCCGACATAGCCATCCGGATTGCCCTGGCGAAATTCGATTTGACCCGTGGCATCCACATAAACCAAATAGCCGCTGCGGGCGGAGGCAACGGGCTCGTTCATCATGGAAGACAGAATCGCCATGCCCCCCCCCAGGGCGGCATCCCCCAACGAATTGGGCTTCATCCAAAGCTCAAAACTGAACGCGCCCGGTGCGTTCAGTGCCGGATGGTACGGAACGTCAATCTTCCCCATAGCGTAGGGGGCAGTCGAACCAGGGTTTGTCAGGCGCACGCAGTTGCCGACGATGCCCGGCTCACCCAATTGCGCATCGGCGACCACATAGCCGTCCAGGATGCTCCCCATCGTGCTCGAGTTGGCGGTTTTGTTGAGGGCAGGCGAAGTCGCCGTCTCGTTGAACCGCCAGTACGCAAGCGGGCCGAAGGACAGAACGGTAGTGGGATAATCCGCTCCCAGAGTGAGCAGGCTGGAAAACGCGAGCAGCAGGGTTGCCGCAAGCGGACACGGGCGAATAAAGTGATTGGGTCTAGTAGGTTTCATGTTTTCTTTCGGTAGCAGGCCAGCAGCAGCGCGTATTGCCTGAATTGGACACCACCACAGTTTTGACGCAGGGATCGAACACGGCCGCCGTTTCGACAGAGTGAGGTCCGCCGGCGCTGGCGGTGGATTCCAGCGCCGGCGGCCTCACCAACTCCCTGGCGCCGGTTGTGAGGTCAATCCAATAGCGTTCCACCTCCGCGGCGCCCTCGACTTCAGGATCGAGCAGACGGACGTTATAGAAACTGGCAGACGAATGTACGGCATTTGGTCTTAGTCGCTGCACACAGCTCAGCATCGCCTTTTCATTTGGTCCCCGTGCATTTTGACCGCTGGCTCCTCAAACACGGGGTTCAGGCAAACTGGGTTTCGTACAGGGCGATACTGGCCTACCTGCTAGCTCGGCCCTGACTTCGAGGCTAAAACTAGCAGCCTTCCCAAAGATTGCATGTCACCTAAATACGCGACACGTTCGGTGTGGCTCTGGCCCGATTCTTTCGCACTTCGAGGCCGCCGACGTCAGCGCATGTCTCCGAACTGGCGCGGATCGCGAAAGGCAGGGCGCATTGTCCTCAGAGTGTGTCTTAAAATTGTAGGAGCGGACGTGAGGAGGCCCTGATCTGCACCAAGGGCCGTCGAAATTTGAGCCTCCTCACGGGCGTGTTGCCCAAATCCCTTGATGGTAGAGCGCGCTGTCCCAAGCGCGCCGCCATAGGGTCCCAACCTGCGATTTTGCTCGAAATCTGCGGTGTTCCTCGGCGCGCTGGGGACAGCGCGCCCTACCTTTCGGCCTTCGCGACAATTGCGCAACACGCCCTCACGTCGGCTCCTTCAGTGAGGCGGAATTTCCAAACCCGCTCTCAAAGAAATTGGGCGACACGCGCCCATCCCTCGCCGCCTTCGCCGCAACTTCAAAGCTTTGCTACGGAGTCACCAACCGATAGAAGCGGCGCCCAGACCCGGGCGCGGTCGTATCTTCAAACTGAAACGTTCCATCGCCCGCGGCGTTGGTGGTGCCGAGGTCGCTCCAGGTGTGCAAATCCGCCGCCCCTTGAATCCGGACGCTTGCTCCTGCCGGACCTAGGCAGTTGAGGAGCGCATGTCCATTGGGGAGGACGGAAATAGAGGTGATGATCAACACGCCGATCGCCTCGGTCACGCTTTGCGTCCCGCTATCCGGACCGGGGGCCGCGCCCAAGGGAGTCGGGCACAGGACGGCGACGCGG
>JACXTT010001217.1_pt1 | contig 43501 bp, 38 predicted proteins | sample 9270951 | NCBI WGS metagenome assembly JACXTT01 (sample SAMN15532306, study PRJNA645909) | rock metagenome | isolation source: weathered quartz diorite | place: Puerto Rico | collected 2017-06-21
GTGATTAATGTTGGCGGGAATGATGGCGCGCCCCCGCGCTACTTCGCTGCGCACCAGTTCGGGCTCGAGCTTTTCCCGCTTCGCTACGTACTGCATCTCTTCGCTGACTACGCCCGCCCGCGCCAGATGCATCTGCGACATATTGCGTCCTTCGGACGCGTACTTGCGCTGTTGCGCTTCGCGCGCATGCGTGCCATTGCCGTTCCCATTCGCCCCCACCACTTCTTTCTCTCGCTTTTCGATCCACGCGTCACGCAATGCCATAGGACCCCCTTCACTCCAAAACAATACACGGCGCCTTTCAGGGAAGGCAGATGTGTAAGCTCGAATTATGGCACTCGGTGTTGAGTGCCGCAACTTTGCGCAAACCAACCGGAGTAATTAGTTCGGCGTGGCGGCGTACAAATCCGATTGCAGTCGGAAGTAGGAATACACAAAGGCTTTTCCATCTGGAGTCGCATAAACCGTGCATATGTCCGGGAAAACTCCCGCAGGATCGCGCGGCGATAGCTCCTGTACCAGTTCGCGCTTCCCGGAAGCGATCTCCAGCCGGTAAATTTTCACGGGGAGGTGTTCCGTTTTCGCGATAAAAAGCGACTTTCCGTCGCTGCTCCAGCTCACGGGAAATTCCCCGCGATCGATTCCCTTCACTTCCGCAGCTTGTGCTCCTCCGAGGGGTTCGATCCAAACCCTGCTTTCCGTGTCCACTGCCGCGATGAATTGTTCGTCTGGGGATAGCAAAATGCCGCTCACACCCTCAGGTGTCACTGCCTTCGGCGCGCCCACGGCTAAGTCCTGGATCCAAGTCCGCACGCCGTGCCCCGGCTCGCTGCCTTTGAACACGATCCGTTTGCCATCCGCGAAAAATCTTCCAGCCAGATGGGCAATCGCATCGTGCGTCAGCTCTTTAGCCTCTCCCGGTCCAACCGGCAGCAACATAAATTGCGCAGCTGGATTTGATGCCGTGCCGAACGGCGCGACGGCCAGGACCCACTTTCCGTCGGAAGATATTGCGCTGCCGTAGCCTTCACCAAGGGATACGGGCGGCGATGCATCCGTTTTCCGTAGGTACACCTCATAATTTCTCCCCGCGGCCTCCCCTTCGACGGTAATCAGCACATTGCTCCCGTCCGCAGAAAGGTCTTCCCCCCGCGAGAAATCAAGCCAGGACAAGTCGCGCGACGCGCCCGAAAAGCTTCCCAGGACCTCATACCGCAAGACATCTCGGGTGATCAGCAACTTGCCGTCCCGCGAGACGTCGTGGAGCGTCAGCTCCCCCGACTCACGGAACATCTCTCTCTCTTTCCCCGCGAGATTCACCCGGTAAATGCCACTCGCGCTCAGCCTTCCCCCTCTCACTTCGTCGCCGGAGAACCAGATCGCATCTCCCGAAGGGTCCCAGGCCAGCCCGCGCAAACTTACCCACAGATCCGTCAGCGCTCTTTTGTGCCCGGAAAAATCGATGACCTCGACCGTCCCTGCGTCGTCTCCTTCCAGCGGATGATCCATAAACGCGATTTCATTCCTCCTGGGCGACACGCGTAAATCGCTCATCCAGCGTCCGCCCGCGGTTTCGTACAGAATCGTTCCAATCGGGTACTCCAGCCGGCAATGGTCTCCGGCCCAGCGTATGATCGCCAGCTTCTTTCCTTCGTGGTCCCAGTCAGCATCCTGCACGCTTTCCAGAATCTCGCGTGAGGTACCGCCTACCATCGGCGACAGCGCAAGCGTGCCGTGGCTAATCCATCCCGTTCCAGCTCTTCGGTTGAGTAGAACAGCCAGTTCGTCGCTGGAGGAAACGGACAGGATGTCCGCGTCCGGCAAATTGTACGGCCGCGATTCCGTAATTCCTGGTTGCGTCCAAAAAATCTGCGGCGGATGCGCGTCCCAGGACGCTTCATAAACAATGCTTTGACCGTCCGCCGTAAATCGTGCCGATCGAATCGATCCACGCCCAAACGTGAGCCGGTGGAAATCCAGCGCCATCTGTTTCCGCGAAACGATGAACAGAGCCGCGGTGATCATCACTATCGCCGCCGCCGGCATCACAAGCAGCCACTTGTTCCGGGCCAAAAATGTCTGGTTTCTTGTTTCCGTTGCAAGTTTACTGTAGCGGCTAATCTCCGGTTCGGGAGTGGCAGCGCTTTCCGCCAGGGTCACATTCCGATGTACCGGCGCGATAAACCGATAGCCGCGTCGCGGGATAGTCTCGATGAAACGTGGATTTTCCGCGGAATCGCTCAGCGCGGAACGCAGCTTTGCCACTGCCACGTTGACAGCCTGGTCGAAGTCCCCGAACGTTTCATCAGGCCAGATTCGTGCCCGCAGCTCTTCCCGGGTCACTACTTCGCCCGGGCGCCGGAGCAACATCTCAAGGACGGTGAAGGGTTGCTGTTGAATGCGAAGGCGCACTCCGCCCTTGCGAAGCTCACCGGAGTCGACACTCGCTTCGTAAACACCAAACTGGAAAATTGTTCCCCGCAAACTTTCCCCCATGGAAGGTGCATTCTAGCACGCCCTCCCGGATCCCTTTCCTGGTATACAACCACCTGCATCTCAAGCCAGATCATGTTCTTAGGTGGATAGCTACATTTTAGATAGGGAAAACTTGCAGTGCATTGACCCCCGTCCCTGACTACTGCAAATTCCTGACACTGAACTTTCCCCGACTTCCCAGCTGACCTCTCAATCGGCAACCGGAGGGAGCGCGGCTGGGAAGCCTTCCTATGGAGCCGGGAGATAATGGCAGCAAGTGGCACGAATGCAGGATAGATCCAACGGAGACTCGAAAAAGGAGCGGTCCCCCTCGGAGTTGGACTCGATCAAGCTTCACCCACTGATCAGGAGAGCCCGGTACGGCGATTCCGTGGCTTTCCACGAGTTGGCGCTCACGTTTGACGCCGCTGTTTTGCAAACGGCTTTACGGATCACGGGATCAGCTTGCATCGCAGCGGAAATTTATCACCGGACGTTTCTACACGCCTACCGCAATCTCCCGCAATTCGACTTCGAATGTTCATTCTCTGCCTGGATTTTCCGTCATCTGGCGCAGCTCTGCATGGAACACCTACGCCAGGGGTGCTTCCAGGTAAACTCCGGGGACGACGGGTGCCAGGCGGGCGTCTTGATCCATCTGACCCCGCTAGAACGGATGATTACCGAACTGAAGTTTGGTCATGGCTTCTCGCTCTCACTGATTTCGGAAATCTTGGAAATACCCACGGAGGACGCCCGGCTTTCTTTCCTCCGCGCCAAGGGGAAATTGCGAACTAACCGCAACGCCGAGCTCCCGTGCTTTGCCGCGCAACTGTTCTCGGAAGAAGTGACTTGAGTTCAGCAACGCGTCTCTTCGGTCGCGCATCACATGGGAATGCCAACCCTGACTTCGAACGGAATCAGAAAGTTGCTCTCACAACGATTCCTTGTCGCATCGTTGTCTCTGGGGCTCGTGTACTGGCCTGTCATGGCAGGCTTTGGCGGCCGGGCAAGTGGCCGCGTCATCGACCGCGATCATTCTTCCCTCAAAATCCATGTGTCCAAGAGTGGTTTTTTTTCTGCTTTTGCGCACAACCATGATATCGAAGCGCCGATTGTGTCCGGCGAGGTGCAAACAACCGGCAGCCCCTCCGTTGAGCTGAGCGTTGACGCCCGTAAACTACGCGTTCTGGATCCCGAACTCTCCGAGAGCACGCGCGCGCAGATCCAGAAAACCATGGAAGGTCCACAGGTCCTTGACGCCGATCGTTCCCCGGAAATTCATTTTCTCTCCAACGAAGTCGAGGCCAAGGGTACGGACCATTGGATGGTGCGCGGCACTCTGGATTTACACGGTCAGAGCCATCCGGTAACGGTCGATGTTACGCTGAAGGATGGCTTCTATCGTGGTTCGGCTGCGTTTAAGCAAACGGCCTTTGGCATCACGCCCGTTACCGTGGCGGGCGGCACTGTCAAAGTGAAGGACGAGCTCAAAGTCGAATTCGCTATCGCCCTCGAACAGTAAACTCACGCCTGCTACGCCTCCAATGCCGAACGATCAAGCTCCGCGCACGATGCATAACCGCTCAGCGCGAGGGTGAGGTCCAGGTCCGCTAGCAAATTCAGCAACACTTCGCGCACGCCCTGCTCCCCGGCGACGGCAAGTCCATACATATATAGCCGCCCCAGCAGGACCGCTTTCGCGCCCAACGCTAGCGCTTTAAATACATCCGCGCCTCGGCGAATGCCACTGTCGAACAGCACAGGGACCCGCCCATTCACCTCGCGCACAACCGGGGGAAGAGCGTCGAGCGCCGCAATCGCGCCATCCACCTGCCGGCCGCCGTGATTCGACACGATGATTCCATCCACGCCCGCATCCAGCGCGCGCGCCGCGTCCCCCGCATGCAGAATCCCTTTCAAGATAATCGGAAGCCGCGTGTGCTTCCGCAGAAACGGAATATCGCTCCACGTAAGTGCGGTGTTGGAAAAGAGGCTGCCCCACAATTGAATGGCCGCGGCGGGATTCTGCTCCGGCGGCTGCGGCAAAAGCCCGCGAAACACCGGATCACTGAAATAGTTTGCGAGTCCTTGGCCGAGCAAAAACGGCAAATAGGCATGCTGTAAATCCCGTTCGCGCCACGCCAGCATAGACGTATCAAGTGTAACCACCAGCGCTTTGTGGCAGGCCCGCTCGGCTCGCTGCAACATGCTCGCCGTTAGCTCGGGATTCCTGCCCCAATATAATTGAAACCAGCGCAGAGAATTCCTCGCCACCTGCGCCACTTCTTCCATCGAGCGGCTCGAAACCGTGCTCAGCGTGAATGGCACGCCGAGCGACGCGGCCGCACGCGCGCTCGCAACCTCCGCCTCGTTGTGAATGATCCCCTGCACGCCCACCGGCCCGAGAATCACCGGAGCCGGCAAGCGCACGCCCAATAACTCAACGCTCAAATCCCGCCGCGAAACGTTGCGCAACATCCGCGGCACGATCCGCCAGCGGTAAAACGCTTCGCGGTTCGCGCGCATGGTGTCTTCGCCGCCTGCCCCTCCCGCCAGGTAATCGAACGCGGGAGGCGCGAGCGTTTCCTTCGCCTTTTGCTCCAGCATAGAAATCACCGCGGGAATCGCCGTAGTTGTTCCGAACAGTGCGCCGGCATAAATCTGTTGCTCGCGCTCCTGGCCGGAGGGTATGGAAATCGGCACGATGGGATCGCTCATATTCGTGCAGGATTATACACGCGCGCAGCGGAGTGGTGCCGGATCCGGGACTCTATCTACTCTGGAGGAACATATTGTCCGGCCAGGAGAATCCGCGACAGCCACCCCGCATGGGGTAGGCCCGAAACCAATAGTTCCTCTGCTTCGCGCTCCACGTCATATTCGACCCGCCGAATCGTGAGGCTTTCTCCGACTATCAGCAGATACGATGCCCGCCGGTCTCCGTCGTACGATTGACTGACGCTGCCCGTATTCGCAACCGTCACGGCCTGAAGCCGACGTATGTAGGGGCGATGGATATGTCCATAGACCACAATGGGTCCGCCGAGCGACGCATAGGTATTCTGCAATTCTTCGTCGCTGGCATCCGGCATGGGCGCTCGCCAGAGGTCACTGGGGCTGGCGTGGACCAGGCTGAAGCCTTCACCGGAGTATTGCTCAGGAATTCCTTCCAGCCATCGCAAGCGTTCTTTACCGATGCTCGCGAGGGTCGGGGGAATCAATTCTCGAATTGCCGCGAGAAGTGGCGCGAGCTTCGGCTGTCGGGCCGCAAATTCAGCCAAAGCTTCGGGGGCCCAGAGCATCTCATCGGTATTCCCGCGGACCCCGGGCCACCCGAGGGAGCGGATCTGATCGATGATTTCCGCCGGGTGCGCTCCGCCGTATGCCAAATCGCCGCCATGAACGACGCGGTCCGGCGCAACCTGCCGCAGATCGAAGAGAACTGCTTCAAACGCGCGCCGGTTTCCGTGAATATCCGATACGATCGCGACTCTCATTTTGTCCCCTGCCGTTCTTGCGAGTATGGCGTAGACCCAGCCTGTTAAAGAAGCAAAACTGTGGTTCTGAAGACATCCGAAGAGGATGCCCGAAGAATCTCAAGTTAAACTATTTCAGTTGTTTGGTGTTCTGGCGCTTCCACGAAGCGGAAGAGCAGGGAATTTTTCTTGGCAGAGAACTGCGGTTGCCGCGGAAAAGTCAAGCCAAAAAATTGAGGGCGCAACCGCTGTTAAGCTGTTGCGCCCTCTAACTGAGCCGTAAAGTTTCTAACCTTCCCGTTTCAACCTGGCAGCGCGACCGCCGTTAGGCAAGTGGCACTCTCCAAACTGAGCCGTAAGAGCTTCGCACTTCTCGATTCAATCTCGCGGCGCAACCTGCCGTTAGGCTTGCTGCACCCTCTAAACTGAGGCGTAAAGTTCTTTAGCTTCCCAGCCCAATCCAGCGGCGTGACCACCGTTAGGCAAGTCACACCCTCCAAACCGACCCGTTAAGGCTTCGAGCTTTGCGATTCAATCTCGCGGCGCAACCGCCGTTAAGCTTGCTGCGCCATCTAAATTGACCCGTAAAGTTCTTAAGCTTCCCGGTTCAATCTGAAACGCACAATAGCGATTCGCCTTTTCGCCGTCAATCACATTCTACTCAAACCTCTGTGCAAATCTGTGGACGCATGTGCAAAATTTCCGCGCAGGGGCCCTTATCGGATAGGCTCGGACTGGGTGCCGCAGACGCCGACTTTGCGTGTGCGGGTTTAGATTACTACAAGCATGGGCTGAATCAGATCAGCAATCCTGTCGGCCGGTGGGGGGGGTTGAGATTTGACTTTTCCCCATCTCTTGCACTGATCGCCTTTTGACTGATAAACAGGAAGTTACCGATGAGGAGTCTACGATGACAGCATCTGTTTTTATCGGCACCAGCGTCGACGGCTTCATAGCGCGACCCAACGACGATCTCGATTTTCTTCCGCCGGGCGGCGGCGAACCACACGGGTACAGCGAGTTCATAGCAAGCGTCGATGCGATTGTGATCGGTCGCAAGACCTTCGAGAAAGTTCTCACCCTTGGACCTTGGTTCTATGGTAAAAAACCCGTTGTGGTCCTGAGCAGCCGCCCCCTCGACTTCTCGGCGGCCGTTGGCGGCGTTGTGGAACAGATGGCAGGGTCTCCAGCAGAGATCGTTTCGCAACTCGCCGCGCGTGGATTGCACCACCTCTATGTAGACGGTGGCATCACGATTCAAAGGTTTCTGCGCGAAGGGCTCATTCAGCGTCTCGTTATCACTCGCGTGCCCGTGCTGATCGGACAGGGAATTCCTCTCTTCGGCGCCCTGCCGCACGACATCCGGCTCCGCCACGTAGCCACTCGGCACTATGCGAGCGGCTTGGTTCAGAGCGAGTACCAGATTCTCAGCTAACAATCGCCTGGTGCCCCAGGCGCCGGTTGGCCCGTCCACCGCGTTTGATTGAATGGGCATTTATATTCTTCTACGAGAATATTCCTTGACAAGAATATTCTCCTTGGGGCATATTATACCCCGCCATGATGGCAACACTCAGAGCGCTCGCCGAACCCAACCGCTTCTTGATCGTCGAGTTCTTGCGTGACGGCCCTCGGCCCGTCGGGGACATGGTCCGCCGCCTGCGTCTCCGCCAGCCGCAAGTCTCCAAACACCTGCGCGTGCTCAGTGATGCCGGGCTGGTTGACGTTCGCATCGACGCGCAGCGCCGGATTTACGCCTTGCGGCCCAAGCCGCTCCAGGAGCTTGAGGTTTGGCTGGAGAGATACCGGCGCCTTTGGGAAGGCAACTTCCAGCGCCTGGACGCCCTCCTCAACGAGCTGAAGACCGGCGAACGGAAGATCGGCAAGAAAAAACGTGTCCATATAAAGCGATATCCGAAGCGATAGAGGAGATTACCGATGACGAACACTCTGAAAGTCATTACGCCTACCGACCGCGAAATCACCATGACGCGCGTCTTTGACGCTCCGCGCCGCTTGGTCTTCGACGCCTTCACCAAGCCCGAACTCATCAGGCAGTGGTTACTCGGGCCGCCGGGCTGGTCGATGCCGGTCTGCGAGATCGATCTGAAGGTAGGCGGCACCTATCGCTACGTGTGGCGTCGCACCGACGGAAATGAAATGGGGATGGGCGGTATTTATCGCGAGATTGCCGCGCCGGAGCGGCTGGTCGCCACGGAGAAGTTCGACCAAGCCTGGTACCCGGGCGAGGCGGTGGGCACGCTCGTCCTCTCCGAACAAGGCGGAAAGACCACCGTCACGCAAACGGTACTCTACCAGTCGCGGGAAGCCCGCGATGCGGTCCTCAAGAGCGGCATGGAGAAGGGTGTGGCTGTGAGCTACGACAGGCTTGAGCAGATTTTACCGTCGCTGCGCGCGCCAGCGATGGAGAAAGGAGCAAGCCCGTCATGACCGAGACACACCCTCCGCGACGCATTGGTGGGAGCATTGCCGCCGTGCTTGCGGGCATGTTCGCAGGCATCATACTCACCCTTGCAACCGATGTGGTGCTTCACGCAATCAGTGTCTTTCCACCATGGGGCCAGTCGATGGTTGGCTTCGACGGTGCTCTCTTGCTTGCAACGGTCTATCGCACTATCTACGGCATCGTAGGCAGCTACCTCGCGGCGCGGCTTGCACCCGATCGTCCCATGTTGCACGCACTCGTTCTTGGCGCCATAGGCCTTGCCGTGAGTATTGTCGGCGCCGTAGTGACTTGGAATAAAGGACCGGCCTTCGGGCCCCATTGTTATCCTCTCGCGCTCATCGTGCTCGCATTGCCGCAAGCCTGGGCGGGAGGCAAACTCCGCCTCCTGCAGTTGTCGAGTGTCCCTCGATAAGAGCGAGCCGCGTAAGGTGGAAGACCCGGACTTACAGTTCGGGGATAGCGAGCCTTTCAGGCCCGCGGAACCTGAGACCGATCATCAGTGGGCTTCAGCCCTGGTTCCGCAGTGTGGGTCCGCCGCCTGCCTCGTCGTGGCGAACATTCTGTAACCTCGCTCCGACGATAGTCTCGCGATCGCCTCGCCAATTACCTCGCGAGGGTGCCCCACCCTTTCGGTTCTAGTTCTCGAAAGGTGGACCTTGTCGGGCAGATTCGACCCGGCCAAAGACTGCTCCTCTTCCACGGATCACTGGATACAGGTCACGGCACACGCCATGTTTCTTCTGCACTTCGCGTTTCACTACAACCCAGGAATGCGGTACCCTCTGCGGAGCAAATTCCTGCGCCAAGCCGAGGCCAGTCTGACCACACCACAGAAAGCAGTCGGTTCGGATACCGCCAAAGCCGTCATCCGCAAAGCTGGCCTACTCCCCTTTGTCTTCGTGATGTACGCCTACACCACGGCCGGTCCATTTGGATTGGAAGATCAGGTCACGACCAGCGGACCGGGAATGACCCTGCTCTATCATCTGCTCATCCCGTTCTTTTGGTGTATTCCCGTGTCGCTGGTGACCGCGGAACTCACCACTGCGCTCCCCGTCGAGGGCGGCACCTATCGCTGGGTGCGCGCCAGCTACGGCGATTTCTGGGGGTTCCTGGCAGGCTGGTGGAATTGGAGCGCCTCCTTCCTTCTAGGCGGCGCGTATGCGGTGCTCGGAACCGATTACCTGACGTTTTACTTTCCGTGGATGGTGGGATGGAAGCACTACGCGGTGGCGGTGGGGATCGTGGCGCTTCTGGCCTGGGTGAATGTACGTGGCATTCAGTTGGTGGGGACGGTAGCAACCGTGTTGGAGATTCTGGCGTTGCTCCCCGTTGCAATCCTTTGCGCCATCGCCGCGACGAAATGGCACCACAATCCCTTTGTGCCGTTGATTCCGCCGCATGTGCCGCCGTTTCAGGTATTCGGCGTGGGGCTGGCCCTGGGTCTTTGGCTTTACTCCGGGTACGAGCAGATGTCCACCGTCGCGGAAGAAGTCGAGAATCCGCAACGCAGCTATCCCCTGGCTCTGGCCATTGTGGTGCCTCTCTCTATCGCGACTTATTTTTTGCCCACGATGCTGTCTCTGGCGGCGCTGGGCAACTGGCAGGATTGGAAAACGCGGTATTTTTCGGATGCAGCTCAGTTAATCGGCGGTCCGTGGCTGGGTTTCCTGATGACGCTTGCCGCCATGGTGACCAACGTTTCGATCTTGAACGCGACGGTCCTGACCAGCACGCGTATGCCCTCGGCGATGGCCGAGGACGGCTACTTGACGCCGGTGCTCACGAAGAAGCACCCGAGATACGGCACACCGTGGATTGCGATTCTGGTGTCAAGCGCGATCTACGCAATACTGGCATTTCACACGCTAGTGCAGCTCTTGACCGTGTATATGTGGCTGCGGATCGGCGTAACGATTCTCACCGTGATGGCGGGTTGGAAAATGCGACAAACTTCGCCGGAAATGAAACGGCCTTTCCGGATCCCCTGGGGGCGGGCGGGGATGCTCTATGTCGTCGGCGCACCGCTGGCAATGAGCGTGGTGGCGCTGTTGTGCAGCGACCCGTTCGCGCTGCGTTGGGGGCCCGTGGCGGTACTGCTGGGGCCGGTGGCGTATCTCGTGACCCGGAAACTGAAACCCGCGGTTGGAAGCGGGATGCAGAAAGCCTAGCGGCACGATACATCGTCGATACATCGTGCCCCTCATAAACAAGGAGCTAAGTAAACCAATCGAGCACTTTGTAGTACACGCCGGCGAGAGGAAGCGCCCAGGTGTGGCCGCTGCGGAGACCGAGCGGCGCAGTTCGGAATGCAATGCCATCGTAGGGAATGTCGTTGGGCTCGCCGCAGATGACGCCGGCGAGTTTTGTGCCGAGCCAGGTGGCGACGGCTACTCCATGCCCGGCGTAGCCAAGCGAATAGTACATGCCGTCGATTTTTCCGGCGTGCGGCATCACGTCGAGCGCGAAATCGAGCGTGCCGCCCCAAACGAACTCGGTCTTGACGTCGCGAAGCTGTGGATATACCTCGATCATGTCGCGGCGGAGAATTTCCGCGCTCTGGCGCACGGTGCTTTCGTTCTCCGGGAAAAAGGCCGCGCGTCCGCCAAAGAGCATGCGGCGGTCCGGCGTGAGCCGGTAGTAGTGAAGAAAATGTCTGGAGTCGTAGATCATGCGGTTGCGGGGGCTTAGTCCCCGCGCAAGCTCTTCCGTAAGAATTTCGGTGGCGATTATGTACGAACCGATAGGAATGACTTTTTTTTGCAGCGCGGGCGTCGCGCTGGCAGTGTAAGCGCCGCTGGCGAGAATCACTTCGCGAGCGGTGAGCGCGCCTCTCGCAGTCTGCACGGAAAATTCTCTCGCGCCATTGATGCTCCGCGGAACGATATTTGTTACGCGGGTGTGATCGAAAAGCTGCGCGCCCGCCCGCTCGGCGGCTTGCGCGAGCCCCGCGACGTAGCGCGCGGGATTCACGCCGGCACTGGTTTCATCCACCATGCCGCCGAAGTAGATGTCCGAGCCGATTTCGCTGCGGAGCTCGTTTTTTGGAATGATGCGAAGCGAATGACTGAATTCGCGTTGGATGAGCGCCGCGGACTTTTCGTAGCCGTCGAAATGGTCTTGCTTGCAGGCGACTTCTAGATGCCCGCAACGCGAAAAATCGCAAGCGATGTTTTCTTCGCGGACGATCTGCTCCACGCAATCGATGGAAGCGAGCGAAGCCGCGTACATGCGGCGGACTAGCTCGCGTCCGTAACGTTTGATGAGAGTGGGCACGGGCAGCTTCAATCCAGTAAGGACCATGCCCCCGTTGCGAGAGCTAGCGCCCCAGCCGATGGTTTCTGCTTCGAGAACCACCACGTTCACGCCGCGTTTTGTGAGCGTGCGCGCGGCGGCAAGACCGGTGAAGCCGGCGCCGACGACAGCCACATCCACGCTGCCCGGCAGCGCGAGTGCGGGATCCATCGCGGGGATCGAAGTAGTCGTAAGCCAATAATTTTTTTCTGTAATGGGCATTCCGGGATTTTTTGTGCTGAAGAAAGTCTAACACCTGTGCCAGCCGGCAATGAAATCCGCAATCCCGGCCTGCCGCCGCAATGGTTTAAGGATTCGATTCCTGTGGGAAGGAAAATTTTGCCGGCGGCGACGGGTTTCCCAGATCGCGCATGCTATTGACCGCGGCTTGCGCGCGATGAACCTGTTGCTGGATGCCCTTGGCGCACTCGCGCCCTTCCGGCGTGAGCGCGGGGTTCTCTCTGAGGAGTTCGGAATAGCCGAGGATGGCAGTGAGCGGGTTGCTGATTTCATGCGCTGCGCCCGAAGCCAGGCGCCCCAGCGCGACCATTTTTTGCGATTGTGATATCTGCGTTTGTACGATCCGCAGGCTCTCCAGCGAGGACTCCGTAAGATTAACCAGCCTCACGAGCTCCCGGTCCAATTCATGCAGTTTAAAAAAGACGAAAGAGCCGAGCAGGAGCATCGCGCCAAAAATCAATCTCAGGCGAAAAATCAAAACACCTTCGGGAACCCGGCCATAGAGATATCCGGCGATCGCGAGCACGGGAAGAGAAACCAGGGCGAGCATAGCCAGACGCGCCGCCCACAGCCGCCGGATGCCCTTCGCAGGCTCATTCGCAGGGGGTAGCGGCGTCAGCTTTGTGCCCATCTGACCCGCGGCGACAAATCCGATCAGCGCGAAACCATAGAACCAATCGTAGAAACTTCCGGTGTAGTAGATGTCGTGCGCGGACGCGAAACCTTGCAGGAAGCTGCCGATGGCAAAAATGAAGGCTGCTGCAAGATAGCTCGCGTAAAATTTTCTCCATTCTCCCGCTGTGCGCCAGGACAAGAACGCTAGAGCGGCGATGACCGCCAGGTGTTCTCCCAGCAGTAGAACGTAGTTCGCGCGGTCATATTGGGTGGAATCTCTTGCGACTACCAGCCAAGGAAGAACGAAGTACCCGTAGAGGGTAATCCACCAGAGCATCAACAGGAGAAAATCCACCCGACGCAGACGCAAACCGCGCGCGGCCGATTCCGAATGTGGGCGAAGCGCCAAGGCCGCCAAAACCGGAATGAGCGTTAAGAAAGAAAGAGCATCGCCGGCGAGCGGATTGATTTCGTTGTTTTGGACCACCACGTCGAAATATAGCCAAAACAATTGAGAGCAAAGCAGCAAACCGAAGCCGATTGCATTCAGCATCCAGAACCAACGCAGCGGCCCCGTTCTCTGACGATAGTTCGATCGAAAGAGCAGCAAGACCATGGCTACGAAGAGAGACGGAAAGACATCGCCGACAACCGCGAGTAGATAGCGGTCGTGAATCAGCACCGTGGCGGTGATCTGGATGACAGCCAGAATCACGGCGAGATTTAGCCAAGAAGAAGTATTTTTGCCCGGCACTTCTATTCCTTCTTTCCTGTCAACCGTTCGAATTCAGACGAAAGACTACGCAAGGATCACCTCTGCTGCTTTACTTACCGCCGGCAAGATGACGGTAAACACCGCGCCGCCACCGGGACGATTCCCGCACAAAATCTCGCCGCTGTGTTGATGGATAATTCCATAACACGTGCTGAGCCCGAGCCCTGAGCCTTTGCCGACCGGCTTGGTCGTATAAAACGGATCAAAGACGCGCTGTGGCTCGCGGAGCCCCGGACCGGTGTCGGTGAATTCGATCTCGACCTGCTGATTCTTTGCGCGCGCCGTGATACTCAAAATACCGGGGGTTGGGCCCTCCATGGCGTCGAGAGCGTTCCCGATAATGTGCACGAAAACTTGGAGTAGCTGACTGGCGTCGCCTTTTACCGCGAGGGCATTCTCTTCTTCGTGGTTCTCGACTTTAATATGCGAGTGGCGTGAAACCCGGCTCAACTTCAGTGCGCTGTCAATCAATGGGCCGACGTCCACCGGCCCGCTCTCGAGCGGGGTTTCCCGTGCAAAGCCGAGCATTTTCTGAACCAGGAGGCTGGTGCGTTGCGCATACTGGTCGATCTTCGCGGTCAGGTTACTCACACCATGGTCACTGGCGTCCGTGGATTGGATGCGCGCGGTGTATGTCGGAATGACAGTCATGGCCTTATCGAGCTCTCGAGCGACGCTGGCCACGAGTTTGCCGAGAGATGCCAGCTTTTCGCTTTGAATCAGGCGGTCTCTAAACCTGCCAAGATCCGCATAAGCGTGGGAAACTTCGTCGAGCGATTTGGTAAGGCCGACATCGAGCAGATCCTGCTTGAGGAAAAGCAAGAGGGTCATGAACAGCATGGTAAAGAGGGTGGTGAGAATTCGGAAACGGTGGAGCGCATCGAGATTTTCCTTCGAGAACATCAAGATTGCCCCAATTAACGGGGTGGAAAGCGTGGCAAACATGGCCAGACGAGCGGGCCAAAATACGACCCTTCTTGAGGAACTCTGGCCTTGTTCAGCTAAAGAATCCGTGGCTGCAGATCGGACGTGTGAAAAATTCCAACCGGCGATTCCCAGAGCCACGAACCAGGCGAGCGCGGCAACCGATGGCAAATCATACAGGCTGCCGGTGTAGTAGGTGTTGTAATCGATGGCGACGTTGCTCAGGACGGAACTGAGTGAGTAAAGGGCGGTTGCTCCAAAAAAATGAAGATACAGCGTGCGCCACGGACCCGAAGTGCGCACGGCGGTGTACCCCAGAAACACTAAAATAATCTGGTTTCCCAAGGCGTCGATCACGTCGAAATGGAAGTTGTAGAGCGCCTGGTCAACAAAAGCGATGCGGTAGCAAAGCACCCAGAACACATAAATATAGAGCCAATAGACAAGCAACAGGATCAAGTCGAGATATCCGAGCGCGCGCGGCCGGCGCGTGTGGTCGAGATGAGGCGAGACTCCAATCGCTGCAATCATTGGCACAATTTTTAGATAAACCAGGACATCGCCCGCTGGGATATCCGGAACCGAACGGTGGAGCCCTACTTCGAAATAGACCCACATCGAGAGGCTGGAGATCCATATTGCGAAAGCCAGGGACATAAGCACCCAGAACACACGCACTGGGCCCCGGTTTGCGAAAGCATTGGCAGCCATGATTCCGGAAGCCAGCATGACCAGCAAGATTTGGGTGAGATCGCCAAAGGTTGTCAGGCCATAACTGGGACGGCACCGGAGAGCTGCAAAGGCGGCGGCGGCAACCAGGATTACAGAGAACCCAATCCACACACGCAGCGCCATGGAGCTGCGCGTGGGAACCACAGAATGAAGGGTATCTTCCTTGCCCTTCTCCCTTGTCGACTCCAGGGAGGAAGTAATGCTTAGATCATGCGCGCGTGACGAGGAATGCGACACCATCGAGTAATACCACGTCCATCTTCCCCTACGGAGTGGGCTATCGGTACTACGAGTCTAGGGACTGCCGCCAAACGGTTATCTGGCAAGCGCTTGCGCCATCAGCTAATGAGGGGTGCGGCGGGTTATTAGAGCCTGCCTGAGAACTGAAAATTCATGCCCTCAGCGGCTAAAGCCCCGTTGAATCTACGCGACTTAGGGCACGGGTGAAACACGTGCCCCGGCGAAAAACGGAGTTTCACAGGAGATTCTATTAGTAGTTCGATGCAGTGGGTTTCTGCCTCAGAAACTCGAGCGGGGGAGCTGGGGACACGTAAACGTGCAATCGAGTGGATTTGCCATTGAACGCTGACGGGTAGATGTCACAACTAACGAAAAGCTGGGCTTGCGCGGCGGAGGATCAGAAGGGTGATTTCAGGAGGTACGCCGAGGCGCACAGGAGCGCCGACGGTGCCGAGCCCCCGGTTTACGTAAAGGCTTGCGCTCGAGCGTTGCAGGATCGCGGCAGGCAGCACCGGTTTCGTAACCAGGGATTGCGAAGGAGTGAATAGCGGTCGCTGGTAGAGACCCGCAATGTAATCAGTGACAAAGTGCGCCGGGCTTAGCCGATGGTCAAGAATCTCCACCTGAATCTGGCCGCCGTGGGTGTGCCCCGCAAGTGATAGCTCGATGCCGAGTTCGGCGGCGCGATTGAAGGAATTGGGATTGTGCGAAAGAAGAATGTTCGGCATATCGCGTCGCACCAGTGATTGGATATTCGCCAGCGCCTGGACCTTCTGGCCCCGAGGAGTGCGCTCGCGCTGATAGTCAACCCCGATTAGATTAAATGGCGCGCCGTTGAAGTGAAGCTGGACATTTTCCTGACGGAGAAGCTTCATGCCCGCTTGCGCAAAGAGCATCTGCGATGCCTCTTCGGCGCGGGCATAGATTTCGTGATTGCCGTTGCACCCCCAAACGCCCAGCGGAGCGCGCAGCATGCGAATTTCGTCAATGCAATCAGCGAGCGGATCGCCCGCACCCGTGATGAAGTCGCCGGTGACCACGGCAAGATCGGCAGCGAGCTCATTGGCCATGTCCACGGCGCGACGTACCTCCGCGCGCGGCATGTAGCCACTCATGTGAATGTCGCTAAGTTGAGCGATTTTCATCCCGTCGAGGGCGGAGGTGAGGTTAGCGACGGGAATTTCGACGCGGTGAACGGTATAGCGGAGGCGCTCCGCGGCAAATCCGTAGGCAGCGCAAAGAAAAGGCGCTGCACCCGCTGCTGCGGTGGCGGTCTTGAAAAAGTACCTGCGAGAGGGGTCACGAACGACTTCGGTGGCCGAGGCGGACTCGCGAGCGTCGCCTCCTACAGCTTGGATTTGCTGACCAGCGGCCGGCGACCCGCGCCGCAATAGTGCCCAGAGGCGGTCCAGAGCCCGCACACACATGACGGCAAGATAGGCAAACAATGCGCTGAAGAACCACAGGCCGGCAAGGACGGTGATCGACGAGGCGCGGGGAAGCAGGTGACCCTGACTCATGCGCATGCCGTCAGCGGTCGCGAGAATGAGGAGCACTAAAGCAAGAAAATAGATGGAGCGGACAACAACCCGGATTGCCGTATTCCCCCAATTCCCGGACACACGCCACAGCGTGCGATACCAATGCCGCTGGGAAAGATACAGAAGCGTCAGAACGGCGAGACCAATCGTGATGCGCAGCAGCAGCCAGCTCCAATTCACCGTAGTATTCCCCCAAGACGTAAAGATTGAGCTTACCATGCGCCGGGCTAGGAAGTGATTTCGTGTGACCGGAGCGTAAATCCTGCGTAAGATAGAGGGCCGCAGGTGGCTTCAAGGCCCAGGAAGATCTAAGAAACGTCTTGCTGGGTGGCGCGTCTGATGAAGAAGCGTCCTGCCTAGGGACGAAACTGAGGAGAGAAACCATGACAAAGCGGATGAGAGTGTCCAGTCTTGCATTGGCCCTGGGGCTGTTAGTGATGCCGGTGCTTGCGCAGGAAGCGGCGAAGAAAGAGCCGCCAAAGCCAGCGCCGAGCCCCTCCCAGGCGGTTCTCGAGCAATGGAATGATATAGGGCGAAAGTTGATTGCTATGGCTGAGGATTTTCCCGAGGACAAGTACGACTATAAGCCGCAAGCGGAATCGCGGACATTTGGAGCGATGCTCCTCCATGTTTCGGCGTCCATGTATTACTTCACGGACTTCGCGCTGGGCAAGAAACCCCGGTACGCGGATGATCCTAAGAGTGACGACTTGAAAACTAAGGCGCAGATCGTAGCGTTCGCGAAAAAGTGCGTGCAGGACGGCGCGGACGCGATTAAGGCGAAGGGGGACAAAGGACTGAACGAAGCCGTCAACGACGGCGGGCGGCATCTGGACCGGCTCTATGACCTGGCGTACGGCTTGATCGAGCACTCCGGGGAACATTACGGTCAGCTGGTGGTGTATTACAGAAATAATGGAATGGTGCCGCCGGAGTCCAGGCCGAAGAAGTAGGAGGAGCCGAAGCAAGAGAAAAACTCGGAGCGCAACGAATCAAGGGCTCGGTGCGGTTTGCCGGGCCCCTTTTCGCGCGAGCCAGCGCGCTAAAGACAATCTTGCGAGAGATCACTTCTGTGGCTTGGCAGCTTTTGCCGGATCGTCCGCCGGATTCGGCAGATGCACATAGTCCCCGGCATTCAGAGGCTGCGTCTTGGATATGTCAAAGCGCTCGAGTCCGTTTTCGAGAAGCGCAGTGAGCTGCGCGGGGTCGCTGGTCGGGGGGAGGCAGGTCTGGCCGGAGCAGACGACGGCGAGAGGCTTGTCTGCCGAGAGATACGGCACAGTTTCCTTAAGAGCGCCGGATAGATTGTTCAAGAAGACGCCTTTATCGGAACTGAAACGCAAGACGGATTTGCCGAAACGGAAGACGCGATGGGCAGCTTGTTCGAGAGCTTGGGCGACGGGATCGTTGGCCGGGCCGGTGACGACGACTTGCAGCGGATGATTGGCAAAGAGCGTGGCAGCGAGGCCATAGGTGGCGGCGAAGAGACCGTACTGCGGGGCGATTCCAGCGAAGGCTTCGAGCGTTTTCTTCGCGAAAGCATGGTTGCGTTCGTCGCCGGTAAAGCCGTGGAGACGTACAAGGGCGATCGCGGCAACGGAGTTGGCGCCGGGCGTGGGGGAATCCTGGAACGGCTTGCGCCGCACGTCGAGGCCACCCATGGGCGCGGCGTCGGAGGGACGATCGAAAAAGCCCCCGCCTTCGGCGTCACCGTATCGGGCAATCGTCAAATCCATTGTCTTTTGGGCGGCAGTGAAGTACCGCGAATCTAGCGTGGTTTCGTACGCATCGAGAAGCGCAAGAACGCCGAAGACCTGGTCGTCGAGCGAGCCTTCGAGCGCGGGACCCCCGATGCGGTGGCCGAAGCCACGGGTTTCGCTCCAGGCTTCACGCAGCATGCGGTCGAGGGTTTTTAGAGCAAAGGCGCGGCAGTCTTTTGCGACCCAAGTCGAGCCGATGACGTGAGCGCCCTCAAAGTAGGCGGAGACGAACATTGCGTTCCAGGAGACATACATCGTTTTATCAACGAAGGGTGTAGACCGCTCGCGGCGCGCTTTCATCATCTTGCCTTCCGCATCCATCTTGATGCGGACGATTTCCTCTTCCTTTTTTTGGAGAATTTGTGCGATCTCTGAAAACTCACGGGCGATCCAAAGGACATTCTTGGAGGGATTGTGGTGCATTTCTCCGTGAGGCTCTACGTCATAGTAGAGCTCAATCACACGCGACTCTTCGCGTGTTAGAACCGCCCTGACTTCATCAAGAGTCCAGGTGAAGTAGTCTCCGTCGTCGTCGAGCGAGTAATCCGCGTCTTGGCTGGCGTAAAAGCCACCATTTTGTTGGTCGGAAAGAACTTCGTTCACCCACAGAATGATCCCCTCGGCGAGTTCGCCGAAAACGGAAGACTTCGGATACCAGCTTGGGTCCGGGTTGCGAGTGCTTTCGTCATCGTCGCTCCACAAAAAAAGTGAAGCGTGAAGATAATTCTTGAGCAGCTCGGAATTGTCGTAGGACATTTTTTCGAAATGAGGAACGAGCCAGCGTTCGTCGACGGAGTAGCGGTGGAAGCCGCCGGCGAGCTGGTCGTAGATGCCACCGCGGGCCATTTTTTCGAGCGTAGTTTCGACGATGGCAAGCAGATGCTTTTCCTTTGTTTGCTGGTAGCGCTCCAAAACGAGATCAATCGCGGAGGAGTGGGGAAATTTTGGCGAACGGCCGAAGCCGCCATTCTTAATGTCAAAAAGTTGGACGATGGAGTTGATTTGCGCGTCGACGATACCGGAATCAAAGTCGGCGTGCGCACCGGTAAAAATTTCGGCTTGCGCTACGGCATCGGCAAGCGAGTTTGCGGCCCGCTCAAGCTCGCCGCGTTTGTTGCGATAGGAGTCAGCAACAGCCTGAAGCACGCGGCGAAAGCCTGGGCGCCCCATCTGGTCTTCGGGCGGGAAATACGTGCCGCCAAAGAAAGGCTTCCCGTCGGGGAGAAGAAAGCCGGTGAGCGGCCAGCCGCCCTGTCCGGAAATGGCGCTAATGGCGGATTGGTAGCGGGAATCCACGTCGGGGCGTTCGTCACGATCGACTTTCACGGGAATGAAGTGTTCGTTGATGATTTTCGCGATTTCGGCGTTTTCGTAGCTTTCGCGGTCGATGACGTGGCACCAGTGGCACCAGACCGCGCCGATATCGAGGAGTATGGGTTTGTCATCGGCTTTGGCGCGCGAGAACGCGGCGTCGCCCCACTCGTACCACTCGATCGGTTGATGGGCGGCGGAGCGGAGATAGGGGCTCGCGGAATTTTTCAGGCGATTTTCAGGGTGGTCGGTCAAAGGAGCTCGCAGTTTGAGTTTGTCAAGTGTTAAGGGTCGAGGTCCTTCGCTTCGCCCGCCAACGGCAGGCAGGCTCAGGATGACAGCAAAGACAAACCACCGGTCTAAAGACCGGCCACTACAAGAACGCTATTGAACGATGTCTCCCGAACCGGGGTCGCGGGGATCAAGCGGCTTGCGGCCGGAAAATCCTTCGTCCTGGCGATGATAAAAGCGGATGCGGTCTTCGCCGAGTTTCCAGCAGAGATAAACCTCTTCATTGTTGAGGAGCGAGGGAAAATCGAGCAGGCCTACTTCCAGATCCTTGATTATGCACCCGGTTTCGAGAATGCGGCTGAGCGTGGACTTGAGCGATTCGGCGAGTTGGCGGTGCTCCGCGCGCATTACCGATAATTTTTCGTGCGGCACAAGCATGCCACCCATCATCATGATGCGAGCCGCAACCGCAGTGAGATGTTCGTCGAGCCCGGCAAGTTTCTTGCGCGATTCCATGGCTTCAACGAGAAATGGTTCGAGCTCACGGCGGGTGGTTTCCGCTTCCTTCAAGGTAAACAGCCGGGGCGCCGGCTCCGGGGCGTCTTGTTCCTGTTCGTTGTCTTCTGCCATGGCGATATTGTCTAGTGGCCGCTACATTGATGCTAACGCAAACTGAGCATGCGGTCGAGCGCCACGCGCGCGTAATGACGCGTCCGTTCATCCACCGAAATGCGGTTGACGACCTTTCCCGCGCCCAAATTTTCAAGCGCCCACAGCAAATGCACCGGCGTGATGCGGAACATGGTGGTGCACACGCAGACGCTGGGATCGAGCGAGACGACCTTGCGATCCTTCAGTTCTTTACCGAGACGATTGACGAGGTGAATCTCCGTGCCCACGGCCCATGCGCTGCCGCCTGGAGCCTCGGTAATAGCCTTGATAATGCCTTCGGTCGAACCGATCTGGTCGGCGGCTTGCGCGACCTCGAAGCGGCATTCGGGATGCACGATGACGCGGATGCCGGGATGCTCACGGCGGACGCGCTCCACATGCTGAGGCGTGAACCGCTGGTGAACGGAGCAGTAGCCCTTCCACAGAATCACCCGGGCTTTGCGAATGGCTTCCGGCGAATTGCCGCCAAATTCCTGGTAGGGGTCCCACACGATCATCTGGTCGAGAGGAATGCCCATGCGGAAACCGGTGTTGCGGCCGAGATGTTCGTCGGGGAGGAAGAGAACTTTTTCGCCTTGCGTGAAGGCCCATTTCATGACCGCGGCGGCGTTGGAGCTGGTGCAGACCGAGCCGCCGTGTTCTCCGGTGGAGGACTTAATGGCAGCGGTGGAATTCATGTACGTGACGGGAATGATTTTGAGATCGCCAAGAGAAGAGAGTTCGCGCCAGCAGGCTTCGACCTGGCCGATGTCGGCCATATCCGCCATGGAGCAGCCGGCGTTGAGATCGGGGAGGACGACGACTTGATGTTCGCGGCGCAGGATGTCCGCGCTCTCGGCCATGAAATGAACGCCGCAGAAAACGATGAAGCGGCCGTCGGCTTGCGCGGCCTGGGAGGAAAGCTTGAGGGAATCGCCACGGAAATCGGCGAACTTGATAACTTCATCACGCTGGTAGTGATGGCCGAGGATCACCACGTCTTCGCCGAGAAGCGCTTTCGCCGAGGTGATGCGCTCGTCGAGCGTGTTGTCCGGCGTCAAGAGATAGCTGTCGAAGTCGCAGCCAACACCTTTTTCGATCTCCGGCGCGCGCAAAGTCGGTGGCGGTGCAATGCCGATCAGCGTGGACGATTTCGATATGGTGTTCATGGTGCTCATTAACTTGCTATTTCGGCTCGTCTGGCACCTATAGCCAGCCCTATGAATTAGATGAGATTTCGTATGATTTAGTGAGCTTATCCTCTATCCCCCGATAAAGACCATAGTACGAGAGGGGGGGGCAAAACCTGGTTCGTTTATGCGGTGGCCCTCTTCCTTGTCCACAACCACGGAACGGATATAGGTGACGAGATCATCGTCGGAGGCGCCTTCCCGCAACAGGGAGCGCAAATCGTGATCGTCCTTGCTGAACAGGCAGGTGCGGAGCTTGCCGTCGGCGGTCAAGCGGATGCGCGAGCAGTGGCCGCAAAAGGGTTGCGTAACGGGCGCGATGAGGCCGATTTCTCCCGGGGCGCCGTCGGCAAAACGGTATTTGCGGGCGGTTTCGCTGTGCTCGTGGGGAATCTGCTCGAGCGGCCAGCGCGCGTGGATGCGGGCGTGGACTTCAGCCGCAGGGACGACCAGGCCGCGATTCCAGTGGCGGTCGGCATCGAGGGGCATAAATTCGATGAAACGCATGATCACTCCGCGGAGGCGCGCGAACTCGGCAAAAGATTCCACCTCGTCGTCGTTGAGGCCGCGCACGAGAACGGCGTTTACTTTGACGGGTGCCAGCCGCGAGCTTTGCGCGGCGTCGATGCTATTCAGTACCGTTTTGAATGACTTGGTGCGGGTGATGCGCTCGAATTTCGATGGATCGAGCGAATCGAGACTGATGTTAATGCGGCGCAGGCCGGCCTGGATGAGGCGCTCGCAGCGCTCAGCGAGCAGGTGGCCGTTGGTGGTCATGGAGAGATCTTCAACTCCAAGAGCGTGCAGACGGGCGATGTACTCTTCGACGCCTTCACGAACTAGCGGTTCGCCGCCGGTGATGCGGACTTTGCGGATGCCGAGGGCCAGAAAAATGCGCGCAAGGCGGTCGAGTTCGGACCAGGAAAGAATTTCGTCGTGGTCGCGATAATTTTCGGGGTCGGCAGAGCGGCAGTAGACGCAGCGGAAATTGCAGCGATCCGTGACCGAGATGCGCAGGTCGGTGATCTGGCGGCCGAATTTGTCGTGAAGGGTCATGGCATCAAAAATCAAAAGCCCGATTCGATGTTTGGAATCGGGCGCACGACGAAAAACTGCACATTTCCGTCGAAGTCGCTCCTTTCCAAGCACGGTTTCGCCCCGAAGGGTTACCGTAACGGGAGGCCCGGGCGTTTCCACCCGAACCCTCGGTCCCGGCCTTCTCAAATCTCCACAGAGAAACGCTGCCGGAACCTCGCCCCTGCGCCATAGGCTGTCTCTCCCGCAGACCACAGGGGTCGGAGTATTCGACCTAAGTGTACGCCAGTAGAGTCCCATCTGCAATTTGCAGCTTCTGTTCCCCAGACTCAGCCAGGGCAGAGGATTGTGATAGAGTTTTGCCACGCCATGCGGATATTCGTACTAGGGGCTGGGGCGAGCGGTTCCCTTCTCGCCCAATTACTGGAGAAACAAGGACATACGGTCTGGTGTGGCGACCGCGATTTGGAACGCGCGCGGCGTTTTCTGGGGAAAAAGAGCACCATCCCCCTTACGGAAGTGAATGCGCGAAATCTTCGCGGAGTGGTGCGGGCGGCGCGGGGTTGCCAGTTGATCGTCAACGCCTCGGCATCTGTCTTCAATGAAATTGTGCTGCGGGCGGCGCTGCGTCTGCGGGCGCATTACGTGGATCTGAGTTCCCACCTGAGACGTCATCCGTTTAGGGCAGAACAGTTCCGCTATGCCCGGCGATTCGAGGAGAAAAACCGCGCTGCGCTGATCAACACCGGGGCGGCGCCGGGACTTACGAATTTATTGGTCAAGCGCGCGACGGACCTGCTTGACGAAGTGGAAGCCGTGCACATCCGGCTCTATGAGAGCAGCGAGAGCGACGATCCGATTTCGCAGTGGTCACCGGTCGTGTCATTTGACGAAGCCGTGTCGCATCCGCGGATTTATCGGGACGGAAAATTCCAGTTGGGCAAGCGCTTTTCGGAGATTGAAAAATTCCGCTTTACGGAACCCGTTGGTACCGCGAGAGTGGTACTGGCGGCGCAGGATGAAGTGGCTACTTTGCCGAATTTCATTCCCATGCGCGAGATGGACGTGAAAATCGGCGGGAACGAGATTGACAGGCTGCGGCGGTGGCACAAACAGGGGAAACTCCGCCGTTCGCAAGGGATGGCCAAGCTTCATTTTCCGGAAACCTCTTCGCCGCGGAAGATTGCCAAGCTCATCCGGCAGGGCGTATTGCAGAATGCGCGGTTTGTAGCGGCGGTGCTGGTGCAAGGCGTAAAGCGCGGCGCCAAGCGCGATCAGAGAGAGCTTATTCGAAGCGATTGCGTATTCCCTACCCTGTACCAGATCCGGCAGCAGGGGCGGTACACGACTCCGGTGGCCTACGCGACGGCGCACGCTGCCGCGCTTTTCATCAAGAATTTTCCCCGAGATTCCGCAGGAGTGTTTGCGCCAGAAGAGTTGCCGGCAGAGGTGCGTCGCGCGATTCTCTCCGGGATCCGCAATCACAACGTGAAAATCACGCACAAAACGACCGTATTAAAGCGTGCCACGGAAGACGAAGAAGAAATCTAACTGCTGCTCACAACTTCAACAATCTAATTCCCTGACACCGCTGTTTTTGCCTTACCAGAAAAATGAATGGTAATCAGAAAACCATTCGTTCCGTCGTAGGAAAACTTGTGGCCCTTTCCTTCAAATTCCTCGTGCTTGTTTCTCCACATCCGGAAGCCCTCATTGGACTGCGCCTCCCAGTACTTCAAGTTTTGCATGACGATTTCGCGGTTTGGATCGTCGCCTTTGCCTCTCTCGAGTACCACTTCACCTTTCCCGTTATTCATTTTGGCGCGAGCGACCCCGGTCTTCTCATCTACATTCCAGCTGAACCCCTGGGTGTCCACGTCAAATTTTTGCCACTGGAAAGGATAGAGCTGACCGATGATGTCGTTCAGCGCGACCCTTTGTTCGGGGGTCACGCTGGGATCGTAATTGATGACGGCCCAAGAATCCTTGCCCGTGCTCCACTCACTGCCCAAATCGGTCGAGACCCAGACCTTTGCGCCGTCGAGCTTCGTATTCTTGTAATAACCTTTGTCTACCTTGAGCACAAGATTCGCCCGGCAAAAATGTTCACTTCCATGATGGGTCGAGTGCGTATTGAAGTAGCAGGGACAGAACATGTCGCAGCTACACGCTTCGATATAGGAGGCGGTCATGTCGAAATCGGGCTTCGCGCCGGTCGAGGATTTCTCTTGGGCATAAACCCTGGAACAGAAGAGAACCAGGACTGTCGTCAGAGCGACGGAAAGGAAGAATTGGGAGTTTCTCCGCATAAGACCTCCGTGTGCGCAGAATTCGGCAGAAGCAACTGAACTTGTCATGGATTCTATGCCCCTACTTGACCGCGCGCAAGATGTCAAACTCGGCGGCAGCGGTTGAGACACGAATAAGGGCGATCCCGCTGCTCGACATAAAACTCGGAGAGACTCAGCCGATCGTGTCCACTTGAACTAGTGCGCACCGTCCTTTTTGCGACCGCGGTCAGGGGCGAGCTTCGAACACAAGATTAAACGGCGATTGCGTAGCCCGTCGGAATCTCGTGAAACCTCCCGACGCGACGACCTCTCGCAGGCGTTTCTCCCCCGCCTGCGCTCCCAGCGCCAGCCCCACTTCTTGTGACAACGATGCGGGTGTACAGAGCAGGGTGGAGGCACCGTAGAAGGCTCGGCCGATCGGATTCAGATTATCTTCGAGCCTGTCCCCCGCGAAGGGCTCGACAATCATCCACGTGCCATCTTTTTTGAGTGTGCTGTGAACGTGAGCCGACGCCCCGGCGGGATCGCCCATGTCGTGCAGACAATCGAAAAACGTGACGAAGTCGAAGTCTTTGCCGGGATAATCCTTTGCCTTGGCGACTTCGAAGCGGATGCGGCTGCCAACGCCCGCATCTCTTGCGCGCTCCCTAGCGGTTTCGATCGATTTGTCGTGGTAATCGAATCCAACAAACTCAGACTTTGGATAAGACTTGGCCATCAAGACAGTGGAGGCGCCGAGACCACAGCCGACATCGGCAACGCGCGTGCCGCTCTTGAGCTTTTGTTCGACATCTTCGAGGGAGGGAATCCAGGCGCTGATCAGATTGGCGGCGTAGCCAGGGCGGAAAAAGCGTTCGGTGCCGACGAAGAGCTCCGGGTGGTTCGTGCCAGCCGAGGCCCTTGCCCGTCTTGAATCTTTCCGTTAATTGCTCCTCCGCTTTCGCGGCAGCAAGGGCCACTTGAAAGGCTCCCGGCAAGAAGACCGGGCTCGATTCGTCGGCCATCGCAAAAGCCTGTTCTTCACTCAGGTGGAATTTGCCCGTCACAGAGTCGTAGGTGACATAGCCTCCGGCGGCTTGCGCGCTCAGCCACTCACGCACATAGCGTTCAGCGGTGTCAGTACGCGTGGCCAGCTCCGCAGGAGTTTGCGTTCCGCCGGCCGCAAGAGCTTTGTATAAACCGAGCTTGTCACCGATGCGAATCAATGCGGCGTTGAAGGTGGCGCCAAAATCGACGATCGCCTTACCTAGAAATTCGTGAAGCTTGTCCTGATTGATGGCCATGAATGCCTCCGTCCAAAAAGGAAAACGCAAGAATGAGCTGCATTCTACGGTGTGGGCGAGAACGAGACAATAGAGGAGATCGAAGCGCTCAGCAGCAGCGGTTGGGGCGCGAATAACGGCGATTGAGCTGCTCGACGTAAAACTCAGCGGGACTCAGCAGTTCGCGAGCGCCGGATCGTGCGCCTGCCGAGCGGAGATAGCGCTCGTACGCGGCATCGCCGCACCATTCCCGCAGGCCGCGCCACGCGATGCGTGCGACGCGGCGCAGCCAGGCAACGAAAGAGGACAGGCTGAAGCCTGTCTCGCCAACAGCTGAAACGCCGTTCATCAGTCGTCTCCATGGGCCGCGCCGGAATAATTGGCAGCCCACCGCGTAGCCACATACGGCGATTCGTGCAGGACCGGCGCGCGCTGGCGGCTGAGAATGCCATACCACTGGGTCAGCGCTTCGGCGATCATCAGAATAATCATCAGTGCCAGGGTCATGGTGACTGCCGCGTCGAGGCGAAGATTGAAGATCAGCCGCTGCGTCTCTGCGATCTTCGCAATGGGAATCAAGCCATTCGTGATTTGCGCGGCCAGGTCGTTGGCGCCGGAAAGAAAACCGATGCGGGGATTCGCATCAAAGATTTTCGCGTAGCCCGCGGTCATGGTGATGGTAGTGAGCACGGCCATGGGAATCATGGTCACCCAAAGCCAGCGGATCCGACCCATCTTCATCAGGATGGTTGTCGCCAGGACGAGCGCGACCACCGCGAGTAATTGATTGGCGATGCCGAACAGTGGCCACAGCGAATTGATCCCACCAAGCGGGTCGATTACGCCCTGATACAAGAAATAGCCCCACATTCCCACGATGAGCCCGCTCGAAAGCATGATGCCCGGCAGCCAGCTGGTTCGCGCGAACGGCTTCCAGATGCGGCCGCCGAGTTCCTGCACCATGAAGCGGCCCACGCGCGTGCCGCCGTCCAGCACGGTGAGGACGAACAGTGCTTCAAACATGATGGCGAAGTGATACCAGATGCTGAGCAGGCGCTCGCCGCCAATGGTGTTTGAAAAAATCTGCGCCATGCCGACAGCCAGCGAAGGCGCCCCGCCGGTGCGATTCAAGAGAGTTTTTTCACCGACCAGGCGCGCAAGATCGGTCATCGATTGCGCTGAAAGCGGAAAGCCCCATTGACTAATGGTGGCGGCGGCAGCATCGGACGTGGAGCCCACGATGCTCGCCGGACTGTTGATGGCGAAATAGACGCCCGGGGTCATCGAGCAAGCCGCGACCATGGCCATAACTCCCACGAAGGATTCGAGCAGCATGGCGCCGTAGCCAATGAAGCGCGCGTGTGTCTCGCGCAGGATCATCTTCGGCGTTGTGCCCGAGGAAATCAGCGAATGAAAGCCGCTGATCGCCCCGCAGGCGATGGTAATGAAACAGAATGGGAAGATCTTTCCGGCAAAGATGGGTCCCGTGCCATCGATGAATCGCGTCAGCGGCGGCATCAAGACCTGAGGCCTGACGATTAGGATTCCCGCGGCCAAAATAAAAAATGCGCCAGCTTTGATGAACGCGATCAGATAATCCCGGGGCGCAAGCAGGAGCCAAACCGGAAGAGTCGAAGCGATGTAGCCGTAAATGATAAGCGAAAAGGCGAGCGCGACTCCGCTGAGAGTGAAGACGTGCGACCAGGACGGAGAATCGCCCACCCAGCGTCCCGCGACGACTACGAACAGGACGAGAGCCAGGCCGATGAGCGAAGCCTCGAGGACGCGGCCGGGTCTGAGGAATCGCAGGTACACGCCCAGGAGCAGCGCGATAACAATAGTCATGGACAATGTAAATGTCGCCCAGGGAGAGGCCTTCAGCGCGTTGACGATGACTAGCGCGATCACTCCAAGAAGGATAATCATGATGGCCAGGACGGCGAGCTGCGCGATGAATCCACCGCGGCTGCTGATTTCTTCCCGCGCCATCTGGCCGAGCGACTTTCCATCGCGGCGTATGGAACAAAACAGAATGATGAAATCCTGCACGCAGCCAGCGAACGCGGCCCCCGCGATGAGCCAGAGCGTTCCCGGCAAATACCCGAACTGCGCGGCGAGCGTTGGACCCACCAGCGGGCCGGGGCCGGCAATGGCCGCGAAATGGTGGCCGAAGAGAACCCACTTGTTCGTGGGCACAAAATCGCGGCCATCGTCCTTGCGCTCGGAAGGCGTGGCGCGCGTGGCGTCAAGCGCCAGAATGCGGGCGGCAATAAACGCGGAATACAGACGAAACGCGACCAGATAACAGCACACCGCGGCGACCACGAACCACATCGCGTTCAGCTTTTCGCCGCGCACCAAGGCGATCGCGCCGAGCGCGCCCGCGCCCGATACGCCGACAATAATCCAGACGACAATCCCGATAACGCGTTTCATTTCACTTTGCCCGCCGATGTGCTCGTGGTCATGAATTTGGCGATGTCCTGCTTCAGCTTGGCAAGCGAGGGCGCGTGGACGTACATCATGTGTCCAGCTTCGTAGTAGGCACCGCTGAGGTGGTCGCGCAGCGAAGCATCCAGGCCGAGATGATCGAAGGTGTAATCCGCGGCGTAGAACGGCGTGGCGAGATCGTAATAGCCTTTGCCGACGAACACATGCAGGAAAGGATTCTGCGTCATGGCGCCGCGCAGAGTTTCCGCGACGTTCACGTAGCGGTTTTCATACGCCGCGTAGCTCCAGGGCTGCACGCGCGGGGTGAGAATTTCGTACGGCAGGTCGCTTTCAAATTTCAAATCGTTGCGAACGTAATCGAGCAGCACGCCGGTGAAGGGCCCGATGATCGCGGCCATGCTGGGGTCGTAGTCCGGGCTGCTGCCGCCGGAATCGGCGTCGATGCCGATGAAGCGGCCATCCAGGCGTCCGACGGTGCGGCGCTGGTCACGCAGCAACTCTTTGGTGAAGCGGCCTAGCCGGATGCGCAAATTGCACTCGTCCGCGAAATTCGCGGAAAGTCCGGTAAGGCGCGCGAGTTTTTCAGCAATTTCTTTCCGGCGTTCCGGCAGGAGTTTGTCGCCCGTCATCAGCGCGCCGGCATACTCGCCTACGGCGAATCTCCGCGATTCGTCGACGGCTTTTTGCAGATCCCCTTGCAACTCCGCGGAAAGTTTCTTTTGATACCAGGCGATGGCTGTGTAGCTCGGGAGGTAGAGAATATACGGAAGGTCGTTGCCCGCGTCGAACTCCGCAGTCTCGAAATTCAGGATCGAGGAAACGAGAACGATGCCGTTGAGGTACATCCCGAAGCGCTGCTGCAAATATCCGGACAGCCCCGCTGCGCGCGTGGTGCCATAACTTTCTCCGGCGAGAAACTTTGGCGACGCCCAGCGCTTGTTGCGTGTGGCATAGAGACGGATGAATTCGGCGACCGACTGCACGTCCTCGTCAATCCCGTGAAATTGCTTGGCCGGTTCGCCCGGCACGGCGCGACTGTAACCCGTCGAAACTGGATCGATGAAAACGAGATCGGTAATGTCGAGCAGCGAAGCATCGTTATCCACGAGCTTGTAAGGCGGAGGGAGAAGCGCTCCGGCATCGCCCATCTGCACGCGGCGGGGGCCAAAAGCGCCGAGATGCAGCCACACGGACGAGGAACCTGGGCCGCCATTGAAGCTGAACGTAATCGGCCGCTGGCCCGCATCGCTCACGTCATCCTTGGTATAGGCCACATAGAAGATGCTGGCCTTAGGAGTGCCGTCTTCGAGTTTCAGCAGAATTGTGCCCGCGGTTGCGGTGTATTTGATCTCCTGCCCGCCGATTTTCAGCGAATGTTTGGACGGGACGATTTTTTCTTCGGGTGGAGGCGGCGTTTTCTTTTCTTCCTTCGGTTTTTCGGCCGGTTTGTCCCCGGGATTTTGCGGGGCTTGCTGGGCAACGGCGCCTTTGGCACAGAAGAACAATAATATTGCGAAACTTATCAGGAAATAGTGACGCTTCATCGTCGGCAAGCTCCATCGTGGGCATTTGGCCAACACATGCAAGACACCGGGGCATCCTATGCGACTCTGCAATCAGCGTCAATCGCCCTCAACTGTATGCAGATTTTGCCAAGACAATTCCGATTGCGTCTTTCGGAATCATCTATAGAATGCAAATCAATTCTTGGATTGCCCTGGAGAGCGGAGGTGCGCATGCGACTGGCCCGTATTCCCCTGACGATTTCGCTCGCGGTCGCCGTTGTGGTGACGATGGGTGTCGGGTGGGTGGCCGTGGGTCAGACCGCGTCTAAAAAAGTAGAGCTGCCTCATCCGAAAACGCTCGAAGAATTGCAGTCGGCGATGAAACTCGTGTTGGACAAAGAGCAGGTGCCGGGCGCGGGCGTAGCGCTGGTCTCGAATGGCGAACTCCTCTGGTGCGGAGGACTGGGAAAGGCCAATCTTGCCGCTAATCGCGATGTCACCTGCGACACAGAATTCCGCGTGGGCTCCATCAGCAAGACGTTTGTAGCGTTAACGCTCTTGAAACTGGAAGAGGAAGGCAAAATCAATCTGCAGGCCCGTCTGCAAGATGTGGCGCCCGAAGTGCCGGTCAACAATCGGTGGGAAGCGACGAATCCCGTGCGCATCGTGAATCTGCTCGAGCACACAGCAGGCTTCGACGATATGGAGTTCAGCGAGGTTTACAACCTGCGCGATCGTTACAACTATCCGCTGCTCGAAGTCTTCCAGCGCTTTCGCAAGCCGCAAAACGTGCGCTGGCCGCCGGGAATGTGGATGTCGTACTCGAATCCAGGCTACGGCGTGACGGGCTATCTGATCGAGAAGGTGACGCACCGGCCCTACGACGAATATATTCGCGACACCATTATCGGCCCGCTGCACATGGAGAATGCTGATTTTCGTTTTACCGGTGCGAATAAGGCGCTGCTCGCTGAAGGCTACGACGGTAATCCGCCCCACCCGGTGGGGCATCCGCTGATCTACCTCCGGCCGGCGGGAGATTTGAAGGCTTCGCCGGGAGAGCTTGCCAAGCTGGTGCAATTTTTCCTGCGGCGTGGGAGAGCCGGAGAAACGCAGTTGCTCAAGCCGGAAACGATATCGCGCATGGAAACGCCGGAAACAACCGCCGCGGCGCGGCACGGCATGCGCATCGGATATGCTCTTGCAAATTACACGGACGTGAACGGTGGCGTCGTCACGCACGGCCATGACGGCGGCATCGATGGCTTTATCTCGACATACCGCTATATGCCGGAACAAAACTGGGGTTTTTCGGTGTTGCTGAACAGCGCGAGTTCCGGAAAGGCCCTCAAAGATCTGGATCACCTGGTCATAGATTTTCTTTCCAAGGATTTTCCAAAAACGCAGCAGCCGGTGATTAATTTGCCGACGACTGAGTTAAAAAAGTTTGCGGGCTACTATGCATCGTGCGCGCCGCGAAACCAGTTACTGGGCTTCCTCGATGAATTGATCGGGGGCGCGCGTTTCCGAGTTACTGATGGAAAGCTCACACGGTCTGGACTTACCGGGAAGCCGAAAACCCTTGTCCCCGTGAGCAAAAACATGTTTCGCGAGGAAGGGGAGCCGGAGGGAACGGTCATTTTCTTCCCCGATGAGACCGGGAAAGTGTATCTCAGCGGCGGCGGGCTGGACCGTATGTCGTGCGGAGGGCGCTCTAGCCTTGTAGTCGCCTACGGACGCATCGCGTTGCTGTGCCTGTGCCTTGCGTTCATGGCGACATCTGTACTCTTCGCGGTGGTCTGGATTCTTCGCAAACTTTTCGGCGGCATGAAAGGCGTGCGTCACCTGGCAGTGCGTGTGATTCCGCTGCTCGCGACCCTTTGCGTGGCTGCCATTCCGTTTTTCTTCTCGCGGCTTTCGGGCCCCAACCTGGGGACGTTGAATCTATGGACGCTTGGGATCTTCCTCGCGACACTGCTGTTTCCCCTCTTGTCCCTGCTGGGATTGCTGCTTGCGCGCGGCGTGCCGAGAGAAGAAATCCACAAAGGAGTTCGAATTCATTCACTACTGGTTTCGCTTGCCTGCAGCGCCGTCGCAGTGTATTTGGCGTCGTGGGGCTGGGTAGCGGTCCGCCCCTGGGCGCCATGAATCCGGTGTAATCATCCGAATTCTCCAAAAATACGATTTTGTTCATGCTGAAGGCAATCGTAGGCGCGAGCGATATTCCAATGCATCACATTCTCCTGTCTCGTTGGTTCCGGACGAAGACTCGAAGATGCTTGAAGTCGCCGGACGTCCAATCGCCGAGGTCGGCCTCCTCGATGGTCATGCGCGTGGCGATTCTCCACGAAAGTTCCGTCTTGTCCACGAACCGAACATGGATATACAGGAGGCCTTCCTCGAACCTGTGCTCGACCCACTCCACGACCTTCCCCTGCAGGCCGCGGTACTGGTGGCCAGGAGCGAATTTGGGAGGGGCGAGGAGCTCAGACTTTGGCTTCTTCATGAGCGGGCTCTCTTTTTTTTGCGGGCCACGGGGGACGATCTGGTTCGAGTCTTGCGACGCCTCTTCACCGCAGCCCTGCGCGTCCCGTTGATTCAGTTCGTTGCGGTCTTACGCTGCCTGCCGCGCCCTTTTCTATATCGCTCCGCCTTATAAGTTTTTACCTTTTCAACGTCAACCATCGACCAAATAAGAATTCGCATCTTGCCTAGCATCTCTACGGGTGGCGCGGCTACTCGCTTCTCACGAATCCAGCGATGAAGGGTGGCAGACGTAACCCCTACAAGCCGTGCAACTTCGACAGTCGAGTAAGTCTTCATCTAATATGATGCACCATGCATCGCATTGTCAAGAAAAAAGAATCCCGGAAAAGCGCTGGGCGCCTTCCGGGTCAGTTGGAAGAGTATCGCATTTCCGAAGGGGTGGGCAGGCCGGGAAGCGGGATTCTAACCTGAACGTGCATCAACCTAGCCAAGTCCTGACTCAATCGCGAGAAGTTCCTTCGAGTGGAAGGGGTCCTGCAGAGAATGAACGAAGCGGGTATTTCTTTTCGGGGCTGGAAATCGAAGCCTGTTGGGACGATCGGATGGCGGAAGCGATGATGAGGAAGGTAGGCGATCCAAAGCTGAAAGCGCGCCAACGGTCGTCGGCCTGTGCGCCCAAGGCGGGCGCTCTGCTTCAGGTCTTGGAAGTAAAGGTACCACTGTCGGCTTGCCGTGCGTGCCGTATGATTTGGGCCCGAAGCCGACCATGTTTTGAGGGCGGCAGGTGAAAATCCCACGTTGAGAAAATTCAGGAAACAGAAAAGCGCCTAGGCAGCTTTAAGGCAGCAATAAGAATTTTTGTGTGTTCCCACAAGGTATCTTTCAGCAGCTGGCGGTCCCAAGATCAACTCTCACTTTGTACCTCAGGTGTACCCCTGAAAAGATAGCGCCACTCGGCGGCTGTTCATTTTGCTTTACGGGCGTTCAGGGAATGGCGCAAGTTGGAAATCGAGTGCCACCACCGCTCCACCTAATGATTGTTCCGGTTCGATAGCGCGGCATAGTTGGCGATACCCGGCTTACTCGGAGCGCAACTGGTTGTCGGGAACGCGGAAGACGCCTTTGATGTTGGATAGATTACGCACGCAGATTTGGATGTGCGTCTTTTCGTAAAATCCGGAAGTATTGTAGATGCGCTTGCCTTCGAGAAAGACGCCTCGGACTGTGTCGAAGGCTTTTCCCTTATCCCGCTTGATGACGGAATGGATATGATTGATCACGGCGCAATCGAGGTATCGCTGCAGGAGATCGTCGCCGCCTCGGTTCGTCGGCATCGGGCTGCCGGACTGTTCCATATAGTGTTTAAAGTCAAGATACGCTTCCTTGACGAATTCGATTCCGTTTGTGGAAATTAAGTCCAAGCAGTAGCCGAGATTAATCACAGCGCCGATGGCATATGGCACCTGGATTCTTGTCGGGCCGCCCCTGCGGACTTGTTTTAGATGCCTTGCCCAAGCGAGTGCCCGCGCAGGATTTGCTTCCCAGAAATAGACGCCAGAGCCAAGCCAATCGTAGTCATTTTCACTGAGGCGGAATGTCTTGTTGTTGAGGAGGCGCTCGGCAACAGAACGATCACAACCATGATAAGCGAGAATAAATGAGGAGGATAGCTCGTGCACCTAAGTTCAGGGTTTCGCGGGACGATAGCGGGCCGTCAGTTTGCCAGAACGAGTGAGAACGCCCTCTTCGCGCAAGAATTTCCGCGCCGTCTTGCGACTGACTGCGTGCTGCTTTCTCACGCGCTCGATCGACTTGAGGAACTCTTTGAGTTGCTTCTCGCTCATGAAATCACCGTAAACTTACCCTCTAAGTTTATTCAAAAAAGGCGGCGCTCTCAAGTGGTGGAGTATAAAAGACATCGTGTGCTGCGCAAGGCGCGAGGGGGACGAAAAAAGAGTTTCATACTTGAAACGAAGCAATCGAGATTCTGTGGATTACGCGCCAGAAGGTCATTTCTTACCACGCCTCGAAGACAATGGAAATGTACCCGGCGTGTACCTCGCTCTCGCGAGTTGGCCTGTTTTCGCGCTTTTGCCTGTTCGTAGAATCAGTAACTTACATGCGATCAGCGTCGCCTTTAGTCCGATCCCCACATCCCCTACCAACCATCCCATTTGAAATCCAGCCGCGAACCTGCGCTCCCTACTGAAAGCCGACAAAACTCTTTTATGTCGCCGATCGCTGACTTTCCTGAATGTCGCCGATCGCTGACTTTTACTCTTGTCGCCGATCGCTGACTCTGCTAAAATGTCGTTGAACGCTGACATTTTAGCAAGGAGGGCAAATCATGCGTGTCAGGACACCATCTGAACTGGGAGCGCTTATCCGCGACTACCGCACCCGCCATAACCTCGACCAGAAATCCCTCGCCGAGAACGTTGGCGTTAGCCGCCAGTGGATTGTCGAGATCGAAAAAGGCAAAGCCAGAGCGCCGCTCGGCTTGGTTCTGCGGACCTTGGGAGCGCTCGGAATCGTTCTCGACGCTCAGCAGGAAACTCCACCAGGCCCCAAAGGCAAAAGCAAATCCCACGGCGTCGACGCTTACGTCGACATTAATTCCATCGTGGCCGGCGCACGGAAGAAAAGGAAATGACTAAAGAACTCATCGCCCTGCTCGACGGGAAGGAGACTGGCCGAGTTGTGCATGACAACCGCGGCAAGCTCACCTTTAACTACAACGAGCAATGGCGCAACGCGGCCGCCGCTTATCCGCTTTCACTCTCGATGCCGCTAACATTGGCCGAACATCCCAACGCCAGGATTGACCCATTCCTATGGGGACTTCTACCAGACAACGAAATCATACTCGGCAATTGGGCGCGCAAATTCCATGTCTCCGCGAGAAACGCTTTCAGCTTGATCGCCTGCGTCGGAGAGGATTGTGCCGGAGCCGTGCAGTTTGTCCAGCCGGCAAGGCTCAACGCCATCATGGGCGCGGCAGCTCCTCCCGTCGAATGGCTGGACGAAACGGGAATCGCCAAACGACTGCGCGCCTTGCGTGAAGACCAGTCCGCTTGGCGCGCTCCCCGCGATACCGGCCAGTTCAGCCTCGCGGGCGCTCAACCGAAAACGGCCCTTCTCTTCGAGAACAAGAAATGGGGCGTACCCTCCGGCCGCATTCCTACGACGCATATTCTCAAACCGCCTTCGGGCGAATTTGACGGCCACGCCGAGAATGAACATTTCTGTCTGGAACTCGCGCGCGCGCTTGGCTTACCCGTCGTGGATTCGCGTATCATGCATTTCAAGGATGAGATCGCGATTGTCGTCGAGCGCTATGACCGCGTCCGCGTCTCCGGCACCCTGCACCGCGTCCATCAGGAGGATATCTGCCAGGCTCTCGGCATCCCGCCGACGCACAAATATCAGAACGAGGGAGGTCCGGGCATCCGGGATATCGTTGGCTTGCTCAGCGTGAATTCGAGCGTACCAAGAGAGGATGTCATGACCTTCCTCGATTCAGTCGTCTACAACTGGCTCATCGCCGGAACGGATGCCCACGCAAAGAACTATGCACTATTGATCGGCGCCAGCGGGCGAATCCGCCTGGCTCCTCTCTATGATGTCGCCAGCGTACTTCCGTACCCCGATATCAACATCGAAAAGGCGAAGGTATCGATGAAGATCGGCGGCGAGTACCGCCTTCGCAATATCCGGCCCTATCACTGGCGCAAGCTTGCGGGGGAGCTCAAGCTCGACCCGGACGCCACGCTACGTCGTGTTTCCGATCTCGCCGCCCAGCTTGCGGACCAAGTTTCCGGCGTGAAGCGGCAGATGACAAACGAAGGCCTGAAACACCCGATCATCTCCCGTCTTGCCGAAGCTGTCGCAAAACGCGCGGCAACCAGCCGTAAAATGATCCAGCGCAAATGAATATCCATTTTCTCAGAGCGTGTTCATCTCGATGGCTCGGCCTCCAGTATTCGGCGTAAGCCGTGTACCTGCCGTGTACCTCCGTTCAGCTGATTTGCGCATTTCGACGATTGTGCCGACTCAGGGAATCAGCAACCTACGCGGTTTCAACGCCGCTTTTTGTTCGATCCCCACCGCCCTTACCAACCATCCCATCTGCTCGGCATGACTTAGCGATTTCGCGAGGCGGCAAGCCATCGCCCAGACAGTGCGACGATACTCAGTCCTTATGATGTTCACCTTTCGATTGACTACGAGTCCTGTGACGGCTTGGCGCGAACTTCGATATTGCATGCGCGTTTTTGCCGGATTGGTGGCAAATCCAGCGCTGACTATGGCCTGCTCCAGCTTGTCCCCCACCTCCCATTTGTGCATCTGGTCAACAACACGCCTGGCGATGCATGGTGGGAAATCCGGCTTGTTCGTCGAGAACGTGATGTCATCTGCATATCGCGAATAGGTGCAGCCGTTTGTGAATGCTAGCCTGGACAAGCGGATGTCCAAGATATGGCCGATGAGGTTCGAAATCTGTGATGCAGGTTCCCGGGTGCTTGACTATTTTAGCTAACATAGCTAGAATGGCTATCAGAGGTGATGACCATGCCACGAGGCCACGTTCTTCTGGTCGACGATCAACCGTCGATCCTGGCGTCTTACAGCCGTGCGCTTGCTCACGCCGGATTTGAAGTGACCAAGGCGGGCGGCGGCGACGAAGCTTTCCGGCGCCTGGAAAGCGCCCCTTTTGATGTGGTTCTCACGGACCTTCTGGTTCCCAAAATCAGTGGTTTCGCTTTTCTCGAAAGACTGCATGCGTTTTCTCCAGAGCTGCCGGTCATCGTGATGGTCGATAAGCAGAGCAACGAGATTGCGGTCAAGGCCGCGGAGCTGGGAGTCCTGCAATCGCTCGTCAAGCCCATCGGTCCCGCTCTGCTCAAGCGAACGGTCGGCCGTGCCGTGCGCATGAGACGAGCACGGCAGGAAGCGGCGCCTGCCTTTCTCGCTCGACGGGGGGAAGCCCTCACGCCCATCAAGATTACGGCGACGGATGCCAAGAACCAGATGGGCCACGTGCTAGAGACGGTCATGCAGGGCGGTGTGGTGCTCATCACCAAACGCGAGATTCCCAAAGCGGCAGTGATTCCGATGGCGGAATACGAGAAGTTTTCGCGCGCGACGGAGGCGAAGCTCAACGCGTTGAGCGGCGAGTTCGACGCGCTTCTAGCGCGGATGCAGACGCCGGAAGCACGCGCGGGAATGCAGGCGGCATTTGACGCAACTCCCGAGCAGCTGGCCAAGGCCGCGGTAGCTTTTGCGCGCAAGCGTGCCTGACCTTCTTCAAACACCCCGCATCTATGTCCTGGCCGGTGTAAACGGCGCAGGCAAGAGCAGCGTCGGTGGGGCGATGCTTGCGGAAGCTGGCATCGAGTTTTACAACCCGGACAGCGCCGCTCGTGAGTTCCACTTGAAACTCCCCGGAATCAGTCAGGAAGAAGCCAATGGTTTGGCGTGGCAGGAAGGCCGTCGTCTGCTCGAAAAAGCGATCGACGAGCGTAAGGACTTTGCCTTTGAGACCACGCTCGGGGGGAACACGATGGCTTTCCTGCTCGAGAAAGCGAGCGCTGCCGGAATCGAAGTGCGAATTTGGTATGTGGGCCTGGAAAGCGCTGATCTGCACATCGCTCGCGTGCGGTCCAGGGTCGCCATGGGCGGGCACGACATCCCCGAGGCCAAGATTCGCGAAAGGTATGCGCGCAGCCGGATGAAGTTGATTGAACTTCTGCGCCACCTTGCCGAGCTCAAGGTTTTTGATAACACCGAAGAAGGCGATCCACAAAAAGGGCAGGCTCCGTCACCCAAACTCCTGCTGCACATGAAATGGGGCAAGATCGTGAGTTCATCCGACCTTTCGCTTGTGCCGCCTTGGGCGAAGCCCATCCTTCAAGCGGCGATCGAGTCGTCCGGGAAGACGTAACAGGCCAGTGTAAGAGACAAGCCGACTAGACGGCCCCATCGTCGCGGATCCCATTGAGGATTCGCGAAGCGGCACTTCTCACGGTTTCGAGGCTTTCCATGAGCAGAGCGGCAACTCCGCAATACAATTGAATATAGTTCTGACAGGCGTTTCCGGTTTCAAGACCAATGGGCCGGCAGACGATAAACGCCACGGCTTCCGCCTCGGTTTCTATCTGCTGTTTCGGGATGTCTCCTCGCTTTTTCTGCTGATGGAGGGGTTCGTGCGCGCACTCGTGGGCCAAGGTGGCAAAGGTCCGCGCCGCAAATCTTGAACCGGAAGCCGACGCCCCTGCTCGGGTAGCAGGCGAGAAAAGCCTCGCCGCCCCGAATCTCGCCCACAATGATTCGGTCTGGGCGATGAGAGCTGATCCTGATCGAAAACTATCGTAAAGGATTGACAACATAAGCTCGCGTGATTTTGTCGATGGAAGCTGTGCCCGCCTGGCGCATGATGGTCTGCAATTCACGGCGTAAGATTCCGAGGACCGTTTCGACGCCGACCTGTCCAAACGACGCCAATCCCCAAATATAGGGTCGGCCGATGCCCACGGCTGTGGCGCCGAGCGCCAGCGCTTTGAATGCGTCGGTTCCGCGGCGGATTCCGCCATCGACCAACACAGGAATTCTCCCGGCTGCGCCTTCGAGAACCTCCGTCAGGCTCTCGATGGTTGGCCGCAAAGAGTCTTCCGCGCGGCCGCCGTGATTGGAAACGATGAGGCCATCGACGCCCTGCTCGACGGCGAGTTGCGCGTCCTCGCGCGTGACAATGCCTTTGAGGACGAGTTTCATTTTCGTGGTGTCCTTCAGGCGCTTGACCAAGTCCCACGTATTGTCGGGCGAGAAAAGACTGTTCACCTTAGAAATGTCGAGATTGTCGAAGGCAGGTTTGTGGTTGAAGACCCGGTTGGCTCCGCTTGGATGACACGCAGTGCATTGCCGTGTGTCCACGCGCTGAGAGCGGAACAGCGTTTCTCGGTTGCTGCCGTCCTGCAAATCCACCGTAACCACAAGGACCGGGCAGCCCGCAGCTTCGGCGCGCTTGACGATGGCGCGTGAAACCTCCCAAACATTCGTCGGATAGAGCTGCTGCCAGATGGCCGCGTCGCGCGCGGCGATGACGTCTTCGACGGAAAAAGTAGAAACATTGGAAAGAATCTGGAGATGCTCCTTGGAGCGGGCGGCTTTGGCAACCGCAACTTCCCCCTCGGGATGAAACGCTCGCTGGCTGCCCACAGGATCGATCACGATCGGGGACGTCCAGGTGGTTCCGAACAACCGTACGGACATATCGATTTTGCTGACGTCCACGAGACGGCGCGAGCGTATCTCAATCTTGGAATAAGCCTCGTGGTTGAGGCGAACGGTAGTGTCGTCGTCCACTCCTGTCGCGAGGTAGCCGAAGTGCGCGGGAGGAAGAATCTTTCGCGCGACCGGCTCGAAATCCATCACGTTGATGGCTTGTTCAGGACTCGAGATGAGGTCGGCGCCCTGCTGAATATCTTCTACAACATGGAGTGCGCGCTTCGTCTCCACAGACTCCGAGACGAGGAGTTTTAGCAACGGGCCGTAAAGGAATCCCGAACCCGCCAACAAAGGACTTCCCGCTAGCATTCCCAGGAATGTGCGCCGCGTGTTGGGCTTTTCAAAGGAGCTGGACATTCGTACTACCTCACTTTCGCACGAACCGTGTTTAATCGGGAAGGGAGGTGAATTTACAAAGTGGAAAAAGTTCCTTGAAGATTTTCGCGATGTCGCGCGGGAACGTCGCGCGCATGGCGGCCGACGGAGAAAGTTTGCGGCGCACCACCCAACCTTGCAGCTTTATCCAATCGTCTGGCGAGACGGGCCAGCCGTAATGCTTCGTCCACTCGCCTTTCACGACGGAATACCAGTAGCTGTCGAACCGGCGGCTCAGGCGTTTTTTCTGTCGGGCGAGCCAGCGGGAATCGGCCAGCGCGCGGGGCTCGGCAATTTGACCCAGAGCCGATTCCTTGCGCTTCGAACCGGAGTAGATGCGAAAACCCGCGGTAACGGTATCGGCAAAAATGCCGGCATAGAGCTGGCCGGTTTCGCCGTCGCCGGGAAAGTGCGGAGAAAATTTCAGGTACATTTGGGCGCGGTAGGGCGTCTTGTCTTTCGTGAAACGTATGTCGCGGTTGATGCGGGAAAAATTCGCGCCAGGGCGGCCTATAGTATCGAAGCGCGAATCGAGCTGCAGTACCGCGGGCGATAGCTCTTCGAGCAAGCGACGGAAAGGCTGCACGACTGCGGATTGGTAGCGCTCGCGATTGGCATCCATCCACACTTTGCGGTTGTGGGCGGCCAACTCGCGGAAAAAGCGAAAGGTTTCGCGGGTAAATATGGGTTTTTCGGCAGCCATGTCGTGACCTCGAGCCGGAAGGCGCATCTCAGAGTACACGATTCACAAGGAGCGTCAATTGGACGATGGCGTGCCGCCCGCTGGCAAGCGCGTAGCCGCGTCGCGCATCAATGGGTGAGCTTCAAGTGCCAGATTGGCGCTTGCGGAGAGAACGCACGGGCGCTAGTCTTCGGCAATGAGCGAATTCACACCTACCGAGAGGACGAAAGTCCGGCGCAAACCTGACCGCGGAAGTTACGACCGCGAATTGATCTACAAAATTTTAGACGAGGCATTCGTGTGCCAAGTGGCGTTCATCGTGGACGGCCAGCCCTTCCTAGTGCCAACGAATTATGTGCGCGTAGGCGACAAACTGTATCTGCACGGCTCGACTGCGAGCCGTTTGATGAAAACGCTGGTGAGCGGTGCGCCTTTCTGCCTGAACGTAACGCTGCTTGACGGCATCGTGCTCTCCCCCACGGCGACAGGCCACTCCGTCAATTACCGTTCTGTGGTGGTCATGGGCAAGGCCGAGCCGGTCGAGGGAGAAGAGGCGAAGCGTGCGGCCATGCGGGATTTTGTCGAGTACGTGATTCGCGGGCGGTGGGCGACGGTACGCCCGCCAAGCGAACAGGAATTAAAGGGGACGATGGTTCTATCCGTGCCGCTGGTCGAAGCTTCCGCGAAAGTGCGCGTGGGATTCGCGGTGGATGAAGACAAAGAGTACGCCGGAGCCGCGTGGACAGGAGTCCTTCCGTTCAAGTGGACGGCCGGAGAACCCGTGCGCGATCCGCGCGGGAATCCGAATGCTCCTGTACCTGAAAATATCCGGCACTACTCGCGACCGCAGTAAACGCGCGCAACACCCGCACATTTCGTGTCGATGCCGGTAGATGTTGAGGTCCTTCGACTACCCTCGTCGGGTAGTCTCAGGATGACATCGCTAGGTTTTGGGGCTGCGTTCGAGGTACTTTGTGGCGCCGGAGCCGGTTCAGCTGCGAGACGGTGTCTTGACGTAAGCGATCACAAACAGGAGTCCCAGCAGCAAATCGGTGCCGCCAAAGACGAGATCCGATGGGTGCATCCGGCCTTCGAAGACTAAAACGAAGACAGCAGAACTGAAACTGGCCTTTTCAAGAATGGAAGCAATCATCAAAGGCCGATAGCGCACGGGGTCCTGCGCGATGAAGAGAAACGCAATCTGCCAGGCCAGCGCCACACCCGCGAATCCGTAGAAGAATCCGGGATGCGTTATCGGCGGCGGATCGTTCCGGCCGATTAAATCAAACAAGAAGTAGAGTGGGGTGATGACCAGCAGGCCCCAAATGCCGGCTATCCAAAATACAATCTTTGCAAATTTCATTGGCGCCCCCCGATCGAGCGGACGGACTCACACCAAGAGTATAGCGGGGCGGCTACTTTTTCGCGCCAGAGCCGGCGAATGCGGTGGCGACGCCGAGCGAAATCAACATTCCGCCGGAGACGTAGCGGGGAGCCTGGGTCCAGCGGGAGTTGCCACGCAGCCAGCGCGCAAGGGTCCCGGCGAAGAGGCCCCAGAGGCTGTCGGTGAGAGCGCCCATCATCGCGAAGAGTGTTCCCAGGAAGAAAATCTGGCTCTGTACTTTTCCGCGGGACGAATCCACGAATTGCGGAATGAAGGCAAAGAAGAAGAGAGCTGTCTTAGGATTCAGGATATTCACGACGATGCCCTGCGCAAATACTCGGCGCAGAGGAGTCCGTTCGGTCGGGCCGGACGGCGCGAAAGAATCCTTGTAGCGCAGTTTTTGCAGGCCGAGAAAAATCAGATAGGCCGCACCGAGATACTTCACGGCGCTAAAAGCGAGCGCTGAGGACATCAGCAGGGCCGAAAGGCCCACGACTGCGGCGGCAACGTGGAACAACGTCCCCACGGCTATCCCCAGTGCGGAGACCAGGCCTGCCGCAAGCCCCTGGCCCATGGCGCGACCCACGATGTAGAAAACTGCCGGGCCAGGAATCATCAAGAGTGCCAAGGCAGCGCTGACAAACAGGAGAAGAGACGTGTGACTCGGAATCATAGATATTAGGACGGCGATGTCAGGCAGCCGTGAGCAGGAGAGGCTGAGCTCGCGTGATGACGACGGTGTGCTCGTAGTGAGCGGAGAGGCTGCCGTCGGGGTTACGGAAAGTCCAACCGTCTTTTTCGATCGAAACCTTTCCCC